>Ga0255346_1004981_pt1 | contig 14026 bp, 18 predicted proteins | sample wastewater_treat_FD_194410 | JGI IMG/M metagenome (GOLD analysis project Ga0255346, IMG submission 194410) | Wastewater microbial communities from Lulu Island WWTP, Vancouver, Canada - plant22 | ecosystem: Engineered > WWTP > Wastewater > Unclassified | place: Canada: Vancouver, British Columbia... | reverse complement strand
GCCTCTTTATCAATTACGGCTTTTCCATTTTCAATCCGGTAGCCGAATGGTGTATGACTCATTTACCTCACCAGCCTTTCTTTTAGCGTAATGCCGCATTTTAATTCGAATCCAATTTCCGTTCGTGAATAAACAAGAACCCTCTCCACAAAACGGGCAAACAATTCACCGTCAAAGCCCTTCAACATCGATGCCTTGGCAGCATACTGCAGCAAAGCACTGACCTCACTTAGGTTCTGGAAGTCGTTATTTAGAAATCGGGTTATGGATTCCTTTTGACGGCGTAGTCGTTCTGCCTCTTGCAACAATTCATTATTACTCTTATTGTAAACGGCAGGCTCAAGATATTTTTTGGTCATCAGCCCAACCAGAACATTTCGCTGTTCCACATTTTCTTCGAGTTTCTTGTCAATCGCCTGAATGCTCTCCAAAGTATCATCGGAACTCATCCCACGTAGACTGATGAGCAACGGCTTGAGGACAAATTCGTGCCCGAATACGAGCTTGTTCATCATGGTAATAAACGCATATTCAATCTCTGACTCCGGCACATATTTCATAGAGCACTTTTCGATGTCTGCGATATGAATGGAGCAGCACCAAGCAATTCTATGCCTGCCGCTTGAATGGATTCTGCGCTTAAATGTACCTCCGCACTGGCCGCAGATGATACTGCCCGAAAAGGGATAGCGGTTCTGATATTTTTTATGTTGCCTTTCTAAGCCTTTCTCCTTGCCACGCTGTTCAATAATATCCTGAGCAACTTCAAAATCTTCATGACTGATAATCGCCTCATGATGGTTTTTGATCAGATACTGATCCTTCTCACCCCTGTTGTTATGCCGATTGAAATGGACATCGGTATAGGTTTTTTGAAAAATGGCATCACCTGTATATTTTTCGTTCCCGACCATCCCACGGATTGTTGTTGCTGTCCAGCGACCGCCTTTTTTAGTGGGTACTTTTCGGTTGTTCAACTCATCGGCAATTTTGTGAGTACTTTTACCGGATAGAATTGAAGCGAAAATATAGCGCACAATTTCTGCTTGTTGCTTGTTAACGACCATCTCCCCATCTACGTTATCGTAACCATAGGGCGGATAGGATATCTTGTACGTGCCATTTTGAAAGCGACGTTGTATCGACCACTTGTTGTTTTCAGCGATGGAAACCGATTCACTTTCGGCCAGTCCACTTAGGATTGACAGCATGAGTTCGCTTTCCATTGACCCTGTGTTAATGTTCTCTTTCTCGAAGTATATAAAAATTCCGAGGTCAAGCAGTTTCCGAACCAGTTCAAGGCAGTCGGTAGTGTTACGGGCGAATCTGCTGATAGACTTTGTTACAATGAAGTCTATTTTCTTGTTTTCACAGTCGGCAATCATCCGAAGCAGCTCAGAACGTTTTTCCTTTTTTGTACCTGTGACACCTTCGTCATAATAAAGCCCAGCGAATCCCCATTCAGGGTTTGCATTAATATAAGACTCGTAATGCTTTATTTGTGCATCCAGACTAACGAGTTGTTCATCGCTGTCGGTAGATACACGGCAGTAAGCCACAACCCGTAGCTTTGAACGCTCCGTGATATCAGCCTTATTTTCATCGATTTTCGTTACCTTTTTCAAATTCTCACCTCCTTAGTCAGTGTGACATATTACCTCTAAAACGAAGTTATATCAACGATTTCAAGGCATAATCTCGGCTAATAGCGGCGAGAAAGTTTTGCGATTTAATTCGGTTATCTTGTTGAATTCCGACAAGGTAATTAAATCTTTCTCAAGCATAGAAGTGAGTATTTGCTGTGCTCTCACATAATCAACTTCGCGCTGCATTTGCTCATGCGGAGTAGCGTTCACTTCACCATCGATTTTCAGCCCTTCGCCAATAGGGCAACGCATTAACTCAAGTTTCTGTTCATTGAACACGAGAAACCACCTCCTCGCTATACGGAGAAAAGTGGAGCGTTTTATACACCTATAAATAAAAAAAGCCCGCAGAGTTTTTACGCTCCGCGGGCTTGATAATAGTTATCACGAATATTTAATGAAAGCATCCTTAAATCCTGCCGCCTTAACCTTCTTGAGCATGGCGTCAGCATTTGCTTTGACAGAGTATGCACCGACTTGAACTCGGTACAGTTTCTTCAGTTCGGTGGAGGTAGGCACTTCGTTTGATGATAGCAACTTTTTAACTTCGGCACGGAAAGTATCCATTGACTTCCCGTGTTTAGGAAACCAGTGCCCGGGGTCGGCATGGTTACTGGCGATACCGCGCTTATGCCCTTCGTAATGCCCAATGATCACGCCATCTGCCATTGGGTCGAGTTTATACTCCTTGCAGAGATAGGCACACAGTTCTGTGGCTTCCTTGTAGACTGCGTTGAAATAGGCTATGTCGGTCAGGCCATCCTCGCAGATTTCAAAGGCAATGTGTGTATCGTTGCCGGAGCCTGTTGCACCGCTGCCGCAGTGCCAGCCCCGATAATTCCAGGGCAAGGTCTGGTACGTTGCGATTGAGCCATCAGCCAGCTTACCGATAAAACCATGGACGCAGACCTGACGGCCGTCCGGCTTGTCTTGATTCCAGTGGTTATTGTACTGGTTCTTTCCCAGTAAGCCGTCATCCGGACCCACATATCGCCTAAGGTAAGGGTTATTTGCTCCGGTGGAATGCACCATGATACCCTTAGGAGTGATAGTTCGGCCTGCTTTGTAGCAAGCATTGTTGGTCAAAATGAGTTTATGGAGGTTCATTTCGTTTCGCCGTCCTTTCCATGAAGCTGTGCCAGCACACCTTTTAACTTTTCAGGCACAGGTAGCCCAATAGCCGTGGCATTCTCAACAAGAGAAATCCCCTCATTAGCAATGTAGAAGAAGATAATCGCTGTACGAAGCGGCGCACCCGAGTTTCCGAGAAGATAGGTATCGATAAGATGTCCGATGCCAACTACAAGAAACAGAACCACCTTTTTGGCGATTCCACGTGCTCCGATTCTGCTTGAAAGCTTTTTCTCGACAACTGCACGTAGTACACCGGTGATGTAGTCAACCACCACAAAAGCGATGAGTGCGTAGAGGAAACTGTCAAGACCACCTAAATACCAGCCGAGTAGTCCGCCCAGTCCTGCAAATCCCACTTTAATAAAAATCCATAAATCCTTCATATTTCTTCACCCCCGTGTTATTAAACTTCTTCTGTCCATCCGTAGACTCCAGGCTCCCATACATTGCCTGATGCAGCCGATATCCAATGCTTGCCTTTATGCGTTACCTTGTCTCCTACACCATAAGCATCGTGCGCGCCTATAGGCTGAAACCACGTTGGCCATTCATCGGCAGGGTCGCCGATCTTGGTCCACATGGATGTTGTTTCGCTTGGTTTGGAGTTTTGTCCGGTCCCCACATCATTGATAGAACGGTATAAAGCCCCTTCATCGCGAACAATGCTTCCGGCTTTTCCAGTCCAGTTTCCATCCCAGACCGGGAAAAGATCGGCATGCTCCGTGACTGTTACATCGTCAAGCTGCTCGCTTTGTGCCAGGAAAACAAAAACGAGCGACGATATGTCGCCCGCTGCTTTCACAGACTTTCCAAGCAGTAGTCCAAAATCTTTATCATTCATTTTCATATCCCTCCTTCAAGCCTTCCATAAACAAGAGCAAACGCTCCGCGGTTATCTCCGTCTGAGATATTTGCGCAAACTCCACCTCAAAGACACCGCTTTCGGTAAAGCTGCGGTATGAGTACAGTTTCCCGTAAATCGTATATGTTTCAACAACCTCTCCGGTATCGGTCTGCACAGCAAGGTTATGAGCATCAATTTTCTTGATCTCATCCGCCGTGGTGCTATGCAACACAGCGCGAAACCGCTCTCCGGCGGCATAGTTAGTACAGAAAATCCCATTTAGTTTCATGCGATCACCTCCGTTTCAAAGTCATACAAAGTCCAGTTGCTGCTGCCCGATGAATAAAGTTTGTATCTTCTTGAACCTCTGGCAGGAGCAAGCTGAGAATAGAACACACTAAAAGTTTTATCGTAATCACGCTTTATCATTCCACCTGAACCGTCAAGGCCGAAGACTGAACAGGCTTCCGGATACTGGCTATTTACTAAAGCCACCTTGTTAAAAGGCATAAAAGAATAAGGGGTGTAGGTATAGCTTGTGGTTCTGAACAAGCTGTCATGAAGTTTTAAACTGTTCTCGGACAATTCCATAATGATAGCCACAGCACGGTTGCTTCCACCGTCTGCACCCCAGGCAATGCTGTTCCACGAGAGTACAGCCATTCCGTTTTCCATTACTACGGCTTGATCTGGGCTGTTAAGTGAGTTATGCGGCGTTTTAGCTGCAAATTCAAGATAGTTTGCTTTGAATTTATCCCCCGATGAATGGATTGACACCATAACAGCCGGATAACTTGAGCTATTTTCGCCCTTTTGGTAAACACCCACTATCGCACCCTTTGTAAAGCGATATTTACCGCCTGTCATTTCACTATAGTAAGAAGAATAAGGCCTTGACCATTCTGTATAAGGGTGAGCTGCTTTACCCTCCCAAACAAGTCCCGTTTGACCTATTGAGCAGCCGTAAAGCCATCCGTTTGCTCCGGTAGTATGCATATTGTCAATACGCCAGACGAATTTAGCAAGTCCGCTGTTCTTATCAAAACAACAAAAGAACGGCAAGTGCAAACTGGAGTTTCCTACGGATGAAGTTAGAATTCCCAGTTGCAGCGGCTCTCCTGTCGAACCTTTCACTATGTCGCAGGTTATTGCCGTAGTAGATGAAGTTGTTTTGTAGAAAATATACAGCATATCTTTATTGGAATCATAAGCAATAGCATAACCCTGCCTTCCGTAAGAGTCAGTGGAAGTCTGCTTAGTATCTGTGGAAAATATAGCAAGGAGCGTCCAATCTTTGGATTCGATGCTGTACTTGAACACGCAAGGGTAGTAGTAATAGGTGGACGAAGTTCCAACCCGTGTCCTTAACGTGGCAGGCATGAAAATCTCCGCCGTTTCCTCAGATATTACTGACCAGTCATACTGCATGGTATAACTGTAATACTTCTCAGCCGCATTGAATGGAGCGTCTGTACCGTTAAGCGTGCCCCAGTAGGCATTAAAGGAAGTATATATATTTGTGGGAACTCCGGAAAGCAGCGATGAATAAACACTTAGTTTACCGGCTTTAAGCACCACATCACTGTTTACATCCTCGCTTAGGGTTTCATATATATTTCGCTTTTTTAACGCTCTCCTTATAAGGTCCGGCTTTTCCTGAAACAAAGGGTCAAACTGGGGATTGCGAAAAATCTCTACCACATCATTCGCATCTTCAAGAAGCTCGGCGCTGGTATTATGTGAGGTAGCAGCCATATCTTTCAAGTAGGTCATCATTGCCTCTTCGTAGAAGGGCTTTTCTGCCAGGACATTAAAGCACTGCCTATTGGCTTCACTTTTGGAAAAGTCGGTAAAAACCGATGCCATAGCAGGTGCAGAATTTATAAGCTGTTCTGCGGTTTCGAGATTTCCAAGCAGAGATCTGAACAGAGAAGCTCCTTTTAGAAAATTCCCGCGAAACATCTGGCTGTATTTATAGTAATCTGATTGTAAAAGCGGAATCATACGCTAACACCTCCATCATAAACTGCGACAACATCCACTTCGGCCGCCACAAAGTCAAAGCCTGTCATGTAGGTAATTTTTGTTGTAACTGCTCCGCCGCTGCTTGCCGCGGCATACGCGCTTGCTGTCACGCCCTGGCGGGCGGCAATCAGGCAGCTCGTTTCAGTTATATTCATAACAGAAATAATAAAGGCATCCGATGGAGCTACAAAAACTCGTGGGATGCCGGATAGCGGCCTTGTAAAGTTAATCGTGGTCCATCCCACACCAAGTGTCACACGCTGGGCGTCAATCTCAATATCGTCAAGATTTGTGAGGGGGAAATTCCATTCATCGATACTGTCAAATAAATACTTGTTAACAGGCGTACCTTCCTGTATGGGCTGATCAGCCCGTTCCCATACGGCAAGGAAGGGAGCGCCGCCGCCTTCCGGTACAATCCTGACCCTGTTGGGCTTGGATGGAATGCGATCCTTTACTTCAATCATGCCATCACCTCCTCGTTTGCATGAAACTCACCAAGACGGCAAAAAGCTGCCACCATGCGTGAAAGCCAGGTATAAATGGTCATTAGGTCCCATTCAAGAATATTTACCTGGCCAAAATCTAAGCTGTTTGTGTAAGTAATCTGCCGCCAATCCGGAAGCATGCTGTAACCCAAATGAAGCCTCTCGATGTTTCTTCGCATCCGGTCGATTTCCTTTTGATAAGGGATAGAATGCATAGACCATACTTTGGTCTTTATGAATATGTCATAACCATTTTCAGAAAGCATTCCTGCAAGGAAACGAGTCCAGTTCTCAATGCGATTTAAATCCTCATAATTTAAAGGGACAGCACTTTCTCTTTTATATTGCAATGGTTCCATTAAAATCCTCCTCCCCATGCTTCAGTTTCACATTTAAGGCCGCCGTCGAAGTTAAAGTGCTGCTTTGTAATCACCGCCGGTCTGTTTTCTCCGTAAGCATCAAAAATAATCGCAACATCGGAAATCTCCATTGCGGGATTCCCACGCTCGTTTACTTTGTAAGCCAGTCTTCTCTTTAGCATTTCAAGAAGCCATGAGGCGACTAATTCACCCGATACAACAACAGGGTTTGAAAAGGCTGCGGTCTGTTCCAGCTCGTCTGTTCCTATATCGGAAGCCGTATATACGGTTTCTGTGCCGCTTCCTGCATACTCGTCGTTAACGGATAATTCCACGCGATTTACTTTGCCTGCAACCTCTATTTTGGGCATGGCCGACATTCTGTCATAGTCTATTGCATCGACAGAAGGACGTTCTATGAGCGGGTCGAAGAATCTTAATACACCATTTCGATTTACGTAACACGCACAGCATGCCGCCTGGGACAGTAGCCTGATTGCTTCTCTGCCGGTACAGTCTTTGGGTAGATTTCTGCCAACAAGACGGCTTGCGATTTCATCCGGCATTTCAAAGTCAAGCTCCATTCCGCAATATTCAAGCACTGCAGTAACTGCTTGAAGAAGAGTCCATTGGCCAGCTCCACCGTTTCGATATTTTTTACCTTCCAAACGGTAGATGGAGTCATGAGCCGTAATCTTCGCTGTCATAGAATCATCCTCGGCTGCAGCTGTTGTGAAATAGTATCGACCCATATACGCAGCATTTTCCTTGCTCCAACTCTTTGAACTTCCGGGAGCGCCGACATAAAACCATACATCAAGGGGCTGAGATTGCTGGAGGTAGGCATATACGCCGCGGGGGTTGACCATATTCCACGCCGAATCGCTGTTGTCAAGAACAAGTGACAGTTCGGATGACGGCAAATTTTCCGACATTGGTGAAAACTCGTATTCTATTGACGCAGAGGCAGTGTTTGCACGGTTGAAATACTGGACTATGCCAAACAGGACCTCGGTAATGCGGATACGTCGCCAGGGTTCACTCGTTTCTAAAAATTCGATTAGCACATGGCGGTAATTTTCTGTCGGCATATCTACAATGCATCTGACGGAGTTATTATCCACCAGTTTTTCTTGGATCAAATTTCCGTCAAGATCATATGCCCTGATTCGAAATAGGCTCGCATACATACCTGACGCATCATCAAAGCATAAGGTAAAGCCCACACTAGTTTGATTTTCATACCATGAAAAACCGAGAGCGGGAGGAGTATCAAACCGCTTGTCCTCGCCGGAAATACCCTCGCTCCACCAGCCTGTTTGTATGCCTTTCATATCTTCTTTAGGCAATATAAATGTACCGTCAAGTTTGAAGTATCCCTGCTCAAGAGATGCTAACTTCAAGTCTTGATATTCAACAAGATCATGAGCCTGCCAAATTTGAGATAAAGGACATTCATCGGTGCTAAAGGGCAGCGCCAATGCAGCCGCGTCCACATCCACCATACGAAAAGAAACGAGGATGTCGCAAAATCTCACATCTGCATACGGGTTATATTCAGGCGCAACTGCAAGCATCAGATCACCTCCTGCGCGGTCATATCAAGCGTAACGTCATGCCAAACCGCCTCGCCGTTTTTATAGCAAAACACACTCATGCTCGGATAATCAATTTCAAAGCTGCCTGAACTAAATCCTTCCGGAGAAGGGTACTCAACCCAAAGGAAGCTGTTCTGTCTTAGCAATGAAGAAAGTGCAGCTACTATATCGGCGGGTATCCAGTCCCATGCGGCAGCTATTGTGACGCGATGCCCAAGCACATCCTTTACGATTTTACCGGAAACCATTACAGTGCGGCGGGATTCTTCTTTGGCGCCTACTACAATGGTTTTGACACGAGGCATCATAATAGTACAGGTACGCTCCATATTTGAAATTTTTATTCTATCCAAGTGTAACACCCCTTTGTTTTGATACATCTTTAAGCGGGTCAAAAATTGTCTGAGCGATGGTCTTGCCATCCAGATTGACCTGCAGCGTGATTTTTTGTTTTGACAGTCCTCCGCCAAGTGCCGAAGAAAGTCCGCCAACCAATCCGTTTACCATATCAGTTGCCATTCCGCCCTTCACATCAAGCTCCGTAGGTATACTTCGCTCAATCTGGGTTTTCACACCTGACATTGCTTTTTCAAAACCAACACCCATACCCTCAGCCATGTATCCGCCAATTTCTGCGAAAACTCGTGATGGAGAGTTTATCTGAAGCATGGCCTCTACACGCCTTTTCATTTCCAAGATGTAACTACTTACCAAATTATTGAGCCATCTGCTGCGGCTTGTGATTCCCGAGCCGATTCCCTCCATGATCATTTGTCCAATATTTATAAAGCCTTGCTTAAAGCTATCAAACGTTTCTTTTATTCTCTGAATCAGAATCCGTATTTTTTCTAAGATTGTGCCCTCCTGCGATTCTTCAATACCGGAAGCAAGGGATCTGACAATATCAAAGCCGGAACTTTTAAGCACTGCGCTGTTTTGGCTAATCGTTTCGCCTATATGCGTTACAAGGCGCATAACCGACCCCGTTAAAAGTGATAAATGGTCTAAGATGCCGTCTTTTACTGCATCTATCGCTGCGAGACCTGCTGCATCGCCCGCTGTTTTAGTGGCTGTCAGCATGTCATCACCAACGCCGCCCATTTCATCTCCAAAACCATCCCCAAGCCCTTGCGCCATATTGGCTCCAAGACCTGCGAAAAGAGTGGAAGGGGAGTGAATACCAAAGAATCCTTTGATTTTATCCACCACACCGCCAAAGAAGCCGCTGATTTTTTCCCAAAGCCATGCGCCTGCATCGGATATTCCCTGCCATAAGCCCTGTATAAGGTTTGTTCCAACTTGCACTATTTGTCCGATAGAATCCATGAACCCGCCAACCAGCGCAGAAATAATTTGCGGGACAGCTTTTACAATTTCAACGATAATTGCCGGCAGGTTCTGAACGAGTGCCACAAATAAAAGAATCCCTGCTTCAATAATTTGAGGAATCGACCCGATGATAAAATCCACAATCTCCGTGATAATAGCGGGCATTGCTGCTATCAATTGCGGTAAAGCATCAAGCATTCCCCGGGTCAAGCCGAGAATAAGCTGCAAGGCCGCATCAAGGAGCATGGGAAGATTGTCTAAAAGGCCATGCACCACAGTAGTAACGGCGCTTACTGCGGCCGGGACAAGTTCTGGCAATGCCGAGCCTATGCCAAGCACAAGCGCTGTTACAAGCTCCACTGCCGCACTCATTAAAAGTGGGAGGCTATCGATAATTGCTGTTGTGATCGTCATTACCGCACTAACAGCCGCGGGAATAAGTGACGGCAGAAGTGTCAAAAGCGTTGCAAGCACCTGTGAGAATAGTTCTGTGACCATAGAAAGCAGGGTTGGAAGCAAATCACCGATTGCCTTGAGTACTCCATCAAGCGCAGGAGGCAGTGCTTTTACAATATTCTCAATTACCGGCACAATGTTTTTCACTACATTCTGAAATGATTCAACCACATTGCCAATCAAAACTCCTATATTGGCATTGGCATTGCCAAGACCGGCTGTCAAGTTTCCAATGGCCGACTTCATACCTGAAATAGACCCGCTTATTGTTTCTGTGGCTTCCAGAGCAGTTGTTCCCGTTATCCCCATCTCTGTTTGGATGACGTGGATGGCTGCCGTCAAATCCGAAAAGGAAGAAAGGTCATACTTAATGCCTGAGATTTTTTCAGCATCAGCCAAGAGCCGCTCCATTTCAGATTTTGTTCCTCCATAGCCAAGCTTAAGATTGTCAAGCATTGTGTAGTTTTGCTTGGCAAAACCCTGATAGGCATTTTGAATGGAGGAAATGTCTGTGCCCATTTTGTTGGCGTTATCCGACATATCGGTAATAACCATGTCTGCAATCTGAGCTGCCTTGGCAGTGTCGCCTCCAAGGGACTGGATAAGGCTTGCTGAAAATCCTGTGACAGTTTCCATATACGCATTAGCGGACATGCCCGCAGTCTTGTAGGCATTTTCGGCATATCTTTGTACTGTTTGCGATGCTTCGTCAAACAGGGTATCCACACCGCCAATCAACTGTTCGTAATCTGCGTAAGCTGATATGACTTCCTTGCCAAGCTTAAACGCTGCGGCTCCGGCGGCGACTACTGACGCACCGATAGCTACACCGATGCCTTTTAATATTGCGCCAAGTTTTTCAAATTTAGTAACGGATTTTTCAGCGCTGTCGCCCGCATCTTCCAGTCCTCTGCTAAGATTGTCAGCTTCTTCTGTAGATTCCTTTAGCTCGCGCTCCATGTTGTTTAGTTCGGAATTGGCATTATTAAGAGCAATTTGCCAGTTTTGTGTGCGACGATCATTTTCTCCGAAGCTATCGGAGGCATTTTTAAGGGCAGCCTCAAGAGTAGATATTTTATCTTTTTGTGCATCAATGGATTTGCTTAGAACTTCGTTCCGAGCAGCGGTGGCTGCTATGGATTTGTCCTGCTTGTCGAATGCGCTTGAAACCAATTTCATTTCCGAACCCAGCACTTTGAACGATTGGTTGATGTCTCGAAGTGCATTCTTAAATTCCTTTTCACCTTCAATGCCGATTTTTAATCCGAAATTGTCTGCCATTTATTACACCCCCTTTCTAATAACTTAAATTCCAAAGGGAATCACATCATCGATGGACATCTCTTGCTTTGGTTTAGAAAGCCCGAGAAACTGCCTGTGGCATTCCCACAAATCCATAAGAAGACCAAAGGGCATAAGCCATGTTTCTTCTTCTGTGCGGTTAAGATGAACCGTTCCGTAATATAAAAGCCGAGTAAAGAGTTCTTTCTCACTTACTCGGCCTGTGCGTTTTTTGGATCATCCTCTGAAACAATATCACGGGCTGTCCCTTTGAACATCGCCTCGGTAATTGCTGTTTTATAATCCGCAAGCTCCAATGGCGACGTTAGAAGTTCAACCTCTTCTTCGGTGATAAGTTCTTTTGGATTATCCTTATCTTTTAGGTTGTTTATTAGAATAGCCTGGTTTGCTAGCAGTGTAATCAGCCAAATAATCTCATCTAATGCCAGCTCAAAATTCTCAGTCTTTAGGAGCTTCTCACCTAAGTTTTCCAACCCGCCGTACCGTCGTGCTATTTCCTTGGTGGCACGGGTTGTAAGAATCAGTTCATATTCCGTGCCGCCGATATTTATATTTGCACTCCGTTCGTTATCCATATTTCAGTACCTCCTTATGGTGCCACTGTGAAAACAGGCTCGTACACTTCTGTAAACCAGCCGGTGATTGTTGAACCCGAAACACCTGTGTCACCGTCGTTTACTTCTGCCTTCCAGGGGTGCTTGCCCTGACCGTCAAGTTTGTTTCTTCTTATAACAGTGCCCTCAATGGTTGGCGTGGAGAAAGTGATGCTGTCTCCTTTGGTGGCAAGATTTGTTGTGGGGATACCGAACTTCACACGGTAAAGCCAAAAATAGCGATACTTTCCATTAGGCTTCTTTGCCCGAAATCCAATCGCTACCGGTGCGCCGCTATCCTCGCTTGCTGAAATCAAGACTTTGTTGTCATCAATAGTCGCGCCGGTTAAGTCTCCCGCGGCTGCAGCGCCAATATCATCCACGCCAAGAGCGAGAGTTCCACTTTGAAATTCCTTAATTACCTCAGCTGCACCGTCATCTGCATAAAGTGTCGCCTCAGCAAGTTCAACCGACAGTTCTGCACTGATTGCTTTTGCCAGCGGGATGGGAGTGCCGTAAGTTTCATCGCCTGCGGCATCCTCAGTGATTTTTGCATAATATAACTTATCAAGACCAATTGTAGCCATAATCTATTCCTCCGTTTTATATTCATATGATTTCGCCACATCTATGGCGTAGTGGTGGTAGCCGGTATCACTTTCATAACCGATGTACCGGCGGTCTGTTATAGTAAATTCCGCTCCAAGGAGAGCGGAGGTAATCTGGTTCTTTCGTTTGATATAATTGCCTTTGGAGTAAAAAGATATCCGTACCTCCGGCGCATCAATAAGCGGTGTGTTGTCGCAAAACAGGGCAAAAGTTTCTGCCATAGGTGTAAGAACAAGGTATTCATCAGGTGGAACATTGCTAAAAGTGCCAGTTTCCACCGGCAGGAGAGGAGAGAGGAGTGTATTTAGTTCCTGCAAGATGCTCATATACGCCCCACCTCCTCGTCAAACTTATCTTTCATTGCCTGTATAGCGGCAGTTTTAGTCTGGGACTTGGCGGGCTTCATAAAAGGTTTTGGCGGCTGGCCATGTTTACCGTATTCCAAAACCCCTGCAATCATGGCATTACTTTTACCGCCTGAGCGGGGTTCTGAAAACCCCACTTTAATATTAAAGTTCCCATTCCTATCCTGCCTTGCAGAAGATACACCAAGGGATGAAACAAGCTCGCCTGTGGAGCGACTTTCCACTTTTGTACCTTTGCCAATAACAGATGAGAGGTTACTTTTTGCCTTGGCAAGTACAACCTCACCGCCGGCCTCCAGGACCTTAGGCAGGATTTCATCTGTTCTTTCAGCAAGCCTAGATAGCTTTAGAAGAAACTCCTCCGGCATTTTAATTTCACTTTTTGCCATCATCTCACCGACCCTTCAATCTTTTCAGCCAAGACCTCCACATACATTCCGCGCCCTTTTACGTTCTCGACACTGACAATGTTATACCTGCCATCTGAATCTGAAATGAAATGAGAGGTTGAAAGAGTAAACGCCGGAACGCTACGAAAACGGAAAATAGTATTTACACTTGAAAAAGCTGCGCTCCCAACAATCCGCTCCCATTTGGCAGTGGTATTTCTGACTTCCTTGTATGCCCTTAGCGATGCAAGTATCTGATCACCCCTGGTGACAAAGCCTTCCGCATCCCTTATGGATTCAGCCCCGATAATGTCAATAAAGGTATTCATTTTTCCATAGCTCATAATTACACCTTCCAATCCCGGTCAAGTTTAAGAAGAAGGTTGACCGTGTTCCATACCTGCTGTCCGGCCTGAACGTTGTCGGCAAAAAAGCCGCCGGTGCTGCCGTCCCGGCTCTCATAAAAATGGGACGACAGCATAATGACGGCCTGCTCTGTGGTAGGCGGCATAGGATGGTCTTTGTAGTATTTCTCAGGAAGGTGCTGATAGCTTTCGGCATAACTTACAGCAGCGGCGATGAGCCTAAGAAGCAGGGCATCATCTTCACCGTGCAAAAGTATCAGATTTTCTTTCACTTTGGGCAGTAAATCCTCCGGTGTCATAGCCGCTCACCTCCATTATTCGTCTGCTGCCATTAATCCTGCAGCTTTGAGCTTTGTTAGCAGAGCATTAAAATCGGTGAGAAGTGTAGAAACATCCTCGGCTGTACTTGCAGTTTGATTTGCTGCAATAGGAATTTCTTTTGCAACAGGATAAGTCGGTACATAAAGCTTACCGTCGCTACCAATCTTCGCTGGGACTGTTTCTGATTCAGTTTTAGCAGCTGC
>Ga0255346_1004979_pt1 | contig 14028 bp, 11 predicted proteins | sample wastewater_treat_FD_194410 | JGI IMG/M metagenome (GOLD analysis project Ga0255346, IMG submission 194410) | Wastewater microbial communities from Lulu Island WWTP, Vancouver, Canada - plant22 | ecosystem: Engineered > WWTP > Wastewater > Unclassified | place: Canada: Vancouver, British Columbia... | reverse complement strand
TGGGCCTTTGGATAACCAAGATGATGGTGGATAGAATGGGGGGGACCATAACGATAGAATCAACGCCTATGATCGGAACTGAGATAACGATTCGATTTCCGGAATATAGCAGAAAGCAGGAGAAACAATGATTTACACAGAAAAATTGCTGTTGGTGGATGACGACAGAGAGCTTCTGAAAGTCTATAAACAGATATTCGAAATAAACGGCTTTAATATAGAGGCTGTAGCAGACCCTACAGAAGCTTTAAAAATAGTCAATAACAGCAAAGTAGCAGTGGTCATCAGCGATATCATCATGCCTAAAATGGACGGGATGCTGCTGCTTGAAAAAATAAAGGAAGCCAGCCCTGTAACGGAGGTGATAATGCTGACAGCCGAAGGCTCTGTCGGCGGAGCGGTAGAGGCAGTGCATAAAGGAGCCTTTACGTACTTAGTCAAGCCTGCCATTATTGACGATCTTCTGCGCAATGTCAAAAAGGCCTTCGAAGTATATGGGGTCAAAGAAGAAAACACTGTATTTAAGCAGCAGATGATCGAAGGATATGCTCCCTTGATCGGAAACAATATGAAAATAAGAGAGATCAGAGAAAAAATATCTACAGTCGCCCCTACGGATATCTTTGTAATAATCACCGGTGAGAGCGGGACAGGAAAGGAAATAGCCGCCAACCTTATCCACAATCAAAGCAAACGGAATCAAAAGCCGTTTATAAAAGTAAACTGCGCCGCACTGACGGAAAGTTTGCTTGAAAGCGAACTCTTCGGCCATGAAAAGGGTGCTTTCACCGGGGCTGAAAAAGCTCGCCACGGCCGGTTTGAACTGGCCAATCACGGTACTTTACTGCTGGACGAGATCGGAGAACTGTCAATGAACACCCAGGGAAAATTACTGAGGGTGCTTCAGGAAAAAGAGTTTGAAAGAGTCGGCGGATCTTCCACTATCAAGACAGATTTCAGGCTTATCACATCGACGAATAAGGATCTTATTGCCGCAGTTGAGAAAGGCGGTTTCAGACAGGATCTCTTTTATCGTATCAACGTTTTCCAGCTTGATATGCCGCCCCTGCGCGAAAGAAAGGATGACATACCTTTGCTATTGGAATATTTTTATGAGAAGTCTCTAATAGAAATGAAAAAAGCAAAACATCCGGCGCCCGGGGAAGTGATGGAAGCCCTGCAGGATTACGACTGGCCGGGGAACGTCAGGGAATTAAAAAATATAATAGAACGCATGGTAGTCCTTTCCGAGGACGGCAAGATACGCATTGAAGATATACCCGAGCAGGTCAGGACTAAGAAGCTGTGGGAAATAAGCAATGCTTATCAGGGCAGCGACACTACGCTGGCCGATGCCCGGGGCGGCTTTGAACGGGAGTTTATTCTTAGGGCTCTTGATAAAACAGGATGGAATATAACTAAGGCAGCAAATGAGTTGGGCATTGCCAGAAAAAATTTATACCGTAAGATGAAGGAGTATAAAATTCAGAGCTAAATGCAAATTAATTTGCATTAATAGCAAATTAATTTGCATCAAATATAAACAGGATTACTGCCTGTATTAATAAATATTCGATAAAGACGTATAACTGAAGCTTTAATCGAGGATAAATACAAGTAATGTGAATATTTTTACCCAAAAAAACCGCTTATGACTTTGAATAAAAATGGCATGAGAATTGCTTATAATAATTAATAAATAAAAAATATAATGTCATTGTTCAATTAGTTGGTATGTTATTGGATTTAATATTCAAAATATTATAAAAACGGAGGGAAAAAACATGAAAGACGTAAAGATCATTGTTTGGGGCTTAGGCGCCATGGGATCGGGAATGGCCAATATGCTCCTGAAGAAAAAAGGCGTTGAGATCGTAGGTGCGATCGATATGGGCGCAAAGCTCGGGAAGAGCATGTATGAGCTCCTTGGCGCCGACAGAGGAAACAGGCCCGATGTCATCGTAGGGACCCCCGAAGAAGTAATCAAGGAAAAAGCAGCGGACTTGGTACTTGTATGTACCGATTCCTTTACCGCAAAAGTATTCCCCAAGCTCAAATTGGTATTGGAGAATAAAATGAATGCGATCACCACCGCGGAAGAAATGTCCTATCCGAAGGCCCAGGAGCCGGAATTGGCGGAGCAGCTGGATGAGATTGCCAAGGCCAACGGCGTATCAGTATTGGGCACCGGCATCAATCCGGGCCTCATCATGGACCTTCTGGTAGTGATCATGACCGGTTGCTGCCAGGATGTTAAGCACATCCTGTCCCGGAGAGTGAACAGCCTGTCACCCTTTGGCCCCGCCGTCATGGAGGAACAGGGGATCGGCATTACGGTGGAAGAATTCAAAAAGGGAGTGGCAGACGGGACCTTGGCAGGCCACGTGGGCTTCCCCGAATCCATAAACATGATAGCGGACGCCATCGGCTGGAAGGTAGATAAGATCACCCAGTCCATGGAACCGATCGTAACGGATGTAGACAGAAAGTCTCCATATGGCTTTGCCAAGGCCGGCAATGTGGCCGGAGTGGCCATGAAGGGTTACGGCTATGTGGATGGGGAACTGAAGATCGAAATGGATCATCCGCAGCAGATCGAGCCGGAGCAGGTGGGCGTTAATACAGGGGACTATGTGATCATCGAAGGAACACCGGGCATCAATATGGTCAATTCTCCGGAGGTTGAGGGCGGAATCGGAACGATCGCCATGTGCGTAAACATGATACCCCATGTGATCAACGCAAGACCGGGACTGCAGAGCATGATTACACTGCCTGTACCCAGAGCCATCATGGGCGATATGAGAGATATGATCTGTGAAGAAGCGAAGATCGTAAAATAGCTATCAGCGATCAATAAGGCATGGAAAGTGGGAGATAGCTCCCGGAGGTCAAAGAATGATTGATAAAGGTACTTGGGTATTGATCCACAGAAATATATTAGAGCCGGGAGAAAGGGCTCCTCAGGTTCCCGATGACACAAAAAAAGTGCCTCTGGAAATGTGGATAAAAGGATATTTACAGAACAATGCCGAATTGGGCGATGAAGTGGAAGTCATCACCAGGACCGGGAGGAAAGAGATCGGTACTTTGCTTGAGTCAGAACCTTACTATAAGCACGATTATGGCAGGTTTGTTCCCGAGCTTCAGATGATCAGTGAACAGGTCAGGAAGCTTACGTTTGGGGGTGATGAGTAATGGCGTTGGCGAACGATTATAATTCCGTGATGTCCCGCAAGGGCGAGATCATGAAGAAATCCGTAGGAATCGATTACGAAAGCTTCGAAAGCGGTTCAATTGCCTTTGATTATGAAAAAATGATGAGGGAGACAGGTTATACTCTTGAGGAGATGCAGAATATCCAGCGCAGCGTCCATGTGGGGAACACCCCTGTTATAGAGCTGAGGAATATCACCGCATTAGCCAGAAAATGTGCAAAGCCCGGGTATGGAGCCAGAATCTTCATCAAGGATGAAGCCAGCAATCCTTCGGGGAGCTTTAAAGCAAGAAGAGCGGCCAACTCGGTTTATCATGCTAAAAGACTTGGCTTTAAAGGTGTTGTAACAGCTACCAGCGGCAACTATGGAGCAGCGGTAGCATCACAGGCAGCTATGGCGGGGCTTAAGTGCATCGTTGTTCAGGAATGTTACGATTCAAAAGGAGTAGGACAGCCGGAAATCATTGAAAAGGCAAGAAAATGTGAAGCATTGGGTGCGGAGGTGGTTCAGCTTTCCGTAGGGCCGGAGCTCTTCTACAAATTCCTGCTGCTGCTTGAAGAAACAGGCTATTTCAATGCATCTCTTTACACTCCCTTTGGCATAGCCGGGGTAGAGACCTTAGGGTATGAGATAGCCATGCAATTCAGAGAAAAATTTGGGAAGGATCCGGATGCGGTGATATGCACCAACGCAGGCGGCGGAAACCTTACAGGTACTGCCAGGGGCCTGATCAAAGCAGGAGCAGCTACAAAGGTTATAGCTGCATCCGTAAACCTGTCAGGTCTGCATATGGCGGCGGACAGCCAGTTCAACAAGAAGTCCTTTACCACCGGGCATACCGGATTCGGCATGCCCTTTACGACCTGGCCGGACCGCTCCGATGTTCCAAGATCAGCCGCAAGGCCGCTTCGCTATATGGACAGATATGTGACCATCACACAGGGAGACGTATTCTATATGACTGAGGCTCTGGCAAGTCTCGAGGGTTTGGAAAAGGGTCCCGCCGGCAACACCTCTTTAGCGGCTGCTTTTGCAATTGCTCAGGAGATGCCGGAAGACCAAAAGATCATCGTTCAGGAAACAGAGTATACGGGAGCGGGAAAGCATGTGCAGCCCCAGCTGACTTTCGCAAGGAGCAACGGCATCGAAGTTTGTTTCGGCGATCCGGCAGACGAGGTGCCGGGGAAGAATATCCTGCTTCCGCTGCATCCTTCGCTGATTAAAGCCACTGAACAGGATTTGGATCATATGAGAAGATCTCTTATAAAGACGGCGGTCAACACATTTAAGGTTAAGCCTACGGAGGGAGACATTGCTTTTCTGGCGGAAGACACTAATTCCTGCGAAGAGTTTGTAAGAGAAACACTGGCAAGCCTTTAGACAAATTAAACGTCATATTAAAATTTGGATGCGGCGGGCAGGCTATCTGCGAGATTCTGCCACCGGATCCGGGAAGGAAGGAAAAAGATGAAGAGAGCAGATGATTTTCAGGAAAGGCGCAAACATTTAGCCAATCTCTCTGATGAAGAACTGTATCGGAGGTTTTGGCAATTAACGGAACAGGTAATAGATCCGTTGCTCGAGCTGGGAAAGAAGAACACGACCCCGTCCATCGAAAGGTCCGTGCTTCTTCGTATGGGCATATCATCCTTAAATGCAAAACCCATCGTAGAAGGCTGCATTGACAGGGGCCTCATAGCAAAAGGGGCCGGCAATGTGCTTTATAAGCTTGCCAAGGCAAAGGAGATTTCCATAAGAGAAGCCGGTGACATGCTGGCAGAGGGCAGAGGCTGGGATGAAGCCGCCGCTCTTTTCCGGGGTTAAGGGGGTGCATGAGATGAAAGATAAAAAACTGGTACGCAACGAAAAGCTGGATATTGAATATATCTTGAAAGACCTTGATAAGTACAGGCCCAAAAGAAGAGGATGGACTTGGAGGACAGTAGAACCGGGACTCAAAATGGGGCCCTTTACCTACCGTGAAGCCACCGTCCCGCTAAAAAACGGAGTTGGATTGCCGTCTTCCAAATACTTCGACTGGATAGATCCTCAGCCCCAGCCTGTCATCACCACGGAAATCGCCTCGGGCCGTTTTGAGGATGATATTCGCAGAATGAGGATGGGCGCTTGGCACGGCGCCGATCATATCATGGTTATCCGCACTATGGGTCAGTCTCATATAGACGGTCTGATCGAGGGGACCCCCCAGGGTGTAGGCGGAGTGCCCATTACCCGCAAGCAGGTCAGAGCTCAGAGAAAGGCTCTGGATATGATCGAAGAAGAAGTGGGAAGGCCCATAAACTACCACTCATATGTGTCGGGAGTAGCCGGTCCGGAAGTTGCGGTCATGTTTGCCGAAGAGGGTATAAATGGCGCACACCAGGATCCACAGTATAATGTTTTGTACCGCAACATCAATATGGTTCGCTCCTTCGTCGATGCCTGTGAATCCAAGAAAGTGATGGCATGGGCCGACATAGCCCAGATAGACGGCGCCCACAATGCCAATGCCACGGCGAGAGAAGCTTGGAAGGTTATGCCTGAGCTCATCGTTCAGCATGCGATCAACAGTCTCTTCTCAGAAAAGGCCGGGATCAAGCCGACGAACATCTGCCTTTCTACGGTTCCTCCAACAGCACCGCCTGCACCTTGCGTATACATGGACCTTCCCTATGCGGTGGCTCTTAGGGATTTCTGCGACAAATATCGCATGAGAGCTCAGATGAACACCAAGTATATGGAGGCCTCGGCAAGGGAAGCAACAGTTACTCATGTGCTCAACATGCTGATCTCAAAGCTCACAAGGGCGGACATCCAATCAACGATCACTCCGGACGAAGGAAGAAACGTACCCTGGCATATTTACAACATGGAAGCCTGTGACACTGCAAAGCAGACTCTGATAGGTATGGACGGCCTCATGGAAATGGTCCAGCTGAAGGATGAAGGTCCCTTGAGAGAAATGGCAAGAGAGATCAAAGAAAGAGCCTGCCTCTTCATGGAAGAGATCGTTGAATGCGGCGGCTATTTCAAAGCGGTGGAAGAAGGATTCTTTGTGGACTCCGGCAACTATCCTGAGAGGAACGGGGACGGCATATTCCGCAAATCCGACGGCGGTATCGGAATCAACTCCGTTTACGAGAGGGATGACGACTACTTTGCACCGGTAACTGCTCACTTCGGATACAATAATGTAGCTCAATACGACCCCAAGGCGGTAAACGATCCGGCAAGCCTGATCGGCGGCTGCACCTTCGAGGATCCTGATAAGATCGTCTACATCGACGAGCTTGACGATGTGGATAATGTAAATGTGCGCCTTGAAGAAACTAAGAAGTACAGAAATACAAACCTGCTGAAACCTGAGATGGAATGGGCAGCCGACGGCACGGTCATGGTGAACATGTTCATACCTGCCGAAAGGAGAGTCGCTGAGATTGCCGCACTCGAGTTTGCTAAGAAGATGAACCTGGAAGAAGCGGAAGTCATCAACCGTGAAACCATGCAGGAGGCAGAGGGCACACGGATCGAGCTTAAGGGCAGGCTGCCTTTCGACGTTGATGTGGATAAGCTGGTCATTCCACCCGAACGCCATGTGCTTTCCGATGACGAGATAAGAGAAGATGTAGAAAAATATCCTCTTAAGATTGTTTGCGGAACTGTCGGAGAGGACGAACACTCTGTTGGGCTCCGGGAAATCATCGATATCAAGCATGGCGGCATCGAGAGGTTCGGAATCGAGGTCCATTATCTCGGGACATCGGTACCTGTCGAAAAGCTGGTGGATGCAGCGGTTGAACTGAAAGCCGAAGCGATTCTGGCATCAACCATCATAAGCCACGATGATATCCATTACAAGAATATGAAGAGGATTCACGAGCTGGCCATAGAAAAAGGAATTCGTGACAAGGTCATGATAGCCGCAGGCGGGACCCAGGTCGTTCCGGAGAACGCTTTAAAGACCGGCATCGATGCAGGATTCGGCAGAAACAGCCATGGCATCGATGTGGCGACCTTCCTCATTGAAAAGAGAAGGGAAATGCGGTTCAAAAATAAGATTTAACAATACTCGGAGTTTAAGCTGCTATCCCACAGGGCGGCGATTAAGTCCGCTCCTGTGGGATAGCATAAAGACAAGTTACTGTAAAGGAACATAAGCAATGAAAATAGATGTCCTGGTTGCCGAAATCGGCTCTACAACTACATTAGTAAACGCTTTTCATAATATTAATTCCGGCTCTCCGGTTTTTTGGGGGCAAGGTCAGGCTCCGACATCCGTGTTGGATGGGGATGTCCGAATCGGTTTAAAAGGCGCAATAGACGATCTTTGTAAAAATAAAGGTGCGGACTCTGTTGAATACGGCGAAATGCTTGCCACTTCCAGCGCTGCAGGGGGTTTGAAGATGACCGTCCACGGTCTTGTCTACGACATGACCGCCAAGGCTGCCAAAGAAGCCGCCTTGGGCGCAGGAGCCATCATCCATTCCGTTACAGCAGGCCGCCTGCGCAGGACAGACCTTCAGAAAATCAAAGAGATACAGCCTAACTTGATAATGATCGCCGGAGGGGTGGATTACGGAGAGAGAGATACGGCTGTTTATAACGCAGAGATGATCCGCTCTTTAGAACTGTCTATCCCGGTAATTTATGCCGGCAATGTGGAAAATCAAGATGAGATGAGGTTAATTTTTGAAGACGCCAAAGCTCCTCTGTACATTGTAGAAAACGTATATCCTAAAATCGACGAGCTTAATGTGGAACCCGCTAGGCGGGTCATTCAGGATGCTTTTGAAGATCACATCATCCAGGCGCCGGGTATGGAGCATATCCGGGATCTGATCACCGGCCCCATTATCCCCACCCCGGGAGCGGTGATGGAAAGCGCGAAGCTGCTGTATGAACATCTGGGAGACTTGGTGGTACTTGATGTAGGCGGAGCCACCACGGATCTTCATTCCGTTACGGAAGGTTCAGAGGAGATCTCAAGGATTTTGATCAGCCCGGAGCCAAAGGCAAAGCGCACGGTTGAGGGGGATTTAGGCGTCTACATCAACATTGCCAATATAGTGGAAAGCATAGGCCGGGAAAAGCTGTCGGAAGAGCTGGGACTTGATATAGACAAAATCATGGAAAACTACAGGTTCGTACCCAGGACGGATGAAGAAGTTCGGTTTGTGGAGCGCCTGACCAAAGAAGCAGTCATCAAGGCAACAGAGCGCCATGCAGGGCGGATCCGCTACGTTTACGGGCCGTCGGGCAGATCGACCTTAGCGGAGGGCAAAGACCTGTCGCAAGTAAAGTACATCATAGGAACAGGCGGAGCATTGACGCGGCTTCCCAACCGCAGAGAAATATTAGAGGCTATTGCTCTTCACAATGAGACCGGATTGTTGCTATTCCCGGGGACGGAGGCAAAGACTCTGATCGATAACGATTATATTATGGCTTCATTAGGTGTGCTTTCTAAGCGTTATAAAGATGCGGCAGTCTGTTTTCTGGAGCGGAGCCTTTGCTGCAGCTTGAGATAGGAATGCCTTCGATGTATTTCGCAAACTCGGGAAACAATTATTTGGTCCGAGGGAAAGGATGAATGACATGTACCCAAGATTAGTGTTTGATTTAAACAAGGTTAGGCAAAATCTGGACGCTGTCAGCAGTATAGTCAAGGCAGGAAGCTGCTCGCTGATGATCGTTACAAAATCCTTCTGCGCCGACAGACGAATGGCAGAGCTTATTGCAAGCCATCCCGGGGTGGATTATTTCGCCGACTCCAGGATAAAAAACATTAAAGTCTATCATGATTTACCTAAAGAGTCGGTGCTGCTGCGTCTTCCTCAGCACGGGGAGATAGAAGAGGTCGTAAGGTATGCAGACATAAGCTTCAACTCTGAAATGTCAACGGTGAGGCTTCTTAGCAAGGAGGCAGTCAAACAGGACAAGAGCCACAAGATAGTGCTAATGATCGATTTAGGGGATCTCAGGGAAGGGATATTCTTCCGGGATAGGGATATGATCGACGCAGCCGTGGAAGAGATCCTCGCACTGCCCAACATAGAGCTTTTCGGACTGGGTGTGAATCTGACCTGCTACGGGGCGATCATACCGAAGCACGATAATTTATCCATACTGACAAAACTGGCCGAGGAAATCAGGAGGAAATATAGTATTGAGCTTCCTATGGTCTCCGGCGGCAACTCCAGCTCTCTCTATTTAATAGATAAGAGCGAACTGCCGGAAGGCATCAATAACCTTCGGCTGGGCGAAGCATTTATCTTAGGCAATGAAACTGCTTACGGTGAACGGATCCCCGGCACCAATGCCGATGCGGTGACTCTGGAGGCACAGATCATAGAGCTGAAGGTCAAACCATCCCTTCCTATAGGCGAAGTGGGCATGGATGCCTTCGGTCAGCGGCCGGTCTATGAGGACAGGGGAAACATCAAAAGGGCGATACTGGCCATAGGAAAGCAGGATGCAGATGTAGGCAGCATGACACCCGAAGATCCTGACATCGATATTCTTGGAGCAAGCTCGGATCATCTCATCATGGATGTGACCCGTTCTAAAATAGAATATAAAGCAGGGGACGCCATATCATTTACATTGGGCTATGGAGGGCTTCTAAAGGCGGCTACCAGCAGCTATGTAGATCGAGCCTACATCAACGGCTGACCGCCTGAATATATCGGGTTAAAATGCAAAGCCACGGAATAGATCTTCCGTGGCTTTATTACTGCAATCTTCTCTGGTTTAACCAAAGACTATCAGATTGTATCGTGTTTAAAAAAGGAGTAAAGATGTTATTATAATAAACAGAATATGGTTTTTACCAGCTAAAGATACTCGAATGGTAGTTATGAATATACAAAAACAGCGGGAGGTGCAGCATAATGAATAAAGAAATAATAAAAATAAGCGGGATGAATTGTGCTGCCTGCTCCAGCCGGGTTGAAAAAGCGCTGAGCAAAACGGAAGGCATAACCTCTGCTTCAGTTAATCTGGCAGCGAAGACCGCATCAGTCGAATACGACCCTGAAATAATAAAATTGTCCGAAATAGAGGCCGTGATAGAAAAGACCGGCTACGGGATAATTCGCAAAGAGAAAAAGGCCGGCAAGGATGAGCATAAGCTCAGAAAAGAAAAAGAGATCCGTATCTTGAGACAAAAGCTCCTCGTATCGGCGATTTTTGCCGCCCCTTTGTTATATTTAGCTATGGCTCCCATGATTCCCGGTATCACGCTTCCGATCCTCGGGTTTTTAGATCCTGTACAACATCCGTTGCCCTACGCGACAGCTCAAATGATATTGGTTATACCCATAGTGATTGCCGGAAATAAGTTTTATTTCATTGGCTATAAAGCCATTATTCAAAGGAGCCCCAACATGGATTCCCTCATTGCCATGGGAACTACAGCAGCCATCGTCTATAGCCTATATGCGATATATAATATTGCGAAAGGAGACCCTTATGCAATACACAGCTTGTATTTTGAATCAGCAGGGGTGATCATAACCCTCATCCTGCTTGGGAAATCTCTGGAAGCCATTTCAATGGGAAAAACCTCCGATGCCATTAAAAAGCTCATGGGGCTTGCTCCCAAAACCGCCGCAGTGATTCAGAACGGAGCAGAGCTGGTGATTCCTGTCGAGGATGTGGAAATCAATCAAATAATTCTGGTTAAACCGGGGGAAAGGATACCGGTAGACGGGGAGGTCATAGAAGGCTATACCGCTGTTGATGAATCGATGCTCACCGGGGAAAGCATACCTATCGACAAGAAGGCCGGTGACAAGGTGTATGCAGCTACTATCAACAAGAACGGGATGATCCGCTTCCGCGCCACAAATGTAGGGGGAGACACAGCTCTTGCACAAATAATAAGGCTGGTGGAAGACGCTCAGGGTTCTAAAGCACCCATTGCAAAGATGGCCGATATAGTGTCGGGATATTTCGTTCCCGTCGTAGCGGCTATCGCAGTCCTTTCTTTTGCGGTCTGGCTGATTGCCGGTAAAAGCTTTGAATTTGCGCTTACAGTTTTCATTTCGGTGCTTGTGATTGCATGCCCATGTGCACTGGGTTTGGCAACACCTACTGCTATAATGGTGGGCACCGGCAAGGGGGCGGAATACGGGATCCTGATAAAAAGCGGCGAAGCCCTTGAAACTACACATAAAATCGACATAATCGTCTTCGATAAAACCGGAACCATAACCGAAGGGAGACCGGAAGTCACAGATGTTGTCGCAGTTCATGGTGTTGCGGAGGAACGACTCGTCCAAATCGTGGCCTCCGGTGAAAAAGGTTCAGAACACCCTCTCGGAGACGCCATTGTCAGGAAGGCGGAAAAGGAAGGCTTAGAGTTATATAATGCAGATGGTTTCCAAGCCATTCCCGGTCATGGCATCGAAGCCGTCATAGATGGGATCAATGTTTTGGCCGGCAACCGTAAACTGATGACAGACAGGAACATACTTCTCACGGAGCTGAAGGATAAATCGGATATGCTGGCCGCCGAAGGCAAGACACCCATGTATATTGCTTTTGACGGGAGATTATCGGGAGTCGTCGCCGTGGCCGACGTGGTTAAACAAAGCAGTGCAAAGGCAATTCAAAGCTTACAGTCAATGGGTATTGAGACGGTGATGATCACGGGGGATAATGCGAAAACCGCAGAAGCCATAGCGAAACAGGTGGGTATTGATAAAGTCCTTGCTGAAGTGCTTCCTCAGGATAAAGCTGATAAAGTTAAAGAACTTCAAGCAGAAGGCAGAAAGGTAGCTATGGTTGGAGACGGGATCAATGATGCTCCGGCACTGATACAGGCTGATATAGGAATAGCTATAGGTTCGGGAACGGATGTGGCAATGGAATCCGCCGATATCGTGCTAATGCGGGGAGATCTGTCGGATGTTCCCGCTGCCATTCAGCTTAGCAAGAGCACTATAAGAAATATTAAACAGAATCTGTTCTGGGCTTTTGGATATAATACAGCAGGCATACCGCTTGCGGCCGGGCTGCTCTACGTCTTCGGCGGTCCTCTTTTGAATCCCATGTTTGCCGCCGCCGCCATGTCCTTAAGCTCTGTGTCCGTCGTTACAAATGCATTAAGGTTAAGGAGATTCAAACCTCACCGCTCTTAAAGGGTATGGTTGATAAGAAGGATAGATTCTGATAAGGTGTTAACAGAATCTTACTTAGATAAAAAGGAAATATATCTATGCCATCACAGTTTGAAAGGACAGAGCTTCTTATAGGAGCGGAAGGCATTGCCAGGCTGGCAAAGGCTCGTATTGCCGTGTTCGGGATAGGAGGGGTAGGGAGCTATGTTGTGGAAGCTCTCGTAAGAAGCGGCATAGGTGCCTTGGATCTATTCGATAATGATATAATATGCCTGTCCAATTTAAATCGACAGATCATCGCAACTCATAAAACCATAGGAAGGTATAAAGTGGACGCTGCCAAGGAACGGATCGCAGATATCAATCCGGATGCGGTCGTAAAGGCGCACAGGCTGTTTTATTCAAAGGATACGGCCGATGAAGTCGATTTGTCGGTTTATGATTATATCGTGGATGCTATCGATACGGTTACTGCCAAAATAGAGTTGATCTTGCGAGCGAAGGCGGTAAAAGTACCTATTATCAGTTCTATGGGAGCAGGGAACAAAATGGATCCCACAGCTTTTTTGGCAGATGATATCTATAATACCTCCGTCTGCCCTCTTGCAAAGGCAATTCGCAAACAACTTCGTGAGAAAGGTGTGGATAGCCTAAAGGTGGTCTATTCAAAAGAGTCTCCTATAAAGGTCATGCTTGCGGGTAATACGGATCCGGGCCGGCCTGTACCCGGCAGCAACGGTTTCGTTCCTCCGGCAGCAGGCTTGGTCATCGCAGGTGAAGTAGTCCGGGACCTTATTAACGTTTACAGATAAATATAATTGGATTAAGATAGAGGCAGATATAAAGAAAGGAACAGATAAGCATGAGTTATGTACCTACGATGGAGCAGGCCCGGGAGATTTTACGAAAATACAACAAAGAAGAATTCCATTTAAAACATGGGGAGATCCTTTCCGGTGTCATGAGATATTTCGCCAAGGAGTATGACCCCGGTAGAGAGGAGTTTTGGGCGGTAGTAGGGATTCTTCACGATCTGGATTTTGAAATGTACCCGGAGGAACATTGCGTTAAAGGGCAGGAAATCATGAAGGAACTGGATCTGGACGAAAGCTTGATCAGGGCTGCAATGAGCCACGGCTTTGGCTGTACCGGCGTAGATGTGGAGCCTGAGGATATTATGGAAAAAGTCCTTTACGCAACAGACGAGCTTACGGGGCTTATCGGGGCCGTTGCCATCATGCGGCCGTCAAAAAGCGTGGACGACCTGGAACTGAAATCAGTTAAAAAGAAATATAAGACTCCGGCGTTTGCCGCAGGCTGCTCCCGGGAGGTCATACAAAAGGGAGCAGATATGCTTGGCTGGGAGTTGGACGACCTTATCAGCAGAACGATTTTGGCGATGCGGAGCCTGAATCCGGAAGCAGGGATCTAAAAGGAGATATACATGGGATATCTCACGCTGTTTTTTATAGCTTTAGGTCTTGCCATGGATGCTTTTGCTGTCTCTATGTCAAATGGGATCTGTTATAAAAATGCGGGCTTTAAAGAAGCATTTATAACGGCACTGACCTTTGGGACTTTTCAGGCTCTAATGCCTCTCGCCGGTTATTTTGCGGGCAGGACCGTCAGCGACGCCATAGCATTTTTAGATCATTGGATAGCGCTTGGAATGCTTTCTTTTATCGGTA
>Ga0255346_1004951_pt1 | contig 14081 bp, 10 predicted proteins | sample wastewater_treat_FD_194410 | JGI IMG/M metagenome (GOLD analysis project Ga0255346, IMG submission 194410) | Wastewater microbial communities from Lulu Island WWTP, Vancouver, Canada - plant22 | ecosystem: Engineered > WWTP > Wastewater > Unclassified | place: Canada: Vancouver, British Columbia... | reverse complement strand
AAGATTAAATTTTTTCCTTCTTACTCTGTCGTTAATTATCTTAAATTTTATCCCTATTCTTTTTTATGAAACACAGATTAATAACTTTTATTTAGTTTCAATAGTTACTTTTCTTATAATCCCATTTTCTTTTGGATTATATTATGTAAAGGAAGAAATAATTTTACTCATTAAAAAATTAAATAAAAAATACATACCTACAAAAAAAATAATGGCATTTTGTGTTACTTTTTCAATTCTTATATTGCTTTTACCTATAAATCTTTTTGCAGCGAACTTTAATGATATGGATAAAAGTAAAGACACAATGATTTATGATTATTGGAAAACAGTAATAAGTGCTATTGATAACAATTCTATATTAATTTCAAGTTCCAAGTCTACTAGTGTTGCTCTTTATTTAATAAATTACGAGATAAAAAAGGATGTAAGAATTGAAATAGGTTTAAGTTATGATGAAATGATGAATTTTGTTAAAGAGAACATCAATAAAAGATCTATTTACTTTAATCAAGCTTATCTCCCAGATTTATCAAATGTTTTTGAGCTTGAGCTAGTAGGATATAGCATTTTTTGGGAAGATTACAGGGAGGATTTAAGCACTTTTAAGATTTTAGGATTTAAAAAATATGTAGATTTAAAACCTTCAGCAGAAAATATTAATCTAAATTTTGGAGATGAGACTACCATTTCCTGCAAGATAATAAATAAAAGTAAAACTGAAGCAGCTAAAATGGATTCAATTGAACTTAAACTTCCTAAAAATTTAAAACTCATTGGAATTGATGAGTCTCTAAGTGATATGAAAGTGATGCCAGGACTAGCTGGTGGTACTTACATGTGGACAAATGGACCATACATTCTTGAGCCAAATGAAGAATACATAGTAGCAGTAAAAATTAAAGCAGTAGGACCTACCATCTTGGACTTACAAGATAATTCTAGCAGCGAAGCGCAAGATGAAATAATATTTAGAATTACAACAAATAATATTTATGAAACTGCACCAGCAATCAAAGTTTTTGTAAAATGATTTCTTTCAAAGAGTTTACAACAACTTATGACTACAAGCATTCAAGCACTTTTTATATAGAAAGTGATTCTCTACCCAGCCAGAAAGATATATATAAATCACAAAATAAGATATAATCAATCTAATAATTTATGCAAGACTCCTTTTCTGGATGGTGATTTGTTATGAAGACTTTAAAAATATCGAAAGATGAAATAAAAAATTATGAAAAATTAAAAATAATTTCTCAAATTGCTTTAGTTAAGACAAAAATAGAATTATTTGAAAAAAAATATGACTGTTCTTTTAAAAACTTTTATGAAAAGATAAAAAAAACAGAGCATGAAGATTTTGAAAAATGGGATGATTACATTGAATGGAAAGCCTATGTGGAATCTTTACAGGATTTAGAGCAAAAAATTTAAGAATCTGCCCTTTTTTATAAAATCTTGTATTAATTGCATTAAAAGCTAACTTATAAGCTCGATATTACATATTCTCCTTTTTTAAATTTAGCTCCAGCTTTTTCAAACAGGTCTCTTATATGATTATCCATGGTAAGATAGATAATCTGCCAGCCACTTTGAGCAATATCTGCAAGTTTTGCCACAAGGATTTCTCTTCTGTCCCAGTCAGAGTGCTGAAAAGCATCATCCAATATAAGAAAAAGGGTGTCCTGATTTAATATCTTCGAGCTAAAGCCTATTCGAAGTGCAAGCATTATCTGCTCTCTTGCACCTGTGCTCAGATCTTTTAAATAGAAATCTCTATAATTATCTGACACCATCAATTTTTCACCATCTAAGAAAACTCTGTTATAATTTTTAGTTATTTCTCTTAAAGAGCTTGCAACAACTTCTGACTGTAAGCCTTCAAGTACTTTTTTATCTTCTTCTTGTCTTAATTCAGTAATTACTTCATGAACAATTATGCCTGCTGCAATTCTTGATTCACAAAAATCTAATTCATTTTGCTTTTCTAACCTTTTTTCTCTTAAATGCTCAAGTAGTTCTTCCCATTCAATACTTGCGTCATCGTTTGTCTCAATGCACACTCTATATTTGAGGTTCTCAATTTCATCCTTTTTTTCTTCAATCTTATCCTGAATTTCGGAAAGTCTTGCCTGAAGTTTTTCATATTCATCATAGTTAAATCTTATCCCAGGATCTTCAGTTACATATTCCATCTCTCTTACCCCAAGATCAATAAGTTTTTTCTGCAGAGACTCTATCTCAGTTTTGAGACTTATATTTTCTTTCTTTTTAGCATTAAGAATTACATGCCAATTTGATTCTTCAGTCTGGCTGCCAGTAAGATTATAGAATGCTTGATTAATTGAAAGAATTAAAGACTTATTTTGATCCCTAAGCTCTTCTACCTGTCTAGCTAAAAGTTTTGCCATATCATAGGATTCTTTCTGACTCTCAAGTTCAAGGTTTAGCACGGCAATATCAGTAAGATCAGAACCAGTTCTGTTTTTAAATTGACTTTTTAGTTTACTTAATTCTTCATTTAACCCAACATTTTTAAGAGAGCTTGAAAGTTTTATTATATAAAAAGTAGTTAATCCTGCTGCTGTAATAATAGATATAATTGTTCCTGTTGAAATACCTAGTATTGAAAATAAAACTGCTGCTACTGCAAAAACACCCGCTAAAACAGCTATGAATATTTTTGGCTTTTTAACGGAGCTCAAAGATAGTTTTTCATATATGGGCAACGCTTTTTGCAGCCATTCATAATGTTTACATTTTTCCTGCAGTTCTTTTAACTGGTTTAATTTTTTTAAGTATTCGTTTTTGTTTTTTTCATAAATTCCAATAGAAGCTGAAAGTTTATTTAACTCTTCTTCATTGTTTTGCTGAAGTTTTTTATTTAAATCCTTAATATTTTCTGAAACTAGATAAGCTTCATGGCACTTTGCTTGATATAATTTATCTAAATGCTCCCTTAGCAATCTTTCTTCAATTCCCAAAGATTCTATGACACCTTTGGTATATTTTGATTCAATTTCAGAAAATAAATCATCAATCCGTTTTATTTCATCCTTAAGTTGGCGGTATGTTTTACCTTCACCTGTGTTGCTAATAACAATGTTTCCATCTTCAAGTTTAGCATTCTTAATAGTTTTAGAAATATTACTATCTTTATCTATTTTATCTAAAAGGCTTATGCCAGAAAAAATTTCTTTTATAAGGCTCTTGCCTATGCCTTGCTCATTATCTTCTATTTCAGGTTCAGCCCCTTTTGATACAAGCAAATTAACCATTGAAGGTGGTAACCCTCTCTCATCTTTTTCCCAGTAATCTTCAAGTTTTTCACTTGAGCTTGGTGAAAATTCAACAAGTTTACCTTCATCTAAGCCACTTACCAGTACTTTCCCAGTTCCCTTCTCTCTAAATTTCCATCTTTTTGTGTTTCTAAACAATGACTGAATAATAAACTCAGTTAAAAATGTTTTTCCACATTCATTTTTACTGAATATAAGGTTAAAAAGACCAAAATCTTCTGAAAAGCTCTCAATAGGCCCTAAATTTTTTACTGTGATTTTTTCTATTTTTATTCCCATATTTTATATATTTTATAAAATTTTATATTTGCTAACCTTTTTAATTTTTTCTTTATATAACCTGATGCTTTTTTACCTTTATATTCACCTAAAGAAAATTGTCTATATATTTATATTAAAGATCTACTTCTTTAAATATGCTTAACAATATTAAATTATTCTTGGAGAATTACACTTAAAGCTTGCTCTAGTATTTTATCTTTTTTTACTTGCGTATAACCAGAGTTTTTATCCAGCAAATCTATTTTTTCTTTAACTCTTTCCACAATGTTTATTCGTTCCGGATCATTAAATAAAGAAACTTCACTTAAGTCAGGACCTTCATTGTCATAAAAAGAAAAATCTGCAAGAGATTCTTTAATAGCTGTCTCGAGCTTCTTTTTATCTGATGTGTAACCTTTAACTTTTAATCGTATTCTTGCTTTTGATATCTCATCTTTACTTAAGTTAAAGCCTTTAACAATTTCTTTAATCTTATTTCTGGTATAATCAAATTCATTGAATGTTGGAAGAGCAATAAGAGTTTCATTAAAAAAAATGTATTCTGTATCAACAGTTTTTTCAGTTATGCTCAAATCATTTAAATCAAGAATAAAAAAACTTCTTTTTCCAGTCTCATTTATATCCATCCCACATGGCGAGCCTGGATATAAAACTTTACCCATTCCCGTCTTTTTGTGGATATGACCAAGAATAACCTTTGAAGGGTTATAGTATTCTATATCAGATCTCGCAAGCGGCATGTAAACACCAGCAGTTTCATAAGTGTTTATCTCCCTGATCCCTGAGAGATAATCCCCATGACCTATTAATATCCATGATTCAGGGATGATCTCTTTATGTGCCGCCATAACCTCTCCCATCGACTTACCTGGAATATAAGGAATAAAGAAGAGGCTAAAAGCTGAATTATTAAAAGTAACAACTTTGGGTGTGCTAAAAATATTTATGTTTTTTGAAGTAAAATATTTTGAATTTATATTTAAATCATGATTTCCAGGAATAATATAGAATTTGATGTCGCTGTATTTTTTATCTTTGCAAAGCTCGTCAAATACTGCGTAATTTTGACTTTCTAAATCAAATAAATCTCCTGCTATTATGAGGTTATCAATATTTTCTTTTAAAAGCTGGTCAAGAATGTTTTTTAGGGCATTAAAGCGTTCTGGATATTCTTTGTTTGTTTTTATATGTACATCTGCTGTTATTGCAATTTTCATTATTTATTTCCTTTGCCACTAAGTACTGCTATTGCTGTTAAAAAAATAATTTTTAAGTCAAGAAAAATAGAAAAATTATCTACATATTGTTTATCATATTCAACTTTCTGGGGAATTGGGAGGTCATCACGTCCCTTGATTTGTGCAAGTCCAGTAATGCCAGGTCTAAATTTATCAACTCCTTTTTCTTTTCTTAATTTTATAAGCAACTGCTGATTATATAACGCTGGTCTTGGCCCTACAAAACTCATATCCCCCTTTAAAATATTAAAAAGCTGAGGTATTTCATCAAGACTTGATCTTCTTAAAAAGGCTCCAAATTTTGTTACAAAATTTTTTGGATCTTTTACCTTATCTGTTGGGATATCTGGGGTGCCTTCTTTCATGCTTCTAAACTTATAAATTAAGAAGTGGGAACTATTGAGGCCAACTCTTTTCTGTTTAAATATTATTCTTCCCTTTGAGTCAATTTTTATTAAAACAGGAATGCTAATCCAAAGTGGGGTAAATAATATAATTAAAATTATTGAAAAAAATATATCAGAACACCTTTTGATAAAAAATTGAAACATATATTTAATGGTTTAACTGCACTATTTAATATTACTATTAATGGAAGTATCTAAAATTTTATGTTAAAAAATTATAGATACTAATGCTGTTAATCTTTTTGTTAATTTCACATTTTTATATATCGTAATCTTTGCTATCTTTGTTTGGATTAAACCACATTTCTCTTTCATCGAAATTAGGTATAATTTTTCTTAAATCTGAGAAAAGATTTGAATAATCAAAAACCTGCATTTCTCTTTCAATATTAAAAAGAAGATTTAAGATTTCATCTTTGTCAGGTCTTCCATTACCTGTGTATTTTGCTTCTAAAATGTAGGGAAACTGGGTTGGAACTGGTTCTTCATCCTCATTAAATAATTCCTCATTTAATTTTTCACCAGATCGTGGTCCAGTATAAATTATTTCAATATCTTTACCTGGCTCCATACCATAAAGTTTTATCATATTCGTTGCAAGTTCAAGTATGCTAAATGGCTCTCCCATATCTAAAACAAATATTTCACCACCCTTCCCTATTATACAAGCTTGAATTACAAGTTGAGCAGCTTCTGGGATTGTCATAAAATATCTTTTCATTTCAGGGTGAGTAACTCTTACAGGTCCACCAGAAAGTATTTGTTGCTTAAAAATAGGAACGACACTTCCCTGGCTTCCAAGAACATTGCCAAATCTGACAATAACAAATATCGTTTCACCCTCTTTAGAAAGTGCTTGTAAATATTTTTCAGAAAGTAATTTTGAGATACCCATAACATTACTTGGTTTTACTGCTTTATCTGTAGAAAGCATAACAAATCTTTTTACTCCAAATTCTATTGATAATTTTGCAATAACTTTAGTGCCAATAAAGTTATTTTGAATAGCAGCTTCAGGATTTAACTGCATTAATGGAACGTGTTTATAAGCAGCAGCATGAAATACTATTGAGGGTTTGTATTTTTTAAATACATCTTTCATAATTTCTTTTTCTTTTATATTTGCAACGATTGGGACAGAACCGTGATAATCAAATTTTTCCTTAAGCTCTCTCCCAATTAAAAAAAGGCTATTTTCAGCATGGTCAATTAAAATCATCTTTGATGGATTAAATTTTGCAACCTGCCTACAAATTTCTGAGCCTATTGAACCACCAGCACCAGTAATTAAGATAGCCTTGTCCTTAATTTCTGAGATTACTTCTGGAATTTTCATTCTTATTGGTTCCCTGCCTAATATATCTTCTACTTCAACATCTCTTACTTGATATAAATAAACTTTATCATCAATGACCTCATATAGACTTGGCAATGTTTTACATTTAACACCCATCTCTTTAGCTTTAAGAGCTATATCTTTTCTTAAACTACCCGATGCGGATGGCATTGCTATTAAAACTTCATCAATAGAATATTTTGAGATAGTTGATTCAAGTTTTGAAATGGGTCCAAGAACTTTAATACCATGTATTTGCCTTCCAATTTTCTTAGGGTCATCATCTAGAAACCCTATTGGCAAATACTCACTGTTGGATTGACGCGTCATTTCTCTTACAATCATTTCACCTGCATCGCCTGCTCCTATTATTAAAGCTCTTTTTTTCCTTGTTTTAGGATTTCCAAATTTAAGCTCATTAAAAAATCTCTCTGAAAATCTTGAAAGAGAAACTAGTAAAAGTGTTATTATAAAATCTATAATGAATATACTTCTTGGGAAATAAGGAAGTGAAAAGTTAAAGCTTCTACCGAAGATACTAATAGGGTATCCAAGGATATAAAAGATAACTATCATTAAAAATGAACTTGTTGTAACAGCTTCAACTATTGCAATCATATCTTTCATGGAAGCATATTTCCAAATTCTAGAATACATTCCAAAAACCCAAAACATCAAAAGCTTAGCAACAATCACTATGGAAATATACCAAACCATGGCAGTGGAATATTGGGTAAGCAAAGTTTCCCTTGCTGCAAGATCAATCTGCCCTCTAAGGAAGAAAGATATAATAAAAGAAGAAAAAATAATTAATATATCAAAAAAAACCTGCGCTAATATTCTAAAATTAAAATTCCTTTTCATGCGACTATTATAGCATATAAACCCGTTGTATAAATCAATTTGTGCAACTCAAAATACTAAATTATTTTACTTTCTGTCCTCTTTTGCTACGTGTTTTACAGGTTTTGCTCAAAATCCTTACCTAAAATAACTACAATATCTGCTGAGGATTTATATGCACCCCACTTATCATTATTATACTTAACAAGTTCATAACTACTAAGTATAAGAGCAAGCTGTTCGGCTTTCTCTTGCGTACTTGGTTTATAAATAATAATCGTCTTAGCAAAATTAAAATTTTGCGCATTTGAAGGGTCTTGAACTTTAAATTCATATTGTTTAAGTTTTTCAACAAACTGGGTTGCAGCACCCGGGTTTCCATTACCATTAAATACTTTAACAGTAGTGTTTTTAACTATTTTTTTATCAATAGTTTGCCCGACGTTTATATTTATTTCTAGCGGAATAACTCCCTGACTTGAAAACCATGTATAACTTTCATGGACCATATCATATTGGAGGATATATCTTCCTGGCTTCTCAGGCGCTGTTAATTTTACTTCAACAATAGCATTTTCATTGTGCGCAACATCAAAAGGAAGAAGTCCTCTAGGTCCGTCCCAAGTAACAATTTCTCCGGTGTCCCTATTAACCCAATGGGTTCCAAGAGCTACCCTTCCTTTGCTTTTATCATATTCCCATAGTAAAAAGCCTGTATTTTTAACAGTAACTTTTGTTGTGAATTCTTGACCCGGATCAAGATAAGTAGGAGTTGAGCCCCCATCATCGTATGTTGCTGAATAAGAAATATCAAGGGTACAATATTTTTCTAAAGGAGGGACACCTTGGTAAGAAAACCATGTAATTCCTTCATGCACAAGATCTATTTGTAAAATGTATTTTCCTTTTTTTGGCGGGGAGCTTATCTGCATATTAAAAGTTACTTCTTCACCAGGTTTAACTGAATCCTGGGGAAGGACTGCCCTTTTGCCGTCAAAAACAACCATTTCTTTTGTATCAAAATTAATCCAATGATAACCTAAAAATACAGGATTTTTACCACCCCTTTCCCATGTAATTGCTCCAGTGTTTTTTACCTTAACTTGCACATCATAAACCATACCAGTAGCAAGTGCATCAGGAATACTATCAGGGTCAATTGAATATGTAGCATTATATTTGCTCGCTGGCTCACCATCAATTATTCTTTGCCACATGGCTTTGGCTTCTTCAAGATCTGGAATTTGAACACTTATTGTTTTATTTTCAATCCAGTCAGCATGAGTAGGAATTATAGCAGTTTCAAAATTTTCTGGTCCTAATAAAAGACTTGTTTTTGCATACTTTAAAATGGTGACTAAATCAAGATCAGTTCTTGTGTTTTCAATAAGAATATTAAAATATTCAGGTATATTTGAAAGATATTTAGCATTTAACTTCTGATTAACAAGCTCTTTAAATAAAAGCTGCTGTCTTTGTATTCTCCCAATATCAGCAAGCTCTGTTGAACGACTTCTAGTATAGGCAAGAGCTTGCTCACCTGTAAGGTGATGTTTTCCTGGGGAAAAATTAGCACCTGTTTTAGGATCTACAAGAGGCCTATCTACTACAATATCAACACCTCCAAGTGCATCTATTAATTTTACAAACCCGTCAAAATCAATAGTTACATAATGATTTATGGTAGCATTTAGTAAGTTTGAAACAGTTTCAATCATTAATTTTTCTCCACCATAAGCATAAGCGGCATTAATCTTATCTTGGCCATATCCAGGAATATTAACAAGTGTATCTCTTGGAATCGATAAGAGAGTGGAGTGTTTTTTAGCTGGATTTAAATGTAAAAGCATTATTGTATCAGCCCTACCTGCATCATCTTCAGTCTCCCTCGAATCTCTTCCAAGTATTAAAATTGAAACAGGCTCTTCAATTGATTCAATTGGAACAAGAATATTTTCAATTTCAGAGCTAGTCATAGAATTCATTGCATTATTTGCTTTTTTTACATAAAAAAAGAAACCCCCTGCCGTGATAGCGGAAATAGCAATTAAACTTGAAAAGAAAATTATTAATATTCTTATATATAAAGGAAGTTTTTTAAATTTAGACTTAGATTTAAAGTTAAATTTAAGGTTCTTTTTGTTTTTATCTAATTTAGCTTTATTTACATCATCCACATTAGTCACATTAGCAACATTAGCATCAGAGCTATTTATATTAGTATTAACATTTCTTTTTCTAATTTTCATAATAAAACTTTATTTGATTTTAATTCTTCTTTGCCTTTTCTGTTCTAATCTTTATTCTAATCTTGCAATATCAGCACCTATTTCACTAAGTTTTTTATCAAAATTTTCATATCCTCTCATTATATGATGTATTTCATTCACTTCAGTCACTCCTTCTGCTACAAGTCCAGCAAGTACCAATGCCGCACCCGCTCTTAAATCAGTTGCATTAACGGGGGCACCAGAAAGTTTTGGCACACCACTAATAACAGCATGATGACTTTCAATTCTTATATTCGCACCCATTCTGTTTAACTCATCTACATGCATAAATCTATTTTCAAATACATTCTCAGTAATTATAGAAATACCTGGTACTAATGCAAGCAAAACAGTGATGATTGGCTGAAGATCAGTCGGAAATCCAGGAAAAGGAAGAGTAGAAATTTGGGTTGGCTTTAAGCTTTTTTTTGACTTTTTAATTATAATTTTATTATTTTCTTTATTATAAAGATTAACTCCTATTTCTTTAAGTTTGTTGCAAAAAATACCCATATTTTCCCAAACCGCATTTTCTATTTCAACTTTTCCTCCACAAAGTGCACCTGCTATTATAAATGTCCCAGTTTCAATACTGTCGGGCATTACTTCATATTCGCAACCTATAAGTTCGTCTGAACCTTCAATTACAATAGTATCTGTATCAATCCCATTTATTTTTGCCCCACATTTTACAAGATATCTTGCCAGGTCTCCCACTTCAGGTTCTCTTGCTGCATTATTTATCACTGTTGTACCTCTAGCAAGCGTAGCTGCCATCATGATGTTTTCAGTTGCTCCACGTGAAGGAAAATCAAGATTTATTTCTGAACCAGTAAGTTTTTTTAGAGAACTCTTAGAAACATTATTTTTTGCATTTAAATAAATATAACCATGTTCTACCATGCTTTCTGCCCCTAATTGTTCAAAGCCTTTAAGGTGTAAATCTATCTGTCTAGAGCCAATATTGCATCCTCCAGGAATCGCTACTTTTGCCTCTCCAAACCTTGAAAGCAACGGTCCAGCAACAAGAATAGAAGCGCGCATTTTTCTTACAAGTTCGTAAGGAGCTTCAGTGGAATTTATATTATCTGAGTTTATTTCAATTAAATTGTTAGAGGGATCAAAACCAACTTCTGCACCTAATAATTTTAAAACATCTACCATTGTATAAACATCGTCAATAGCTGGAACGTTATGCAGCAGAGTTTTACCTTTAGCCATTATTGAAGCTGCTATTATTTTTAGTGCAGAATTTTTTGCACCACTTATTTTAACTTTACCTGATAACTCTTTACCACCATTAACAACAAATTTAGCCATATCCTTTATATATCTTTACTGTCTTAAAAATACTCTAAAAATTAAAAACAAATTACATAAATTTTACAAACAAAAATTAAAAAATAATCAAACAACAAATTAAAAAATTACTAAAAATTTTGAAATTTGATTATAGCAAAATAATCAAATTATAAAAACCAATAGAAACAATATATAAATATCTATAAAATTCCATTATGGCAATAAAAACAAAACTTTAAAGGTTAGGATGAGTTACCTTAAAGAAAACCATTTGAAGGCGAAGCGGGCATGGTTCCTCTTTTAAGAGGAGAGCGAGCCTGAAACTTGAGCAAGCTTTCCTCGCTGGGAAAAGCTTGCGTGTTTTCTTAAGGTAACTCATCCTAACCAAATAATTTATCTTTATTATGGAATTTTAGATACTTAGAAACAATGTGGATTAGCAGCCACTCTAAAGAGATTAAAACAATAGCTTAAAGCCTATTTACTAAATTTAAACTTTGTCTATTTTGTTTTAAGTTTTCTTTAAAATTAAAGATTTTAAAAAGAAAGCAACTAAAAACTTAATTTAATTAGCTCAATTTTTGCTTCTTTTAAAAAACTTAATGCTAACTCATCCGGATATTCTTCATAATAGTAAATTCTTTTTATCCCTGCATTTATAAGCATTTTTGTACACAATATGCAAGGCTGAGTTGTGGAATATAAATAAGAGTCAGCTATCTGAACTCCATAATATGCTGCCTGTATTATTGCATTTTGCTCAGCATGAAGAGCCCGGCATATTTCATGTCTTTGGCCTGACGGAACTTTTAATTCCTGCCTTAAACATGTTCCAATTTCCAAACAATTTCTTATGCCTCTTGGAGCCCCATTATATCCAGTTGAAAGGATTCTTTTATCTTTTACAATAATAGCTCCAACTTTTCTTCTTAAGCATGTTGAGCGTGTTGCAACAGTTTTTGTTATCGCAACAAAATATTCATCCCATGAAGGCCTTTTATTATCACTCATTTTTTTAAATTACTGCTTTTTCTTTTAATTTTTCTTTTTGATCTTCTTTTTTCTCCTTTGGCTCTGCCCAAAGTCTTGCAAGGGTATTATTAGGACAAGCTTCAATGCAAGCACCACAATCCGTGCACTTATCCTGGTCAAATTCAGGAATCTGCTTATCTTTGTTCCATATTATAGCCTCATGCTCACATGCTTTAAAACATTTCCTGCAATGTGTGCATCCAAAATCGCATTTTTCTCTTCCTGGAATATCTCTTAAATTATCATAACTGCAAAGAAAAACAATTTTTGAATTTGAGGGAACAAGTTTTATTATATTTCTTGGGCATTCCTTTACACAAAGACCACATCCATTACATTTATTAGGATCAATCACAGCAATTTTTCTTTTTTCGTCAATCTTTATTGCATCTTGCGGACATACAGGAACGCAATCACCAAAGCTAAGACACCCATAAGGGCATTTCTTAAATCCCATTAAAATTTTAGAAGAAGCTTTACAAGTTTTAACTCCAAAGTAATCAGAGATAGCCTCACTATCACTGCCACAACAAACTACTGCTTTCTTATCCATAGAAGATTTATCGATATTTAAACCAAGATTTTGTTCAAGCTCACTAAGAATTTTGCTATCCTGCAATACAGTTGTACATGTATTTGTTAAAAATACATTTTTATCTTTTGCAATAGCTTGAGCATAAGCAAAACAGCCAGGATATCCACAAGCTCCACAGTTCATTCCTGGAAGTTTTTCAGAAACTTCTTCAGCTGTCTTTAAAGATTCAGGTTCCTTAGGCAAAACTTTATTAGTAACCCAAATTAAAACACCACAAGCTATGCCAATCCCTGTTAAAATTAATATTATTGTCCACATAATTGTTTAAAACCTCTAATTTTTTATTTAAAAATTTTTAAAGCAATCCACCAAATCCCATATAAGCAAGTGATAGGATTGAAGCAATTATAAATGCGATAGGAAGACCCTCCATAGATTCTGGAATATCTGCAAATTCCAACCTTTCTCTGATCGCTGACATTATTATAAGCATTAGCGAAAAGCCAAGACCTCCACCAAGCGCACTCACTATGCTTTGGATAATACTATAGTTTGCTTGAGCATTAATTAATGTCACTCCTAAAACTGCACAATTTGTTGTTATTAAAGGAAGGTAAATCCCAAGCGCATTGTATAAAGTAATGTTTGTCCTTTTAATAACTATTTCAACAATCTGAACCAATGATGCTATAACAAGAATATAAATTATTATATTCATAAACTCTACATTAAATGGGACAAGAATAAAATTATGAATAATAGAAGTTGCTGCTGATGCAAGAACCATTACAAGAGTTACAGCCACACCCATACTAATAGCATTAGATAATTTTGTTGAAACACCAAAAAATGGGCATAGTCCTAAAAACTTAGCCAATATAAAGTTGTTTATTAAAACCATGCTTATAAAGATAGTAATTAAACTTGAACTAGCATTAGTCATTTTTTTAACACTCCTAATAATCTAAACAAAGCAAGTAAAAGCCCAATGATAATAAAAGCTCCTGGCGGCATTATAAACACAGAAATTGGGTTTTGTGAAAGTACTGGAATTGAAAAAAGCTTTAGTCCAAAAACTTCAAGAGCCCCAGTCCCCAAAACCTGTCTTAATAAAGAAATTATCACCAAAGAAAATGTAAAGCCAACACCTATTCCTAAGGCATCTGCTATAGATAATAATACTGGATTTTTAGAAGCAAAAACTTCTGCCCTGCCTAAAATAATACAATTAACAACAATAAGAGGTAGGTATATTCCAAGAGATTCATATAAAGGAGGTAGATAAGCTTCAAAGACTAAACTTAATATAGTAACAAACGCAGCAATGACGACAATAAATACTGGAATTCTAACCATATTGGGGGTAATTTTTCTAATTAAAGAAATAATTATGTTTGAACCTAAAAGAACAAAAATTACTCCCATTCCCATACCTAGAGCATTATCTAAGGAAATAGAAACAGCCAATGTTGGACACAATCCAAGAACAAGAACAAAAACAGGGTTTGTAATTATTATGCCCTTTGCAAATTCC
>Ga0255346_1004941_pt1 | contig 14091 bp, 15 predicted proteins | sample wastewater_treat_FD_194410 | JGI IMG/M metagenome (GOLD analysis project Ga0255346, IMG submission 194410) | Wastewater microbial communities from Lulu Island WWTP, Vancouver, Canada - plant22 | ecosystem: Engineered > WWTP > Wastewater > Unclassified | place: Canada: Vancouver, British Columbia... | reverse complement strand
CGCGGCCATTTGGTCTATCTGCGTGGTGAAGTCGATCTCCGGGAACAGCGCACTGACCTGTTCCTGGGTCATCCCGCTGTCCAGCAGGGCTTGGATCTGGGTCAGCACACCCAGGTATTCGGTCAGGGCGCCTTCATCCATCCCTTCGGTTAGTTTGTTCATTTCTTCGAGCGCTGTCGCCATGCGCTGTTGGTCATTGTTGGACTGCGCCAGGTTGTACTGCCTCAGTTTCTCGGTCAGCGCATCGATGCCGCTGCCGGCCTCCTGGATCTCCGGCTGATTCCAGACTGGCAGGATCAGCCCTGCCAATAGTTCTGCATACTCCTGAGCAGCCAGCTTGCGGTTCTCAATGTACCGGGTATTCAGTGCGGCCAGCGCGGCTTCCCGCTCTGCGCCATCCTGCATCAGCTGGATGAGTTGGTACTCCTTGTCATACTGTGCATCCAGCTGTGCGTTGACAGCTGCCATGCCCTCAGCGGACGCGACGACCGCGGCCTCATACACCGTGACATCCGCATCCGTCTTGCCACGGGCCTGCGCGCGGGCGATCTCCGCATCGATCTTCTGCTGAATGGTCTCAAAGCCCTCCGCGTCCGCTGCAGTCAGCTTGTACTTGATCTCAATGGCTTCCCGGGTGTCCACCAATTCCTGAAGGCGCAGCTTGTCTTTTTCGCTGAATTTCCCGGACTGCCTGCGCTTGAGCAGCCGGCTGATCTCTTTGTCCAGGCTGTCGAGGGTCTTGATATCCAGCTCCATCTGTTCGGACAGCGAGCTGTACCCGGCATCCTTTGCGTCGACCTGCTTTTCCTTCAGCGCGCTGCGGGTTTGCTCGGTCAGGTTCAGGAAGGACTCAGTCCACTCCTTGACGACCGCTTGCTTCTTGTACCGGCTGCCTGCCCAGACATCCAGCAGGCCGTTCATCCACTCGGTGGCGTTCTGCTTGTCGCGGGTGAAGTCCTCCACAGTCATACCAAAGAAGGAAAGCCCGCCACGCCCATAAAAGGTATCGGCTGCATTGGTCTTCCAGCTGTCTGCCGTAGCCTGCATGCCCTGGAGAGCTTCACGGGCTTTCTTGGCTCCGGTGGCATACTCGGCCAGCTTCACCGCGCCGTAGATAATCGCAGCTGACAAAGCGGCCATGGCAAGCTTTGAGCTGCCGATGGTTTTCACGAAGCCGCCAAGCCCGCCGCCTGCCATCTTTACACTAGCGGAAAACTTGCCCATGCCGGTAGCGAACTTACCAAGCCCAGCAGAAAGTTTGCCCACTGTGCCTACTGTCTTGCCCAGTATGAGGAGCGCCGGTCCAATGGCAGCGGCAAAGCCTGCGAACTTGATGATGTTCATCCGCTGGCTCTCGTCCATGCCAAGGAAGGCTGCCAGCATCTCATTGGCGCGCGCGATGATTTCCTGTATAGCCGGGTTCATGTCGTCACCCAGCTTCTGGGCGAAAAGTACCGCAGTGTTTTTGAGGTTGGTGAGCTTGCTCTGCGTGGTGGCGTACCGCTTGTTGGCCTCCACCGTCAAGGCGCTGTTTTCTCTCCAGGCCTTGTTCGCAGTCACCTGTGTGTCCCGGAACAACTGAGTCGCATTGGTCGCGCGCATCAGGGTATCCCGCAAGCGCACTTCAGCGATCCCGATATCAGCGAGGGTGGCGATCGCGCTAGCGCCTTCCTCATCCATCTTGGCCAGTCCGCCAATGAAAGCCTGGAAGGCTTCGGCCGGGTTGCTGTCCCAGAGCGTTTTGAACTGCTGAGCAGTCATCCCGGACACTTGTGCAAAGTCCTTCAGGGCTTGACCGCCAGTCTCTGAAGCGACCTCCATCTTGACCAGCGCCTTGGAGAAGGCTGAGCCGCCCATCTGGGCCTCGATGCCGACCGCGGAGAGGGCCGTGGCAAAGCCCAAGATCTGCGCTTCACTCAGGCCCACCTGGTGCCCGGCACCGGCCAGGCGCATGGACATCTCCAGGATCTGGGACTCGGTGGCGGCATAGTTGTTGCCCAGGTCAACCAGCGTGGAGCCCAGATTCTGAAACTCCGCCTGGTTCATGTCCGCGATGTTGGCGAACTTGGCCAGGGTCAGGGCGGCGTCATTGGCCACGATGTCCGTGCTGTTGCCCAGGTCGATCATTGTCTTGGCAAAGGTCATCAGGTGCTCGTTGGAAATACCCATCTGACCTGCGACTGCAACAACCTCAGCAATATCCGTGCCGGACGCAGCCACCCGGGTGGACATCTGTTTGATGGCGCCCGATATGGCGGTGAATTCCTCTTCCGTTGCGTCAACCGTTTTGCGGACAGAGGTGAAGGCGCTCTCAAAATCGATGGATGACTTGATGGCCGTAGCCCCAAGCGCCAGAATGGGCGTCGTGAGCGCGCGGGAGAATCCCCGGCCAGCTGACACGAGCGACTTCGAGATCTTCTCGCTCTTCTTGGCGAAGGCGATCAAGTGATCCCCAGCCTTGGTCCAGGCGGACTGCTGCCGGTACAGTTCCTGGGTCAGCTTCTTGAGCTCAGCCTCGGTAGCCTTGAGCTCTGCCTTAGCGTTATTGAGATTGGTCGCAGCCTTGGATACGGCGTCCGCGTTGTTTTGAAGGGTCTTGCTGTTGGACTTGATCTGGCCTTCCAAGAGCTTGACTTTATCCCTTGTGGCAAGGCTCTCTGCCTTGAAGCTTTCCAGGTTCTGCTTGGCGGCAATCGTCGCGGAGTCCGCGTCCCCCAGGGAGGCGCGCAGGCGGTTGTACTGCTGGCCTGCTGCGCTCACTTCCCCTTTGAGGCGCTCATACTCCACGCGCGCCTGTTCCAGCGACTGCTTCATTTTCTCCTGGCGGGAGAAGGAGTCTGTCAGTTTCTGGTTGGTCAGTACCAGCGCGCGGGAATACTGGTCAACGGCACGCGTCTGCTCCTTTTGCTTGCTGCTCAGCAGGGCGAGCCGTGCTTCTGTTCCCTGAATGGACTTCTCAAAGTTCGCAACCCCTGCACCCGCTAGCTTGAAGGTGCTCTCGGCTTCCTTTATCTGCTGGTTGATGGTACGCAGGTTGCGGCTGAAGTTATCGCTGTCCAGTGACAGCGCCACCACCAACTCGCGCAGGACTTCGCTCATGAGAACACCTCCAATATATAGAAAATGAAGCGATGACGATAATTGAGATACAACCAGAGGCGAAGCCCACAATCATTTTTGCCTGATAATTCTATCTGCTTGTTTATCCTGTTAGGATTGCATGCAGGAAAACACAATCCAATCTCGTTAAGTAGGCGAATACGTACACAAGGAGGACCACATGAGACTTTTTTTGAAGAAGGCCTTGCCTTTGATACTGGCCGTTCTTATCTGCATTACGGCGACAGTCAGCTTCGCAGAGCAGCCTAAGCAAAAAGAGATGACCGTTGAAGTAGAGGGGATGTCGGAGACTGTCCTAATGACGCGACATACGATCGATGGACGTTTGGCAATATGGTACGACGCGGACCATTTCTTTCCTGAAGCAATAGAAAATGGCGTGCGCTTTTTACTACTCAACAACCAACTCGAAAGTGAAGTGTCCTTCACGGTCAAGAGTTTGAATGATCCAGCTAACGTGGTAGAACCTATGCTTGAAGTTTTCGTCGCTGAGTATGCTGCACAAGGCTGGGATTGCGAAAAAGTGGATACCACAGGAATACTGCCACTATTCAATACTCCTGAGAGACCGGTGAGAGGTTTTATCGCACGTCAGGAAAGGGAGGCTGCACTGGTATATCTGAGTTACATCTCAGGTGGCTACTGTCTGTCTACCCTGCGCTTTCCGAATGAAGCCGCCGAAGGTTGGGGCAACAGAATGCTGTTTATGATCAACACTCTGGAATCTGTTGTCGGGAATTGACTTTGCGTCTATACATGCATAGATGGCCACACTTGATCAATGAAGGCCGCTTTCGGCTCCTGGCTGCAATGCTCACGCTGAGCATCCCAGGCACGCACTTGAAGAAAGCCCAGCATGTCCATCTCATCGATCTCTTTCATCCGCCAGCCGGATTTGAGCAGCGTGTTATAGGTGGCGTAGACATATTCCGGTAACGTCAGGTTTCCTGATTCTCCAGGATCTCCTGAGCTTCCTGAGCCACCGGCTTCGTAGGAAAAGAGTCCAGCACCTCCGTCGTCTGTGTCTGCACGGCCATAATCGCCAGGGCAATGTCGTGCATCAGGCGATCGGCAGGATAGTGGTCATAGACATCGTCAACAGAAAACTGGTTTCCGAAGAGAATGCAGAACCACTTGACCATCGTGTCGAGGGCCTCGGGGATTGTCAGTTTCTCATCCGAAACGTCCTGCCCCTCCACAGCGGCCTTGGACAGGGCGACCAGTTTTCCATACATCTTGGATGCGGGCTCCATCTCGCGCAACGCGCGGCCGGACACGAAGTCCACGCTGTACTTCTTCTCTCCCAGGGTACAAGTCACCATGGGATCACCTCTCTTTCATCAAGAGACTGCCGCCCAGCATTGTCCTGAGCGGCAGCCTCATTCTGCTCTTTACGGCGTCACCGTGAAGGTCGGGTCATACACGGTCTCCAGGAAGGTCGCGCCCATGGCGGTCGTGAAGCCGTTCTCGCCTTCGTCCGCAATCGCCTGGTACAGCCCGTCGTGTGTGCGCTTGATGGCAGTCCACTCGACCTCGCCTGTCTGACGCGTGATGGTGCCGCCCTCCTTGGTCGCATAGGTTTCCGTCACCGGCTTTGCGCGGACCTTGTACAGCCACACAAAGCGATATTTCGCGTTGGACTTCTCGGACTTGAAGCCGACTGCGTAGTACGGTGGCTTGTCGACAGCGGCGCGCACCAGCACGCCATTGTCATCGATGTTATTGCCAAAGATGGCTTCCTGGATGGAAAGCGGGATGTCCGCCATCTTCGTCTTGAAGGAAAGCTCTGGATCCGGGTAGAGGACGTCAAACTCAATGTCGTCCGCATACTGGACCTCGGGGTCCGTGTTCTCGGGGGTGATGGTCGCTTCAATCGCGCCGGCGACCAGTTGCAGGGCGCCATAGGTAATCGTGGTTTCATCGTCTACCGTCAATGGCGCGATGACCATATTTTTAAGACCCACCGTGCTGGACACGACGGGTGATGCAGTTGCTGGCATATTCGTTTCTCCTTATGTGTTGCTTATTTCGTCCCGCAGGACGCGCTTCATCTCCTCGAAAGCCTCCGGCGCTTTCACGTCAAAGGCAGGCCGGACAAAGGGATGCGCGGGCGCTGGTGCCGGTCCACCGTGCCCATGCTCCACAGGATTTGCGTAGTAGGCACCGCGTTCGCTGTGATGCACGCCAATGGTAATGCGCTTCCCGCCGTTCCGCTTCTTCTTCACACTCCCGGTTCGAATCGAATCATGCAGGTCGCCCGAGATGATCTTGGGGTCAGTAGATGCGTTATGCAGCATCTGTTCCTCGATGGGGGCGGCCCCTGCCTGCAATGCACGGGTCACGCCCGGGCCCTGTTCCAGGGCTGCCGCCATGTTGGTCAGGTCGTCCTGGAGGTCATCAAAGCCTCGCAGTTCAATCGCCACGGGGAACTTCCTCGTACAGGCTCCAGGTCCAGTGCACCGTATACATCCGCGTGCCCACGTCATAGGCCGGCTCGTTGTAGCCCCTATCGGTTTCTTCCACCATCCCAAAGCCCGACATGTACATGGCGTTGCGGACCTCGGCTGCTGTCGCTGTAGGGTCTCCCACGCTCCAGAGGTTCAGATATACAAAGGTGCGGGTTGCGATCACCTGATCGTCAAAGTGTGTTTCCTCCTTGGTGGTGGTTGAGTACACGAGGTACTGCTCTGGGGCGTTGGGATTGCTGGATGTCGCCCGCCAGATCCCGGCAAACACTGGAATGCTCAGGCTGGAAAGGGCTTGCTGGACCCGCTTCATCCGCTCACCCCCTTGGATGTGGAGGCTTTCAGGCCCAGGTACTTGCGCTTGAAGGCATACTCGCCCAGGGTGGAGATGTACCACTTCTCACCCCGGAAGCGCACCCACATGCCGGGCTTGATGTCCGTCCGGTAACGGATGGTGAAGTTAATCACCGCTTCGGCGTTCATGACATCCGCCGCGCGATAGTGCTGATTGCCCGCATCAATCGTGGATGCCCAGACCCGGCAAACAACAACGTCTGTCGGGTTGGGGTATCCATTTTCGTTGATCGCGTTCTCTGTATAGCCGATCTCTACCAAGTTCCGGAGGTCGCCTGGATGCGGGTCGCTTTCGAAGTTCTTATAACCACGCATACTTTCTCACCCCCTTTAGAACATCAGTTCCGCATTTCGGTGCGGGTAGAGCAGGTTTTCAAACGCCATCCGCATGGTGACGTAGACCTGCTTGTCTGGGTTGTCTCGGTTCTCGTAATAGTGGCTAACCATCAGCAGCACAGCCAGGCGCACAGCCTGCGGCGCGGTTTCATCAAAGGTCACCCTGCAATAGTCTTCGGCGACAGCCTGCGCCTGAAGGAGGAGTGAAGCCAGGTACGCGTCCTCTTCTTCATGCTGTATGCGCAGATGCGCCTTCGCTTCCTCCACCGTCAGGATCATGCTCTCACCATCCTTTACGCGTCAGGCGCCATGATGCCGGCGGCCTTCAGTTTGACCAGCAGGGCATTGAACTCAATATTGAGGCCCGCAATGGTGGAAGCCGCGCTGTCGACCTGATTTGCCGCAAGCTTCACGCCGCCCAGGGTATCCGCCGTTGCAGCAGGAAGGACATAGTCTTCAGGGTAGGCGGGCACATAGAGCTTGGCGTCCTCCCCAATCTTTGCTTCGACGGTATCGCCCACGCCTCTCTCCGCCGCCTTGATGCCGCCCAGGGCATCGGCGCTGGCAGCTGCAGCAGTCGCGGTCAGTCCTTCTACGGTCGCGCCTTCCAGGATGGTCAGTTTGCCGCCGATGACCCATTCTTCGCCGCCATGTGCGGCAAAGTTCTTTGTGTTATGAGTAGCACTCATAGTTCTCCTCCTCAATTGATGCGGGGACTGCTCCCAAGAACAGCCCCCGCGGATTCACCCTATCAAAGGGTTATGCCTTCTGCTGCAGGACCTTTACGGCCTCCGGTAGAACCAGCTTGCCATCCACGCGCTGGGATGCCAGGAAGCCCACCTGACCGGTTGGAGCGTACAGCTCATTGAGGCGCTTGAACTTACGGCCTTCGCGGTCCGCGATCCAATAGTAATCCATGTCGCCGAAGACGATGGTCTTGGCGGCAGAAGCAACCGCCGGTACGAAAGACGAGGTGTAGACGGGACAGTTAAGGATCTTGTCCGGGGTGCCCGCTGTGATGGAGGGCTGCCAGATGTAGTCGCCTGCGCCGTTTTTCAGCTTGCGCAGAACTTTGACCGTGCTGTCGTTCATCAGGAACAAGGCTTGACGCCGATAGGGCGAGCGAAGGCTGTAGAACAGGTCCATCACCTCGTCAAAGGTGATGGCCGTAGCCGCGGCGGTTGTCACGCCAAGCTGCGCGCCCAGGGTCGCGTGCAGCAGGCCGGTCGGCTTCCCGGTGCCGTTGCCGGCAATGAAGGCTTCTTCCTCTGCCGAACCAATACGGCGGGCGAACTCCTTGGCGATGTAACCGGCAATGTCAAAGACCGAGTCATTGAGCAACTCGTCCGACACCTTGATCATGGTCGCCAGCTTGAAGGCGCCAATGGAGACTGCTCCGAACGCGTCATCGCTCTCCTGGTAGGGGGCTTCTTCCTCAATCCAGGACGCGGTGCCCTTGCTGCTCACGACCGGAATCTTCCGGTCACCGGAACTGGTCTGGATGAGGTGGGCGAAGTTGCGGAAGATATTCTCCTCCTGCAGCGCTTCCACCAGGGTGCGCTCGTATTCATCCGGGACGAGGTGCCCGCCTTCGCTGTCAGAGCCGATCTGCAGCGCATTGAGCACCTCAAACGAGACGGACTTGTCCCGCATGGCGCGCCAGAAGGCGTTCTTATACTCATCCGAAGCACGGCCGAGCTTGGTCTTGTCCTTCAGGGTCTCAGGGGCGGAGGTCAGCGGGCGGGTGGTCGGACGGTCAAACTCCAGGTCCAGCACTTCCTGCCGTTCCAGGCGCTCGACCTCCTTGCCCATTCGGATGACATCCGCTTCCATCTTCTCGTAGGTGGCGGAATCTTCGACGGAGAGCGTGCCGTCCTCTGCCCTTCGGCTGTCCAGGAAAGCCTTGGCGGCATTCCACAGGTTGACGCGCTTTTCGCGCATTTCCAGGATCTGATTCATTGGGGTCTCCTCCTCAAACATATTGAAAACGCGCCAGCCTTTTTTCGAGGTCTGACGCGTTCACGCGGTTGGTAGGTTCAGGGGTTGGTTCAATTTCGGGGAGAGGGTCAGGCGGTAGATCGGGTGGCTCCTTGGGGATGCACGCTTTCAGCTTATCCAGCAGGCAGTTGTTGACGGCCCGACGTGAGAAAGTGAAGCTATTCTGAACCTTATCAACCTTCTCCGGCTGGAACAGCACTTCATCGCAGAAGCCGAGCTCCAAGGCCTTTTGCGCGTTCATCCAGGTCTCGGCGTCCATCATGTGGCTCAGCCGTGTGCGGGAGAGCCCCGTCTTGATCTCATAGGCGTTGATGATGCTCTCCTTGACCTCCTCCAGCAGTTGGATCGCCTTGCGCATTTCTTCGCTGTCTCCCAAGGCAAAAGTCAGCGGGTTATGGATCATCATGAGAGAAGTAGGGGACATAGACACCTTTGTGCCGGCCATGGCGATGACTGAAGCAGCGCTGGCCGCGATGCCATCGATCTGCACCTTTACGTCGTAAGGATAATCCATCAGCATCGTGTAAATCTGCGAGGCCGCGATACAGTCGCCGCCAGGGCTATTGATGTGGAGTGTAATCGGCCCGCTGCCTGCAAAGAGATCTGCTTTGAAGGCGGAAGGAGTCACATCGTCTTCAAACCAGGACTCTTCTGCGATCACACCCTCCAGGAAAAGCGTGCGTTCACCGTTGTTGTCATTCTGTACCCAGTTCCAGAACTTGTTTGCCATTCATTGGTTCCTCCTTTCGGGCTAGATTGATGGGGATCATGTTACCGTTGACGAGATAGGCATTGCCGCCCTGGTCGTCGGTCAGGGGGTTCATATTCTCGAGCTCTCGGATGTCATTTGCGCTCATCCAACCGTTTTGCCGTGCAATGGCATAGCCCTCCATGCGTTCCTTGTACGCGCCACGCATCAGTCCATCGATGTTGAACTGCACATAGAAGTCCCGCTTTTCCTTTTCAGAGAAAAGCGAGCGATTGATGGCCTGCTCGATGCGCACGAGCCAGGGCCGGATGGTATGGACCGCAAAGGAGATGGACTGGTGCTCGATGTTAGAAAAGGTGGCATGTTCAAGGTCGCCTACCAGGTGCGGCGGCACACGGAAGATACGGCAGATCTCGGATACCTGGAACTTTCGTGTCTCCAGGAACTGCGCTTCGTTGTTGGGCATGGAGATGGTTTCGAACTTCATGCCCTCTTCCAGGATGGCCACTCGCCCGCTGTTGGAGGATCCGCCGTACGCGGCATTCCAACTCTCCCGCAGAACCTTGGGATTCTTGACCGTGTTGGGGTGGGTCAGGATACCGGAAGGCCGTGCGCCGTTGGAGAAGAACTTGCTGCCATACTCCTCAGCGGCAAGGCCCAGGCCGATGGCGTTCTTCTCCAATGCAATCGGGCTGTAGCCCACCACACCATCAAAACCGAGGCCAGGAATGTGCAACACTTCTTCAGCCGCTAGTCGGTAGATCCTGCCCTCGCTTGTTGAATAGGTATAGGTCAGCTTGCAGTTGCTGTCCCGGTCCACTTCCATACGGTCCGGGAGAAGGGGGTACAGGCTGTCGATCTGGTTGCGGCCGGTGCGGATGATCTGGCTATAGGAGTTGCCCCAGAGCAGCAGGTGCGTGAGCATCGCTTCCCGCAGGATGAAGGAGGTCATCTCCCGGTTGGGCTCATCGTGCAGGAGGCGGTAGAGGCTGTGCTGCGTGGCCTTTTCGCTGCCAGTATCCGTCACCTTGTAGACGTGCAGCGGCAGGCTTGCGATGGTCTCGGCGATCACACGCACACAGGCATACACAGCGGATACTTGAATGGCAGACTGCACACTGACCGACTTGCCAGCGCCACTCGGTCCAAAGAGAAAGGAAGGGGCGGTACTGACTGCATTGGTGGGCTTGTCCCGGGCGCGACCAAACCTGGAGAAGGGATTCTTCATGCGTTCACTCCTATCATTTACAGACCGCTGCCGGTCTTTCTGTCATGGCAGTGCTTGCACAGGGGCTGCCAGTTACTTTCGTCCCAGAAGAGATCCTCGTCTCCCCGGTGAGGAAGGATATGGTCAACAACTGTGGCAGGCGTGAACTTGCCTTTTCGCTGGCACTCGATGCACAGGGGATACCGTTTCAGGTATCGTTTTCTGGCCGCCCGCCATCTGGCGTCATAACCACGGTTAGTAGCGCTTTCACGTGCATATAGAGGACGATGCACTACGCAGTACACCTCATCCGATAGGCTCGGGCAGCCTGGGTGACGGCAGGGGCGCTTTGGTTTTCTTGGCATTCACTATCCCTCCAGGATGAGAAATCCCCGGTCATCGTAGACAGAGCCGCTGCCATTCTGATTCTTCATTGCCCGGTCCAGAGCCATTACCAAGGCGATCGCCCCGTCTACCTTCTCGGTGGACTTTTCTTTGTCTATCTTCAAGTTGCCAGCTGGGTCCGTCCGCACGAAGGCATTGTCCATGTTCCACCGCAGCACGGGGTGACCGCCATGATTGAGCTTGCGTTCAAGCACGATGCGCATCAGTTCCTTCGTCGGAGGGCTCATGTCCTTGAAACCCTGTCCGAAGGGCACCATCATGAAACCGTCATCTTCCAACTGCTGAACCATCATGGTTGCGTTCCAGCGGTCATAGGCAATCTCGCGAATGTTGAAGCGCTCGCCCAGATCGCAAATGAACTTCTCAATGAAGCCGTAATGAACCACGTTACCTTCTGTGGTCAGGATGAATCCCTGGCGTTCCCACTGGTCGTACATGACATGATCGCGTCGCACACGTAGGGGCAGTGTCTCTTCCGGCAGCCAGAAGAAGGGAAGAACTGTGTATGATTCCACCTCGTCCAAAGGCGGGAACACCAGCACAAAGGTGGTCAAGTCACTCGTGGAGGATAAATCCAGCCCTGCGTAGCAAACCCTGCCTTCCAGGTCATAGGGATTAACCACACCGCCACATTCATCCCACTTGTCCATGGGCATCCAGCGGATGGACTGCTTGACCCACTGGTTCAGGCGCAACTGCCGGAACATATTCTCATCCGCCGGCGTTTCCTGTGCCTTATGAAAGGCATCCCGTACCTTGTCAATGGTGATGGTGTGTCCAATAGACGGATTCGCCTTATACCAGTTTTCTTCACTGGTCCAGTCGGCGTCATCTGGCAGGCCAAAGATGACCGGATAAAAGCGTTGATCCGCTTTTCGGCCTTCGAGAATATCCAGGGCCTTCTGATGTATTTCCCAACAGATGGAGTTTCGGTCTGTACCGGCTGTCGTCAGTAAGAACCATAGTGGCTGTTTGCGGGCATCACCGGAACCTTGGGTCATGACGTCGTACAATGCGCGGGTGGGTTGGGTGTGTAGCTCGTCAAAGATGCAAGCAGACACATTCAGACCGTGCTTGGTAGCCACTTCACTGGACAAGACTTGATAGATGCTGCCCGTGGGCTGGTAGACCATCCGTTTCATGGATGGGATGATCTTGATGCGCTTCAGCAGTGCGGGAGATTGTTTCACCATATCGACCGCCACATCAAACACAATGGCCGCTTGCTGGCGGTCGGAAGCGCACGAGTACACCTCGGCTTTCCACTCGTCATCGTTTACCAGCATGTTCAGTGCGATGGCAGCGCCAAGCTCAGACTTACCTTGTTTTTTTGGTATTTCGATATAGGCTGTGGTGAACTGACGCATGGATGGATCTTCTTCACGCACAGTACCAAACACATCCTGGATGATCTTTTTCTGCCAGGGCAACAAATGGAAGGGCTTCCCATGGAACTCACCTTTGGTATGCTTCAAGCATTCAATGAAGTGGGTGACCCTGGCGGCTTTCCCTTCGTCATAGGCCACCGTTCCACCCGCCCTTCAGTAGCTTTTCCATGGGGTCATCCGAGAACACATCGTCCTTGCCCCCGCCGGCTGCGATGATCCGGGATCGGGTGGCGGGCGTCAGACCGAACTCCGAGCAAAAGGACTGCATGATTTTCAGGCTCTGCTGAGCAATGCTCACCTGAGGGACCTGCTGGACATAGCCACTTGGCGTCTTGAAGATGGAACCATGCTGCGTGATGAACGCCTCAGCTTCCTTCCATCTGGCGTATGCCTGGCAATACCCTTCAAAGGCTGTCAGGTCAACCAGTGTCAAAACACCCAGGGCTTCCAGGGAGGGTGCCAGCCGCTTCCATTCTTTCTTAGCTTCCGGCAGCAACCAATCAGGGCACTTGATATTCCCCTTGGGGGGAACAGGCTCTCTTTCGTTGAGCGGACGTTTGCCCGGGTTACCTTCCAGAAGCTTCATCGCTGTAGGTTTAGGCTTTCGGCCTCGGGTTGCCAACTGGCACACCTCCCTTCTTTTTCATTTTCAATGCCCTACTCCCTGGCAGTCGCTTCCTCAAAGCTTATCTCAATGCCATTGCGCAGCACATGAACATCAGCAGTGCCGCCTACTAGATCCACATATCGCTGCACGATGACCGTGGCGTACTTCGGGTCCAACTCCATCGTCCGGCAGATGCGATCCGTCTGTTCACAGGCGATGAGTGTCGAGCCTGAGCCGCCAAACAGATCCAATACAATCCCATTGGGTGCAGAGCTGTTCTTGATGGGATACGCCAGCAGCGGTATGGGCTTCATGGTCGGGTGCTGCGCGCTGTGTTTCGGTTTATCGAAGTTCCAGATCGTCGTCTGCTTTCGGTCCGCAAACCACCTGTGTTTACCGTTGGGAAGCCAGCCAAAGAGTACGGGCTCATGCTGCCACTGGTAGGGGGACCGCCCTAGCACCAGGGAGTTCTTCGCCCAGATGCACACGCCGGAGATATGAAAGCCGGCTTCCCTGAACGCTCGCCGGAAGTTCAGCCCTTCCGTATCCGCATGGAAGATGTAAGCTGAGCCGCCCTCCGCCATGTGCGCCGCCATGTTCTGAAAAGCTGCCAGCAGGAACTCATAGAACTTCCCATCAGCCATGCTGTCATTCTGGATGGTCTTCCCATCGGCGCTCTCGTAGGAGACGTTATACGGCGGATCCGTCACCACCAGGTTGGCTTTGACACTATCCATCAGCAAGGCGACATCCGCTGCCTTCGTGGAGTCGCCGCAAACCATCCGATGCCTGCCCAGAGTCCAGATGTCTCCAGGCTGAACAAAGGGGGCCACATCATCTGGGTCAATGGTGCACTCGTCATCCTGCACATCTTTGTCATGGACCTTGGAAAAGAGGTCATCGATCTCGGCGGCATCAAAGCCGGTGGTTCCAAGGTCATAACCAGCTGTCTGTAGTTCGCTCAGCAGGTCAGCCAAAGCGACCGGTTCCCATTCGCCCACCGCTTTGTTGAGCGCGACATTCAGCGCCTTCTCGTCTTGCGGGTTTTCAATATGTACAACCACGCAGTCAATCTCGGTTGCACCTTCAGCGACCAGTACCTTGTGGCGCTGGTGTCCTCCCACGATATTCCCGGTCACTTCATTCCAGATGACCGGATCCACGTAGCCGAAGTCATGAAGGCTGCGCTTGATCTTTTCGTAGGCCGGGTCACCGGGCTTCAGATCCTTGCGCGGGTTGTACTTCGCGGGCTTAAGCTTTTCGATGGCAATCCGCTGCAGGTTCATCTGTGTATTCAAGAGTTACCTCCCTGATATTCGAATAATCTATAAGAATAGCCGCTCATATGGGCGGTTTTTCTGCGTTTTGGGCTGGATACCCCCACCCCCCAATTTCGCGAAAACTCACGCGAGAGAGGGGCGCGGTCTCCAGTGAAAGGTTTGTAGGGATCAGACCCCCCCCTCCCCTCGGGGATCTGGCGCCCGCCGGGGGTGAGCCGGCCC
>Ga0255346_1004932_pt1 | contig 14116 bp, 13 predicted proteins | sample wastewater_treat_FD_194410 | JGI IMG/M metagenome (GOLD analysis project Ga0255346, IMG submission 194410) | Wastewater microbial communities from Lulu Island WWTP, Vancouver, Canada - plant22 | ecosystem: Engineered > WWTP > Wastewater > Unclassified | place: Canada: Vancouver, British Columbia... | reverse complement strand
TATGCGTTCTTCATCTGTTAGCTTACTTCCTCTTGACATAAAATAACCCCCTTACAGCTTTCACACGCTTTTGTTTTTTCGTGTGTCTACTTTAAGGGGATTATATCAACATTACAGGGCTTCTTCCTCTTGTATTCCTCTCCGCCGATAGTCAGTCCGAACTTTTCAACAACTTCATTCACCATGTTGATAAACGGCTCATGATCCTCCGAAAGCTGACTGCGGAAACGCTCCATGACCGATGCTTCGGGCTTTTCTATGCGGAATCCGTACTCCGCTCCCTCGGGGGAAAGTTCAAAGAAAAGTGTGGGAGTCTTATTCCAGTACCATGCATCGTACCTCACATATATCCACATTGTGTCACGGTAGTGGAGATATGGCGGAAAATTGGCATCACGGTATATCCTGCCTGCCTTGTACATCATGCCTTCGGTATCCTGAAACGGCACAAAAAGCTCCTCGGCAAGGGCTTTCATGGGCTCGAATATCTTTTCTGTGTATATACTTTTTCTCGGCTCGAACCACTCTTTGCTGTTGTTGAGCCTTATTCCAAGCAGGAAATCAAGCGCTTCCTGCGAAAATCCCTGAAACATATTCAACCTCCTTTCAAATCATATCCGTATTATTATACCACATCGTCCGCCTGTTAGCAAGAATGAAATAATCAACAGCTGAAACTGTACCACGGAACAACAATTTTCAAACTTGTCGATTATTTTTCGTCATTTAACCATATATTAACAGCAATATAATCCTAAAAATACTCCACAATAGCGTTGATAAGTTTTCAACACGGTGTTGAAACAGATGTGGAGACACAGACCTCGTTGTGGAAAACTTGGTGGAAAAAGTGGAAAACTACGAAGAAATGCCGTTTTTTTCAAGGGTGAAAAGTTGAAAACCTTGTGGATAATCAAGAAAAATTCGTAAACAATAAAAATGCATTGTGGAAAAGCTCTCCACAATGACTATTTATAAAGGATGATATTGTATGAAAAAGCTTTTAGCAATATGTTCCGTATTTCTTTCTGTTTGTGCAGCTTTCACCTCTTGCGGTGATATGGATGACCGTTCAGATGTTGATATTGACCACGGTATACAGTTACCAACAACAGAAGAAGAATACGAAAGCAACTATGAACGACATGAGGATACTACCTCCCGTAATAAGGCAAAGGACGCAGGCGACTACGCTGACGATGTTATTGACGGTGTCGAGGATGCCGGCGAGGATATCATCGACGGCGCAGGCGATGCCGCAAAGGACGTTATAGACGGCGTTGACGGAAATAAATCCGACAAGCATGAGAACGAACACCGTACTTCCACAACCGCACGATAAATATTATTTAACGGGAAAGACATTGATACCATCTGTTTCTGACTATATTTAAGGGCGCTCGGAAAGCGCCCCTACGAATCTGATTTTCCGATCTGTAGGGGCGAGTTCCGCTCGCCCTAAAATTTTAATAAAAGCAAAGGCGGATGAAGATCATCCGCCAATTCACTATTATTCGTCGTCTTCATCGTCCTCGTCGTAGAAGACATTGTAACTCTTTGCACGGTGGCTGTAGGTGCTGAGAACAAGTCCAATCATTGCGTACATACTGATAAGGGCTGTACCGCCTGCACTGAGGAATGGAAGCGGTACACCGATAACGGGGGCAACCTTCAGCACCATGCCTATGTTCATGACACAGTGTGAGAAGACCAGTCCGAATGCGCCCATGCATATGAATTTTCCCAGATGGTCACGGGTAACTCTGCTGTCTCCGAATATCTTCAGACAAACGTAGACAAGTATGATGAGTATGCCCATCGAACCGACAAAGCCGAAGACCTGTCCCGCATAGGTATAGATAAAGTCGTTGTGCATTTCGGGAACTGATATATAATTTTCGGGTTTGGCAAAAAGTCCCTTTCCGAAAAGTCCGCCCGATTTCAGTGCGGAAAGTCCCAGATCCTGCTGATACTCTATATACTCGGGGTCTGTTCCCGGGTGGAAGAGTATGAGGATACGCTTCTTATGTTCCTGTCCGAGGAAGAAGAACCACATCACCGCTACACCTGCCGCAATGACAAACGGCGCTGCAAGCAGATACTTCCACGATATCCTTGCGGAACATATCATAAAGCCGAATATAGCCGCAAATACTATGGCTGTTCCGTAGTCGCCCTGCAAGCCGACGATACCTATGGGTATCATACCGTGTATCAACAGCAGGGCCATGTGGCTTGGTTTGTTCATCTCCTCCTCGTCCCTGGAAAGGTGGTAGCTGAAAGTGAGTATGAACGCAAGCTTGAGTATCTCAGACGGCTGGAAGTGTACGAAACCTATATCAAGCCATGCCTTATCGTCGGCACCGTCTCGCCTGTAACCCAGCCCCGTAAACGTCAGCGCTACCAGAAACAGCGCCACAGGTGCGAAAATGAACCACAGCTTTACCAGCTTGTGATAATCGATGAAGGATATGACCACCGCTATAACAATTCCCACAACCATTGAGAAAAGCTGTGTCTGCCAGTAGCTGGCGCCGATTCCGTCTATCATCTTATTTTTTACTATTGAGTAAATCAGCAGCGTACTCAGCGCTGAACATACAGTTACTGCGAAAAGCAGTCCGCCGTCTATACTGTGTTTTTCCGACGGCAGTTTCTTAAATGCTGATCTCATTTGATCTCCTTTTTTTCAGATATCTGATCGTCCTTTCGCCCAGCTTATAAACTATCAGCACAGCAAACGCAGATATAAGCGAATATATGTATACCTTTGGCACTATCTCATAGATATGCCTGAAACGAAGCATAAAATCGGGGTACGGATACTTGTTGTTGAACACACCGTAAAGCCTTGTATCAAATATCACAGACAGCAGATAGGTGAGAAGCGTAGTCTCTGATATGACCGAAAGCAGTTTTGCCGCAGCGCCGTTTCTGATATCTATATCGAACAATAACAGGAATATTCCTGCTGAAGCCGCCAATACAGGGTATGAACAGTAGTTGAAGTAGTGGTATGAGCGGAAATAGCATTCGGTATTTTCCTTTGACTGAATGTATGTGGACAATGCCAGAAACAGTACCGCACCGTACCAGAGTGTAAACGAAAACATCTTGTTTGAGAGCGTTTTTTTGGGCGGATAGCGCTTTATGAAGCAGCCAAGATAATAGTAAGCTATGGGATAGCAGTTGGTCATATAATCCGGAAACAGCTTTATCTGCTTGTCCGGATCAAAGCCTATGAAGAATACAGGCGCTACCGAAAACAGGAATATCGCCGTTGCAAGCAGGGCGATGTGCTGTTTTCTTGTCTGAAGTCCGTTGAATGCCAGATTCAGGAAAGGTATCAGCAGAAGCATTACCAGATACTGTTCCACATACCAGGCATAATCGCTGTGAGAATATCTTACATAGCCTCGAAGTATCTCCCATAGATCAAAAGGCTGACCGTGGAATTGCTTGTATACCAGACAGACCGTACTGCACATGAGATAGAGGATAATCACCTTTATCATACCCTTGTAGTATTTCTTTGAAAGCTTCTTGCTGTTCATGAGATAGCCTGTGGTTATCATAAACAGCGGTACGCAGGTATATGACGTCCAGAAGACCATAAGCGGGATCAAAAACTCATAGCCTGTTATGGGGATAGCGGTATAGAAAGCCGTATGATAGAAGAAATGCACGACTATGACCAGGAAAGCCGCAAATATTTTTACTATATCTATACCGGAACTGCGTCTTTTCTTTCTCGTTGGTGTATATATTGTTGTGTTTTCAGTCATTTGTTCCTTTTCCTTTTATTTTTGTCCTGTCCAGTATTTTCTGTCGAGACTCCTGAACTGTGCAGCCGCCGCAACGTGCTGCTTCTTTATGACCTCACTGCCGTCGATATCGGCAATTGTCCTTGCAACTTTAAGTATCCTGTCGTAAGCTCTTGCGCTGAGTCCGAGCCTGTCGAATACATTCTTCATCAGCTTCTCTGCGCTGTCGTCCATAGGACACATTTCCTGCAATTTATCGGGAGTTATCAGGGCATTGCAGGTTATTCCCGTATCTCTGAATCTTTCCTCCTGTATCTTCCTTGCGGCTATTACACGCTCTCTGATAGCGGATGAAGGTTCCTCCTTCGCCTTGGATGAAAGGTCCTCGAATTCCACGGGAGCAACTTCGATATGAAGGTCAAAGCGGTCAAGGAGAGGTCCCGATATCTTTGAAAGGTAGCCTGCCACTTTATTTGGCGGACATATGCACTTCCTCTTGGGATGGCCGAAATATCCGCACGGACACGGATTCATCGCTCCGATGAGCATAATGGTACAGGGATAAGTAACTGTACCCGAAGCACGGGCGATAGTCACCTTTCTGTCCTCAAGGGGGCTGACGGAGGATCTCCAGAGTCTTGCGGTCAAATTCAGCAAGCTCGTCCAGAAAGAGTACGCCGTTATGCGCCAGCGATACCTCGCCGGGATGGGGGATAGTGCCGCCTCCTGCCAGTCCTGCCGAGGAAATAGTGTGATGAGGCGAACGGAAAGGCCGCTTTGTGATTATGGGCATATCCTCGCTGAGAAGTCCCGATATGGAGTGTATCTTCGTAGTTTCCAGTGCTTCCTCAAAGGTAAGGGGCGGAAGTATGGAAGGCATACGCTTTGCCAGCATACTCTTACCGCTTCCCGGTGAACCTATGAGCAGAGCGTTGTGTCCGCCTGCCGCAGCTATTTCAAGGGCTTTTTTTGCGGACTGCTGACCTCTTACATCAGCAAAATCCAGCACCTCATTGTATGCGGCTTCGGGGATATCATAGTGCTGGAAAGGCGAAAGCTTCTCCTCGTCACGGAAATGCATTATAAGCTGTTCCGCATTTTTAACTCCGTATATCTCTATACCGTCGATAACGGAAGCTTCAGGGGCATTGTCATAGGGGACGAATACAGCTTTTACTCCCATTTCACGGGCAAGCATGACCATAGGCAGAACGCCGTTGATGCGTCTGATATCGCCGTTAAGGGATATCTCGCCTATGAATGAACAGCCGTCGAGTTCGCCGTTTATCATGCGCATAGCCTTTAATACGGCCATGAATATAGCCATATCATGCACCGAGCCGCTCTTTTTGGTATCAGCAGGGGCAAGATTGACCATTACCTGTGCCACGGGAAAATTGATATTGCATGAACGCAGGGCAGAGCGTATCCTTTCACGGCTCTCCCTTACGACAGTGTCGGGGAGTCCGACTATATCGAACTGAGGATTTCCTCTGCTTATATCTATCTCAACATCGACCTGAAAAGCATTCAGACCGAAAAGACCAAGACTGGAGACCTTTGCAAACATATATCACAACTCCTATCGTGTTCTTAATGGACTTTCTATTATTCCGCTGACTTTCGGGCTTTTTGGCATATATCTCTTTTCGCAGTAATTTTCCTTAGTAAGATTTACAGGCGATAAAGCAGGCATATCCACATCGTTATTTCCTGTGAAAGCAAGCTGCTGCACTTTTTCTGACGCATCATCCATAGCACTGCTGCCGCTTGTGTTGCGGAATACCGATGGGTCTTCTTCGGTGTTGTTCAGCTTCTGCTCGTAATCTGCAAGAATGAGGCTGAATACGGGGAAACCCTCCGTATTTCTGAGCTGATCGTAGTCCCGCATCAGGCTGAATGAATCATAGCTTTTGTATATTCCGTATCCCGAAGCGATGAGCAGAAGGGCATCTCCGGGATTATCCCTCGTTATAAGCGTTATCGAAAAGAAAAGTATATTCGTCATCAATACTATAACATCGCATATCTTGTATTTTGTGCAGCCGATAAGTGAGAATACCGCAAGCAGGATGAATTCCGCTATCTGCACAAATGATGCCTTTACCGCATCGGTGCCGCACAGGATCTCAGGGATAATATACGGAACTGTGAATTTCATTCCTATAAGGCTGCAAAATGAGAGCAAAAGGCATGACAGGGAAGTTACCGCAAATATCTCGAATGACCTTTTGTCTATTTCATTTTTGCGTCCGAGACAGGCAGGATAGTGAAGATGATCGGGCTTTTCTGCTATATCTTCGTTTATTCTCATATTATCCCTCCTTTTTTGCATACACATATTCATTATATCACTTTTGAGCCGAAAAGTAAATACATCATTCACTAATTTACAAAAAACAGAAAGAGCCTGTCCCGAAAGAGACAGGCTCTGTAAATATATCACTTTACTCTTACGAGTTTTTCTGTATTTCCGCTGTCGCTTGTGATGCTGAGGGTATCGCCCTTTACTTCAAAGTCAGCTGAAACTTTCTCGCCGTTAGCATTCTCACCGATGAATGAAGCGTAGCCTGAAATTTCAAGCTTGCCCTTTTCAGCGGTATAGTCGAAGATATCAACGAACTTAACTTCACTTGTACTTCCGTCGAAAGTGATGTAAACGTTTATATCACCCGAATTTCCGCCTGCGCTGTCGGATAATCCGCTTACGATGGTATCGTAGAGAACACCGCTCAGCAGTTCATATTCGCCGTTGTAGTTATCGTCAGAACCGTTTCCGCCTGATCTTTTCAGAGTAAGCATATCCTGATCGCTTACAGAGATCTTGAGGTTGGTCTTATCGTAATCGATATACTGCTCATCGAAAGTGAAGCTCTGATCTCCCTGACCTACCTGTATCTTCTTGCCGTCAGCATGAAGGATCTCGGTAGTATCCATGTACATAGAGCCCTTGCCGTCTGCCTTGAATTCGATACCGCCGACCTTTACTCCGCTTTCTGCAAGGTCATTCATTTCCCACTTGCCTACAATTGACTTACCGGAAGAGCAAGAAGGCAGAGTGCATATTATCAGTGCTGAAGCACCTATTAATGGAACTATTTTTCTCATAGTTTCCTCCTTATTATCATTCATTGATCGCTCCGCCGCATCTGCACACTTATACGCACGAAGCCGTAAAACATAATAATTATATCACGTATGACCTTAATTTGCAAGCTTTTTTCAAAATTCCCTCACCATAATCTGTCTTGCGGAATATAATAAGGCGGAGGTGAGTGAATGTACAAAGAATTTCTTCTCGCTGTGACTGTAAGCATCGACACCTACATAGCGTCAGCGGCATACTGCAACAGCGGCATAAAGATACCTCTGCTATCGGCGGCAGTCATAAACCTCATCTGCGCCGCTGTACTCTGGATATCCCTTTGTTTATCGGGGATAATGGGACATTTCCTTTCCGCTGACATCTGCCGCATTTCGGGAATGCTTGTGATGATCTTCATAGGAATGCTGACCATCCTCAAAAGCTTTGCAAGATCACTGGCAAAACGTGTGGAACAGAAAGGGGAATTATCCCTAAAACTTGGAAATACTCCTCTTGCCGTAAAGCTTTATCTTGACGACACCGCCGCCGACATCGACCACTCAAAGATACTTACCGCAGGAGAAGCTGCCGCACTTGCGCTGGCAAGTTCCCTTGATTCGGCAGCTGTGGGGCTGAGCTGTGGATTCAGCGATATATCGCCGTTTACCGCTTCATGTCTCACCTTTCTCTGTGGATGTGCCGCCGTAGGGGCAGGTATAGTCACAGGCAAAAAAATATCCTCCCTTGGCCGTGATCTCTCATGGATAGGGGGGATATTGATAATTCTGTTTGCCGTCATCGGGTAGCGCTATATTTCGTATATAACTATCTCAGGCGGATTGAACAGCCTCAGCTTGCCGAGGCCTGCGGATACAAGAAGCTTTCTGCCGCCGAGATCGTATACTCCCTTTGCGTATTTCGGGAAGAATTTTCTCTCGGGGGAAAGTATCGCCTTACCGAAAAGTCTAACTACACCGCCGTGAACGTGACCGCTGAACGTGTAGTCAGCGCCCCATTCTGCGTAAGCTTCTCCGAAAAAGGGGTTATGCGCAAGAAGTATTACCTCTCCCTCGGGGCGATCGCCTACAAGCTGAGTGATATCGGCTTTTCTGAGCACTTTCAGATTCCTGTAGCTGTTATTTTTCTTGTATACATCGTGGCTTTCTTCAAGGCCGTAAACCGTGAAGCTGCGGTCTTTTGCGGTAACTTTCACAGAATCGTTCCGCATCATCACAACTCCGTATTTTGCGGCTATATCGGTAAGTTCGGCTTTCAGCGCATCAGAGAGATCCTGTTCGTGGTTGCCGAATATCATATAAACGGGAGCGACGGCTGAAAGGCCTTTCAGGGTAGCTTCAGCCATTGAAAGGTCGGTCTCGTCCCTTGAAACAAGGTCGCCCGTCAGGAATATGATATCAGGCTTTTCCTCCCTGACCTTTTCGCATATCCTGCAATTCCCGCTGCCGAAGCGGCGCTTGTGGATATCGGATATATGCGCTATCCTTATGCCGCTTCCAATTTTTTCGTGACGTACAGTCAGCAGGAATTTATTTTCGATAAATGCATATACTGCAAATGCAGCTATGAGAAATAAGATGATCTTCACCGATAATTATTCCTCATCTTCTGTTTCATCAGCTTCGATAACTACTTCGTTAGCCTCTTCAAGCTTTGCTTCTTCTTCGGCTTCCTTAGCCTGTTCTTCGGTAAGCTGCTCTACCTTTTCGGTCTCTGCATTGTCATCATGCTCGGCACGGGTGAATGCAACTACCTGAGCGCCTTCGTTTACACGCATTACACGTACACCCTTGGCGATACGTCCCATAACACGGATATCGCTGGCAAGTATACGGATGATTATACCGTCGCTGGATACGAGGATTATATCGTCTTCCTCGTCAACTATCTTGATACCGCAGACATGGCCTCTTACGTCATCGACCTTATAGTTGGTGAGACCGTAGCCGCCTCTGTTCTGTATCCTGTAGCTGTCAAGCTCGGTGCGCTTGCCGTAGCCGTTTTCGGTAACTGTAAGGAGAGTAGCGCCCTCACGTACTCTTGCGATACTTACAACATAGTCGCCCTCACGCAGCTTGATAGCACGTACACCGTGAGCGGAACGTGACATTGAGCGTCCCTTGTTCTCCTCGATACGTATAGCCATACCGTTTCTTGTAGCCACAAATATCTGAGCGTTGCCGTCAGTCATGCGTACACCTGCTATCTCATCGCCCTCGTCAAGTCCTATTGCGATAAGACCGTTCTTGCGGACGTTCTTGTAGAGAGACAGATTTGAACGCTTTATCTTGCCCTTCTTGGTAACGATGGTGATGAACTTGTCCTCGCTGAAATCGGTGGTCTTTATCATAGCAGCTATCTTCTCGCCCTCGCTGAGAGGAAGAAGATTGATGAGGTTGAAGCCTCTTGAAGCCTTTGAACCATCGGGAACTTCATAGCATTTCAGCTTGTACATGATACCGAGGTTGGATATGAACAGCACATTGTCGTGGCTTCCGCAGATGAACATTTCCTCTACGAAGTCCTCTTCACGCTGCTTCATACCTGTGATACCACGGCCACCACGGTGCTGGGTCTTGTACTCTGTAAGCGGCATACGCTTGATGTAGCCGTTATTTGTAAGAGTAACGACGCAGTCTTCCTCGGGGATGAGATCCTCGATATCAACTTCACCGCTGACATTCTCGATGCTTGTGCGGCGGTCATCGCTGAACTTCTTTCGGATATTTCCGAGATCCTCAAGTATAATACCGTAAACACGGTTCACATCTGCAAGGATATCCTCGAAATCAGATATCTTGGTGAGGAGTCCGTAGAGTTCATCGGTGATCTTCTGTCTTTCCAGACCTGTCAGCTGTCCGAGACGCATCTGAACGATAGCCTCAGCCTGTTCCTCGGAAAGTCCCTTCTGGTCCTCGATATGGAGACCTGTCAGGTCGTACTGTGCACGGTCGAGGAGTGCGGACATATCCACATCCTTGAAGCGCTCTATCATGCGCTCCTTAGCTTCCTGAACAGTGGCGCTGGAGCGGATTATTGCGATAACTTCGTCTATATAGTCAGCGGCAAGCACGAAGCCCTGGAGGATATGAGCTCTTTCGAGAGCCTTTCTCAGGTCAAAACGTGTGCGGCGCTGGATAACATCTACCTGGAAATCAAGGTAATGCTGGAGCATCTGCTTCAGTGTGAGTATCTTCGGCTCGCCGTTTACGAGGGCAAGCATGATGATACCAATGGAGTCCTGAAGCTGTGTGAGAGCGAAAAGCTTGTTCAGCACTATCTCAGGCATTGCGTCCTTCTTCAGCTCGATAACTACACGCATACCGTCCTTGTCGGATTCGTCACGGATGTAGTAAAGGCCTTCTATGCGCTTATCCTTTACCAGCTGATTGATGCTCTTGAGCAGTCTCTCCTTACGGAGCATGAAAGGTATCTCATCGATGATGATACAGTTTCTGCCCTTTATTTCCTCGAAATGTGTACGGCTGCGGAGGATTATCTTTCCACGGCCTGTAGCATAAGCGGCACGGATGCCAGCCCTGCCCATGATTATGCCCCCTGTAGGGAAGTCAGGTCCCTGGATATGCTCCATAAGCTGTTCAAGGGTGCAGTCGGGGTCTTCGATGAGAAGTTTCAGAGCGTCTATGACCTCGCCCAGATTGTGGGGAGGTATATTCGTAGCCATACCAACTGCGATACCTACGGAACCGTTTACCAGAAGATTCGGGAATCTTGAGGGGAGTACAACAGGTTCTTTCAGACGGTCATCGTAGTTTGATGTAAAGTCAACTGTTTCCTTGTTGATGTCAGTGAGCATCTCCAGAGTGAGCTTGGTCATCTTAGCCTCGGTATAACGGTAAGCAGCAGGCGGGTCACCGTCGATAGAACCGAAGTTTCCGTGTCCGTCTACAAGACAGTATCTCATTGAGAAGTCCTGGGCAAGTCTTACCAGTGCATCGTAAACAGATGCGTCACCGTGTGGATGATAACGACCCAGCACGGCACCGACTGTATCGGCACACTTACGGTATGCCTTATCGGGAGTAAGTCCGTTTTCGTGGAGCGTGTACAGTATACGTCTGTGTACAGGCTTCAGACCGTCTCTTACATCGGGAAGTGCTCGGGAAACAATTACCGACATGGCGTAGTTGAGCATGGAATTTTCCATCTCGTCCACGAGTTCGGAATTTATTACCTTGGAATTGTCATTATATAACATTTTTTCCTCCTGAGAGAAGTTTTCTTCTTTGATAAAATGGGAAGCGATACGCAATAACAGCGTATCTGCCGTTATTTATCTCCCTGTTTTATATTTCTGATAATCTCTGTTTCACTTTCATTAAAGCCTTTTTTCGGCAGTATATAAAGCATAGTCACATCAGGAACTATGAGAAAATAGTCATCGTATTCATGAAGCTTAAAGCTTTCATCAACTTTTATCCTTGTCTTTTCGGGAAGTGGGTCATCCGCCAACTCCGCAGGTCCTTCGCCTTCCTCATACTCTATATCAGTGGAAGGATCATCGGAAACTGTGGATATATCGATAAATCCGTCACCCACGCCTATTTTGTAGACGGGTTCGCCCAATGTCTGAACTGACTTTACAAGATTATCCCTAATCTTATTCGGATCATACCAGCTTTTTGCCGCAAGTGCAATGAATATAACGAAAAACAGATAGCACACATATGCCGCTGCAACCGAACTGTCTCTGAATACATTCAGCCTTACCGCTGCCATTATCAGCGCAAGCACAGTAAATAATACTGTCTTTATGCGGCTTTTCGGGAATACATATATCTTCTGGAAGCCTCTGTATGCATCACGGAACAGGCTGTAGGGGACTGTATATTCCTTTTCAAGCTTGTAATTTTCTTCCATCGTCTCACCTTATATGTCGAGATTCTGGGCAAACTTGGCATTCTTCTCGATGAACAGCCTTCTCGGCTCAACCTTGTCGCCCATGAGGATAGTGAACACTTCGTCAGCCTTGAGAGCATCTTCCATGGTTATCTTCACGATAGTACGGTGTTCGGGATCCATAGTAGTTTCCCAGAGCTGTTCGGGGTCCATCTCACCAAGACCTTTGTAACGCTGTACAGCTACGTCCTTGTACTTGCCGTCCTCGGAGAGTTCAGCGATATACTTGTCTCTCTCCTCATCGGAGAATGCGTATCTTACCTGCTTTTTGCGCTCTACTCTGAAAAGCGGAGGCTGAGCGATATAGACATTTCCGTTAGTGATGAGCGGTCTCATATAGCGGAAGAAGAATGTGAGAAGAAGTGTACGGATGTGCATACCGTCAACATCGGCATCGGCCATGATGATAACTTTGCCGTAACGAAGCTTTTCGATATCGAAATCCTCGCCAAGACCTGTACCGAGAGCAGTAACGACCGGTGCAAGCTTATCATTGCCGTAGATTCGGTCAACACGGGCTTTCTCCACGTTGAGCATCTTTCCCCAGAGAGCGAGGATAGCCTGATAGCGTCGGTCACGTCCCTGCTTTGCAGAGCCTCCCGCAGAATCTCCCTCGACGATGTATATCTCGGTGTAGCGGTTGTCACGCTCGGAGCAGTCAGCAAGCTTTTCGGGCATTGCGGCATTTCCGAAAGCGTTCTTCTTACGCTCGGCTTCACGGGCACGTTTTGCGGCCTCTCTTGCTCTGTATGCGGAAAGGCACTTCTCGAAAATGATGTTTGCGGTCTCGGGATTCTCCTCAAGGAAGTTCATCAGCTTCTCTGTGACAAGTTTCTCGACAAAAGGCTTTACTTCGGGATTTCCGAGACGGCCCTTGGTCTGTCCCTCGAATTCGCATTCAGTCAGCTTTACGGAGATTATGGCGGTAAGACCTTCCATAACGTCCTCTTTTTTCAGGCTCTCGATCTCCTTTTTAGGAGCATCCTTGCCCTTTTTACTGCTGTCCTTTTCCTTGAATTTACCGAACTTCTTGCCATATTCATTTATGACCTTGACAAGGGCATTCCTGAAACCGAGTTCGTGAGAACCGCCGTCCTGAGTGTGGATATTATTTGCAAATGAGAGAACTACCTCATTGTAGCTGTCGTTGTACTGCATAGCGATCTCAGCGAAGGAATCGCCCTGAGTTCCCGAAACATAGATAACTTCGTCACCGAGAGCTTCGAGACCTCTTGTGGTGTGGATATGCTCTACGAACTGACGGATACCGCCCTCATAGTGGAGAGTTTCGCCCTGTATATTCTCAGGGTCACGCTTATCTGTGAAGACTATCTTGATACCTGCGTTGAGGAAAGCCTGTTCACGGAGTCGTCTCAGGAGTATCTCGTAGTCGTAAACCGTATGCTCGAAGATCTCGCCGTCAGCCTTGAACATAACGCTGGTACCTGTTTCGGTGGTATCGCCGATTATCTTGAGCTGTTCATCGTAGTGGCCACGCTCAAAGCGCTGGAAGTAAACGTGCTCGCCGTCCTTAACGGTAAGCTCAAGCCATTCCGAGAGAGCGTTTACGACAGAAGCGCCGACACCATGGAGACCGCCTGATACCTTATATCCGCCGCCGCCGAATTTACCGCCTGCGTGGAGGATGGTATAAACGACTGTAGCCGCAGATATTCCTTCCTTCGGGTGGATACCTACAGGGATACCACGACCATTATCGGAAACACGGATGACATCGCCTTCAAGGATCTCAACGTTGATCTCTGTACAGAAACCGGCGAGTGCCTCGTCGATAGAGTTGTCAACTATCTCGTATACAAGGTGGTGCAGGCCGCCGGGACCTGTTGAACCGATGTACATACCGGGTCGCTTGCGGACCGCTTCAAGTCCTTCTAAGACTTGTATGTCATTCTCGTCATAGTTATTTTTATTCTGCTGACTCATGATCTACCTCCAAAAATTCTGGTTGTATATGTCATTTCCCCAATTTATGGGATTATTATCGATGTAACCGCATATTTCAAGGAATTCCTTTTCGCTGCGGATTATGTGGTCGTGGAAGGATTTTTGCCAAATTGAAAATCCGATTTGTTTTGTTGATATTGATTTTAACGCATTTATTACCTGAGACACAGATTTCGTAGGGAACGCCGCCCTCGGCGTTCCACAATTTCCGTCATCAAAATCAGAAACAAATAAAACCGGGTCTGCGGACAAAAAGTTGGACACCAAAATTTGATGAATCCAGGCAGTTTTGCCCGCAGAAATAAAGATTGTATATTATGAATTTTCAACATTCAGCAATTCAAAGCCCTGTTGGGGAGAAATG
>Ga0255346_1004929_pt1 | contig 14123 bp, 12 predicted proteins | sample wastewater_treat_FD_194410 | JGI IMG/M metagenome (GOLD analysis project Ga0255346, IMG submission 194410) | Wastewater microbial communities from Lulu Island WWTP, Vancouver, Canada - plant22 | ecosystem: Engineered > WWTP > Wastewater > Unclassified | place: Canada: Vancouver, British Columbia... | reverse complement strand
CTTTTGTTCAACAGTAGTTCCCGGGATCATACTGACGATGTTATTATCCTTTGGCGCCTGGCTCATGCTGAGAAAGAATACGGATATAATAAGAGAGGAAAAGCATTCAATTGTCCAGTGGAGCAGGTTGTTTGCAGTCAGAACTAAGAAAGCTATCCCTGCTTTGATAATGCCGATAATTATTTTAGGCGGTATTTATGGCGGGATCATGACACCTACCGAATCTGCCGGCATTGCTATATTATACGCTATTCCGGTAAGCATGTTTATTTATAAGAAACTGAATGTCAGAGAATTAGGCAAGACTTTTGTAGAAACCGCTTGCACCACCGGTGTCATCATGGTCATGATCGGACTTGTTATGATGTTGGGTCGCGTGTTGATGATGGAGAATGTCCCAACTCAAATAATGAGCGGATTGCTGCGCATTTCCGATAATCCGGCGGTTATCCTAGTTTTAATCAACATTTTTATGGTCATAATCGGTATGCTTATGGATGACTGCAGTGCCACCTTATTGTGCGCACCGATCTTGATGCCGTTGATCCTGAAAATGGGAATGAGCCCTTACCAGTTTGCGGCTATCATGGGCGTGAATATTGGCATGGGTAATATAACGCCGCCCAGTGCGCCATTCCTGTATTTAGCGGCAAGAATATTTAAGGTAAACGCCAGCGATATTATCAAGCCGACATTGTTCCTTATTTTGATTGCGTATATACCGACATTGTTATTAGTAACATATGTGCCGGAAATATCACTATGGTTTCCAAAGCTGGTTCTTGGAGATAATTTCGGCTTATAGTTTAAAAGACGTGTCATTGCCTCAAATAGTAAGAAAGAGCAGAAAATGCAGGAAGGAGCATCCCTCTCTGCATTTTCTGCTTATATGCATAAATTTCGTCTAAACAATTCATAAAATAAAATAGATAGTGTTGACAAAAATAATTTTTAGATATTTAGTATCCCTTTTGTCAATGCATAAATATTAGCTTTAGTAAAGGTAGAAAAATCAATGTCGTCGGCAGATACAATCCACGAAAAGTCTATTCCTGCAATTTGCGTTTTGATAAGATCCAAGTAATAGAGCTCCGAATGCTCTTTATTAAGTTCTCCTGTCTGTAAGCCGACTCTGACGATTTTAAGTATTATCTGAAATAAAGGTCTTTCGTTGTTAAATTGCCTCGGATTGTCTTCCAAAACACTGTTGTGATAAAGCGCCCTTGCAAGCTCCTTCCCCATGTTGTTCAAGGATTGGTAAGAAAGTTCCAAAAATGCAACAAGCTGCTCTTCAAATGAAGCAATATGGCAAACCTTTTCGTATATATCCAGATACATGCTGTCAAACTGATCAAATGAATGATAGAGCAAATTCTTTTTCGAGTCAAAATAAATATAAAACGTACCTTTGGCAACATTGGCAGCCTGAGTTATTTCCTCGATCTTGACGTTCTCATAACCCTTTTCAAGAAAAAGAGCTATAGCTGCATCATATAGACTTTGTTTCGTAATAAGAGCATTTTGTTGTCTGGTGGTAAGGCTCTGTCGTTTTTTCATAGAAATGCAAGTTCCCCCTTAATACACAAACCATCTTATTACTTCAGTATACACTCTTGAGCCTTGTATATCAAGCAATTCGGGAAAGATAAAGAATCAATTTGACTGGCAGTCAGGAATCTTTTTATGCTTAGAATATGCTAATTCTCATGTTTATCACAAATATGGCCGGTTCTCATTGACTAGCGGTCATATATGTAGTATTATTAAATTGACTGATAGTCATTAAGCGAAATTTATTTAATTGAATGCAGGAGGAAAACCTATATGACCCAAATTATTAGGCACTACGGTTATTTTGATCACACATCCTATGAAAATCAAAAGATACTTTCAACTTCCGGACAATCCGTTGCCGGTTATCCTATCGGGATCCTGGCGCTGGAGTTGTTTTATCCTCTGCTGCCGGGGAACGTAGTAAATCCCTGGACTTATAATTTTCCGGTAAGAATAAAGGTTGTTAAAGGCGCAACAATAGACAGGATATTCCGCAATGATCCCACATTGCTGGATGATTTTATTGCGGCCGGAGAAGAGCTTATGCAAGACGGAGTTCGTGCCCTGACCGGAGCCTGCGGATTTTTCGCGAATTATCAAAGGGAATTGGCTCAACACTTTCCTGTCCCTGTTGCCATGTCTTCATTACTTCAGGTGCCATGGATAAAATCTCTTTTGAAAAAGGATGAAAAAATAGGTATCATTACTGCTAACAGCACTGCAATAACACCTCATCTTCTGGAATCTGTAGGAATAGTCGATGATACGAGTTTTGTGGTAAAAGGACTCCAGGATTTGAGCCAATGGAAGCCTCTTGTCGACATGGAGGATAACGGATTCAATAATACTATATTGACAAAGGAAGTAACTGAAGTGGCTATGGAATTATGCCGGGACAATAATATTGGAGCGGTATTGCTTGAGTGCAGCGATATGCCGCCATATGCGTATGCCATAGCCAAGGCGGTGAATCTACCGGTATTTGACTATATTACACTGATCAACTGGGTGAATTACTCGGTATGCCAACGTCCGTATTTCGGGTTCTTCTAGGGCAGGCTACAATATTAAAATTAATAATGAAGACATATAAAAGATAAACCCTGCAGATTTCTGCTCCGCAGGGTTTATCTTCATTATTCGCCCAGTACTCTTTTAATAAAAACCTCAACAAGGCCCTGATCAAACTGTGTGCCGGAATTTCTTTTGAGCTCTTCTATGGCTTCGCTTTTACTCAATTTATCTTTGTAACTGCGATATCTTGTCATCTTATCATAGGCATTTACTATATTAATTATTTTTGACTGCAGAGGGGTTTTGTCTCCCTTTATCCCTCTGGGATAACCTTTCCCGTCGATCCTTTCGTGATGATGCAAGACATATTCAGCTATCGGCGCAAATTCATCAACAGATCTAAGGATCTGGTAGCCGATATCCGGATGCCGCCTTATATCTGACCATTCTGAATCGCTAAGATTACCGTTTTTGTTGAACAGCTGCTTATCTATGCCTATCTTTCCGATATCGTGGAGCAACCCTGCTGTTTTCAGGTCTCTTATTTCGGTCTCACTCATATTAAGAGATCTGCCCATGGTTTCACACATTGAACTGACCCGTTCGCCATGGTATTGTTCCTGCCTGCTCTTTTCATACAGGGCCTTCGTGATTACTTTTATTGTTTCGTTCCTCATGCTGGTGCTTTCGGAAAATTTATATCTGTACATTTGATTCTCTGCCTGCATAAAAATACCATTAATATCTTGCGAAGAATCCTCTTTTGTTGCAAAGCCTAATGATACGGAACAATTGATATGGTTGATCTTTTCATGCGTCACATTAGAATGGATTCGTAAGACTATTTCTTTCGCTTCGCTGTTGGTTGTTTTGGGCAGCAGCAAAACAAATTCATCTCCGCCGATTCTTGCGGCTACATCATCAGGCCTGCACTGTGCCCTGATGATGTTTGCAACTCTTTTCAGAAGTTTATCGCCTTCGAGGTGGCCAAAAGCATCATTTATTAGTTTCAATCCGTTGACATCGGCCATAACAAAGGACAGGGGAAGATTATAGCTGTTGTCAAGCCTTTTGGCTTCCCTCTCATAATATCTTCTGTTGAACAAACCCGTCAGTTGATCATAATAACTTAGGTACAGGATTTCTATTTCTGCATTTTTACGCTCTGTAATATCTTCAATCATGCACAAATGACGGGGATCTGCAGCATCTTCGGTTTTAAAAGGAACGATGATCATATTTATCCAGACCACAGAACCGTCAGGGCGAATATAACGTTTGTTCAAGGAAAACTCAGATATTTTACCCGAAAGAAGAAGATCGAGACTTCGCATATTTTCTTCGATATCGTCAGGATGAGTGTATTGTCTCCAGTCTATGGACAGCAATTCATCTTCGGTTCTGCCCACTATTTCCGCAAATTTTTTATTTACCTGCTTGGCAATGCCGTTCTTTGAAGAGAAGACGCCTATGCCGAAAGGCGAACGTTCAAATATTGTACGGAAGCGCTCCTCACTTTCCGTCAGCGCTTTCTCAGCAAGCTTCTTTTCCGTAATATCGGTAACAAACCCTTCGGTGGCAATGAACTTCTGATCGGGCTTGCGCTTTTCCCGAAATTGCTCCCAGACCCATTTAATATCGCCCGATGCTGTAACTATAGGATATTCGTCACTGAAAGTATCGCTAGCATGTATGTCATTTCTCCACTTTGTTAATAGTTTTTCCCTGTAGTCGGGATGGATAAGATCATAATAAGAGGGATTTAAGTTGAGCAGGTCTTCTGCACTGTATCCTGTCAGATCGTAACACCCTTCGGAAATAAATGTCATCGTAAAATCTTTATCATCCTTGGAACGATATGCAACTCCGGGGAAGTTTGACAAGAGTAGTTCATGGGTTATATCCATCGAATACCCTATCGTGCCCATAAGTTTGCCGGATTTGTCAGTGACAGGTATCTCATGGATCTCATAGATCCCTTGTTCCGTTTGCTCGCTTCTTACGGTTTCTTTGGAAAAACACATTTCAACGGGGAGGTCCGCCGAATTGAGGAAAGTATGTAAACTATCGATGCCCGGAGCATGGGGAATAGTATTATCACTATGCTCGAATAAGAATTTGTTAACAATCGAGTTATTGCCTGCCGCATCCTTAAACCATATATCGAAAGGGAAACAATCTATAATGGATTTAGAATAAGCGATATAAAGCAATAATTCCTCTTCTGCTTTTTTCATTAAAACACTCCCCCGTAGACTATCACCTAACCTAAAAAGTAAATAATAATAGCTACCCGGTATAAGTATTATCAAGATATTGCAAGCGTAAGTACATTTTACCTCAATATTCTAAATCCAACAACCACTTTTTAACTTTTAAATGACTTTATTCAAACCGCCTTATTATTTTTATCTAATTAGGTAATAATAAACAAAACATTGTTTTAGGAGTTGAAAATAAATGAATGAACATAAATATGCAAACCGCCTTTCTCAGGAAAGATCTCCCTACTTGCTCCAGCATGCGCACAACCCGGTGGATTGGTTTCCTTGGTCTGAAGAAGCCTTTACAAAAGCTAAGGCAGAAGATAAGCCTATCTTCCTTTCCATCGGCTACTCCGCATGCCATTGGTGTCATGTGATGGCAGAAGAATCTTTTGAAGACGAAGAAGTGGCAAGGATATTAAATAAAGATTTTGTGGCAGTAAAGGTCGACAAGGAGGAAAGGCCTGATTTAGACATGGTATATATGATGGCGTGCCAGTTGTTTGCCGGCCAGGGCGGGTGGCCGACAACACTTTTTCTCACTCCGGACAAGAGGCCTTTTTTCGCAGGCACCTATTTCCCGAAAGAATCCGTAAATGGCCGGGCAGGACTGATCGATATCCTCAACAGCATCAAAAAGTCCTGGTCGGAAAAACGTAAGGACATTGAAGACAGCGGCAAAGACATGGTTGTCAGATTAAATGCCATAAACTGCGACGGTCAAAAGCTGTCTGGATCAGACCTGACTTCAGCGGAGGATTTGATTCATAAAGGAATAGAACAACTGCAGAATTCTTTCGATGAGATCAACGGCGGATTCGGGAAAAGCCCCAAGTTCCCGACACCGCAAAATCTTCTTTTTTTGCTGGCGTTCAACAAAGCATATAAAGATGGAGAATCTTTGAGAATGGCGGAAAAGACCCTCATTCAGATGTATCGGGGAGGTATTTACGACCATATCGGAGGCGGCTTCAGCCGCTATTCGACAGATTCTCGCTGGTTGGTACCGCACTTTGAAAAAATGCTTTACGACAATGCCATGCTGGCCTTTGTTTATACGAAAGCCTATAGATCAACGGAGGATCCTATATATAAAGAGGTGGCCGAATCTATCCTTGGTTATGTTTTGAGAGAAATGACAGCCCCTGAGGGCGGTTTTTACAGCGCTCAGGACGCAGACAGCCAGGGAGAAGAGGGGAAGTACTATGTGTTCAGCAGGGCTGAAATACTGGACAGGCTAGGGGAAAAGGAAGGATCAGCCTTTTGCGATGCCTACGACATCAGTCCCCGGGGCAATTTTGAAGGCTATAGCATTCCTAATCTTTTATATAACTTCTCTTTTGAGGATATGTCTGAAAGGTTTGAGTCGCAGCGGAAAACCTTACTGACTTACAGGGCTGAAAGGATGAGCCTCCATAAGGATGACAAGGTGCTCACAGCATGGAACGGAATGATGATCGCAGCCTTTGCTAATGCAGGGAGTGTGTTTGGCCAGAGAAGGTATCTGGATGCCGCCGTTAATGCAGAGAAGTTTATTACAGAAAAGCTTGTAAAGAGAGACGGAAGGCTGAAGGTCCGCTACCGGGAGCAGGAGGCGGCCGGGGACGGTTATTTAGATGATTATGCTTACTATGTATGGGGTTTACTGGAGCTCTATGAAACGACAAAGAAAGTGGGATACCTTCAGAAGGCCATTGATCTTAACACAGTAATACTCAATGATTTTTCCGATGAGGAAAGAGGAGGCTTCTATTTTACTTCCTTTAACAGTGAAAAACTGATCTGGCGGCCTAAGGAAAGCTACGATGGGGCTATACCTTCCGGCAACAGCATTGCAGCCTGGAATATGGTCAGGCTGGCGAATAAGATGGGCAGCTCGGATTTGACCGAAAAGGCGGAAGCTCAGCTTCGTTTTCTTGCAGTCGAAGCCGAAAGATATCCCATAGGCCACAGTTTATCACTGTACCTTTTAACGAAATATTTGAACAGAGATGTCAAGGGCGCTCGCCGATGAGGGATCCGGGATCGAGGTTGTTTTCCAGATATTCTCTTTTCAATAAGCTCATTATGTAGATATTCCTGTATTCCCCCTGGTAAAATACATCTTCCCTCAGCAAACCCTCGGTCACAAAACCGAATTTTTTGTTGAGATTGATCATTTTTTCATTCTCAGACCACACATAAGAATACACTTTGTTCATACCCAGCTCTTTAAAAGCATACTCTAAAAGCCTCTTCCTGATGTCGGCAGCATAGCCTTTCCCCCAGTATTCTTTATGGCCGACAGCCATATAGGTTTCTGCCTTTGAGTTTTTGAAATCTATGTTCACTAGGCCGCCATAACCTATGGGAAAATCCTTTTCAACCAGGCAAACGATAAAGTCCCTTCGGCTTTCATCCGCCGAAACCTTTTGCAGCCAGTTTCTTGTAGCTACCTCTGAAAAGGGGTAGTCAACATTTAAGGTGCGGCGTACATCCGGGTCGTTGACCCACCTTACCTTGTAGGGAATATCCTTTTCTTCCATTAACCTAAGATATATCCTGTCTCCATATAACATTTCCAATCCCCCCCTTTTTTTATATTAAGTTCTGTTTCACCCTAATAATATCATAAATGCAGCCTGTCGAACAAGCCGATAAAGGCAGAGTTTGTGTTGGCAGAAGCAAATCCTCTGCCGGCGAAGGCAGAATGTGTTAAACCAGGGGTGGCACGGGTGGCACGGGGACGCTTTGTTTGCCACCACATGCCTCACTAGCCGCCGGCAATGTAAACCAAAACCCCGCTCAAAGAATGATTTGGTTTACATTTGGTCGTGATTTTAGCCCACGGCGGGCGCTGCCCGCCGGCAATGTAAACCAAACCCCTGACAAAGACAGATTTGGTTTACATTCAGCCATGATTCCAGCCCCCGGCGGGCGCGGCCCGCCGGCAATGTAAACCAAAACCCCGCTCAAAGAATGATTTGGTTTACATTTGGTCGTGATTTTAGCCCACGGCGGGCGCTGCCCGCCGGAAATGTAAACCAAACCCCTGACAAAGACAAATTTGGTTTACATTCGGCCATGATTCCAGCCCCCGGCGGGCGCTGCCCGCCGGCAATGTAAACCAAACCCCTGACAAAGACAGATTTGGTTTACATTCGGCCATGATTCCAGCCCCCGGCGGGCGCTGCCCGCCGGAAATGTAAACCAAACCTCTGACAAAGACAAATTTGGTTTACATTCAGCCATGATTCCAGTCCCCCAGCGGGCGCTGCCCGCCGGAAATGTAAACCAAACCCCGGGCAAAGACAGATTTGATTTACATTCGGCTATGATTCCAGCCCCCGGCGGGCGCTGCCCGCCGGAAATGTAAACCAAAACCCCTGACAAAAACCCTGTGCCGGCAAAAGCAAATCCTCTGTCGGCAAAGACAGAATGTGTTAAGGCAGAGGTCGGAGATAAGCCGATTTTGGCTGCTGTTAATAGCCTAATCCTTTATCACAAGACGGATTTTGCTTTATTAATAAAGCTTCCATCTGAACCATTTTAGTTTCTAACTGTTGAAGGTGATCAAGTATTTCTTTTAAAACAGCCTCTTGATTTGACGCTTCTATGTTTGCAGCCTGCTGATGCCAATAAGTACTTTTAATAAATGCCGGATTATCTGAGCTTCTGATTTCCTGCTCAATATTTTTCATTTCTTCTATAATATTATTATCCATTTTTTCTACCCTTTCTTTTAACATAGTATTCTGCTGCAGGAAATATGTGTGGACTCGGATACAAAAGGCAGTAAGCCAGGTTTTGACTTTCATTTCGATGTGTGATGAATTCTGCGTTTTTTGGGAGAATAATGTCACAACTTGAAAACCAAAGCCATATACTATTTTCAAAGGGAGTGGGACTCCCCGGTCATAAGATTAAGATTTATGTAAGGAAAACGGAACAATTACTGAAATACCAAAAATGAAATAACGGAAGGAATGAGTATAATGCCAACACCAACATGCGCAACAGGATTAGATCCTAATTGCGGAGAATGTTGTGCTGTTTTTACAAATACAGATAAAAGAGCAGCCTTTGGATATCAACTGGGAAGCGCTGCTTGTGAATGCCATGACATTTGTGTAGAAGATGTCCGGGATATTTGTGTAAAACGAAGAACGTTAAGATATTGTATTCCATGCTTAGCCGATGGCAGAGCCGGCTGCAGGGGTGGGTTTTTACCTGACGGGCCGCCGACAGCCCAAAGCTGGCGTGTTTTATGTGCCGAAGAGCGTATAAGTCCGGCTACCAATTGTGATCGTATCATCAATGAGCTTGAGTTTGAAGTTGTATTGAGGTATAGCGGCACCCTGGTGGTAGTGACTCCCAAAGATGTTTTCGATTGTTTATGGTATGAATTTGCGAAATTTCCAAGCGGTGTGTTTTATCCTAATAATACAGGAGGGCTCAATCAATTCAGAAACGAACTGGCTGTAATAGACGGCTCGTGCAAAGTGATTATCATTGAAACTGTAAGAATCGTTGCAGAAGGAAATGACTGTATATTGGAAATCGCTTATAAGATCATCGACAAATTATGGAAACATGAAAATCTCTTGATATCAGCTATCAAACCCTATGCATCTGCTTCAGAAACAGAGAACGTTACAGTCACGCAGGAGTTTGCTCAAGGCCATAAAATCAGCGCATGTTCTGACAGCGGACCTTGCAGTGGATTATAATATTCTGAGCTGACAAACAGTATCAAACTGAAGTTGTCAGGGGTGTCACGGGGACGGGAGTTTGAGAATCATAGGTTGTCAAACCCCCGTGACACCAAAACAAAGCTCCGCTAATACAATTTATATCTAAGAATCAAGATCCTCCTTTTCCAATGCACAATGAGTTTTTCGAGGCAGAGGAAGTTGAATCAGAGTCAGAGTCAGGAAAAGGCAGTACTTTTTGATTTCAACTAGAAATATGATTTTTTCTGGTCAGCAGCTATTCGAGACAATTCACTCTAATCCCGAGAATTCATTGTACGGGCAATAATTTCATCAAGAAGGCGATTTGCGGCCTCCTCTTTCGTAAGCAGGGGCAACTGGATTTCTTCATCTGGAGTAATCAAGGTCAATAAGTTAGTATCCGTCCTAAAGCCAGAGCCTTTTTCCTTCAGGCTGTTGCAAGCAATCATATTTAAGTTTTTTGCATTGAGTTTTTTCCGGGAGTTTTCGATCAGGTTTTCTGTCTCCATGGAAAAACCGCACAGGAATTGTCCCTCTCTGCGATGCTCTCCAAGATACTGGAGGATATCTAAGGTTTTCACTAATGGAATGGAGAGTTTTTCATCCATTTTCTTTACTTTTTCTTCCGAAACCTCCGCAGGCCGATAATCAGCTACAGCGGCAGCCTTGATTATAATATTCTGGTCGGCACTTCGGGAAACAACTGCTTCGAACATATCCTGTGCAGATATCACATTGACGACTTCTACAGGCGGCGGCGCAAGATCGGTTTTTCCGGTGACCAGAGTGACCTGCGCTCCGCGCTGTGCAGCGGCCTGCGCAATGGCATATCCCATCTTTCCCGAGGAGTGATTAGTAATGTAGCGAACAGGATCGATCGCCTCCATGGTAGGACCCGCCGTAACCAGGACCTTCAAACCTTTCATATCTTTTTCGTGGGCCAGCTCCATGAGGATGGCCTCCAGAAGCTGCTCCGGTTCGGGCATTTTACCAAGCCCAATATCTCCGCAGGCAAGCCGGCCGCAGGTGGGTGATATGACTTCCCAGCCAAAATCTCTGAGTTTGCTGAGGTTTTGCTGCGTTACGGGATTTTCGTACATAGCCGTATTCATTGCGGGCGCGATAATCTTTTTGCACCTGCATGCCAGAACCGTGGTGGTCAGCATATCATCGGCAATGCCGTGGGCTAACTTGGCGCATACGTTGGCTGTTGCAGGAGCGATGACAACCAGATCTGCCTGCTTTGCCAGAACAATATGCTCTGTGCTGTATTGGAAACTACGATCAAAAGTACTCACAGGCACTCTATTATTGGTAAGGGCCTCGAAGGTAAGGGCAGATATAAATTCCGTTGCATTGACAGTCATTAATACGTGAACATCGCAGTTATGATTCACCAATAAGGATGCCAGAGAGGCTGACTTGTATGCGGCAATACCCCCGGTAATGCATAATAATATGGTTTTTCCTTTCAGCATTTTTTATCCTCTAATTTTCCCTTTCAATATTTTATGCCGGCATCTATTTATAGATGTGGAGGCTGGGTCCTTCTTATGCATAGATGTCAGTCATTTAGATACAATAGAAGCAATCACTGTATCAAACATAACCGATTATAATTAATTATATCAAAATCCTGGAAATCGGTAAATGATTAATATTTCAAAGATCGCATTTGCAGGTGTTGATGCTGGCAGTCAAGGATAATATTCATTAAACCATTGACAAAAGAGCCTATAAGACATAATATACTCATATACGCATAAGGGTATATGAGGAGGATGAAATGGAGAAATTACTTGATCTATTCAAAGTACTTTCGGATGAGACCCGGTTAAGAATTGCAGTATTATTGGCGCAGGGAGACCTATATGTTTGCCAGATTAGCGGAGTGTTGAATATTTCGCAGCCTAAGGTTTCAAAACACCTGTCAAAGCTAAGAGATATAGGTTTTGTAACGGACAATCGACAGGAACGGTACGTTTATTACCAATTAACAAAAGACAATCAGCTTTTAACCGATTTTTTAAGCCATATATTAGATAACCTCGAAAGCTATCCTCAATTGACAGCAGATAGAATCAACCTGGCAGATAAGGAGAAATACTTAAGCCAATGTATGTGTAAGTAGGAAATCGTCAAATCAATAGGAAGCATCATAAGGGGATATTTGCATGTTTATTTTAAAATGGCTGAATAACCAATTGCTCAAGATGGAGTGGTTATCAAATCTGGTAAAATATTTCGTTGAAAAAGGATTTGGACTCGATATACAGGATCGCCTTGGAGGAAGCATTCACTTTTTTATCTATGATATCATTAAGATATTCATTTTGTTGTCTGTGTTGATTTTTACCATATCCTATATCCAGAGCTTCTTTCCTCCCGAGAGGACGAAGCAGATTTTAGGCAAATATCATGGAATATGGGCAAATCTGCTGGGTGCTTTATTGGGTACAGTTACACCGTTTTGCTCATGCTCGTCAATTCCTTTATTTATCGGGTTTACTGGAGCGGGGCTGCCTCTTGGAGTTACCTTTTCCTTCTTAATTTCATCGCCATTGGTTGATCTGGCCTCATTCATTTTGCTGGCCAGTATATTTAACTGGAAGATAGCGATTGCTTATGTATTAGTTGGGATCTTTCTGGCAGTAATCGGTGGAACAATCATCGGCAATGCAAAATTAGAGAGCTATGTAGAACCTTTTGTATACGGTAATCAGATGGCTGAGCTTGACCAGGAAGAGCTTACAAGAAAAGATCGGATTCAATATTCCAGACAACAGGTATTGGATATTATCAAGAGGGTATGGATGTATATCTTGATCGGAGTCGGAATCGGCGCCGCAATTCACAACTGGATACCGCAGGATATGATTTCAGCAATACTGGGCCAGGATAAATGGTATTCGGTATTAGTGACAACGATAATCGGGGTTCCCATGTATGCTGATATTTTCGGAACGCTGCCGATTGCCGAAGCATTGGTTATTAAAGGCGTAGGATTGGGGACGGTTCTGTCCTTTATGATGGCTGTAACCGCTTTGTCGCTGCCTTCTTTGATAATGCTGAAAACGGTAGTTAAAAAGAAACTCCTTACGATCTTTTTTATCGTCGTTACAATAGGGATCATTATTATAGGGTATACTTTTAATTTAATCGGATACTTGCTGATCTAAGGTATATAAAATTGTAAATCGGGAGGAATCAAAGAATGAACATCAAGGTTTTAGGAACGGGCTGTGCAAATTGCAGGAAGCTGGAATCCAACGTGAAGGAGGCCATAAAACAATTAGGAATTGATGCCGGCTTTGAAAAGGTCGAGGACATGAAGGCTATCATTGCATACGGGGTAATGCGGACTCCTGCTCTTGTCATCGATGAAAAAGTAAAGATCAGCGGAAGGGTACCTGCCGTTGAGGATATTAAGAAAATCTTAGAGCAAAAATGAAAGAAAGCGGAGGTAATTATTATGAGAATGTTAGAAGAATTTTTTCCTGAGTTTACAAAGAAACTAGATGAAATTGACGAGCTGTATGCTAAGAACAGACCCATAGACGAAAGGATCTACCAGTTCATTTGCTTTGCTTTATCCATTAAAGGACGGTCAAAGCCTTGTGTTTTGAAGCATTTCAAAGGGGCTCTTGATGCCGGGGCAACAGTTGAGGAATTGAGCTATATTTTAGCTCTAACCATGCGAGAAGCTGCAGGAGCTGATGATTGCTGGACACATGATGTTATCGATGATTGGAAAGAAATTATCGCAGGAAATGTAAAATGCAGCTGTGAAAGATAATTATGGAGATTTTCACTCATAAGAACCAATTTGCGGTTTGCCAGGATAGTAAAGTCTGTTTCCTATAATAAATATTCGCCGAGAATATCATAAAGAGGGCCAGTTTTCTTCTGATGAGACAATGCTGTAATGACCATGTTTTGTTTCGGAGAAACGATAAGAAATTGCCCGTCGGCGCCGTCGCAGTAATAATGAGTATTAGGATATCTATCTCCGCCGTCGCCGCAGACCCATATGTGATAGCCGTAGGCTATCTTGTCCATTTTTCCGCTTTGAGTCGCATCATATTTGTTAAAACCGGGATTATGGATATGAGGTTCATGCATGGCATCCACCCATGAATCTTTAATAATTTGGCTGTTGTTATATTTTCCTCTGTTTAAGAGCAGGAGGCCGATGCTATGCATTTCGTCGTTATTCAAGTATAGGCCAGTAGCCCCAAAACAGATGCCCTGGCTCGTCCTCTCCCATTGAGGCTTTTCGATACCTATATGCTTTAATACGGTTTCGTGTACCCATTCATCGAAGTACATACTTGTAAGCTTCTGGACAATAGCAGATAATAAATATGTGGCTGCATTGTTATAAACAAAAAATGTCCCGGGCTCACGGACAATAGGGTAGTTGAGGATATAGCTTATGTAATCTGTATCGGTGGGCAGGCTATTATAATCCTTTCTTAGCATCAGTCCTTTTTCGTGACCCATCGTCAAAGTCAGGAGATGTCTGATTTTAAGCTCCGACAAGTAGTCGAGATTATCTTTGTTTTGTATTTCGATATCA
>Ga0255346_1004921_pt1 | contig 14129 bp, 8 predicted proteins | sample wastewater_treat_FD_194410 | JGI IMG/M metagenome (GOLD analysis project Ga0255346, IMG submission 194410) | Wastewater microbial communities from Lulu Island WWTP, Vancouver, Canada - plant22 | ecosystem: Engineered > WWTP > Wastewater > Unclassified | place: Canada: Vancouver, British Columbia... | reverse complement strand
TTCCTCGCCGGGCTGGGCTACTGTCTTTTCCCATGCGATACTTGCCGCAGAAAGCCGGGGTGGTGTGCCGGTTTTCAGTCTGATCAGCTCAAATCCGGCATTTTGAAGTGAAACCGCAAGGGAATCCGCCGCCGGGCGTCCGTCACCGCTGCCGACAGTCACCTCTTCGCCGATGTGAATCCGACCACGTAGTGCGGTACCGGTCGTCAGAATCACGGTCAGAGCGGGCACGGTGCCATGCGCCGCGCATTTTACGCCGTGAACGGCCCCCTGATCGACGACGATGGCCGTGACCTCGTCCTCAAGTACGGTCAGGTTCGGTGCTGCTGTAATGACCTGCTGCATGCGCCGTGTATATTGGCGCTTGTCGCACTGCACGCGTGTGGCCCTGACGGCTGGGCCGCGGCTGGCATTCAACGTCTTGAACTGAAATCCACATAGATCGGCATTGACGCCCATTTCACCGCCGAGGGCGTCCAATTCCACCACGAGATGCGATTTTGCCAGTCCGCCGATTGATGGATTACACGGCATTTTGGCGATTGCCGACAACTGCCCCGTGATGAGTAGTGTACGGCAGCCCATGCGCGCCGCCACAAGGGCCGCCTCCACGCCGGCATGACCGCCACCGACCACCAGAACCTCGTATTCATGTGTCTGTTTGCTACGGTTAGATAAATGGGTTGAAGATTGCTTCATAACATGTGCAGTATACACCTTTATGATGCAAAAAGTAAGAAGTAAGAGGTAAATGGTAATAAGTTTCCTGTATCTGCTCGACCGACAGCGGACGGGGTTGTGATTATATCGTAACCGAGATCGGGAAGAGGGATCGGAATTTGTTGCGACCCGATCACGCAGTGGTTCGCAACGGCGAGTGTAAAAGTACAGTTCTATTTTTTTAACGCAGAAGGGCGCAGAGGTTTGGAGGGCAGCATTCATTGCTTGGTTTGTTTAACCGCAAAGACCGCAAAGAGTTTTTTTAGGTGCGCTATGAACAGGGTTTGCGGTGGGATTGGGGGGGTATCCATCACGCGCCGGAGCCGCGAAAGACCTCTGGAATAAGTTCAGGACATGATTAACATGATGTTGCTCAATCCTGAAATCCTAGATCTATGCGCCCGTGTAACGGAAAATCCTGTCAATTTATGGGCAAGGCGTTTTATATTTCTACGTTCGACGTTCACCACTTATGACCTATTACTTCTTACTTCGGAAGTGAGCCTCCGTCGTAAAACTATTGACAGGCCCGCGTGGTGCCAATCGATACACATATATCGAAAATAAATGCAAAACAAAACATCATAACATGTTGGTTATCAATGGATTATGTAATGTTAGCCGCATGTTAGTTCATCACGTCAAGAGAATCAGATCAACAGTTATTGACCAGTTATGAACAAGCATTTTTGGCTTGATTTTTGCATGTTGACGGGCATAAAAGGCTCCTGTTTACGGCGGGCCTTACTTTTAACCGTTTGCCGTGCCTATAGACGCAGATCAGACAGCGGTGGTATTTTCACACCGTTTAGATCGATCACCGGGGGCGGCGCGTCGCCGCCGAAGAGCGTATCATAGCAGCACGCCATCAGGCAGTAGGTGAGCGGCAGTGTGAAGAATCCACCGACGACGCATAATAGGGTTAGGCCCAAACTTCCGATAAGGCCGACGACCATAGCAAACAGTAACGGCATGGTGAACGAGCCGCTTCCGATTAAGGTAAAGACCTTCTTGATGGCACCGATCGCTGTCATTTTTTCGTACGCGATGAAAACGAACATCCACATGCCCACGGCATAGACGATCAAGCCGACCAGCCATTCGACGATGACCGGGATACTTCCCGCGATCATCAGGAGGTACCTTAACACCAAGGTCGCGACAGTTGTGATGACCAGTAGCAACAGCGTCTGTATGAACGAATCAAACCCCCTGAACACATCGCCGACCTGGGGTTTGTCAGGGTCCCCCTTCAACAGACGTTGTGCGATCAACAGCATGCCGACCATGAGAGGCCCTGCCAGCAGACCGCAGGTGGCCGCCGCAACCACAGTCGCCAAGAGGTTGCCCAGGATCAAAACACCCATATTTGCCTTGAACAGCCGCCAACCTTTTCCCAACTCCACGCCGATCTCGATCTTTTTGATTGTCATACAAGATTTCCAGTGCTTATCACACGCCTCTGTTCTTAACCGGGTTACACAAAATCACCACCGTCATAGGGGAGTATGCGGTATCGCGTGGCATTTGCCAATTCAAAAGGGAATCAAAACCCCAAGTGTGCCACTTGCATCGGACGGAGGAATGTGGCAAAATCGGGGCCTATCGTGAACGAAGCGACTTTTCTCCAGCTTTGCGAACATCTTTCGGGCCACCTCTGGTTGCAGGGGCTGTTGGTGGCGGCGGGTACCTGTTTTCTGGAGGATGCCGCCCGCTGCGGCGTGGGGCTGTTGGTGGCTACGGGCCATATGGGGGCGTGGGTGGCGTTGCTCGGCATGTTTTTCGGCGGGCTGTCCGGCGATCTGGGGCTTTATCTGATTGGCCGTTATGCGACGCAGTTCTTGCTCAGTCGCCGCTGGATGGATGCCGCCCGGCTCACGCGGGTGAAGGAACTTTTTGCCTGTCACGCGGTCAAGACCGTGTTGCTTTCGCGTTTTTTGCCGGGGGCTCGCACAGTAGTCTATAGCGCGGCCGGTGTGGCACGCTACCCGTTTCCGCGTTTTCTGGCCCTGCTCAGCGTGGCTTCGTTGGTGCAGGCACTGCTTTTCCTGTGGTTGGGTGCCTTCATCGGTGACCACGTTCTGCCCTATCTGCGGCATCCGTATCTGCGCGTGGCACTAATCGTTGTGGTGGTGCTTATTGGTTTTCTGACGCACCGGGCGCTCGCGCGGCGTCGTGTCCGGGCGGAAAAAGAATAAGTCCGCACAAAACGCACGACGCCCACGCACACGGAGGTGCGTGGGCACGAGAGGGACGCGGGGTGCAAAGGGGCGGGACGGGTGTTGCGGGTGGTGGACACACGGAGGTGCGTGGGTACGAGAGGGACGCGAGGTGCAAAGGGGCGGGACGGGTGTTGCCGGTGTTGCGGGTGGTGGGCGGCGGCGCTTACGCCGCCGGAAAGCCGTTCACTTGCGCGCCAGTGCCGTGAAGGCGCTGGTGTAGAGTGCGCCGCCGATTGGCTCCCACGGATCTTGCGCACCGGCTTGGCGGCGGTGCTGCATACCGTCGCGCACGGTCTCAGCGCGCGCAGTATCACCCGCCGATTCAAAGGCCATGACTTTGGCATAGTCGCGGTAGCAGTCGGCTGCGTCGTCTTTGGTGGTAAGGCTGATGGTCAGACGGCGACCGAGCGCCGGGAGGCCTTCGAATGCCCGCCCCGAGGTCATCAGCGTGTGGGCGGTCAGCGCGGCGAGGCTCTCGGAGTGATTGGCCGATCCTCGATGATATGCGACACTGCCATCGTCACGTGCAGCGCCTCTCAGCCAGATCAGTCCCTTGCGCAGCGGGATATTTGCCTGACTGATCCCCTTAGCAGCGGCTGCGGCCAGCGCCTGTACCTGCCAGGAGGTCATGGCGGCGTTGCCCTCGGAACCGGGTTCGTAGTCCCAGCCGCCTTCAACGCTCTGGTTGGCGCGGCTGTAGGCCACGGCGCGTTCAAGCGCGGCGGCGGCAGGGCCGTCCTGCGGGGCAAGCGCGGCCAGCGCGTAGGTGGCGAGTGCATGATTGTAGGCGCGGACACGGCCGGTGCCGCCGAACGCGCCATCAGGGGTTTGGAGCGCGGCCAGTGCGTTGCAGGCGCGCTGCACGTTGGCGCCGAAGCGGTCGGTCGGGTCGCGCCTCAGGGCGAGCGCGGCCAGAGCGGTCAGGGCCGGGCGGTAGGCCGGGTCGCCGCCGTGACGTGCGGGCTGCCATGAGCCGTCCGCCTCTTGGCTGGCGGCGAGCCAAGCGGTCGTCGGATCGGCGACGATTGGTGCGGTAGGACGGTCGAAAAGGGTCAGCACCGCCAGCAGGCAGGCGGCGAGACCGGCGGCAGCCCAATACCAGAGTTTTGGTTTTTGGGTTTCTGGTTTCTGGTTTCTGGTTTCTGGTTTCTGGTTTCCGGTTTCTGGTTGCACGTCGGGGGTGGGGTGAGCGCGTTCGGCGGCGACGGCGGCCAGAATGCGGGAGGTGAGCAGCGGGGAGGGTTCACGCTGGGGGAGGGTGTGCAGACGGGTGACCAGTGCACGGAAGGCGATGGCCTCGGTGGCGGGCAGTTCGCTCAGATGGGCGTACAGGTTCATGGCGTATTTCCTCTCTTTTCCCCTAGCAACTCGCGCAGTTTGGCGAGAGCATTGAACATCCTCGACTTCACAGTCCCGACCGGGATCTCCAGAATTTCTGCCACGTCGGCATAGGGCAGATCCTGATAGACCGCCAGTTCAATGACTTGGCGCAGTCCCTCGGGCAGGGCCGCCAGGGCGCGCGCGAGGTCGAGATCGCCCGCAACACCGGCGCTGGGGGCGGCCGGGGCGGCGAACTCCTCGTACGGTTCGGCAGCCAGGCTTTCGGCCAGCCGTTGCCGGCGCTGTCGGCGGCGCAACTCGTCGATCCACACCTGCCGAGCCAGCAGGAAGAGGAAGGTCGTGAACTTAGCACTCGCCACATAGCGCTGCCGATAACGGTAGAGCCGCAGGAAGGTCTGTTGCACCAAGTCTTCGCTATCGTATTGAACGCCAGAACGGATGAAAAAGTTCAGCAGGGATTTTTGGTGGCGCGACACCAGCAGGGCGAAGGCAGCCTCGTCATCCTGACTGCGCACGCGCAACATGAGATCGGCGTCGTCCAACTGTTCGAGTGGCGCGCTGTCCATCGGCGGGATCACTCCGGTAGGCGTTTCTTGCTGAATGCCTCGTCGGACGAGCCTTGGGCCGGCGTGGTGACGCGCTGGAGCAGCGGGGCAAATTTTTTGACGGTGAACGACTGATTCTGCAGGCGGGCGCGGTCAGCCTCGTGCGGATTCAGCAGACCGAGGGTGCAGAGCACGGCAATGGCGACGAAGGCTTTGACACCGCCGATGATGCCGCCGAGCAGCGCATCGAAGGGCTGGCTTACGACCAGTTCCAGCGCCTCTTTCAACATGCGGGCGATGAGCAGCCAGACGGAGAAGCAGGCCACGAGGATCAGCATGAAGGTGATCAATCGCGCGGCGTAGGGGTTGGCGGCCAGAAGTTTAGCGGCCAGAATAGTGCGTTCAAGCGGCGCAAAACCGAAGTAGCCGATCGCAGCAGCAGCCAGCAGACCGACCAATCCACTAAGTTCGCCGGAGCAGCCGCGCATAAAGCCGCGGATCACCAGCCAGGCGACGGCGCCAAACGCCAGATAATCCAATGGTCCCATCTGGGTCATAAAGGCGGGCATAGGGGGGCTCCTCGTTTATTTCGGCAGTGCGTTGACCCACTTTTCGTAGGCGGCACGTCCTTTGTCTTCAGGGCGCAGCAGTGAAAGATAGAACTGGCCGTAGGCGCGCGCCTCGGGATAACGCCCTTGAGCGTGACGGATGCGGGCCATGAGGTCGGCACTCTCCGGGGTGAAGGGGGAACGCGCGATGGCAAGGTCAAGGATGCGCTCGGCTTCGTCGTAGCGCCGGAGCTGCACCGCCAAGCTGGCGGCCTGAAGCAGGCTGTCCTGATGGGCGGGGTTGATGTCGGCAGCGCGTTTGAAGGCTTCCAGCGCCTCGGCCGGTTGTTTCTGGTCGCGGTAGAGCTTGCCCAGACCGAAGGCGGCGTTGAACGCCAGCGGGTCGGCGGCAAGCGCTTCGCGGTAACACCTGAGTGCCTTTGTGAATTGCCGTGAGCACTGGGCGTCGATGCCTTCATGCAGGCGGCGTGCGGCGAGGTCGGGGTCACGGCGCACGGCATCGAGTTTTTCAGCCTTGGCGCGTTCCAGCGTGGCGCGCAGGCGGGTGATCTGATTACGCGCTTTTTCCTGATAGGGGTTGGAGGCGTCGGCGAGACGTACGAAGAGTTCAAACTGATCGAGCGCCTCTTCGCGCAGCGAGTAGACGTTTAGGTAGAGGGCGCCGAGGTTGTAGAACGCGGGTGCGTAGCGCCGGTCGGCCTGTTGGGCGCGCAGCAGGCAGAGGCGCGCCTGATCATTGCGGCGGAGCGCGGCTTCGGTCAGCGCCAGACCCGTGAGGATGCTGGCGCGCGATTCGTCGCTGGCGGTCTCAGCCTCCAGTGCCTGACGGAAGAAGATCTGGGCCTTGGGCAACTCCTTGGTGTAGTAGGCGAGCTGGCCGAGTCCCGCGAGGGTTTCACCGTGCTTCGGGTCCAGATCGAACGCGGCCTTGAAAGCGGCGGCGGCAGGATCCAGCTCGCCTTTAAGCAGATGGGCGCAGCCGAGGTGATAGTAGAGATCCGGCGAGTCAGTGATGCGTTGCGAGGCGAGCGTCAAGTGGGTGATCGCTTCGGAATAATTCTTCTCGCCGAAGGCCGCCATGCCGCGGCGCAACGCGCTTTGTCCGGAGTCCGAACCGCAACCGGACGCCAGCAGAACGCACACGGCGCACAGGCAGGTAATCTGAATGCGAATCATGGCAGGCAACACCTCGCATCCCCTGCTTCGGCCACCCGGCCGACTTTTCACTTCAGGGGAGTCATCAAATACCCGTCATCATACCGCAGCGCCGCCGTTGCCGCAACATCGGAATCGCAAAATCAAATTGAACTCGGCGGCCGGCCCATACGGGGTGTGGCGCGCGGGCGGCTGGAACGCTGAATTCCTAAGGGCGGAGCGCCGACAGGGGACAGACGAGGATGCCGTCGTCGCGCCGATAGGCAAAACTTCCCACGGCGGTCAGGAGCATTTGAAAGGCCGGTTTTCGGACCTTTCTGGAATCAATCAGGCGCGCAAGTTTTGTCAGTGTTTCTGTTCCCGCTTGGAGTAGCTTGTCGCCTCCGAGCTTGATTTCGATCAGGCCGTAAGCACCATTGCGCAAATGTATCACGGCATCGCATTCCAGTCCATGACGGTCGCGATAATGGCGTACCGTTCCGCCGAGGGCGTCGGCGTAGACTCTCAAGTCGCGAATAGCCATCGTCTCAAACAAGAGCCCGAACGTCGTGAGGTCGTTCATCAGGTCTTCCGGGCCGATTTCCAAGGCGGCCGCAGCAATCGACGGATCGACAAAATAACGTGCATCGGAAGTCCGGATGGAATCTTTCGCACGAAGATTGGGGTTCCAGGCAGGCATGTCCTCTACAACGAACAAACGTTTCAAGGCACCGAGGTAGGAGTAGATGGTGCCGTTGTCAATGGACGTCATTTCATTCGTGGCCAGATCTTTTTTGATGACACTTGCGGATGCCTGTGTGCCTTGGAGTCGGGCATATGATCGCATCAGACGACGCGCCCGATCTTCGTCGCGCGTGGTGTCGTCAACGCGCGAAATGTCCTTCTTCGTCACCGCATCGACATAGTTGTAGGCTTGATCAAGGGCAGCATTTCCAGAAAGAGAGATGGCTTGCGGCCATCCTCCGCGGCAGACGATTCGGGCGATTTCTTCCAGCTCAAACGATTTTGCAGAACCGGTTTGGACATTCGCGCCGGAGAACAATCCTTGGAAGGAAATTTCACCGGAGGATTCTTCGGACTCCCATAGCGACATGGGGCGCATTTTGAGCCAGGAAAACCGGCCCGTACCCGAATGCTTGATTTCATCTTCGTTTGCCGGGACAGAGGATCCGGTGAGGATGAAACGGCCGAGGTCTTCTGCGTGGTCTACATCATGCCGGACGGCATCCCAAAGGACGGGGGCGATCTGCCATTCGTCGATCAGTCGCGGATAGGCCCCCGACAGGATGCGCCCGGGATCCATCCGCGACATGGCGATGTTGTCGTCTCGTTTCTGGGGCTCCGCCATGTAGATGATGCTCTGAGCGACCTGTTCAGCGGTTGTTGTCTTTCCACACCACTTAGGCCCCTCGATTAGGACGGCCCCCGTCCCTTCAAGTTTGCGTTGAAGAAGTGAATCGACTACACGTGCCTTGTATGCTTTCATGCGAAAAATCTTAGCAGAACGATCCATCGAGGACAAGGCCATCCCCTCATTTGTCTCAGTTTCGTTCCTTCGTTTGTCCCAAATCCATTCCCTCATTTGTCCCAAATTTGGAGTTTGCCCCTTGTTTTGCGACGGGAACGCCGCCATTTTTACACTCGTCGTTGCGAACCACTGCGTGGCCGCAACAACGCTCAATCTGGCACTGCGATGCGGTAGAAACCGGCGGGGCCGGCGGCGGGCAGGGGAAGGGTGTTAGTAACCGCCGTGGGCGGCAGGTTGGTGTAGAACACATTCCAAGGGCCGGCGAGCGTGTCGGCGCGTTCGACACGTTGCGTACGGTTCTGGCCGCCGATCCAAGTCAGTGACCATCCGTCGGATTGCGGCGCGAGGGCGGTGACCACCAAACGCGAGAGGGGGTTGGTGGGGTCGGTGTCCGCGCGCCACTCGGCCCAAGCCGGCATACCGTCTTCATCGCTGTCGGTCGCGGCGGCGGCATCAAAATCGTCGCCCAGGCCATACTGCGCCAGCCAATACTCTGGGACGCCGTGCGTCGGGGTCAGGTTGGGGGCGAACGTGGCGGAGACCGTGCGCGGCGCGTTGACGAGGATGGTCAGGCGCGGACCGTCGGCCGTGGCGTCTGCGAGGTTGCCGGACCAAGTGTCGAAGTGGTAGTACGCGGCGGGGTAGGCGGTCACGCAGGCGGTCGAACCGATCAGGTGCCAGCTTTCGGCCGGGGCGACCGTACCGCCGGGGCCGGCGTTGGCGAGCAGACGGAAGGCGTACTTCCAGCGCCATGACAGGGTTGCATGGTTGGTGATTGCGAAACTCATCTGCGGCGGGACGCCACTGGCGGGTGCGTGGCCGGTCAGTTCCCAGTGCGCGCACTGAAGGCGTACGGTCTCTTCCAGTGGTTCGACCGGTTTGATCGACGCAGTGACGACTGTGCCGTGCGAGAAGGTGTACGTGCCTGCCGCCGGCGATGCGGTGCTGTAGGGCGAGACCACGTTGAGGGTCCAGAGCTTGATTGTGAACCAGGCATCCACGTAGTGATCCTGCGAGACATCATCGAAGGTCAAGGTGCGGGTCTCCGTTGCGTAATCGTACACGCCGGGTTGCGGTACGCCATCGAGCATCAGGCTGTAAAGGTAGTGACCGGGGGCGGCGGCGAGGGTGACGGCGGCACTGGCGGTGCGGAAGAGGAAGGTGCGGTCGGCCGTGGCCGTGCCGGGCCCGTGCGCGGTCAGGTGGAGCCGGTGGCCTCGGCGTACCGTCAGCGGGATCAACGGCGCCAACGTGGGGTCGTTGCTTTCGATGCGGATGCAGGCGACGCCCTCCTCGTGGCAGTCAAGCCCGGCGGGGTCGAGTGTCAGTCCGAGTGGCACGGACCAAGTGTCGGCCAGAGTTCCGCCCCAAGCGCCGGAGGCCTTCAGCCAAGCGGGCATGGGCGTGTCGCGGGCAAAGGGCGTGACGTTGGCGATGTACCACCCTTCGCTGACCACGTAGAGGTCAGAGCCGAATTCAAAGCGCACGATCACGCTCTGGCCGGCGTAAGCGGCGAGATCAAGCAGAACAGTTTCCCAGCCTTGGCCTTCGCCCGCTAGGCAGGGATGGCCGGGCGTGAAGGGCGAGTCGGGGTTGGCGGAGATTTCAAAGGGATAACCGCCGACCGGCTCGATCAGGGAGAAGGTCGTACCGCCATCGGTCGAGATGCGCAGCACTGCGCCGTCCCAATAGCGCGTGGCGCCGTCGTACTCCGTGCGAATCCATTGCCGGAAAAGCAGGCCGCCGCCGCCGCCGACCGTGAACGGCGGGGTGTCGAGCCAGGCGTGGCAGGCGTTGGGATAGGTACGCGAGGAGGGATCGCCGCAGTACCAGACGTCGTCGCCGTTCCAGGTACGGTTGGAGGTGATGCCCCAGATGTCGTACGTGCCGCCGTGTGTCCAGCCGCTGGTGACCGAGAAGGGCGCGGCGGCTACGGCCAGACGGGCGGTCCAGACCAGATCGGGACCGGCCAGATTGGCAACGGAAAGAGGAGGATTGGTGGGGGTCTCCGACAGCTCGAAGATCTCAAACCCGTCCGGAGTGACCGAGAGCCAAGGATGCGGATAATCGCCGATCACGCTATAAACGGGGGTGACCGAGGCGTGTTCAGGGAAACGGCATCCGAGCAGGTCGGCGGCATACACATAGTAATCGATCCGCTTCGCGCCGTGCGAGGGCGGCGTTAGCTCGGCCTGGAAGGTGTCGAAGTCGGTCCAGACCATAGGGGTGAATATCCAATCGGCGTCGCCGCTTTCGCGCCAGACCAGATAGACCTCCTCAACACTCAGGTTGTCCGTCACGGTGGCCGTCACCATCCAAGGGGGACGCGCGGTTTGGAACGGGGCGAGCGGCACAAAAGTGATTTCTGGCGGCACAGGGACGCTTTGCGGGTCGTTCGGGTCGGTGTTGTCCAGAAACTCCTCAAGGTTGGTCCACGTGTCGTCATCCGAGTCATCGGAGGCGGCGTGGGTAGTGTTGGTGGCCAGGCCGAAATAGCGCAGCTCCCACCAGTCGTTCAGGCCGTCGTTGTCGGTATCCAACAGGTAGGGCAGGTAGTTGCCCTGGGCGAGACGCGGTGCGTACATCGGGATGCCGACGGCGGGATTCGGCGAGGTGGTGGTGGCGTCCGGCCAGCGGTCGCCGTCGACGCTCCAGCCGCAGAATACGTAGGTGGTGCTGCCGACGATTTCGAGTTCCGGCGCGGTTTCGGTTGTTGCAAGGCTGCCGGCGCGGTGCCAGGAGACGGTCTCGCCCAGCGCCCGTCCGGTGTCGGCGAGGCGGTAGCGGCAGGTCAGGGCGTACTCGGTGGCCCATTGCCATGTGAGGGCGCTGGGCTGGCCGAGCACGAGCGCGACTGAGTTTTCCGAGCCGTGTTCGGGTACGTCGCCATCGCCGATCCAGCCGTCGCAAGCGCGGCGGATGCCGGTGGAGACCGGCACGTTCGTGGGTGCTGATGCGGTGAATGCGACCGTGGCGATCATGGTGTTGGTGCCGTAGGGCGGCGTCACCGTGCCGTATCGGGCGGGTGCGCCTTCGATGATCAGATCGAGCGCACGGTCCACGTAGAAGGTAAAGGTCGAATCTGGGGCTTGCGGCGGCAGGAACGCGGTTTCGTCCGTATGGACGGCGCGCAGGTAGTAGTGGACGTACGTCTCAGGCGGCATGGCTGGGATCTCGGCACAATAGACGGCGTTACTGAGCCAGACGGCTGCGGCCTGTTGCCAGACGCCGGTCGGGGCGCTGGCATTGCCGGTGCTCCAGAAAAGATGGGTCGTGTCCGAGGCTAGCGGTGCCGGACTCTGGATTTGGAAAAAGACAGGATACGGCGCGACGTCGGCCATTTGCGGCGGTAGCGGCGTATGGACGATCACCGGAGCGGCCACGATCGCACCGCGCACGTAAAGACCGGCTGCGCCGCCGCTGTAAGGAACGGACGTGCCGATCACATGAATCCGGTAAGTACCGAACTGCGCTGCGGGCAAACGTACGGTTTCGACCGTGTTGAGGCTATCGCGCACGTTACCACCGTTGGGGTAAAGCGGGGTGCCGTTCGGCGCAATCACCAGCAGATCCAAATCGTTGACGCGCGTGATGCCCGCGCCTGCGGTGGCCGGGTAGTCTGTCCAGCACAGGGCAATATCGAGCGGCGTGTCGGCGGCCGTCACGGTCACGTCAAAGGTGTTGGTGGTGCCGCCTGCTGGTTCGACGCGATCAAACAGGCGTATCATCCGTCCCTCGGGATGCACGGTGTCTGTGACATCCGGCTGACCCCAGCCCTCGACCGTATTGGGCGATTCGAAGGGGATTTCCTGAGTGGTGTTGGTGCCATACTGTCCGGGAGCCAGCGTGCGCGCGCCGCCCACGATCATGGCTTTGAGCAGCGCGGCCGAAGGATTGGTGATCGCGGCACGCTCCACGGCGTACTGGCGCATCAGCGCGGCCATGCCGGCGACGAAGGGGGTCGCCATGCTGGTGCCGCCGCCGAAACAGTAGCGGCTGTTTGGCGCGTAAGCGGTCCAGACGTTCTTGCCGACCGCAGACTTGGTGGAGATTATATCAGTACCGGGAGTCACCACATCGGGCTTGATGCGGCCATCGTCGGTGGGGCCGCGGCTGGAAAAAGCGGCCATACCTTGGCGGTACACCGGCGTGTGGTCGGCGCTGTAGGAGATCAGGTCACTTTTGATCGGTGCAGTAGGATAGCGCGAAGGCCAGGCACTACCCCATGAAAGGTGGGAGTAGCCGCCGCTACCTGCGGGGCGGTCGCTCTCGGTCGCGCCGACGGTCAGCACGTTTTTGGCGGCAGCCGGCGAACTGATGGCGTCGATGTCGACCTTGCCGTCTTTGTCGCTGTCACGTCCATCGTTGCCGGCCGCGAAAACCGCCAAGTGTTCCGGATAGTCCCAGGCGAAGAGGTCGGTGGAGCGACAGTCGTTATCGTAGGCACCGTAGGTACTGGCACCCCAGCTATCGGAGTGGATGCAGGCACCCAGCGCAAAACTTTCGTCGTATAGTTCGTAAAGGTTTATCGGCAGGCCCGTGAAAGAGCCGTAGGCGTTAACGACCGATTGGTGTACCAATTCGGCCTCATAGGCGATGCCGCGGAACTGGCCTTCGCTCGCGGCACCGTCGCCGAGGAACGTGCCGGCGGTGTGTGTGCCGTGGCCATTGAGATCTGAGGGATCGTCGGGGCGGCCACGCGCGATCAAAGCACGGATGCGGCCCGCGAAATCGGGATGCATCGTGGCCAGAACGCCGGTGTCGAGCCCGGTGTCTGCATGGCCGACCACCTGTCCCTTACCAGTGAGGCCCCAAGTGTTCCATGCCGGAACAGCATGGAGACGTGCGGCGGCTACGGCCATATCGTTGCGGTGCCTGATTTCGGGACGCTCCTCAATCCACTGCACCTCGCCGCGCACGGTGAGGTCGGCGACCGCACCGAGCGGCAGTACGGCCTGCACGACGCCCCAGCGCGTACCGGCGCTGGCTGCTTCGACTTCACCGCCCAGCTTGCGTACGACGGCGGCGAGCGGCGCGGCATCCTCGGGTGCCAGCGTCTGAATCGAGACGCGCAACGTGCGCTCTTTGGGAAATGCGGCGATCAACGACGCAAGGAAGGGCTGCACCTTGTCGCTGGGCAGAAACTCTGCGGCACCCTGCACTTGGGCGACCCCCTGCAGGGCGGCGAGCGCGGCCGGGCTCAACTCCGCGAGGATCGCATTGTTGGGGAAGAATCCGCGTACCAGCGCACCGGCCTCGATCAGCAACTTGCGCGCGGCGTCGGAGACCGGTGTGTTGAACTGCACAAGGAAGGGGGTGGTGCCGCGCGGCGTCGGGCTCTGTCGGCCCGATGCGGCATCGGGGACCGAGCGTTTTTCGGGACTGACGACCAGACGGTTGGAGAGCAGGGTCTGACGTTCACGCGGCAGGGCGGGGTCCTCGCTGAAACGCGGCGCGACGAAGGCGCGGCGCAGCGGTTCGAGCGTCGCCTCATCGAGATACGCCGACGTGGCGGTCGGCGCATCGGTCGGTGTGTTCGTCACGCTGCCCTGCTGTGCTTCTTCCACTGTTACAGGTTGCGACGGATCGGCAGATGTCGGGCGCGAACGAGCGGCCAGTCGTGACGACAGGCTCTTGTCAGCGTTGTCAGAGGTCGCATCAGGCGCAGTGCGGCGCGGCCACGCGACAAAGATCAATACAGCCGCGATGCATCCGGTCACCAACAGCCCAACAAAGGTTTTCTTCTTCATGGCTTTATGGGCGGGCATTATACAGGGAATAACGAATAACGGGGAAGCGGTTTATGGCGCGATCACAAAGATCCGGATTTCACGTGGCGCGAGATCGCCGAAGCGCACCTGTCGGCTCTCCGGCAAATGAAGCGGACGCTTGCCCGAGGGCATCAGGTCATAAAGGTTCCACGGTCCCCGACTCTTCAACCAGCGTTCCGGCTCGACACAGACCTCAAATGTCTGCGCCGTGCCGGTCGTGTTGACGACCACGAGCGCAAGGCGTTCACGGGAGAAGTCGCGCCAGAGCGTACCCATGA
>Ga0255346_1004912_pt1 | contig 14142 bp, 11 predicted proteins | sample wastewater_treat_FD_194410 | JGI IMG/M metagenome (GOLD analysis project Ga0255346, IMG submission 194410) | Wastewater microbial communities from Lulu Island WWTP, Vancouver, Canada - plant22 | ecosystem: Engineered > WWTP > Wastewater > Unclassified | place: Canada: Vancouver, British Columbia... | reverse complement strand
TAGTAAATCTAGGTTTACTATTTTATCTTCTGGATATTTGTTCATCCAGTATTTTATGAAGTTTGAGCCTATGAAACCGGCTCCACCTGTTACTAGGATTTTCATATTATTTAAGAGATAAATAAATTTAGATATCCTAACCATTATAGGGTACTAAATAAATGAGAGGATGTGAAGGGGAGGAAAGCAGGACAAAACAAGTTCTCTATTCTTTGATATAATGAGAGCATTATGAGTACAAAGAAAAAACTTGTTGTCCCAATAGTGTTTGATGCTTTTCATTACTATACAGAGAAACCTCTTTTAAGTTGGGTTTTTGAAATGTATTCGAATTACTGTGTTAATAATAATATGCCACTGATCGCTCAAGAAAACTTTTTTAACCAAGAAATTAATGCATTAAATGAAACATATGAGAAACCTAACGAAAATATTAAAGAAAAGAAAAAATTAAATGAAGAAATACAGAAGTTTAAAAAATACTCAATAGCAAACGAAGAGACACTAAGTATAAGTGGAGGGAAAAGAGCAACACTTAAAGACCAAATAAACTTTATATCCAATACAAACACAAATTACATCAAGTTTATCAACAATAAATTAGATAAGATAGAGGAAGATTACTCTCAAAAAGTAGATGTGATACTCACTTGGAGTTGGAATCCTAGTCTTGAAAATATTGCAAAACAAAGAAACTTACAATTAATTACTCAAGAATTGTCCTCTGTTAGAAAGGTTAACTATAGAATGACATTATCATACTTCTCATTTGCCGATAAATTCGACAATGACTATTGCCTAAACCTATTCTATAAATTCCAAAAGGAGAAACAAAAGAGTCTCAAAATGCTCTCCAGAGAAGAGTTACTTGCCCTACTCCTCTATACTGAGGATTTAAAACTGATAAAAGAATTACAAAAACCACCTATTTATGAATTAGGAATATCTCCTCCTTTTAAAAATGATTACTTATACGAAATATATAAGAATGAGTCTCTTGACAAAACACTTGCTACCATAAATAAAATGTTTACACCAAATGAAGTAACGATAAGGTACAGAATAGAACCTGATACAGAGATAGGGAATCCTAATTGGTACTTAGATAATTCATCAAGAGCCACCTATTGGATATTAAAATGTAAAAGAATTTTAACATATGTTTCTAATATAGCATTTGATGCAATGTTGTTTGGTAAAACTGTATACCTATTAACTGATAACATGCCATTTTCATTTAAATCTATAAATCACTTCCAATATAAAGATGAGTCTGTTGTTGACACTGAATACCTTAACTTCATGATTTTTGGATATTTTGTTCCTTGGGATTTAATGTTAAATCAAGAGTATATAGAATGGCGATTAACAAACCCACCTATTATTGATATTTATACAAAACATCAGAATTATATTTTTGATAAAGTTGGAATTGATAATACTAAAGACATCTCATTACGATGGATACTTAAAACAACACATAGGCTCAAGGAGAAAGAAATAAATGATATTGAGAAATACTCGGAATATGAATTTATTGAATCTCTTAAAGAAGAGAATAAGAACTTACAAGAGGAAATAGTTAACAACAAGCTTAAAATTGAGAGTTTAACAGGAGAAGTAGAAGAGTTTAGGTCTTTTAAAAAGGGAAAGATTTGGAAGACACTTGAAAAATATCGCAGAGTAAAATCTAGGGTCACCTAATACTAAACCTTCTTAGAACTCTCAACTAACTGTTTTACTAAAAGAAGTATAAAACGTCGCACTCTGAAAGGAATTAGCTTCCCCATAATCTTCTTGACAATTCCAGCTTTACCTACATTCTCCTTTTTCTCCTTCTTACCTTTGTCATCACGACTAAGATAATTTTTTTCAAGAGCAGATTTATTTAAAAAAGCAATGTAAGAAGGCCTATTCCTCTCCCACTCTTTAATATCACTACTAATATTATCACTATGAATAGAGTCTCTAAAAAACACCGAAGTAGCCTTCTCTGAAAAAGAAAATTTACCTCCATTAAAATGGATCAAATCTAACAACATTCTATCCTCTCCTGTAGAAATATTGGGTATTTCATTGCTAAATATCTGGTATGGAAGACTTCTTCTTCTAATAAGATAGCTATTACTAGTTATATAACTTTTACTCTCAAAGTCTATAAAATCATGGAAGAAGAATAACTCTCTTCTACTCCCCTTTTTGGTCATTTCATCCATAATCACTCCGGAGTATGCCACAGCAAGCTCTTTATCTTGCTCTAACATTTCCACCAAGGAACTAACATGATTCTTAAATAAAACATCGTCATCATCACAGATAGCAACAAAATCTGCTTCAGAAGTACGAATACCATGATAGAGATTGTAACTTCTATCCTTTCTGCCTTTCATTTCAAGAATTTGATATTTAAGGTTTTTAGGAACTATTTCTTCCAACCTGTTTTCAAATTTCTCCTTATCATTTCCCCAATATACAAACTTCACAATAATATTCTTATGAGTTTGATCAGAAAATGATTGAACTGTTTCCTTTAATCTTCCTCTATTCCCATCTGTTCTTACAATTATTTCAACAGATTTATTACTTTGTTCTCTATTCACATCTGAAACACCTTTTTTATAAGAGTGAAAAATATCCTTCAATTGCTTTTCCAAAGTAAACTTTTCATTAAATATCTTATTAGCATTAGAAGCCATTTCCCTTGCTTTAGATTTGTTTTCTAAAACCCAATTATACTCATAATCTATTTGCTCAATAATAGTTTTTGTGTCTTTACTAATATCAATATATTTAACAGAATCACCAAAAGCCTCCTCTATGAATGGTAGTTTATCAGCAAAAACAACGATGCCCGCTGATGCCATTTCAAATATCCTCATATTAGGTATGTTATCCTTCAGATGTTTCTCTCCATGGAAACATAAACCGATACCATTTTCTCTGTAAACATTGCGTACATGATCAGAACCAAAAGGCACTTCACCATAATAATTATCACTTCCTTCAATAACATATGTCCATTTATCATGTGGTCCATATACTGCAATCTTATTACTGTTCAAAAACAAATCTCTATGTCTGTCTAGCTGCCAGTTTGAACCAATGTATGCAATCTTCTTAAATTCAGAAACTGGATTACATTCAGAAGACATAGAGCTAGGATATATTGTATATAAATCTCTTTTAAAAGGAGACTTAAAACCAAGTACATCCAAAAAATCTTTGACTTTAGTAGATGATACAGCAAATGCATCGTAAGACTTTATGTTCTCCAAAGGAGTAAATTTTTCTTCCTTGGTTGCTTCCAATATGTAATCTATTGGATTCCACATACACCCTACTGTATATGCATCAAATAGTTTTGGTGTGAAATGATGCAGAGGAAAGACTATATCAGGCTTAAACTTTTCTATCTTTCCAATATCCGCTGTAAAAAGACTTTCTACACCAATAGCTCGTGCAGCATTTTCCATCCTTAATCCCAGTTCTCTCTCTGCATGAGGCTTATTTCCCCAATCTAGATAATCTTGAAAAACTACTTTCATTATAAAAATTTCTATTAATCTAACTTTGATATCACTATGTATATAATATATGATAAAATGGAAATATCAAGAAATGAAGAATAACCCAATACATATACAAATCATTCTCTACTTCTCCTCAGATGACCTTTCTAAGCTTTTAAGCAGTATTAAAAATTTAGAAGTTAAAAACCAACCTGTATGTTTCCACTTGATTGATCAGTCAGAAAATGAGGAAGAATATAAAAAAATATTAAAACAGTACCAAGCTTTTAGACAGAACAGGAATATAACAATTAAGTTAACAAAACAGAAAAACTATGGTTTTGGCAAAGGACATAACGAAGTATACAGAAAGAACAAAGACATTTACGAAGAGTTTTTTATCATTCTCAACCCCGACAGTATTCTTCATTCAGACTTAATTACTAATATTAATAGATATATTGAAAAACTTCAGGATGTTAATTGGGGTTTACTCGAACTGAAGCAATTCCCAAGTGAAAACCCAAAGAACTACAACCCAGTAACTTTAGAATCCAATTGGGTATCTGGTGCTGGTCTTATAATACATATAGATGCATTCGAAGATATTGGTTTGTTTGATGAAAATATTTTCATGTATGGAGAAGATGTTGACCTTTCAATGAGAATGAGGATGAACAAATACAAGATATTAACTCTCCCAACTGCAAAGTTTACACATTTAACAAAAGACTCTGACGTTTCTAAAGAGAGTGATTTTACAAGAGTACACAAACAAGCTGCTGAGTTATACCTTAGATACAAATTCGCTAAGGATTCTGATGTAGAGGCATACAAGAAGTTATTTGGAGAAGAAGATCCTCATTTTGAAGAGATAGTTAGGATGTATAATAAGATGAAGAAGAAACTTAACAAGAGAACATATTACAAGGATTTTGTAGACAAGAACCAAGACTATACTAATTTTAGATGGGTAATGTAAATGAAAGGTAAGTGGACAGTTGTACTAAGAACACAAGGAAAGGATTTGGAATTAGAATTAAACAATGCTCTTAATTCATTAGTAGCACAAACATATGAGAATCTTTTGGTCTTGTTGATGATACATAGTAATAACGAAAAGACAATAGAAAAAACTCTTTCATTCATCAAGCCTTTCCAAAAGATGCTTAATATCAAACCTATTGTTGTAAGAGATAAACAAGGCAACAGAGCCCACCCACTTAATGTTGCTCTTAAAAATTTGAATTGTGAATATTTATCTTTTTTGGATGATGATGATGTTTATTATCCAAACATGGGTTCAACTTTGATAAAAGCATTAGAAGATAACAAGAAAACATTTGCATTAGGAAGAAGTATAAATGTAATTGAGAGATTAGAAACAAATATTACAGGGGAAGAGTACCTTTACACTGTTTCTAAAGCTAAGAGACCTTATCAAGAGTTTTCAAAACCTCTCCTACTTTTAGAAAACTTTATACCTTTTAATACATTTGTCCTAAAAACAAGCTTGTTAGACGGTATTAAGTTTAATGAAGATATGACATATCTAGAGGATTGGGACTTTCTTAAGCGATTAATATTGAAAGAGAAGTTTTCTATCATTCAATTAGATACACCTGTATCTGAATACAAAAGAAGAAATGATATTACAGATACTTATAACGAAGAGAATTTTGAAAAGTGGCTAAAATCCAGAGAGACAACGGACAATCAACTAAAAGATAAAGAGACAGTCATCAGGGTAGGAGATCTTAAACATATTAAAAGTTTTTACGAAAATGAATTTGAGAAACAAAGGGTAAGGATTGTAGAAGAAATTACAAGAAATCCTGGGTATAGGATATGGGATAAAGTTATTAACAATAGAATCTTGAAAAATACTGTTGTTAAGTTAGTAAGATATATAAGAGGTTTAATTACTAAGTAATTCTTTTTTCCTGCAGTAAAACAATAAAAAAACAAGAATTATTGTTGAGAAAATTGAGGTTATGACACCTATCAACAAGTATTCATTAGTATAGCTAAGATTAACACTATCCTCTGGATTTTCTACAAAGATGTTCATACTACCAAGAAACCCTTGAAAAATATCTCCTTCTTTACTATTCCACCCTTTAAAGTAATTGTCACTTAAAATAATAACTCCTTGCTCATTAATTCTTGATGTGTCAAAAGATATTTCTCCCTCTTTATAATAATTAAAGGGAACCTCCTGAAATGTTTGAAATATTTGATTAAACTCTCTCAAATCTCTAGGATTAGTAATCTTAAAGTTCTTTAAATTATTTTTGCATTCTTCATCACTCAAATCTTTACATGGATAAAAATAGGCAGTGGAAGTCTTTTCAGATACTTCGTGAATTAGCAAATCCTCTTTATCATAAGCTTTTTGGTAAATCTCCTTTTCTGACACCCTTGAATATATAGTACCAACTAATTCATATGCATTAATATTTCCTTCCAAGATAGTGTCTTTTCTGATATCTCGAATTGAGTAAGTAGCAAGATTCCAATTTTTAGAGTCTAATATCTCTAAATTTAATTTGAAATTTTCTTTAAGCTCTACTTTGGTTGTTTGAATCTCCAAACTGTTTTTACCAGAACATGTAGAATTTATCTCTAAAACAGGAACAAACAATAATTCTCCTTTCTCATTAGTAATACTTACTCTAATATCCTCCTTATTCAAGATTGTCTCAACTTCACTATCACATAAACCTCTTAAATGAATATGCTCCAAAACCTCAGGTTGAGTTATATCAATAATATATTTAATAGGTTGTTCTATATTTATATAATCACTAACATAAGGTTGGATAAATACTGCATCTTCTTCTGGAATTAGCGATGAAGGGTTCTGCACAATATACTTCACCCTATTAAACCTTAAGTTATTTTTAAGGTCTTCTGAAGAAATAAGTACTTTGGCTCGATTAAAAAACTGCATTGTACCTGCATTCTCAAACATCCCAACTTCAATAGGTTGCATCGCTTCATTAAAAGCCTTTGTCCTCCAATCGTGTCCCGTTAAAGAATTGATGCCGTAATAATAGTTCGTATTAGGAAGAAAGACTCTTTCTACCGTGAGGATCCTGTCTTCTGGTTTTGTATTCTTTTGCAAAAACTCTATACCTTCTGTGGTTGGAAAAATTTCTTCTTCTTTTTGATAAGGTACAAAGTTAGAGTTATAAAAATACAAGTCAAAGACAGCAAGAAGAGACAATATCACTAATAAAACTTTCTTAAGAAATTTGTTCTTTATAAACAAGGTCAGAAGAAGAATAGTTAAACCTAAAACTACAACAACTAAGAATTCTTTAGCATCTCTTATTAAAGAAGATCTATCTAATAACCGAAGATGTCCTATCAATTTATCAAAATTAATACTAAAGATTAGTGCTATCACAACTCCAATGACAACCCAAAAGAGAATGATTTTTTCCCTGTTCTCTTTGTTTTTAAATTCCCTGAAAATTATATCGAAAGATACACCTGCTGTAATAGTTGTTAGCAAAGGGACTAAAAAAACTAATCTCGTACTAGAAGAAATAGAAAATAGAGGTAATTCCCCAATTATGTTTATAATACCACCAATATTGAATATCAGGAAGAAACAAATACAGGTTATAAATAGGAAATAAAGAAAAATCTTCCTATTCTTATTTTTAAACAGAATAGCTGGTAATCCAAGAAAGAGTACGATAAGAGAAACAATACCAGAGGATGTTGATGTTTCAATCCAATTTGAATCACAAATCCAAGATATAGTTGTAGCATTACCACAGTAGTTTGGATACACCCATTGCAAAAAATGGTTCTCATGTAGTCTCCTAGTACCAGCTCCTTCTCTATATTTCAAGTCAAAGCTATTCAAATTCGTGAAATTGGGAAGAATACTCCAAGCCCAAATTCCCAAAATCAACAAGTTAATAATTGTAAAAAAAGAAATTATCTGAATCTTCTTTTTTTTATCAAAATCCTTATTCGTTAAAACAAGAAAAACAAATAACAGAAAAGAAAAAATCACCCCATACATAATTGTTGATGGAAATCCAGTAGTTATTAGCCATATTACTGACAGAATATAAAATATAACATTCCTCACATTTAAACTCTTAAACAACCGAACAGTAAAATAAAAAACAAAAACGAGAGCCACAGTAGCAGTTGTTGTTCCACCATGAATAAACGATATTACAGGAATACTAAAAGCAAAAGTCAAACTACAGAATAGTGATACATACTTATTTAACTTTAATTCTTTGAAAAGAAGAGTAGAACCAACAAAAGCCAAAACCGGTTTAGAGATAAACAATAAAGTTGATCCCAGTTGTTCTTTAAATAGTTTTATAAAAAACATTGTCAATGGTTCATGAATAGAAATCACGCCAATAATACTTCCTGATGGAGTCCCCCAACTTGATCGAAAGCTATAACCACTAGCTATTAACTTTAAGCTAGCATTCTTGACATATGTAAATGCTGGAATAAGAGAATCAACCCAATCACTTACAATATAATTTTGTATTCCAGTTAAATTTTCTGGACGAACTTTTGCCCAAGGATTCCAAAGATAAAGGAAACTTGAAGCACTTATCAATTCGCCTTTAATGAAAAATCTGTGAAAAAAAAAGATAAATATAAAAACGACTAAAAATATCAAACTAATTGTTTCTATAATATTTTTGTTCCTCTGACAGGATTTTTTTAATCTACTTAGAAGGTTCATATCTCTTTTTTAAAACTTACAGTCGTATACAACACCACAAACAATACAATTAATACAATAACACTAACACCCCTATCTAACAATGCTAATTGCATAATCTGTTCATTAGCAATACCAAGTATATCAGAAGTAATAGAAAATATCCCTTCTCTAATACCCAATGATCCAGGTGTAATACTAACTAATAGAGAAACACTAGATAAAGCATTATAAAGAACTGTATTTAGCAGATTAACATCTATATTTAATGCTCTAAATTGTACATAAAATAATACATTCGTGACAAAAATATTAACTACTGTTAATCCAATCAGAGAGAATAATAACTCCTTATCATCCACAATAATATTCCATCCTTTTAATATATTCTTAACTATACCTACAACCTTACCAAAAAATTTTCTTTTTGGTTCCTTTATCTTCTCTAATGGAAACTTAACCAAGCTTAATACCAACATAACTACAAAAAGACCTCCAAAGAACAGATAGAGAGGTATAGAGGAAACAGAATATTTAATATCTATGAGTATTAATGATAACAAACCAATAAAGGAACTAACTAGAAAAACGATAATATAATTACCATATAAGGTAGACACAAAATGTGAATAAGGAAAATCAAACTTCTTTTTAAGATAAACAGACCTAATAGCTGCACCACCTCTCATAGGTAAGAAATAGTTACCCAATGAAGAAATAATTGAAATATAGAAGGATTCAAAAATAGGCAAAGTCTTCTTAAAAGACTTCAGTATTATTTTAATAAAAATACCATTGATAAAGAAGGCTAAGGTATACAATAAAAAGATAACTAACAAATATTTAGGAGATATTTGTAAAACAACTAATAGATCTGCTCTATTATTATAAAAATAGTATATAAAATACCCTATTATCCCTACCGTTATAACTATCTTTAAGTACTTCCAAATGTTTTTCATTATCCTTTCTTAAACAATTTTATGAAAACACCTTTATATACACCTGCTGCAAAAGATAACAACACAGGTATACCCACAACTACCATTGATATGAAATCAATAAGTGAAAAATCATTAAACAACATATAAAGCAAAAAAAGAACTATTAGAATACCAACAAGATACAAAAAACTCCATTTTAGTAAGCAAATCAAACCTAAGAATAAAAGTGGAAATAACAGTAACAAAGGTATAATGAAAAAATATTTAGTTTTAGAATTAGAATAATAAACAACAAATTTTGGACCTCTCTCGTAGAGATGTTTTAAAAAATCTTTAGAAGAATGTCTCTCTAGATATAAGCATCTTACTTCTGAAGTTTTTAATATGTCTTTCTTCTTTATTACTATCCTAAGAACAAGAATATCATCACTTGCCCAATCATTTTTATTCTCTGGCAAAGATTCAAAGAATCTCTTCTTGTTACAAAAGAATGGACTGAAACCCTTTGAAATTCTACCGAAATTTTCCTTGTTTATATAAACTTCAGGGTATGTAAGACCAAAATACGGTTTATAAAGCAAATATCTAAAGGTGTAAAAAAACCTATTTATTAAAGACCCTTCTCTTTCCTGATAAGGATTTCCTACCATCGGTTCATAATCTTTCTTCTTAATGTTTTTCAAAATATCTTTGTCTGCTATACACCTATGATCTATAAATAGAAGGTTGTCATATTTAGCTTTCTCTGCACCTGCCATTCTTGCCTTAACTCTCCCTTGATTCTTTTTCAAGTCTACAATAATAATTCCCACTCCCTTCTTCTTAAACTTAGGTACAAAAGATTTCATAATATCCAAAGATTTATCTTTTGAACCATCATTCACTACAGTTAACTGATAGTCTTTTACAGGATAATCAATATCCAAAATTGCTTGAAGACATCTTTTTAATGTTTCTTCACCATTATATACAGGAAGAACTATTGAGATTTTCATATACTAATTAAAAATTTTATCTAATAAGTTGATTATACACTAATAAAAAAGGATTGTATTTTTAGAGTATAATCTAATATAATTTTTGATTATTAGTCTTTAATTAAACAAATATGAATACAGACCTATACGAAACAAAAGAATACATAAAACATTACCATCAAGAACCGGGAAGAAGAATTAGTAATATATTAAGCAACATCCCATTAAGTAAAAAAAATATTATCGGAGATTTTGCCTGTGGTAACGGATTACTAGCAAGAGCATTAAATGGAAATTACAAAGAATATAACGGTGTAGATATATCTTCTCTGTTCATTAAAGAATGTCAAAAATGGGTAAAAAAGAATAACATAAAAAATACTAGCTTTGTCAGAGAAGATATCGTTAAATTTTGTAAAAAGAATGTTAATAAATACAGTAAAGCTTTCACATTAGATTTCTCTGAACATATTGATGACAATGATTTTATAGAAATATACAGTGCTATCAAGAAATCCATAAGTAAACAAGGTAAACTTATTATCCATACCCCAAATAAAGATTTTCTTTTAGAAAAACTGAAAGATATGGGCATTTTACCTCAAACCAGTGGACATATTGCAGTTAGGAATTTCAAAGAATACAAAGCACTACTTGAAAAATGTGGATACAAGAATATCAAAGTTAAATATCTTCCGCACTACCAAAAGGTTCTCAACATTTTACCAATATCTAAAAAAGCTAGATTACTTATCACCTGTACGAGATAAATAATCCACTATCTTCCCACTAGGATGTATTTTACTAAACAGAGGCTCTCTTCTGTAGTCATTGTAATTATCTACAAACTCATCTATAAGCTCCTTGTCAAACATTGATAATACAACATTCTCTCCCAAACCTTCCTTTCTTTCTGTATGATCTCTGAATAATAAGGTTGGTACACCCAAATAACTAAGCTCTTCCTGATTACTGCCACCATCAGATATTACAAACTCCGCATCGTTACAAACATTAATCCAATCTACAAAATCAAACCTCTTATGCAATGTAATATTCTTATCTTTATTTAACTCGTCATAGAGATTTAACTCTTTTAACCTCTCTCTTGTAGTGGGATGAAGAGTAACAACCAACTTATGTTTCTTAGAGATATCTTTAAGGTATGGAATTATTACCTCAGTAAATCTATCCTTAAATATATTCTCATATCTATGTATGGATACCAGCACATAAGGTCCTTTTTGAAAATCAAAACTACTCTTCTTACCTCTTTCGACTGCAAACTTCACACCATCAAGCATTGTATTTGCACCAATATTAATTTTTTCTCCTTTGTACTTCTTAAGATTGTTCATAGACCACTCATCTGCACAGAAATATATATCAGATAATCTAAAAGTTATTAACCTAGAAATCTCTTCTGGAAAAGGACTAAAGATATTAAAAGATCTAAGACCTGACTCTACATGACCGACTTTACATCCTGCTCTTTTACCCATTAAGGCAGCTAGCCAAGCTGTAAAGGTATCACCATGTGTTAGAACAATCCCCTTCTCTGGTAAATATTTCTTAGCTTTAAAAAGAGCTTTAAAGAGCATGTCAAACATCCATTTAAAACCTTTAGACATAGTATTAGACTCTTCCCCATCATATATATTCATATCAGGTTTTCTCAATCCGTAGACATCTAAAATTTCTTGTACATTTTCTCTGTGTTGAGCTGTGTATATCAAAGTGTAAGGCAAATTCCTCTTCTTCATCTCTGCCATAATAGGAGCCATTTTGATAAATTGTGCTCTAGTTCCAAGAATTATGTATATTTTTTTATTTTCTTTCATACTTCCCTTTCTTTAATTCATAAAGTATCTTCTCTTGATTAATTCTCACTCTATTAAACATATCTGCTAACAATGCTACTATCACCAACAACAAACCAAATATTAAAAATCCTAAACCTATGAACCCAACTGATTTGTATGGAGAGAAACTACCTTGTGTGAAATAGTGATAGAAGAGGAATATCTCAAAACCAAGTCCAATTAGTAACATAACTCCTCCCATACTCCCAAAGAAAATCATAGGTTTGTAATCTCTTACTGTACGAATGATTATCTTTAATGTTCTAAACATATAGTTCAGAATACTACTAGCTACTCTAGATTTTCTCTCCTTAAAATATTTAATATCTATTGGAAACTCTATAACCCTCATACCCTTAAAAACCATATCCATGATAGTCTCTTGAGTATACGTAAACTGACCAAAAAGATTTAACTTCAGTAATGCCTCTCTACTGTATGCTCTAAAACCACATGATACATCTCTAAACTTCTTACCACTTATCAATGATATTAACCTAGACATCTGTTTATTACCCCAATACTTTGTCTTAGACATATTCTCTGGCATACCACTATGAAATCTATCACCTGTAACCATATCAGCCTCATTTTTTAGTATTGGTTGTATTATGTCTGGTATCTGTTTACTATTAAATTGTCTATCAGCATCTATACTCACTAAGATATCCACCCTATTATCCAATGCATAATCTACTGCACTATGAAATGCACTACCTACTCCCTTGTTTGTACCATGACTAATTACATCTGCACCATTCTTTCTTGCAATTTCAGCTGTTCTATCTGTACTACCATCATCTACAACCAATGTCTTTATCTCATCAATACCTTCTATCTTCTTAGGTAAGTCTTTAATTACTCCACTTAATCCTTTCTCTTCATTAAGGGCAGGCATGTATATTAGTAGTTTCATAGTTGATTATTTCTTTCCTAAAATATAAATTGTGTAATAACCAAGTATAGGTAAGGTTATCTTGACAGGTAATATTTTCCCTAAATCTCTTTTTGCCTGAACTAAATGTATTTCTTCTATCTTAAGATTTGTTTTTTTAAACAACTCCTCAAGAACACTAATATCTGCATATTCTCTTAAATGTGTAGGATCTAATGCCCAACCCATTGGCGATCTGTAAAAATACCAAGCCCATTTCTTCTTGAACACAGTATCTATCTCAAATATACCTCCTAGTTTCAAAACTCTATTAATTTCAGAAAGAAAAGCATTCTCATCTTCTACATGTTCTAAAACCTGTGAACTTAAAACACAGTCAAAAGTGTTATTCTTTAGAGGCATATCCTCTCCAGTAGAAACTATAAACTCGGTATTTGGTAACTTTAATTCTTTTGCTTTTTCAATTCTTGTCTCAGAGAGATCAACACCTGTATATTCATATTTCTTACCGAATATGTCAAAGAGCTCTTTAATTGTAAAACCCTCAGCACAACCTATGTCTAATATCTTTGAACCTTTTGGAAGTTTTTCTATCTTCTCAAGAATCAGTGGAGAAAGGGTTGCTCCCTTAAACTTTGGATGTTTTTTAGCGTATTCTTCTATGTTCATATCTGTCTTTTTTAATATTATCTCCCAATACCCTTGTATATAACTTTACCCTTTACTACCCTCTCCTTATCCAACTTATTCACCCCATCTACTACCACCTTGATATTCTTCCTCTTAAGTATCTCTTCTGTTAAATCACCAAAAGTATCATGATATGTACCTAGTATAATAGCATCAACTTCCTCTAACAAATCATCTAATTCTTTTACATCAGAGATATCTAAGGTATATGGATCATATGATATGACATCTGCACCCATCTTCTTTAATATATCCAATATCTCTAAGCTAGGACTCTCTCTAAGGTCTGCGACATTAGATTTATAACTCAAACCTAACAAACCAACCTTAGTACCCTTTACTGACTTCTCTATCTCATTAAGTCCTTCTTGCAATCTAGAAACAGTATACTCTGGCATACTGTTGTTAATATCTCTAGCTATCTTCAAAAACCTATGATCAAAACCAGCCTCTTGTGCCCTCTTAATTAAGTAATATGGATCAACTGCAATACAATGTCCTCCAACTCCTCTACTTGGCCAATGTACCATGAAAGAGAAAGGTTTGGTAGA
>Ga0255346_1004904_pt1 | contig 14168 bp, 19 predicted proteins | sample wastewater_treat_FD_194410 | JGI IMG/M metagenome (GOLD analysis project Ga0255346, IMG submission 194410) | Wastewater microbial communities from Lulu Island WWTP, Vancouver, Canada - plant22 | ecosystem: Engineered > WWTP > Wastewater > Unclassified | place: Canada: Vancouver, British Columbia... | reverse complement strand
TCGAAGAATTGAACGAAGAGATCGGTTACCAATCCGAAGAACAGATGCAGCGTTTGCCCCTGCGCATCACCTTACTGGCTATGCCGTTTCTCCTTGGGCCAATTGTTATCTTGTTGTTTTACCCGCTTGTTGATCGCATCCTGAAAACCCTTTCAGGCGTGTCGATTGGCGGTGGTTTCTAACCCCCTATCGCTCCGCGATGGAGGCGTACCAGCCTATTTTTCAAAACCCCGCTCAAAGTGCGAGGGAAAAGGAGTCTGTTTATGTTGTTCGATAAGAAAGCATCCGAAATTCCACAATTTGTGGTCGTCCTGGCGATTGCTGTTGTTCTGGGCGCAGTAGCCGTCTGGGCCATCCTGAGCAATATCGGTACCCAGGGCAGTAGTATTGCGGACTGGATCAACAGCATCGCTGTGCCGGCTGCACACCCATAATTTTTTACAAACCTGGTAGCTGGTCTTTCATCCGGAAGATCAGCTACCAACCACTATCACTCCGCTTCCTCTGTAAAAGTGCAGAGGAGCGTTCCAAGGAGAGGAGGAATTATGTTACATGATCGAAATGGGCAGAGCATTGTTGAGTATATCGTTGTCCTGGCGATCTTCATCGCTCTGGTTGGCGGCGCGCTCTGGGAAGTCTTTTCCACTTTAAAGGTTAAGTTCAATGATGTCAACGCCGAAATTGGGTCTTAGGAAAGATCAAAAAGGCCAGGCAGCGGTGGAAGCCTTGCTCGTCCTGATGATTCTGGCACTGGTCATTTTTGGTGGAATTGAACTCAGCCGTGGAGTGGCCATCAGGCAGGCATTGGACAGCAGTGCCGGCGTAGCTGTTCGCGCTTTATCTCTGGATCCTTCCCAATGGAATTATGCAAAGAACTTGATTCAAGAAGGGACGAACCAAAATGTGATGGGTACGGTTGAAGCTACGACCCTCCAGGTTTTTGATGCAGCCGGGACTTTACGCAGTTCAGCCTGGCTTTCAGGGAGTCCTTTTGGTACGACTTTCATCTTGGAAGCATCTGCTCCGTTCCAGGCGGATATTCCATTTCTATTTGAACCGATCATGACGATAAAGGTTCAGCATTGGGGAATCGTGGAGAGATACCCATGATTTTTGAAAGAAAAGCACAATCTGCTGTGTGGGGATTGCTTACCATCCTGATTCTGGTAGTCATTGCAGGAGGTTTGGTGGATATTTACCGGCTGTATGCGGCGCGTAATTGGGCTTATTCTGTGGCACAAGAGGCTGCGCTTGCTGGTGCATCCCGAGGAAGGGACTGGGATGCCGTTATCAATACTGGCTTTATCCAACTGGATCAAGCCGTGGCCAGCAATGAAGCCCAAAACGTAGTTAATTCTGCTATGCAAACGCGTGGAATTATGGGGTACACCTCGTCAATTCGGGTCCTGCCTGATCCTTTCGGGGGAACGATATCTGGATTTCCACCCCCTCCAGTCCGCTTGGGAGATGGGTTGAGCGATTGGTCTAGTAATGAGCCTGCTGTTGGGGTTTATTTGGAGGTTCCAATCCAATGGACGATTCTGAACATTTTCGGTATCGAACTGAAAACCGTTCGGGTATTTGCGTCCGCTGGAGTTGTGCAATGAAAAAAATTATCTCAATTCTGATGAAGCGTAAGAAAACATTTCTGGGGATTATCCTTGCCATTGGGATTGGTTTGGTGATCACGATCTCCGCATTGGCTGATTATGGTCATCCTATCGTTTCCTATAATCGAAATCCTGTTTCGATCACGTTCCCGAGAGCTGGAAGGATTGTTTTGTGGAATGTCATCACCTCAAGCTCACCAGGGTATTTTTCGCGCTATTACTTCATCCGCAATGGCTGCAGGGTAGGGCAGAATTGCACCTATATGGATGTGATCAACAACCAAACTGTGCTGACCCCGATCACAGTTGCAGCTGGTGAGACGATCCAGATCAGAGGTTGTGATTGTTATGGGGGGAACTGCGGTTCTGGGGGGTGTGCTACCCCGCACGTGGGTTGGAAAACACCTCATCACGATTACTTTTGCCCAAATTACTTCTATTCGCAAAACTACAATCCAAGCGCCGGGGGTAGAGACTTTACCAGTTTAATGACAGCTTTCCTCGCTTCCGGGGATACCATTATCGGCACTCCACAATGTTGGGGGGATTGGGATGAAGATAATAGTAATGGCGGTTATGACCACGATTTTGAAGATTTCGTATTGATTTGGGCATATCGGGATACTTTCACAGGTTACCATGATGGGTCGTCTGGATCCGTGCCCCAAGCGCAATGCCGCGCCTATGGCTGGGTAATGCAGGATGCCACACCCGGGTTGGATATCAATTACCGCATCCTGGTAGATGGGAATCTGGTAGCGAATGGAGTCGCTAACCAGTATCGAGCGGATCTGACTGGAACCTGTACAGGTGGCACGTGTGGTTATAGCCAGGATTTATGGGGGGTAATATCGCCCAATGTTCAACACACCGTACGCGTTCAGGGTCAAAATCCCTATAATTCCTCCTGGTTTGATCTGTCAGGAACAAATAAAACGATTCGGTGCTCACTCCCGCCCAGCGTGGATTTGAAAGCGAATAACCAGGATGGAACTATCCGCCTGACTTCTCCCGCTCAATATGCGATAAGTTGGACATCCAGTAATGCAGATACCTGTACTGCCTCAGGAAGCTGGACTGGAACAAAGGGTCAGTCCGGCTCGACGAATTACACTGGCATCACCACCGGAAGTTATACCTATACATTGATATGTTCTAATCCCATTGGTTCCGCTTCAGATAGTGTCACGGTGATTGTCTATAATCCGCCCGCAGTGGATTTGAAGGTTAACAACACCGATGGTCCTCTGACATTGATTTCTCCCGCTAACTTTACCCTGAGTTGGACCAGCCGGGATGCAACCAATTGTTCAGCAGCCAGCTCAGATGGTAGCTGGACTGGGAATGTGGTCGTAGCTGGAAATCAATCTATGAGTGGAGTCCCGACTGGAACGCACACCTACACAATCACCTGTTCAAATCAGTTTGAAACTGCCAGCGATTCAGTCACGGTTATTGTGATTGCACCACTTCGCGGGACAATATCGGTCACATATGCGCGTTTATTGTTGTTTGCCCCTAGCCTGGATCAACCCGCCCAGACCTTAACAGGCGAGGTTACAGGAGGCATTCCACCTTATTCTATTTTGGTACAAGTTCGGGCACCATCGGGAAGCCAATTTTCTTTGAACCGCAATGGCTCAACCTGGTCTGTGACCCCCGAGAATTCAGGAGATCTCAATTTTGGCACCACAGAAGAGGGTATCTGGACCGCATGGGCTGATTTGACGGATGATTTTGGCCAGACATATCGAACACCCAGCGTAGTTTGGGAGGTGGCATGGCATCCCGTGCATGGTCGCCCGTAATCCGAATTCTACTAGCCGCCCTTACAGTGATGACCACTGCCAGTTGGGAAACAACCTCTGTGCAGGCGGATAGCGGTGGAACCTGCCAGATGGCTTATGGCTTAACCCCAACTTCTATCCCTGACTGGTTAATGCCAGTTAGCGAGAACACGAACCTAGCCACCGCCAACGGTTATGATGTTTTGGCTGCCGAGTTATTATCATCCGGATTGGTCGATGGTGCTATCTGCCCAGCACAAGGGTTGAATCCTGATGGCTCTGCAAATGGTTGTGGAATCGAACTTACCAAAGACCAGGTGCTCTCCTGGCAGAACCAATTTGACTCGGTGATTCTCTCTTCTTCTCAGGCCGCAGAGTTACCCCCAAAGGTAGTTAAAGCTGTGATTGCTGTTGAATCGCAATTCTGGCCAGCGGCAAATTGGACGCTGGGTGAGATTGGATTGGGTCAGATGACCACATATGGTGCAGACCTTGTTTTGATGTGGCGACCGGCTTATTTCCAAACCATCTGCCGGCAAACATACGGTGAAGTAGGATGTACTACCCAATATCAATTCCTGGATTCTTCAACGCAATTCCTATTACGCGGAATGGTTTTGCGTGATATAGAGGCTTCCTGCCCGAATTGTCCTGGTGGAGTTGATCTTGAAAAAGGAAACCAAGCGATACGAGTTCTGACTGAAACCCTCAATGCAAGTTGTTTGCAATCGACCCGGATTTTCAATCTGGCAACCGGTAAACAACCACCTGCGTTTTTAAGTTATGACGATTACTGGCGTCTGGTTCTAGCAAATTACCATGCCGGCGCCGGATGTGTTTATCAGGCTCTTCGAAAAACCGGAAACCCAAATAGCAGGAACGTCCCTGAACGAAGTGAATGGGATTGGAATAGCATTGCAGCCAATTTTTCCGGCGGTTGTGCAAGTGGTGCTGAATATATTCGGCGTATCGAAGGGCAGATCAAGCCTTAGGTAAAGAGGTCTTATGGATTGGATTATTTTTGGCCTTGTTGTAACCTGGTTGGGAATCGTATCTTGGTTCGATATTCGAAAAAGTGAAATACCTCACAGCGCCTGGGTGGTTATTCCTTTCATTGGCGCAGGTCTTTATCGGATCTGGCAGGGAGACTGGACATTGGTTCTGCTTGCTATTGTAGTTGCAGCTGTTAGTGAACGGGATAGGATATCTCAAGCATTTGGCTGGGAAGAGTTAGGCCGAATAATCACCTGGCTCCCATTGCTTTTTTTGGGAGCATTCCTTTCGATTCAATCTTCACCACTTTCCGCTCTGGCAATCATTGGCTTCTGGGCTGCCTGGGAATTGAAGTGGTGGGGTGGAGCGGATGCAATAACAGCAATAACCATAATTCTGATTTATCCAGAGATTACTTTCATAATTGCATTTTTGATTGTTCATGTGATTGCGACCGTCATGCTTACAAGTAGAACTTTGATCAAGGAAAAAACGGTTCATCTGCACAAAATTCCAGGTCTGCCGTTGATATTAATTGGAGTAATTTCATATCAAATTGTGAATTTATTGGCATAACAGAAGGTGTTCTGTGAAGTAAAAAGGTATAATCGAGATTAACAGTACCCACCACGCCGCTGCTCAGCAAGCGCACCGAGGTGGGTCATATTTTCAATATAATAGATTTGTTTCAAATCCAAAAGATTTCCCCTTTTTACTTTATCGTTCTAATACCGGGGATTTTTTGGAATAGGATTGAATGTCAATATTTATCATTTGATAAATATTGACACGATATATATTATTTGATATACTCATTTTAGACCTTTGAAAGATAAATAATTGAGGCGTACATGGAAGGTTTTTCAGAAGAAGAACTACGTCGTCAAATCCTTAATTTTCTGAAAGACTTTAAGGAACTGATGGGTCAAGGTTATTATTTTGTCAAAGAACATCATAAAAACGTCCAAGCACTGAGAGATTTGGGAATTACTGCCAGAATACGCGACGAAATAATTCTTTCGGTTGCTATTGAAGATTATTCATCTGGTCCCAATCCCGATGAATACCATCCCGGTTATTATTGGATTTTTGGCAAAAACATTGATGCAGTTGAGATTTACATCAAACTTAAGATTGTTACTTACAACAACGGGAATGAACGAGCTGTTTGTTATTCATTCCATTCTTCGGAACACCCTTTGAACTACCCATTTCGTAGATGAAAGAATTAATAGTGATAAGTAAAGAACAAGAGGCGAAAGCGATGAACGCGTTTTGTCCAAATTGCGAAAAAGAAACCAAACAAAAATTTGTGGATAAAGTCGAAGAGATCGACATTCGGGGTGAAATGATCCCTATTCATATGGAGTACTACCATTGTGAAGAATGTGGCGAAGATTTTGAAATCCCTCGCCCCGATTATGATCCATTGGACGCAGCCTATCGTGAATATCGAATTAGAAAAGGAATGGCGCAGCCAGAAGAGATCAAAAAATTCCGCAAGGAGTTAGGACTCACTCAAAAAGAATTGAGTGAGATCCTTGGAATTGGAATAGCAACTTTAAATCGATATGAAAACGGGGCATTACAATCCGAAGCACATGATCAGGCTATCCGATTGAGTATGCAGCCGGCTAATATGTTACAAATTCTGGAAAAGAAACCAGAATTGCTTTCCGAATTTACCAGGAATCGTATCATTCAACGTCTCCAAGGAAAAGAACAGGACTGTGGTGATTTACTAGAAGAAGCTATTGAGCAATTCGGCAGTTATTCTCCAAGCTTATTGAGCGGATTCATTCCCTTTAATGCCAACAAACTGTTCCAAGCAATCAAGTTCTTCTGTTATAAAGATCAGGTTTCGAAGACAAAACTCAATAAACTCCTGTTCTATGCGGATTTTAAACACTTTAAAGATAATGGCGTTTCTATTTCCGGAGCTCGTTATGCCCACGCCTATTACGGCCCGGTCCCTGATCAATTTAATACTTGGCTGACTGCAATTTCAGAATGGGACAAACAAATAACAAGCGAGGAACAAGCTTTTGGTGATTTGGTTGGCGAAGTATACACCAGTGGCGAGCCTGATTGGACCGTTTTCTCCACTTCAGAGCTGGCAGCTCTTGCGTTTGTCAAGGACAAGTTCCAAAAATTCACTGCCAGACAAATCCGGGATTTCTCCCACCAAGAAAAAGGGTATCAAACTACAAAAGATGGCGAAATCATTTCCTACCAATATGCGCAGGAGCTCCAAATATAGTATTACCAATTTTGGGTTGCGAGTATGATAAGCGATTTTTTAGGAAGTCGTTGCCAAACTTCGTTAACCATTTTTACTTTTGTGCCACCTTGGATAACGCTATTCCATCACTATAATTAGAAACAGACAATCAATAATTAATCGTTGGCCGGACATTAACCTGCTGGATATGCAGAGCATGTCCGGTTTTTTGTTATTCAGATACCGTTATTGTAAGGAGTGCAGTTTGATAGCGAGCGTTGCATTATTAGCCCTGTTTTTTGTCTGTATGGTCTACGATCTTCGCAACCACCAGGTCCCTATGCCATTAACCGTTGCAGGGATGGTTGGTGCAGGTGTGTATGCCCTATTCAATGGCTTATGGGCTCCAGTATTGTTGATGATTGCACTGACACACGTATCAGATTTCAACCCCAGAGAAAAACGTCTGGCTTTCGCTCTAACGTTATCCGCATTTTCAGCAATTTTTCAACCTGCGGCGGCGTTGATTTGTCTCCTCATCCTTGTCGTGTGGGTGCTTTGGGAATTTAGTGTTTTAGGAGGTGCAGATGTCAAGCTGATTATTGCTGCTGCCCTGGTTCTTGGAAATCCAATTTTTCTGATCCCGATTTCAATTGTCGGTGGAGTGCAGGGCGTAATCGCAACCCTTCAGAAAAAGAGGGAAATTCCTTTTGTCGTATCAATTTTTTGTGGAACGCTGTTGTTCGTTCTCTATCCATATTTCTAAAGAAGGAAGGAGGTGATTGGCATTGCGTTTCCTAAAAGATAACCGGGGAATCGAGTCGACGGAGGTCGCTTTGATTATTGCAGTGGTTGTTCTGGTGGCTTATGGTGCATACCGGCTGCTGGGACAGAATATCGCTGCCATCGTGACTGATATTGCTGGAAAAATCTAGTCAAATCAATGGTCTGCCAGCAATTAGTCCCCTTCGGGGATGTTCCAAAAACTGGCAGATCAATTATTCCTCAAGGAGGATTATGAGGTTTATTAAAGACACTCGTGGGATGGAATTGCTTGAGGCTGCAATTACAACTCCAATTGCGATCATGGTCATGTTGGCTATCGTGAACCTGGGGATGTTAGTCTATGCCCAACAGGCAGTGCAAGCCGCAGCCAGGCATGGTGCACGTATGGGAAGTGTGGCACAACAATGTCCAGCCTGTTATGCCATGAGTGGAGCAAGAGACGCAATTGCCCAGGCTGGGATTCTGGAAAATACTTCGGTCAGTGTCTTGGCTCCAGGAGGAAGTGCCGGCAGCATTTTAAAGATTAAAGTCAGCGGCAATGTACCCAACTTTATGGCTCCTCTGACCAGCCTGTTCCCTGGATTGCCAGGGCAGACGTTTACTGTCCGAGCGGATTCGACATTTCGCCAGGAGGGCTGGTAATGCTGTTGCGTGATCGGCGGGGTTATTCGATGACCTTCTGGGCGGTCTTCATTGGGTTGGTTTTGATCCCTGTTTTGTCATTGGCCATTGAACTGGGCCGCTATTTCTATGCAATTGCGGAAGTTCAGAAAGCCGCGGATGCAGCAGCAGTGGCAGCTTCTGCAGAGATCAATCAGCAAATTTTTCAAGATACCGGAAGTCTTGTTCCCACTTCAAGAACCTGGGGGAACGCTCAGGCTTATGTGACTTCAAATACAGCCAGCTTATCCGCTAAAGGGGTGCATGCCTTTGTTACAGGAATTCAGGTCGTTGGGGGAGACAACACTGTACGGGTCTCTGTATCCGCAGATTTATCTATCCTGTTTCCATCAGTAGTTCCCAAGGTGCTTGTAACTCAAACTGGAGTGGCTAAACTACGTGTCTTCACACATTGATCGATTTTTACCCATAATGGAACGTGGGCATTATTGAAAATAAATTGACCATCTAGGATAAGCCCCTTGTAATTGATATACTCTAATTGACAACTCAAAACTTCTTAATCTATCGTTGGCCGGACATAACCCACTGGGATCTGTCCGGCATTTTATTTTAAATCTCCCAATTGGGAAGATTCTGGCACAAGGAGGTTCGATGATAAACGAAGTAGTTCTAGAAGGGATCGTGGTACGTGATCCATGGAAATTTATGGATGACCTGTTCTTCCGGTTGGTGATCTATCGAGACAGCGATCTACCTGCCAAGAAATTGGATTTGGAACGTGATGCGGGCGATTACATCAACGTCCGGGTCAATGGCGGAGCCAATGGGCTGATCCATATCCGCCGCGGCATGCGATTGCGAGTGCATGGTTTCCTTCAATCTCGGGATTACCGGGAAAGCCTGGAAGAATTTATCAGCAAAGCCCGGAAATCCAAGAGCTGTGCTGACCTGGCAGTGGAGATCAAAGCCTGTGATCTGAAGCAAAACCAGGTGCTCATTGACCGAAACGTGGTTGAAACAGTTGCCAGGCGCATTATTGTATTGGATGCTGCCGCACCGAATGAGAAAAAAGCCAGATCAATTGAGAGAGTTACGACTGGCAAGCACGCTGAAGCGGAAAATGATTCAAGTGAGATGGTATCTGCTTCTGGAGAAATTGACGCAATTGCTGATTAACTCATCCGATCAATAAACCGAAGGTGAGCATGGGTAATCATCTTTTTGGATTACCTGCAAAAGACCTAAGCGTGTAAAAAAAAGATAGATGGATGAGTTCAGACCTGAAGTGAATTCTTAATACTTCAGGGTTACGAGGAGGATCACAAGATGACGTCCGAATCCCTTGCGTAAAGCAAGTTGGATTTCGAGACCTGTCATCGTCAAGCTCCCTATTGTATCGGGAGTGAGTGATCCTCCTTTTTATTTCCGGGAGTCCCCGGATAGTGGGATTGCACTTTAACAAATAGCCTTTTCCTCTCTTGAGGCGTCTTGGCGTGCTGAGAAGCAGAAAGGTTCATATCACATGGAGAAAACAATCCCCCTCCCTAATATGCCCAATCGGGTATCAGTTTGAAGGGGGCACATGTCACGTGGGTGGATAAAAATTTTTATCCACCCACGTATACGCATTTTGACAGGACAGCGAATGCCTGCGAAGAAGCAATTGGCTTCTCCCCTGGCGTTCTCTGCCCTGTGATTTTTCACGGGTAGTCAAAAACGTTGGAACACTCTTGGCGTTTTTCCAAGGGTTGGTCTTTCGTACCTGTTTTCTCAATTCAACGTCGGATATTTCCACAAGGAGGATTATGCAAAAAACACAAGACCTTACCCAGGCACAAGTTGAACGTACTGAACGTGCACAATCTGCAATTCTCGCCGGCAAGTTCCAGGTCACCCGAACCAATCCCCATCAATGGACGGTCAAAAATGGCGACAAGCTACCATATGTCGTCACATTGAGACCATCTCAAGGCGAATCTGAAGAGGTCAATTGGGCGTGTACCTGTATGGATTATCAGCAGCGTGGACCGCAGATTCTCTGCAAACACATTGAAGGTGTCCGCCTTTTAGAAGCGGCGCAATCGCAAATTCTAGTAGATAAAGAAAAGGAGAGTCACATGAATGAAACCATCCCTTCAAATGATGGGAACCTGAGCGACCGGCTGAGCCGCATCCTCTGGGAACTTCGCCAACCTTTGGATATGGCTCGTGTCAAACGCCGCCAAGCGCCAGGCATGGGATCTGTCCCATATCTGGAAGGATACGACGTTATTGATCGAGCCAACAGTATCTTCGGATTTACCTGGTCATTCGACTTGATTGGTGATCCGGTCATCGTACGTTGGCAAAAAAAGGTGCTGGTCTGGAATCAGCAGGAAAAACGCAAGGTTCCTGCCCTGGATGCCAATGGGAATGTTCAGACCGAAGAAGTCGGGTTAGTGTATATCACCGGCAAAGTTTCTGTCGATCTGGACGGGAAAACATACAGTCACGCCGATCTTGGTCGTTGTGTCTTCACTGGTGATACACCCGAAGCTCTTGATATGGCCTTGGCAGGTTCAGCCACAGACTGTCTGAAGCGCTGCTTCCGCCAGATGGGTGAACAGTTTGGCAATTCGCTGTATGACAAGGAAATTGCCCAAAACGCAGGCCTCGACCAAAACCGGTCTAATGGCACCCCAGCTTCGAAAGCAAATTCATCGGCTTCTACTTCCTCCATCATACGCAAGTATGGGGATGGAGTCTCTGTGAATGGCAATGTCTCCGAACAAGAGGCATTCGACCGGTTCAAAGAGAAAACTGGGAAAGTTCCTGCTTCGAAGGATGAACTGCGTAATTGGCTAGCCAGTCAACGCGCCACACCGACACCTGCATCCGTTGCAGCGTAAACCCACCCTCACATAAATCAGAAAGGAAAATCACAATGTACCAAACCATCATTCTCATCGGAAATATGGGAAAAGACCCCGAAATGCGTTTCACCCCCAGCGGGCAACCGGTCACGACCTTATCTGTTGCAACCAACCGCCGGTATAACGGCACAAATGGACAGCCGGTTAAAGAAACCACATGGTTTCGCATCACCGTTTGGGGAAAGCAGGCTGAAGCCTGCAATGAATTCCTTCATAAAGGAAGCAAAGTTCTGGTTGAAGGCCGTCTTACACCGGATCCAGAAACCGGTGGACCGCATATCTGGGAAAACAATGGGAAGGTCGGCGCCTCATTTGAGGTGACCGCCTCAACTGTACGTTTTCTCTCCGGTCGTGAAGATCAGGATGATCAGGAGCTCCCTGCGAATGGTCAGCCTGGTGCGAATCCGGATGCGAGCGATATCCCATTCTAGGTCTTCCGTTAATCAAAGGCGAAGCACAACTAAGGACATACCAATTCGGGTATGTCCTTTTCCATTTTAGATGAAAAATACAGGAGGAACACATGGTAAAAGCTGAAATCACAATCGGTACATGTTATGGAGATGCGATCATACCCGTCGAGGTAATGGGAAAAGGCCCGAGACCTGGAACAGTATGGGTACGGGCGCTCAATGGACTGGAACCATTTACCAAGAACAGCCACGGTGGCCCTTATCAGGACAGCACTACGCTGGTTCATATCCCTCACTTGCGGGATGTCCATGTTGAAAATGATCCTGAAGCAGAACCAATTTGTGAACCGATTGCACAAGAAGAGTTGGAAGTCCAAATCACTCCTCAGGATCACTTACTTCCCGCGGATTGGTTTCTGGAGAGTGCTTATGAAGACCGAACTTGCTCCGAGTAAAATCGCAGGTACGGAAAGAAGCATTCAGCGGATCCCAAGAGCGCACTCCAGAACAATGATCCGGGATGACTTTAATGTGTTCGCGCCATCCGTTTCCATCCAGGGATATCAATACCTGGTTGATTTTGGTTCGGGCAGTGAACCTCGTTTTCACCGGGTCAATAAAAACAAGGAATGCTCGTGTGGCGCGACTTATTGCCAAGCGATTGAGGCAGTGCGGCTATATCTTCAAGCCGGTGGCGCACGCGCCCCTGACCCAGAAGGAATGCCACCCTGTCCGATTTGCGGAAGCAAGGCCTACCGGGATTGGAATTGGGACGGTAAATACACAAAGGAATTGGGCTGGCGCTGTACGAATGGTGGTTTGCATCATTTTCTGCAGGCCAAGACTGAAAGGATCAAAAAAAACTTTGCCGAACATCCCTGGCTGATCCCACCGGCTCCTGGTTACCCTGGCGTTAGGCGGGATGAATTGATGACCTGGGAGGAGTGCGAAGCCATCAACCGCAAGGTTTTCCAGGAAACTGGATACGACCCAACTGCATGAAACTCACAGCCCCAATGGAGGGGACAGCATCCCTCCGGGGGTGGTCTGTCCCCTTTTTCAAAGGAGATAGACATGAACGACATCCAACCGTTTCTCATCGAAACTACATATCCGCAAACTTACAGTTTCCACCGACTCAAGCATTTACCCGTTCGAGAGCAACCGGCTTTCCGGGTAAGTAAGGACTCAGATGCATGCAGTCTGGCTGAATTGCTGGCAGTCATCATTGGTGGTTCAAATCAAATTGAGTCCGCTGAACAACTGCTGATGCAATTTGGCACGATCCAAAAGATTGCCCAGGCACATGTGAATGAGATTGCCAAAGTGCCGGGCATAAGCAACTTGACTGCACTACGGCTCAAAGCGGCTTTAGCACTCGGACGGAAACTGCTTCAACCAGAAGATGAACACCCAATAATTCATTCACCTGGAGATGCTGCTCAAATCTTGATGCCGATGCTGGCGCATCGTGAACAAGAATTCATGGTCGTGATGCCGCTTGACACACGCAACCGTATGTTGGATGTGATTGAGATATATCACGGCTCGCTGAATTCCTCGATGGTGCGGGTTGGTGAGTTATTCAAACCAGCACTACAACGGAATGCAGCGTCAATCCTGATCGCGCACAACCATCCGTCCACAGATCCAACCCCCAGCCCAGAAGATGTCAGCGTGACCCGCGCCATTGTCCAGGCCGGCAAGCTTTTGGATGTGTCAGTCCTGGACCATCTGGTGATCGGATTATCCCGCTGGGTATCCCTCAAGGAAAAAGGGTTGGGGTTTTCATAATTCACAGGAGATAAAAATGGATCAACTACCCACACTACAACAGCTGGAATACCTTGAATCAGGTTTCGAGGTATCCAAAATCCTGGCGCATGCCGGGTTTTCAATGGAGAAACCGGCTTTCTCAATCACCTGGGGACAAATTGCCGAAGAGATCGGCCACACTCTGGCTGATCACGGATTGTCTCCAGATCGGTTGTGTGAGGCCTGCGCCGGACAAGGAAAGGAATCAATAAACGGCGCTGGAGAAGAAGACTTTTTAATCGACCTGGCGCAAGGAATCCAGAAGGTTCTTCAAAATGATGATGTGCTTTTCTGGCGCAGTTCCATCCGCGCATATATCATGGACCACCCCACCCTCATGGCTTTCATGAACTCGCCAAACGAGGAAGATGACGAAGGTTCCTTCACGGAGCAATACGAAAACGCAATCCGCTTGGGAGATGATGAGGCTTACTGGTCAGATGGTGGTACATCTGCCGATTTATTCGACGAATTTTAGACCAACTAAGGCACGCAAGGATTTCAATCCCTGCGTGCCTGATACCGAACAAGGAGATACAGAATGACATGCAAAGTGACTGTTCAAAAGAATACTTTTTCTGAAAGTCTGGCAATTGTTGGGCGAGCGGTAGGTTCTCACTCCCACCTACCGATCTTATCGAACATTTTGCTCAGTAAAGATGAGGATCAGCTTCGTCTTTCGGCTACCGACTTGACCGTGGGTGTCACGGTTTGGATGGATGCCAATTTGGACGGTGACCTGGGTTTGACCTTACCTGCCAAAACACTGACCGATGTGATCAACAGTTTGTCCGATCCCGAGGTTGTTTTCTCAGTAAATGGGAAACCGGAAGCTTCACTGAAGTGCGGAACCTATAAAGGGATCGTCAAGGGAATTGATGCATCCGAGTTTCCAACCATCCCGGAGTACCCTATCACCAATGGGGTTTCAATGGACGCAAGTATGTTCAAAGAGATGATCCAAAAGGTTGCGTTTGCTGCTTCCATGGATGATACCCGACCTGTTC
>Ga0255346_1004892_pt1 | contig 14187 bp, 17 predicted proteins | sample wastewater_treat_FD_194410 | JGI IMG/M metagenome (GOLD analysis project Ga0255346, IMG submission 194410) | Wastewater microbial communities from Lulu Island WWTP, Vancouver, Canada - plant22 | ecosystem: Engineered > WWTP > Wastewater > Unclassified | place: Canada: Vancouver, British Columbia... | reverse complement strand
GTTTGCCTGAACTTACTTGGCAGGCGCAGCGGCGCCGGCACCTTTGCCAATCTAGAATTCCGCCCCTATGGTAACGCTATCACCCTGGAGATCCCATGTGACTTCGATAACCGTGTAGTCACGGCCATCCCAGAATAGCTTGTCGCCCACACGGGGGATGTGCTTCAAGTTTTCCAGCTCGAACCTCTCCAGCTCAGTGTTCTCGTTTGATCCCGCCGCAGGCCTTCTGATGAGTACAACCCTGACTTCCATTTGAGTTCCCCTCCTGACTGCTTACCTGCTTGACTCTTTCGACACACCATTTGCCAAATGCCAACTCAGCACCATCCGGAGCTTCATAGAGGTTGGTTACCGCCATCCTGACACACATGTAAAGCAAGTCTTCATACATCAGTCTACCGTACCCAGACGGCATTGAGCTGACATGGCCATTGTAATGCGGTGCCGAAGGGGGGATTCGAACCCACAATCAGGTTTGATTTGGTGCGAGAGGAGGGATTTCACACCTCGTCGTGCCCATATCCAATAGTTCACTGTCCGTCATCGTTGCTATTGTGCTTGAGATAAGATGGGCTCGTGCTGACCTTGTTGGAGAATATGCTCCTCTCCATCCCAACGAAAATAGTACTCAACGAGGCCCTTGTATTTGGGGTTATCGAGAACATACCTGACAGTGCCGGGATACCATCGGCGCCCGCGCTTAGTAGGAATGCTCTCCCGATTCATCACGTCCGCTATGGCTTGTAGGGTCTGGCCATCCTCGCGGAGCTCATATATCTTCCTCACAGTTTCAGCTTCATCTTCATCGACGATAAGGCCTCCATCTCGATCCCGCTTGTATCCCAATGGAGCAGCTCCCCCTACGAAGCCGCCCTTCTTGGCCTTCTCACGCTTGCCAATTAGAGTTCTCTGGGTTATTGCCATACGCTCCTGGGCAGCAAAGCCGGCGAGAACGGCAAAGATGGTTTGACCCATAGGGGTGGCTGTGTCTATGGGTTCGGTCACGGAACGAAGAACAATATTATAGTGCTCTTGCATGCCATTGACCGTGGTTACAGCGTACTCCAGGCTGCGGGCCAGTCTATCGAACTTCCAGACAAGGAGGATGGAAAAGGCCTGTTCATCGGCGAGCTCCATAACGCGTGCAAACCCTGGCCGATCAGAAGGCCTTGTGCTGCCCGACACCCCTGCATCTAGTATCACATCAACGAGTTCATACCCCTGGGACTCAGCGAAGGCCCTGATGGCATGCTCCTGAGCTTCAAGGCCATAGCCTGCAGCAGCCTGCTCATCGGTGGATACCCTGACATATCCCAAAGCCTTCTGTGACAGCGAAAGCTGCACTGCTGCCTGCCTCTTGGCGTTACGTCGCAGCCGCTTGACCCTATCGCTACCCGTCATGTGAGCCGCCTCCTATGGGTGATTTATTAATTCTCTTGAGAATTTATAATTACCAAGTTTATCATACCACAATTGGCGTATTATTGCCAGGGCAGGCGTGTCATCCTTGCTTGCGTAGTACAAGCCCTACGGGCTGTTGTGGATCCTCAATGTATCTGATAGAGCCCTATATGAGCGGGAATTGAGAACATTTTCTGAGGGGGTTCCTACAATGATGAGTTGAATCCGGAATTCTTAACGTGCCCACCCCTTGCATGACCATTGATTGCAGGGTGCTGCACACTGTGCCGCCGGCAACATTCCTACCATGCGACGGCATATGGTGTTTCCCACGGTCTGCTATATCCTCTCTACATATGGTTGCATACCTATTGTCGAGCCGTAAGTTCAATGCCCCACCCATCTCACATGCTGTGTTAATAGGTCATGAGAAAGGAGGTGTGAGCCATGCAAATTGCTTTTCGCCAGGCGGAAACGCCGCAGTATGAAGCACTGATAAATGTGGCGAAGACACAGGGCCTAAGAAGCCTGGAAACGACGGTGTTGCGATTCCCCAGTGTGAATTCGAACTATGCCGCATGCTCAGCGACGCTGGAGGCTGCAGATGGCGCTACCTACAAGGAAGTGGCTTGTGTCGCTGCTGCTTCAAGGTCGGGGGATGCGCAAGCCAAAGCCCTTGAGCTTGCATGCCAAAGGGCCAAATTGAAGGCTCTTGAGAGTTTCACGGGCATCAAGTGTGAGGTTGAGACTATCCCGTCGGCACCATCTCCGCAACCGTCACTCAAGGCTGGTGCGACACTGGTCGAATCCTCCAGGGCGCCAGCGCCACTGGTTCTCCCTACTGGGCCATGTTCCGAATGTGGCACAGAGCTGTCCCCAGGGAACCATGAGTTCTCTACCAAGCTCTTCAAACGTCCCTTGTGTGTCCCCTGTCAAATCAACGTTGCAGCCTCACGCTAACCCTATAGCAGTATCCCATATCAGACGACCAACGCCCAGGGCATCAGCCGGAGGCGTATGTCGGCATGTACAAGAACGGTGAAAGGAAGTGACCCCACAATGAAAACCAACGAGCTCATGGATCAAATTGAATCCAGGATCAAGGAACTGGCGACCCGGACGGAGGAGGCTAAGGCTTCAGAAGAGGTGACGCAGTATCTGCAGTTTCTGTCCAAGTTCCACAGGTATAGCTTGCATAACACCATGTCGATATGGATTCATTGCCCCAATGCAACGCACGTTGCGGGTTACAAGGCATGGCAGAATCTCGGAAGACAGGTGCGTAAGGGCGAGTCGGGCATTCCCATATTCGCGCCTTGCACGCAAGCAGTTCCCAAACGCGAGGAAGAGGATGACGAGAAGAAGACACGGAGGGTGATCGGCTTCAAGGTCGTCTATGTGTTCGATGTGGGCCAGACCGAAGGGGAGCCGCTTCCAGAAGCCCCTATCACGGCCAGGGGCCAAGCGGACGGGCTTGTTCCTATACTTGAATCCATTGCGAGATCCCATGGCATCACCTATGGGTATCAAACCATGGACGGCTCTCATCACGGAACTAGCTATGGCGGGCATATCGAAATCGACGCACGTTTGGATGATGCCGGCAAGGTCTCAGTATGGGTTCATGAACTCGCTCACGAGCTCTTGCACAAAGGAGACGATCGGCAGATGCTGAGCAGGCTTCAAAGGGAAACAGAGGCAGAGGCGACTGCCTACGTTGTGTGCACGCACTTTGGTATCGACAGCGCCGCTCCGAACTACCTCGCCCTTTGGAGAGCCGAGCCCGAGGAGATCATGGGGGCCTTTCAACGTATCCGCAATGTGGCCTCAACATTGATAGAGGCGATCGAGGCAGAGATACCAAGCTACAGGGAGGAGGTGCCAGCATGAAGACAGTCAGAGACTCTGACGAGGCCATCAAGTATGTGCAGCGCCTTGGGTTCACGCCACAGGGAAACATCCAGCATCAGCAGGCCAGCCTGTGCCATCTAGTCACAGCTTTGGAACAAGCCGCAGGCGGATACCCATACAAGGTTGTATTCCATCGCCACGTGAGCCATGCAGGAGTCAGTTTCCCATGGCTCGGTGAGTTTGTCATCTATGGCAGGCGTGGAAAGATCCAGGTCAAGGCGAAGAACGTGTAGCTTCTAAGAGATATCCATAATCATCATCAGCTCCACTGTGTGGGGCTGTTTTGTTGTACAGGCAGGGGGCGGCGCCGCGGTCAGAGCGGTAGTCGCCCTCTTTTTGTATCTACGCCACAGAACGAAAGGAGCGTTCGAATATGAACTGTTATATCGCTTCAAATCGAAATCCGGGTGTTCCTTATCAAATCGGTATATTTCCTTTTCAAGATGAACAACTGCCTCACCATAATTCACGAATGGCCACTGAATAGGATGTTCAGGCGTTCCGTCGTTTTCTTTATCAACGATCCACTCTCCGTAGCTGTCTGTGGCCAATACAGGAATGAATGATGTTAATGATTCATACATGATTCGTATCCTCTCTTACCAAGCCTTCTCCAAATCCGACTCTGGGAAGGAAAACTCAAAAGGTTTAATTCACCGCACCGTTTCTTATCACCCTGATGGAGCCGTCATCTGCGATTTCAAAGACGGAAACATCTCCAAGCAAGTGCCCATGTACCCTGACATAATACTCTGCGAGTGTTTCTGATTTTCCCTTAAACACTGCTCGCTTCATGCATAGGAGCTTTTGTGTCTCGGCAGGTAAAAAGCCGAAATAGAAGACCGCCTCATCCAATCCCATCAGTTTTGCGCTGGGAACATTCCCTGAGTCCGTCCATGTATAGCATTTGCACTCGGCAACAATAGACCTGTCACTATTGGCGAGGTCAAATTTATGTTCCTTGGGCGGCCTACCAATAGGAATGGCAGCTTCCTGCTCAAAGCTCATATGATATTTATCCTTGAGAATAACCTGCACGGTCTCCTGAAATTTACGACCTACATGTGGATTCTCTGAATTTAAGTTTGCCATATGTACTCACTTGCCTTTCGTGGATTGCTGCAAAAACATATGTCATTCTGCATTACAGCCTCCCGCTCACCCACTTAATCATCTTGATACTCGGCAAGAGCATCTGTGTCAATTGCCTTTATCTCGAAAGTTTTTCGAGTGGTTACGCAAAAGTTGTGCTCAATCATCAAGTTTGCAAGTCGCTCGCCATCAACAAGAATTATGTGATGCGTATTTGCGTATTCCTTCGCTTTCTGAGAAAACCTCGCTGTCGTAACAAAAAGACCATCACCATGTTTCCCTGCAATCGCTCCGACGAAGCTCTGGATCTCTGGCTGGCCAACAACCCTCTGAGGTGCCCATTTTTTCGCCTGCATATAAATCAAAGAAAAGCCGAGTTTATCCTCCATGATGACGCCATCAATCCCATCGTCACCAGAAGCAGCCGTCGCATGGCTCCCGTATGCCACTGTTCCGTATCCCATCCGAGATAGTAGATCGACAACAAGTTTCTCAAATGTATATGCCTTAATCTTTAGAACCTCACTCAGCAAATCAGAAGCGAGACTTGCATTGATTTTCTTGTAAGCATCCTCAAGCTGGTCGTCCGGTGTTAGATCGTCCAGATTCCGAGACGACGCAGCAGAAGCATCATATGATGTTCCCGTTGCCGACTCAAACTCTATGAAAGACGGAAATCTCTCCAGATACTTCGTATCTATTTTTTCTGGATCTTCCGCTATAACCTGTTTCCCGGCTTCTGTTATCACGATGGTCGCACGAGCAGGGCTTTCAAGAAGTCCGGCCTTCTTTAGATATGTTTTCGCCCAGCCTACCCTATTCCTAAATACTGTCTGTCTTCCGCTGGGGAGCATTTCCGAAATGTCCTCTGTGGACAAGTTCAGCTGCTGTGCTAACACGGCAGCAATATCTGCAATTATCCTGACCTTTGTGCACTGAGCGCCCCGCGTCTTGCCGCCATAGCGCTCAGAGATGAGGACGTCATCAAGGCATTCACGCGCTTTAACAGTCTAAGGGAAATGGAAGATGCCCCTGTTGAGGACATCATGGCTGCAGGCCTGACCCGTGAGCAGGCTGAGTCCCTCAAGGCAGCCTTAGAGCTTGGCAAGCGCCTGGCGAATGAGCCCAGGCCCAAGAAAGCGATATTCGGAGCTGCGGATATCGCAGAGCTTCTAGGACCTGAGATGTCCAAGTACGACCGTGAGCATTTCAAAGTCGTGATGCTCGACACGAGAAACCAGGTGATCGGAGTTGAGACCGTAGCCATAGGGACACTCAACATGTGCCCTGCTCATCCCCGTGAAGTCTTCAAGACTGCCATACTGAACAGCGCGGCCGCGGTCATCATCGCTCACAATCATCCAAGTGGATCCTCAAGTCCCTCTCCTGAGGATATAGCCCTATCAAAGCGCATGCAGCGGGCAGGAGCCTTAATCGGAATTGATGTTTTGGACAGCATCGTTATCGGCGAGGCTCCAACATACATGTCGCTCAAACAGATGGGAGTCCTATAGCGCGCACCCCAAGCGCCGGCCGAACGAGCTGGCGTTCTTGCATATTTATGCTTACTGTGAAAGGAGAAACAAGCAATGCCAAGGATCAACGACGAGCACATAATCACTATCGACGGTAAACCCTATGTCAAGTATGGAGGCCTTCTGGAGACCGCACACAGATCTGGGCTAAAGGACTTGCAGGTCAAGTTGATTCAGTCCCCAAGCAGGGAGAACGGCTATACCGCTGTGTGCGAGGCCACAGCAGTGATTAAGACCAGGAGCCGTGAGAAGGTCTACGTCGAGATCGGGGATGCAAGCCCAGCCTCGATTGGCGATCCTAAGCTCGTTCCACATGCTATCAGGATAGCAGCCACGAGGGCCAAGGCAAGGGCCTTGAGGGACGCACTCCACATATCCATCTGCTCTGTAGAGGAGCTGACTATAGGCAATGGTTCAGCTCCAGAGGCTTCTGCAGCCAGCTCTCCCGCTAAGGCACCACAGCCCGACAAAGTCACCGAGCCACAGCTCAGAGTATTGCGCATGCAGGCTGAACAGCTTGGGCTTAGGGACGAGGATTGCACTAGATTCAACACCATGACTAAGAAGGAAGCCTCCGAGACTATCAGCGCATTCAATAGGCAGCTCAATATGGCACGCGTCGGTTGATTGTAGGTTAGCCTGAGCATATGTGACTGGAGGAGGTTCATGTGGACTTCCTCCAGTGATGCATTACAGGAGTAGTCGGGGGTAGACGTGGAGGGTATTGGGGTAAATGCACATCTACGCCCCTACTATATAAATACCACTCAAAAGCACTTGATTACACATGATGACGGTTACTATACTCTGCGAAAACCTCGCTCTCCAGGATGCCTTACAACGCGTTAAAATGCATGCATTAGTATGGTTGTAAGGGTATGACTTGTTTCGTGCCGCCTGAAGGCCCCTGGGCACCTTAGGGTGATGCATGTTTTATGTGGCTACTGATATGAGGTAATATGGTTGCGCGGAGTTACGCACCAGTTGCCACGATCCCATCATCTACTGTGTCGGCCACCGGGCAATACCACATTTCGAGCAAGTCAAGCCATGCTTCCCATAACTCAGGCACCTCAAAAAGTAATATCTTTTTTGCTTTGTCAGCCCTTCCCCTGTTAGTAATCTGGGCATACGTCTTGAGCCCATTATGCACTCCATCGTCTGCGATGGCATCTCGGGCGGCCTGCTCTACCTCACATAATCCACTGGCCTCCATGAGCCTCATCTTTGCGAAAGGGTTTCGCGGCTCCCAACATCCCGAGACAAATTCGGCAACAGTGGGCCTCCCTTTAGTAGGAAGCCTTATCTTGACCTCTAGGCGAGTCAGCCCAATAACGTCGATGTCGAGTTGCACAGCTTTGTCGTATATGGTAATCCTCTCCCTGGAGCGCTTGCCACCAAAGCTGAAGGAGGTGCTGCTGTGACTTTGCCTTTGTCTGGCCCACTTAATGCTGATAGCATCAGCCAAGTGCTTGGCGTCTGTGTGCTCCAAATCGAGCTTACATTCTATGTATGCAATACGAGCTGACTCGATGGGCATGTATTGGGCCACTATGGCACCAAGATCCTGTGGTGAAAGCAAGAGCTTCGAGGGATTAATGGTCATCGTCATGCTTGGCATAATGCTGAACTCAGGCCCATAACACAAGGTAAAGCTGCCATTCCCATATGGAGTCATATGTCCTCGCTGTTCCATGATCCTATACGAACCGCACTTCCTATGTTTCTTCTTGCTCTTCTCAACCGGACGGCGGACACCAGTGCGGCGATAATACCTTCTGACTATATTAACCCCATCTATAGGTGGCATCTCAGATTCTCTGGGTAATGAGATTGGGCCACGATAATGGATCCTGATGAGATCGTAGGGGATGGGTCCAACTCCAGTAAGGATGTTGTCAATAAAAAGATGCTCTTTGATGATGTTTGTAAGGATTGTATGCAAACAGTGTCTATTACTAATCCCGTCGAGCACATGCCTACTCCCTTCATACGTATTGGTGTCGCGACTATAGGTGAAGCAAAGTATTTACAAATGGGTCGTCTGGGGGTTATGATGAATCCGACAACCTCATGTGATGCCATACCAGTCCCATCCAGTATTGCATAGTTCGTTGAATGCGTCAACCCCATAAGGGATATTATTATTCACGGAGGTGGTGTTGTGTCGATCCCTCGATTATGGGAGATAACCTGTGATTGCCTTGAGCATTACTGCAGTATATCTTATGGCCAAGCAATTGAACTTGAGAAAGTATCGGACATAATCCTCAGTTCACCCAACATCAATGTGGCCAATGTCAATGCAGTAGACAAGGCCATACGACAGCTTCGCACTGCGGCAACGATTCTCAACAAGATGATGGACAGCAACCAGCTTGCCCAGGATGAGTTTGTAAGCGTTTATAAAACCCTACAGAATATAGATACTGTTGCCAACAGACTGCTATTTGGATCCAAACTGAAGAACGTCCGTAACGCCAAGGGTTACAATGTTACGGAACTGGCCAGCAGTGTCGGTGTGGATCGGAGCTACATTTCAAAACTTGAGAAGGCTGTGGCGGGACCACCCGATATCGAGGTTATAGCACAGCTATCTTACGTTTTGGCCGTTCCAATGTCTGAATTCGTTGTGGATGCCATAGGTCATATCAGCTTTGAAAGAGCTGATAACTCCAATATTGTTGACCCAAAGAATGCCATTATTTCGGACATTGCACGGGAATGTGAAGCAATACCCGAGGAGTATCTTGTGATATTGCTGGCGCAGGTCAAAGCGATATCTCAAACGTACAGGAAACGCAAATTCGAAGGTGTCTGGCGACGCCTCGACCAGTGATCATATCGTCACATGCTGCCTTACTCGGCCCGATAGACTAACATGCGTAGGAGAGCATCTCTATCACTGTGCAGCTTATCCTGATATCTAAAGGCCAAGGCAAGCTCTGGACGGACATGCCCTTCAAAGCCCGTGGGAACCTCTCTGACAATGTCAACATCAACGGCGGATAACATTCTTCTGCGAACCATATGCACCTCGTTCATGGCCCACATATGAGCCCAGGTCTCATCACAGATGCCCTCGCGGGCCAATCCATGCCTGATGTCGTAATAGGCTATTACCTCGCCAGGGCAAGGATCCCCATAGGCTGTTGCGTCCAGAATCTTGCGGCCCTCATAGCTATGCCATAAGCCACACACTTCATAGAAGTAGCAGCCCTCCTTCTTGCACGGCAAGAATCCGTCTATGGTCAGGCCATGTTTGAGTGAGTTGAGGCAAGATTTGCGCTTGCCTTCTTCGGTACGTGGTCCTGACTTTTCGGGGGCCGGCAGGTTCCTTGTAACTGCCCTAATCCCTTCGGGGGTTTTCGGTCCTGTCTTGCTCATAGTAGATCATCTCCATATTAAACTGGTTCGTTTGGCGTGCAAGGTAGCTACTCTGACAGTCTGGGGGAGGGGGTAATACCCTCAAACTGGTCAATTGCATTAGAAGCCTAGTTTTTGCATGTTGAACACAAGGCAGTTATTGGTTAGAGTTTGCATGAAGGGCAAAAATGCGTACTCTTGTGCAATCGGATGCATCTCATGTGATTGGAGGCTATGGAATGAGAGAACATCTGGCCTCGTTTCTTGAAGCGGCTGACATGGCTGCTACTGACGTTTATCAAGTCGATGAGAATCAAGCAATCACGCTTGATCGGGCATCCAGATACTTGCTCAAAGAACCCGGCCTTACCAAGGACGCCATGGAAGCAAGAGAAGTTTCGCGACGTCTGAAGGCGCTAGCGCAAGCCCTATACAATCCTGATTTCTCAGAATGTGCTCCTCTTAGTGCAACCAGATTACGCCGTGTCGCAATAAACATGGATGTCTTGGCGCGCAGGATAGCGTTTGGCATACAGCTGAGATCACTGCGCATGCGCCAAGGGATATCCCAGAAGGAACTGGCGCTACGGGCTAATATCGATCCTGGGTACGAGAGTCGTCTGGAAAGGTTCCTTGCGGGGCCTCCTTCGATCGAGGTTGCACAACAACTAGCGTCAGCTTTGGGGGATGTGGGGTTCGAACTCTATGGAGCCTATAATGCGTTCCCCGCCTGGCATCCATCAGTTGCCCCCAGACATAAAGCCTCCGCTGAGCAGAATGATCTGCTTAAAGCGCTTATAGCTGTATGTTGCAAATTGCCATCCGAATATTTGAGAATAATCCTTGTTCAAGTGCAAGCAGTGTGCGATCTCTTGGAATCGAAAAACCTCTAGTATCGTCGTGAACAGTCATTCCCCCAATCATCTGCTTCCGCCTACCATACCGAGTGCCAATGCACAATGCCAATCTTGTGGATTTCTCCATAGGCCAAAGTAGGAATTCCTCTCCATATGTAGAAGTGAGCTAACATAAGTGCGGAAATCCACCTCAATATCTTCGGAAGCGTGGTTGATAAAGGGATGAATAAACGGAGCAAAATCATTTCTGTCGCAAATCAGAAGGGTGGGGTAGCCAAAACCACAACTGTGCAGCACATTGGTTACTGTATGGCTGTGGACCATGGCAAGCGTGTGCTTCTGATCGACCTTGATCCGCAGGCAAACCTCACGAGCACCTTCGGGATAGCGCCAGAAACCCTTGATCACTCGATCTTTGATGTGCTTAAAGGTGAGGTACCGCTTTCGCAGATTGTCACGAGCTGTGACAGTGAGGGAAAGCTGGATCTGGCTCCAAGCAATATCGAATTGTCCAGGGCTGAACTTGAGCTTGTATCAGAGATAAATGCGACATATCTTCTCAAGTCAGCAATTACTCCTCCATTCGTGGAGGGCCCGGCTGAATCAGAAGAGGGGCCTTACGACTACATCATCATCGATTGCCCTCCGTCCTTAGGCATTCTAACTGTCAATGCGCTTGCAGCATCTGACTATGTTCTGATCCCCATCCAGCCAGAAATGTATGCACTACAGGGTCTGAAAGCACTCGAAACCACAATTGATAAAGTGCGCTCACGGGCTAACCTGTCACTATCCACGTTGGGCTGGGTAATCACATTACATGACGGTAGGACACGGGTGCACAAGGACGTTGTAGAATTCTTCCGCAAAAGGTTTGGAACCGCACTGTGTGACACTATTATTTCTGTCAACACGACTATCAGGGAAGCCCAGGCAGCCAAGAAAACAGTATTCCAGTATGACTCGTCGAAAAGTGGAGCCAAGAATTATGGGCTGCTTGTGGACGAGCTTCTGAAACGTATGGGTGAGTAACGATGGCCAAGAGAAAGGCGGACTACATAGACGGTCTCCTCGAAGTAGCTTCCCAGATTGAGGATGCCAGGGCCGATGCTAGCGCGCCAGGGACAGACCCAGAAGACTCTCGGCGAACTAGTGAAGCAGAATTGTCCCTTGAAGGCAAGTATGCGGCTGAGCATGGCAACGAGAACTCAGATACAAGCGCAGGCAAAGATTCTGGGCAGATTCCAAGTTTGGAGAACCAAAGAAGAATACGTGCACACTCTGTACGTACAACTTCTATACGTCCACCTTATATACGTATAGGGAATAAACGTTTATATGTTATACGGTCACAATCTGGGCAGGTGCAGAACATCGACTGGAGGGCCATGGGCCCTAGTCTCCCACAGCCTGTGGCGATTCAGGAACGGTTCTATCCAATGGACAACGAGGTAGATGACCTCTTGATGCCCGATCTGAATCTCACGCAACAAGCAGTGTATCGGTTTCTGTATCGGAGCTCCTATGGTTGGGGTCGATGCGTGTGTGCTGCAAGCTTTGAAACTATACAGAAAGGCACTGGTATCAAGTCCAGGGTTACAGTACAAAAGGCCATAGACAGTCTTCAGGAACTTGGGTGCATTGCAATTGAGTATGATAAATCTCCTGTGACTCCACGCGTTTACAAAGTGCATCTTCCTTGCGAGATGAAGGCTTATGAGGGGCGCAGTAAACGTGCAGAAAATATACGTTTAGAAGCTATACGTATAGAAAATGAAGAGGTATTGGTTCAGAAAATGAACGTGAGTTCGCCAGAAAATGAACGTATAGAAAATGAACGTAAGACGGCTATAGAAGCCTCTAGCTGCGATGCTGATGATGCCGTAGTAGATGAACACGGGCCTAAATACAGTACTAAACACATTACTGTTAAAAACAGCAGCAGGAGAGACAAGTTAAAGCTGCTGCTGTCTTCTCACGAATTAAAGGTGAACCAGGATAAGATAGACGAGTGGGCAGCTGATGAATCCCTTGAACTCGATGAAATTGAACGTTACATCAAGTGGGTTATTACGAAAGCCTCAAAAGGCGAATGCAAACGCGCTGAGCCATTTCTGGTCCGTGCAATCGATGGACATTGGCCCATCAACACAGAGGAGCCTTCCAAGGAAGCAGCTCCCTTATATGTTGCCGCGGAAGATCCACAGGCAGAGGAAGATAAAACTATTAGGGAACACATTGCGGCAATGTCGCCAGAAGAGCAAGAGGCATTGGCAAAGCAGGCTTTGGATCTTGCGTCTGGCGAGTGGGTTTATAAGCGGGCCAAGACTCAGGAAGTACGTGACGGAGTTGTCAGGAGCAAGATGATAGATATCGTTCGGAGAATCTTGCGAGAAACCGCCATAACATCAAAGTAAGCAGGAATAAGTGTGCTTAGTGTGACACATATGAAGCAGAATCTATTTGTCAGACGTAGGCAGAGAGCCGATGCCAAAGAGGGAGGAAAAGTCAGTGACCGAGCAACCCGAAAAGCTAGACCTACGGTCCTTTGACATTGTCGACTATAAAAGAAGAGAGCTATTACTATTATTTCCTGAGGTACGGACTGAGGGTGGCAAAATCGACTTCGACAGGTTGAAGCTAGCCTTAGGCGAAGTGGTGGATGTCGGCAGGGAACGCTACGGCATGAACTGGCCAGGCAAGGCCGACTGCTTCAAGGCGATCCAGACCCCGAGTCTGGGGACCTTGTTGCCATGTCGAGCAGAAAGCGTGAACTTTGATACCACAGAGAACCTGATTGTTGAGGGCGACAACCTCGAAGTAATTAAGCTTCTGCAGAAGTCCTACCTGGGCAAGGTGAAGATGATCTACATAGACCCTCCATACAACACAGGAAATGATTTTATCTATCCAGACAAGTATACGGAATCATTGCAGACCTACCTGGAGTACACAGGGCAAGTGGATCTAGAAGGCAGACAATTTAGCACCAACACAGATACAGATGGGCGTTTCCACTCAAGATGGCTGAACATGATGTATCCTCGATTGTACCTGGCGCGAAATCTGTTGCGCGACGACGGTATTATACTCATCAGTATGGATGATAACGAGATCCGCAACCTGAGGACAGTATGTGAAGACGTCTTCGGAGAGGAGAATTTTGTTGGGTGCTTTGTCTGGCGGCGCAGAGCCTCATCCGCCTTGGATGAGAGGCTTGTTTCTACCGATCATGAGTATGTAGTTGCTTTTCAAAAAGCGAACTTCGTATCTAGAGGGTTACCCAAGAACTATGCGGGTTACTCGAATCCTGATAACGATCCGCGTGGGGACTGGACGCCGGGGGATCTGACCGTTGGAATGACCAAAGATCAAAGACCAAACCAGTATTATCCCCTGGTGGATCCCAAAACAGGGAATGTGTTTCAAGCCAATCCAAATCGAGTATGGGCGTATATTCCGCCCTCAATGGATGAATTGATCAGGGACAATAGAGTGGTATTTCCTGATGATCTGTCTAGACGGCCAATGCTCAAGCGGTTCAAAAGCGAGTTGAAATCTAAAGTTAACCCAGTATCTACGTGGTTAAATGAAGTAGGGCTCAACTCTGAGGGCACTAGAGAGCTACGTGAGTACATTGGCGAGGCCGTCACATTTTATCCTAAGCCATCTAGCCTGATCAGGACTTTAGTCAAGGTAATGTCAGAGAACGATGACATCATCCTCGATTTCTTTGCTGGTTCTGGAACCACCGCCCAAGCCGTTCTTGAAGTAAACGAAGAGGATGGAGGCAATCGCAAATTCATCCTCGTTCAGCTTCCCGAACCGACTGGCCGCGATGATTACCCAACGATTTCGGACATGTGCAAGGAGCGTGTACGCCGTGTCATCAAGAAGCTGGACCACGATGCTCCGAAGGAATCCAGCTTGTTTGGCGACAGCAAGCCGGAGCAGGATCGTGGGTTTCGCGTGTTCAAGCTATCCCAGTCCAACTTTATTCCTTGGGATGCTGACGGTCCGCGGAA
>Ga0255346_1004891_pt1 | contig 14192 bp, 14 predicted proteins | sample wastewater_treat_FD_194410 | JGI IMG/M metagenome (GOLD analysis project Ga0255346, IMG submission 194410) | Wastewater microbial communities from Lulu Island WWTP, Vancouver, Canada - plant22 | ecosystem: Engineered > WWTP > Wastewater > Unclassified | place: Canada: Vancouver, British Columbia... | reverse complement strand
AATGGATAATTCACAATATAAACATGTTTTTGTCTTTGCAGAGCAAAGAGACGGTGTTGTACAATCTGTTGCTCTTGAACTTATCGGCAAGGCCCGTGACCTTGCGGCTGATCTTGGAGAAAAGGTTTTTGCGGTGCTTCTCGGCAAGGGTATTGCCCCTTCTGCAAAGAAACTTGTAGAGTATGGAGCCGACACGGTAATTGTTGTAGATAATGACAATCTAAAGGATTATGTTACTGAACAATATGCACAGGCAATGTATCAGGTGGTCGTAGAATATAAGCCCGCAATATTGCTGTTTGGCGCTACAACTATCGGTCGTGACCTGGCTCCCCGCGTAGCTGCTCGTCTTGGCACAGGTCTTACTGCAGACTGTACCAAACTTGAGATATCGGAAGATACGAAGGAATTTCAGATGACACGTCCGGCATTCGGAGGTAACCTGATGGCCACTATCATGTGTCCCGATCACAGGCCCCAGATGTCAACTGTACGTCCAGGTGTAATGCAGAAATGCACTCCCAATGCTTCACGCAAGGGTGAAATTATTAATTTTGCTCCCAAGTTCGACTCCTCAAAATTCAGCGTGAAACTTGTTAAAACCGTAAAAGAAGAGAAAGCCAGCGTAGATATCTCTGAAGCCAAAATCCTCGTTTCAGGCGGCAGGGGAGTGGGTTGTGTAGCAGGATTCGACAAACTTCGTGAACTGGCTAAAGTAGTCGGTGGAGAGGTTTCATCTTCACGTGCAATGGTTGACGCAGGCAATATGCCTCACGACCGTCAGGTAGGTCAGACAGGTAAGACCGTACGTCCCGATGTCTATTTCGCTCTCGGTATCTCTGGTGCCATACAACACCTTGCAGGTATGGAAGAATCAGAATGCATCATTGCTGTCAATAAAGACAAATTCGCACCTATTTTTGCAGTTGCGGATCTGGGTATCGTATGCGACCTCAACACTGTCGTTCCGTTACTCACCGAACGCCTCAAAAAAGAGATGGCAAAATAGCCCTAGAGAGTCTAAGGGATATAATTAAAAAATAGAGCCTGGTAATGTACCGGGCTCTATTCTTTGTACAATGTTAAAGCGCCCAAGCTTTGCGGGCATATTTGTTTTATCTCGTTATTTTGTTTTAATCAGGTAATAATATGGCGAATCAGCACCCAAATTGGTGAAAATTAATGTATCGTTCTGAATTCTATCAAATACAATAGGAGGAGATCCATCTGAAAATTCTGCAACATAAACGTATTCGTTATATCCTCCGTAGCAGCAATAAGACTCTTTATACCACCTTATTTTTGTGTTCTGATAGTCGGCAACTCCGTCTCTGGAAACAATCATCCGATTGTTTTTTGTGAATTCCATATAATAATCATCCCAATATTGTATTCTGGTTGCAATAAAACCTCCCTTTTCATATACAACTTTCCACTTGCCCTGAATACAATGCTTAATAACACTTAAAGGTTGGTTGTAAAGAGTAATATTTCGTGTATCGGCCGGCATTTTTTCACAACCCGTTCCGAGAATTAGAGTGGCGATCATCACGAATAGGGCTATTCTCGCTTTCATAGTATTATATTATCGTAGTTACTAAACCAAGTACCTGATTATAAGATGCAAAAGATAGCCAAAACGTTGCATGGAATGGGGATAAAAATGAAAAAGCCCGGTGTTATACCGAGCTCAATTTCAATACTATATCTTAAATAACATTCCGCCGATGTTGTCGCGGGAGGCTCCGGTAACGGAGGAGAGGCAACTTGGCTGGTCTGCCATATATAATGCTCCTAAAAGAGCGAAAATAAGGGCTTCTTTGTATTCGATGATGATCGGGTCGGGAATTACGATTTCGCAGCCTGTAAAGGCTGAAATGCGCTCTACAAGGAATTTATTAAATGCTCCGCCTCCGGTAATGAGCAAACGCTTGCCCGGTAATGTAACACGAGAGACCTGAAATGCAGCATGTTCGCAAAATGTACGCAGTCTGTCAGCTAAGGATAGGCCATATTTATCAATCATAGGGAATATAAGTTCCTCAACCCATTCGCGTCCGAGTGATTTGGGACCCTCTGTGTGATAGAATTCGAGGGCATTCAGCTCTTCAAGTAAGGGAGAGCAGATCTCTCCACTGCGTGCAATCTCCCCATTCTTGTCATATTCGAGTCCGATCTGACGAGTGTAGCGGTTGAAAACATAATTGACAGGACTGATGTCAAATGCTACTCGTTGTCCCTCTTTTTCAAAGGAAATATTGGAAAAACCGCCGATATTGAGACAATAATCGTAGTCTGAAAAGAGCATTCTGTCTCCTATGGGCACCAGCGGGGCACCCTGACCGCCCATCATTATATCCAATCTGCGGAAATCCGATACAGTAGGAATGCCTGTTTCTGCAGCAATCGCGGCTCCATCGCCGATCTGATACATAACCTTCTTATGCGGTTCGTGGAATATTGTATGGCCGTGTGAGGCAATGATATCGGGTTTTACTCCAAATTCCTCCATAAAGAGATTGATCTTCTCTCCGAGAAACTTTCCATAAGCGCTGTGAAATGTGATAAAATCGACTGCACTCATCTGCTGTGCCCCTGTTCCAAGGATATATTTCATGTCGTCAGGATAACTGTAACCCCGGGCACAGTCAATCGTGAAATCCCACTTTCCATTTTTACGAGTAAAAGTGCAGCAGCAGACATCGAGTCCGTCAAGCGAGGTGCCTGACATCAGACCGATGGATTGTATTTTAAAATCGGGAGTCATAATCGTTTCTTATTATACGTTAAATTTTACAATATAATCGCTCATTTCTTGGGTAAAGTGCGAGATCTATCTTTATTGAACGTGGTGTCTATTATATTGAAGCATTGTTTCTAAATATAATAGGCTGCCTGTAGGATTTTCTGAACAAGAAGAGGATTGAGAGTATCGGAATATTGCTTCAGAAAGAGCTCTACCTCCTCTTTAGCCTCTTCCGAGTGGTGACCTCCAAGAAGTGCAGAGCACCAGTTGGTGGGGAAGAAGATATCTCCTGTGAGCTGTATTTCCTCAATAATCTCCAGCGCTGGGCGGATATATGAAAGTGCCTCCTGCTCTCTGAGCGGATGATTGAGAAGGCGCAATACTGTCAAAGCCCAAGGCTCAACTTCGCGGTTTTCTGCTTTTAAAAGTGATTGGAAACATTCCCGGCGAGCTTCCGGTGAGGAAGCGAGTGCCGGTGCTATATAATCAAATTGCGCAAGCAGGTCAGGGTGGGAGATGCGTTCCCGCTGTTTTGCTATGATTTGAGGTGCGATCTCTTCTTTTCTAACTGCAAGTTGCTGGCAAAGCTGCGTGAGATCGGCATTTGTAAGGTGGAAGCAGGTGAAATGCTCCGGTTTCATAAAAGCAGCTAGAAACATCTCAGTAGTGGATTCAGAGTGCGGAGCATTTAGCAGGGCGCTGAATGCGGATCTGCGGCAGCTTTCGGATTGAGAGTGAGATATAAGCCCTGTCAAACGGCCTTCCCATCCTGTTTCCTGCAGATATTTCTCTTTCCAGAGAATACTTCTAAGTTGAGCAATAGCTCGCTGAAACACAAGTGTATTCTGCGAAGATTCCTCTTTTGAGAGTGATTCGAGACAATCGAGTATGAAGGAGGTAAAATCGCTGCCGGAAATCCTTTCGTTGAGATAATTTTCATAAAGAATAATTAGTGCAGAGGCCTTTTCAGAGGGGGATAAAGGCTTTTCCACAACATTTTTCATCAAAGTAGCAGCAATATCCTCTGTAAGCTCGTAGAAGCCGTAATTAAGCCCATTCAGGTCAATCTGTGTAAGCGAATCCACTTTATAATGAGGCATTCCGGGTTTGTGAACCCAGTCATGGCTCCACGTGGCAAGATCTTCATCGGTATATTTATCAAGAATAGCCACAAGACCCTCCCAATCGGCATTTCCGTATGCGTATTCGGTTAAATATTCGCGAATTCCTGCCCTAAATGACTCAGGATCCATTTTTCGCGCAAGCATCTCCATTACAATTGGAGCTTTGTTGTAAATAATATTGCCATATATAAGACCGGCATCCTTGAGATTAGTGAGCGGCTGTTTTATGGCATTGGCGCCTTCGGTGCGGTCAACTGAATATGAAGCAGATGCATAATCGAGAAATGCGAATGAATTATCCACATCGGGGTATTTCTCCGCTGTAATCAGCGCTGCAAAATAATTGGCGAAAACCTCTTTTGTCCAGACATCATCGAACCATTTCATTGTCACATAATCGCCAAACCACATATGGGCTGTTTCGTGCGCAATCAGACTGAATCTATTCATCATTTCCGAAATACCGGAACCTTTCTCAAGAAATATCCGGCGGTCATTATAAAGTGTAGCTCCGGTATGCTCCATCCCTCCATACTGGAAGCCGGGCAGGACTATGCAGTCATATTTTGCAAAAGGGTAGGGGATAGCTGTATATTCTTCAAGCCATTCCAGGGAATAGAAGACGGCATCCAATATTTCATCTATCTGTGCAAGTTTGTAGGGATCGGTTTCTCTATGGAAAAGTCCGATTGTACGACCTGAATCATCGCTTTTATCAGCCTTTATGAACTCTCCGGCCACAAAAGAGAAGAGATATGTGCTCAGAGGCTCTGTGGGCTGGAATATATGTGTAACTGTCTGATTATCTGCATTTGTAACACTTTTGTTAAGCGGACTATTGGCTACTGCAATCCAACTATTTGGTACTGTGAGAGTTAGAATATAAGAGGCTTTGAGGTCGGGTTGGTCAAAACAGGGAAAGAGGGTCCGTGCTCTGTCAGGTACCAACAATGTGTACATTAAATTATCCCTTCTATTCAGGGATTGTTTTCCTGCGGAAAATGTAATTGTTATCTCATTCCTGCCTTCCTGAAGAAGAGATGGGGGAATGATAATATGTTCATTTTCAAATAGATAATCACAGCTCTCTCCATTTACCTCTATGGAATGAACCATTTCGGCCTTTTCTTTGAAATCCAAAACAAAAGGAGCCTTTCCGGCCTTCCTGAAATCAAACGAAATTTGGATTTCGGACGGAATATCTTCATCAGTATTTTCTGGAATTTCAAATCTCAAGTCGTAGTTGAGATTGGTAATTGTAGCTTTCCTTAAATCAGCAAGTTCACGACTAACTCCAGGCTCGGATATTTTTACCAAATCCCATTTTTGGCAACCCGTTGTCAATAAAGTCAGCGCAAGTGTCACAATTATTACACCTCGTTTTTTCATAGCAAAATATTTTCTTTTAGTCCCGAGTCCCGAATATCAACATGTACCTCGCAACCTGCAACCCGCAACACGTACCACGAATCACTCATAACTAACCTTAGAGATTCCCAAAACATAGTTGTTGATTACATCAAAAGTTTCGGCGGAAAAATCGGAGTTGAATCCCTTAATATCAGAAGTAGTCACCACCTTTAAATACTCTTTCAGATAGAGGTCGGAGAGGGGATAGTAGCTCCAATGCCATTTTTCCTCGCCATGTCCTGTATTGCATTCCCCATTGTATGGCTGAAAGAATCCATATTTGTGCGCGTTGGCCTGAAGCCAGGCGTATGTCTTTTTTCCTTGAGCAGAGTTCCAGTAAGAGAGTTGTTTCGAGATAAGGTCTATATCCGTACCCCAGTGATGTCGTGACGTGCCGGGGAGAGAGTTGTATTTGAGGACCCTTTTGGCACATTCAGTGCGGTCGGGATATTTCTCTGTGTATTCTTTGATTTTGCTCTCCCAGATATATTTCTGGGTATAAAAGTTGCGGGAGGCTGATGTCACTCTCAATGTGATGCCTTCAGCCTTTGCATCTGCATACATCTTCTCGAAGGCTACCAAGACAGGTTTCTGGATATAAGAGTTCTCCTTGCTCAGTCCTGTGTATTGAGATGGAATGTTTACAAAATTGGGGTCTTTACTGTAAGTATGTTTTCCTATGAGGAACTCCTTCGTCGGGTATGTGGAGTCTATCCAAAGCAAATCGGTATTATTATCTGACTTTGAAACCTCTTTATAGGGGGTTACAACAAGGGTTCCGTCATCAAGTATTCTGATCAAATTATTTTTGATGTCACTCTCAGAGAGTTTTTTTATCAGTTGTGCCACAGAGTTTGTAGGGTCCGGCTCAGGGCCTGCTCCGGGTTTCATCTTGAAGGAATGTATTTTCCCTCCGAGCAGTACACCGTTACGGTCAATTTGCACCTCCAAAATAGGAGAGTGGCCTCTGTTACCTGTAACATTCATTCCGGTAGTTGTGCAGAAGTTACCCAAACTGTAAGCTATGATTCTGCCCTTGTAGCCCTCTACTGCACGTGTCACGTGTGGACCATGACCAAATACGATGTCTGCGCCAAGATCGATGCAAAGGTGTGCGAATTTTCTCAGATCGCCCCTGTTTTCTCCATAAAAATATTCGGTGCCGTAGGGGAGAGTATTGCAGTGAGCACCTTCTTCACCTCCGTGAAATGAAACGATGAGTATATCACAATCCGCTTTTACTTCTTCTATAATTTCGCGTACCAGCTTCTCATTAGTATGTTTAAGTACGTAAGAATTGTAGCCGAAAGCGCAAAAGCCGAATCTTACCCCTTTAACCTCTTTAAATGCACTTCTGCATTCTGGCAGACCGGCATACCCAATACCTACCTTGTCAAGATTGGCCATTGTCTCAGCTCTTCCTGTAGCGGAAAAATCATTTATATGGTTGTTGGCCAGGCACATGAAATCAAAACCGGCATCATAGAGATGCCTGCGATATTCAGGTGGCATTTTGAATGCATATGAGCGGTTATTGGAGAGGCTTTTAGTACAGGTGCCACCCACACACATGGCCCCCTCGAGGTTGCCTGCAGCAATGTCGGCCCTACGTAGGATATCACGCGTATGATCAAAAAGATTATTGCCTCCATTGGCGGGAAGACGGTTTTTAGGATAGGTATTACCAAGCATTATGTCGCCTACCATCGCTACGGTAAAGGTATCTGTCATTGCCCCGAGTGGTGTAATAAGCGACAATAAAGTCAGTAGAAGTGGAATAATGATATATCTTTTCATCTCTTTGAAATAACTTTTAAAAAACAAAGGTAATCAATTTTAACCTCTTCTTATAGCTTGTTTCATGCCACACAAATTGTTTTCTTCGCCTATTGTTACTACATTTGTGGACATTTTGATTATAATATGAAAGGAATCGTACTGGCAGGCGGCAGCGGCACCCGCCTTTATCCCATAACGAAAGGTGTGAGCAAACAAATGCTCCCCATCTATGACAAACCGATGATTTATTATCCGATCTCAGTACTGATGCTGGCAGGCATACGCGAGATTCTGATTATCTCAACTCCACAGGATCTTCCCGGATTCAGACGTCTTCTGGGCGACGGCAGCAATTTCGGAGTGCGTTTTGAATATGCAGAACAGCCCTCACCGGATGGTATTGCTCAGGCATTTATAATAGGAGAGGAGTTTGTAGGTAAGGATAGTGCCTGCCTTGTCCTTGGGGACAATATATTCCACGGATCAGGCTTCACCGGAATGCTGGCAGAGGCAGTTCGTACAGCTGAAGAGGATTCCAAAGCCACGGTATTCGGATATTGGGTAGCAGATCCCCAGCGCTATGGTGTGGCTGAATTTGACGATGAGGGCAACTGTCTCTCTATTGAGGAAAAGCCTGCTGATCCAAAATCCAATTATGCGGTGGTGGGGCTCTATTTCTATCCAAACAAAGTGTTGGAAGTGGCAAAGAATGTCAAACCATCAGCACGCGGTGAAATTGAGATTACTTCTGTTAACCAGCAATTTCTCCAGGATGGAGAACTCAAGGTACAGACTCTCGGGCGTGGATTTGCCTGGCTTGACACCGGCACACACGATTCTCTGAGCGAAGCCTCCACATTTGTAGAGGTCATAGAAAAACGCCAGGGACTCAAAATCGCCTGTCTTGAAACCATAGCCTACAATAAGGGATGGATTACTGAAGACAAACTGAGGGAAATCGCTCAGCCGATGATCCGTAATCAGTATGGACAATATCTATTGAAGGCCATAGAAAGCAAAAGATAATTCCTCAAACAATATGCAAAGTATCATCATAACCGGCGGAGCCGGATTTATCGGATCGCACGTAGTGCGCCTGTTTGTAAATAAATATCCCGATTATAGGATTATAAATGTAGATAATCTTACCTACGCGGGCAATCTGGCTAATCTGGAGGATATCGAAAATGCCCCCAACTACCGTTTTGTACGGGCAGATATCTGTGATTTCGATACAATCTGTGCACTTATGAGGGAGGAGAAGGTAGATGGCATTATCCATCTTGCAGCCGAATCTCACGTAGATCGCTCCATAAAAGATCCCTTTACCTTTGCACGCACCAATGTTATGGGTACTCTTTCGCTACTTCAGGCGGCAAGGTTGTACTGGGAGTCTCTTCCCGAGAAATATGAGGGCAAGCGCTTCTACCATATCTCTACAGATGAGGTGTATGGAGATCTTGAAATTACCCATCCTGAGGGCATAAAGTCACCTTTTGCTGACATGGCATCTCCCTCGGGACATAATCTTGCATTCGGCACCAAGTTCTTCCTCGAAAGCACTCCCTACGATCCACATTCACCTTATTCCGCCGCAAAGGCGGCCTCAGACCATTTCGTCCGTGCCTTTCATGATACTTATGGTATGCCGACCATAGTCACAAATTGTTCCAACAACTACGGCCCTTACCAGTTCCCTGAGAAGCTTATTCCTCTCTTTATCAACAATATTCGCAATAGAAGACCGCTTCCTGTATATGGAAAGGGTGAGAATGTGCGCGACTGGCTCTATGTGGAAGATCATGCCAGGGCCATTGACCTGATTTTCCACCGAGGGAAGGTGGGAGAGACCTACAATATCGGCGGATTTAATGAATGGAAAAACATTGACCTGATAAAGGTCATAATTGCCACTGTGGATCGTCTATTGGGCAATCCCGAGGGATATTCGCTCGACCTTATTACATTTGTCAAAGACCGTGCAGGCCATGATTTGCGTTATGCGATCGATTCCAGGAAACTTCAAAAGGAATTGGGATGGGAGCCCTCTCTACAATTTGAAGAGGGTATAGAGTTGACGGTAAAATGGTATCTGGACAATCAGGAATGGATGGATAGAATCACCTCGGGTGACTACGAGCGCTATTACGAGGAGATGTACAATAAAAGATAGGGGAGGGACTATTCTCCGAAATCGATACGGGGCTGGCAAAAGTCGCGTAAACGTCTTTCAAAATCAAGCATATATGGGCAGCCTTTATCACAAGGGCGGGTTTCGCGCGCCCCTGTCATACAAAGGTTACCGTTAAGAAAGAGGCAGCTCATCCTGTGAGCTTCCATCGCAAATCTGATGAATTCTTCCTTTTTCATATATGCTTTTTTGAATGAACAAATTTATCTCTTTTATTCCATTTCTGCAAAGAAAAAAGAAGGCCTTATTAAGAATATTATTTAATGGATATCAGGAGTACTCTTACCAAACTGTAATTTATATATTCATCACTCTTTCAATCAATCTAACGGCTTCCTCCAGACCTCTTTCTTCTTTGATTTTAGCGGAAAGCAGCTCCACTTTCTTTTTCTTCTCTTCATAGGCACAATTCATCTCTATTAGTGCTTCCCGTATTGAATTTTCATTTAAATCCTTGGATTTTAAAGGTTTTGTTGCAACATCAATGTTGTAGAGTTGCATTGCAAATCCCATTTGGTCCAAAACATGCGGCACCGGAATGGAGGGGATACCGTAAATCAATGTGGCAGCAGCTGTCCCGAATCCGCAATGATGAATGACAAATAAACATTGCTTAAAAAGATAGCTATGCGGAACACTACCGCATGAAATCATTGTTTTCGGCAACTCATAATTCCGAAGTGTCTTCTGAAATCCCTGGATAATGGCTCTGTATCCCAATTTATCAAAGGCACTCACGAACATATCCAATTTTTCTTTTTCAGATTCCTCTTCGAATGACATTGCTCCGAGAGAAAGGATTATCGGTTTCTCCCCACTTGCGAGAAAAGTAGCCAGCTTTTCGTCAGGTTTATAATCTTTCTCATCCTCATACCAATAACCGGTCAAAACATGCTGTTCTTCCCAATATGGATTTCTCTCTAAAACATGCTTACTGATTGGTATCAGATTCAGTTTACGAGAAATAATTTCGTCTGAAGATTGAATAGATTTTAATCCATATGCTTTCCTGATAGTATTATATGGTTTTGCCACCAGCTTTCCTATTATCTTACCGATAATTTTATTCCAAAAGGTTTGAGGCTTCAGTTTTTCGGCAATCATCTCTTTCTGCAATGTCACATTAACCGTTGGAATTCCCAATACTTCAGCCTCAGTAGCACCCATTTGGCTATGGCTGACGACAATTAAATCCTTACCCTTACATACTTCAAAAATTTCATTTGTAGAGTTACGAATAATTTTGAAAATAAATTTCATCATCCTGAACATACTTAATGCAGGATTTGAATTTTTCCCTCTGATAATTGCCGCCTCTTTTTCTATATCGATATCCGGACCGATAGGTTCAAAATGAATTTTAGAATCTTCGATTAATTTTTTCCAACATAGGTGAGAACCAAGTGTTACATCATACCCTTTTCTGACAAGTTCTCCAGATAAATAAATATAGGGCTGAATGTCACCTCGTGTGCCCATTGTGAACATGGCAATCTTTTTCATATCAGTTCCCTAATTGTCTCCAGGATCCATCCTGAGAAAGCCCTGGTAGCTTATTCCCATTCGATGGGTTACTTTTCATCTATCTAATTGATAATCAAAGCAGAATTTTTTCGTATTTCTTAAAGGGGACACTTTCGGGAGACAAAATCGTGTCTATGCTCCTTCTACAGGTCCTCTCCATTTGCACGATTAGCTAAGTTATCGTAGTACATCCCGATGTTGTATCGTCCGTAATTACGATGAATCATGAACCACACTTCCCCTGTCATCAGTGATTCCATCTTCTTCAAGACTGATATCATCACCTCCATAGATTCAGGGCTCCACTCGGTCTCTCCGAGGCTCTTTATCATCTCTGACGACTGCTCCACCATCGAATTCCTATCCTCATCGGAGCCGTTCAAATAAGCCTCCAAAGCAGCTTTCACCTGTTCTACTTTGTCTTCAGGAGTTGCAGCTATGACCGCATCCATCATCTGACGCATAATGTAATCTTGGTCAATATCAGGATTCATATACCGATAGCTTGCTTGATATCTCTTGTCGTTCACGCTCATCTCATAAGAGATGTCCTCATCCGATGGGATAGGCTCGTTCGTGACCATAAAGGACGTGTACTTGCTATTGTTATCGAACTGAGAGATGAGACGATTGTACTTGATGCGAATATCGCTCTCCGACGTTGTTGACGGGAAGGAGACATATATTCTATCCACACGATTGTGATTCGTATGGATGAAGACCTCCACATTTTCTCCGTTGAATTCACCTGTCAGATAGTTTTGGGTTGCGTTATAGCGGAATCCCTTGTTCCGAAGGCTTGTTATCATCTGCTGCTCTGTCCCATCTACAGGGATGCCGAGGAACTTCAGTGTATTGTCGGTAGAAGTCTGTGCAAGGAGTAGACCTGATAACAGGGTTAAAATGAGGGCGGAAATGAGACGTTTCATCGGGAATTAGGTTACGTTCAAAAGACAAATATACGTGTTTTTTCCAATATCAGTTATTCCATCTTACCTGAATTTCACGAATCAGAAGGCGTTATCAAGCTTCTGTTCCGACGGCTTGGCAAGGCGAAGCTCCTCTTCCACGCTCTTGGTGTATATCTGACTCGTTGTCGGCGATTGATGGCGGAGTACACTCTGTACGTCCTGAATTGTGCCGTTCTTGAGCAGCATCACGGCGGTAGTATGACGCAGGGAGTGAGCCGTGTACTCGTGAGCGTCAAGGCCGATAGCTCGGAATCCTTCCTTGCAGAGAGTCGAGATGGTCTTGGTTGTGAGCCGACCTCCCCTGTTGTGATTGGATGCAGACACAAACAGGGGCTCTTTCATCGTAGCTGACTTCCGCGTGTCGAGATACGCCTTCACAGGTGCATAGGCCTTGTCCGTAAGAACGACGAAGCTATCCCGCTCATCGCGTCCCTTGCCCCATATCTTCAGGATGCGCTGACCGCCCTTGTAGGTAATGTCATCGATGTTTGCCCTGACGAGCTCGATGGTACGGATGCCTGTCCGAAGCAACAGATTCACGATGGCATAATCCCGTATGCTGCCTTCGTAGTGATGAAGGAAATCTGCAATCTGATTCTCCCTCAAGTGCTCCTTAAGATATGCGTTCTTCCGCTTCGGACTCTTAATCCCCTTGGCGATGTTCGGATAGAGCTTGTACCCTTCGGCCCACTCATAGAAGCGCCTGATGCTGACAAGATAGCTCGCTATGGTCAGGTTGGAATGGGTCTGTAACAGGGAGTCCTTGAAGGCAATGATGTCCGCACGAGTCAGATTCTGAATCTGTCTTCCCGTTGAGGCTACCCACTCAAAGAAGATTCGAAGCTCTTTCCTGTAATGGCGACGACTTGCCTCCCTCACGTCACATTGGTCGATGAACGTGTCGATGGCAATGTCTATAGATGCGCTGCGGCTATAATCCAACGAACTCTCGTTCCATTTGATAATCTCTTCCATATCAATCGATTATTTGGTTTCTACCATCCTATCAATGACCCTGACAAGGCAGTCGAGGTACACATCCGTCTCTTCCTTGCATACCTGCCCATCTTTGATAGTACGGACTCGAAACAGGTCAGCCCCTTCATCGTACTTGACCTCCACCCACCCTCGATGTTGGCGGCCATCCACGAGGAATCGAAGTCCGTTTTCCATAGCTACGGGGGAATGGAATCCCCACGAGAAGACGATGATGAGCTGTGTGCGCAGGATGCTCAAGATATAGCGAGCCATTTCCATGGAGCAAAAGATTGTGGGAGGGCATTTCACCCTCCCGTGGTTAAACATTAGGACAGGACGGCGACGAGGTTGGCCCATCTAAAGCTGCGTGCTCCGCCTTTGATAATATCGTGGTAGTAGCAGCACCCCCACGTTTCAGGGCTCTCGCCTGTCCCCTTCAGGGTAATGTCGAGGACAGGCTTGGAGAGGGTGCCAATAGCTTCTCTCACGGAGCCGTCCTTCTTCTTATAGATGAAGTGGCAGACCCCCCTGCGCATTTGAGATTTGCACTCTTCAATGAGCATTGCGGTGGACACGCCCTTGAAAGCAGAGCCCGTAGTGCGGGCGATGGACTTGATGTGAGCGGCGACGAGAGCGTCGTTTGTAGCAGTAGTGATGATAGTGGTTTTCATAACGAAACGGGATAAATGTTAGTAATATTTCTAATAGTCAGGCTGCTATGGCAGTCATCAGCTTCGCCTTGCGAGCCTCATAATTCTCGGTTTTCCTTCCATTGATACTATTCCTTGCCTCTTCATGACGGAGCATCCACAGGGCCTTCAGGGATTCACGGACTTCCTTGTCTTCAATGGTGGCGATGAGCTTGACGAACTCTCTCATATCGGCCTTTGCAGCATTGTAATTTCTCACATACCCGTAATCAGCCATCATCCAAAGCCAATCATGGCTATTGATTCTCTTCAGGGCTTCCTGTATGGTGCTGTTCTGTGTCATATCTCATGTTCTCTTTTGCTATTACAAAGGTAATACAAATAAATGACTTCTGCAAGAAAAATTATTACTTTCTTCATGATTTATTATTACCTTTGCTATTTATATTATTACTCATTTGGGTATTCAGTAATAAAAACGTACATTTGTAAAGCAAGACAATCACTATGGCAACAAGTAATTACTCTGAACGCATTACGGAGGTAATGCGCCTTAAGGGTATCACCAAGAGCGAGTTGGGTGAACGGATGGGGGTCAAGAAGCAGAATGTCAATGTCCTTCTTGAGACCAATAACGTGGAGAAGCTCATCGGAATCGCCAATACGCTCGGTGTGTCCTTGAACTCCCTGTTGGGTATCGATGAGACAGCCCCTGAAGTCAAGGGCTGCATCGTCTATAAGGGTGTCGTTCACCCTGTCAACAGCAAGCAAGATATTCAGGAAATCCTCTCTATAATAGACTGACACGATGATAACAGG
>Ga0255346_1004888_pt1 | contig 14204 bp, 14 predicted proteins | sample wastewater_treat_FD_194410 | JGI IMG/M metagenome (GOLD analysis project Ga0255346, IMG submission 194410) | Wastewater microbial communities from Lulu Island WWTP, Vancouver, Canada - plant22 | ecosystem: Engineered > WWTP > Wastewater > Unclassified | place: Canada: Vancouver, British Columbia... | reverse complement strand
GATTTCAGGACGACCGGAATTGAGCACCTCTCCACATTTTTATACCGCCTGCATAACTCGGGGACAAACCCGTCATTTCTGACATTATTTAGAAAAGACGGTGAGAATATTTACCTTGAGGTCAGGAACATCGATCCGTCTCCTGCCCTCTCAACCCTTGCAAAAGAACATTTCTGCTCCATATACATATCAGGTACCCTGACCCCCCTGAATAGTTATAAACAACTTTACTTCAGGGCTCTTCCTGATGATTACCCGGTATCCTTATTCTCCTTACCCAACCATTTCCCTAAAAAGAACAGAATACTGATGGTAACATCAGACATAACCTCAGCTTTCTCCAAGCGCCAGTCTGATGAGAATATGAAACGGATGGTTTCATATATAAAAAATTTTTGTGCAATCCCTGGTAATATCGGTGTATGGTTTCCCTCTTACCAGATGCTTGAATCTGTCTCAAAAGAGGTTGAGATGCATCTGCATGACAGGGAAGTGTTTGTAGAGCCAAGGGAGAGTAGTGAAGCTGCCCCATTATTATCAAGGTTTATGGGCCTTCCTGAAAAAGGTAAGAAAGGAATATTATTTGCAGTATGTGGTGGAAAATTTTCCGAAGGTCTTGATTACCGCGGCGAGATGCTTACCGGTGCCATGGTCATAGGCCTGCCACTTGCCCCCTGGAACCAGGTAAGGCAGATGATAATGCAATACTATGCAAGGCAGTATGGGGAGGAAGGAAAGTTTATTGCATATACCCTACCCGCATTAAACAAGGTACTCCAGGCGCTGGGAAGAGTACTCAGAACTCCGGAGGACAGGGGTGTCTTAATAATGGGAGATGATCGTTTTCTTGATCCTTCGATTAAGGAAAGGTTACCAGACTGGATGCAGGAGGAGATTCAGGAAGTGGATATCCGGTCTTTTCCCGCATTATTAAAAAGGTGGAACTGATGGAGGGATCTGCAAAGTTTGGTCTGTGGTCTGTTTATATCAGGTGGGATTCTGACAATGTGGTAAGCAGGATCCGTTTTGTCAAACAAGCCGTTCCAGGACCGGTCCCTCTCTCCCTTTCACAATATCTTGCCGGAAAAAAGACTTCCCTTTCTCCTTTAACAAGCATTCATGAACTGGATGATACTACATTTGGAAGGATCTACCGGGAGGTTTTAGCAATTCCTTATGGTGAGACCAGGACCTATGGGGAGATTGCAAAAATTGTCGGAACAGGGCCAAGGGTGGTTGGCATGGCGATGAAACGAAACATGACCCCAATACTGATACCATGTCACCGCGTTGTTGCTGTGAATGGACTTGGAGGTTACTCGCCCGACATCTCTATAAAAAAGGATCTTCTGGCCCTCGAAGCCAGGGTCAGAGAGAAAAACTCCCGGAAAAAACCAGAACAGGTAATATGATCTCGGCACTTATTTTAGTTGGAGGATGGTGCACCAGGGCAAACGGCTATCCTAAATTCCTGTTTACATGTGAAAATAAAACCTTTTTAGAGAGGCAGATAGAGGAACTGCAGTCATGCACAGATGAAATCCTGGTTGTGGGCCGGGATGAAGAGCAGATTGCATTGATACCTGACAAGTACCCGGTGGTATACATACATGACATCAGGAAAAACCAGGGACCTGCAGGCGGTATTCACTCCGGGGCCTGGCATGCCAGAGGAGAACTTTTATTTGCTACTGCCTGTGACATGCCCTTTCTGTCACGGGTGGTGATCAGGCATCTTATCAGGGTCTCAGAAGGGTTTGACGCCGCCGTCCCCATCTGGGAGGATGGAAAATTTGAGCCATTGTGCGCCGTATATCGAAGGGACGCTGTAAGATTATTTTATGATACACATGAACTGAGTAGCCTGAAATCACTTGTTCAGAACCTTAATACTAACTTTGTTCCGGTCCAGGAACTAAAAGCCCTTGACCCTGACAGGGATGTATTTTTAAATGTGAATGACTTTGAGCTTCTTTCAAAAATTAAATAAAAATTGTGATCTCTGAATTAAATTATGACTGGCTTATTCTCCCGGAGATGAGCGTTGCAAGTCTTTTTAATTCATCAAATGAGACCGGCGGGACTGAGTAACTTGTAAGCTGAACCAGGTATGCGCCCTGCCTGAAAACCACGCCGGTCTTCCTTATCGATTCAAAGCCATAACCTTCATCACCAGCAATGATGGAAACCAGGCTTTCTCCTGTATTTGCAGCTTTAGTCTGCTCATAATTCGTTACCGCGTCCTGGACCCCAGGATACTTAGAAATATCCTGGGTCATCTTCGAACCTGATGATGGAGAGATAAATATTGATGAGTATATTACCGGTGTATGAATGAGATCTCCAGTAGTCTGCCACCCTTGTCCAAGTTCATTCTCCTTTAAAAATACCGCCGGGAGCAGACCAGACCTGGTTTTTTCTTCCCCGATTAGGGTACTGACATTTGTGTAAGCATCAATTGTTGCTGAATCTACCGGGATCTTCATTGCGATATCAGCAGCAACATAGTCACCCATAAAATCAAACTGGAAGCTCCCCGCCCTTCTTATTGCCGTTGTTTTATTGGTCAGGCTATAGGTTTTTCCATAACCTTCCCGCAGGATCTCCTCGTTTGTTTTGGTATCATATACACGCATTTCAAACCAGGCATCCTGCGATGGGCGGGTTTTTGTAAACTTTATAGTCCCTTCCTTGTCTCCGGTCCGTTTATATATCTCCTGCTCGTCTGTCACGATCTTTGGATTAAATCCAAGTTCTATGTAGAGCGGGGGGGTTACAAGGTTGTATGCATATGCCGTGGCATTTTTTGCAAATGTCTGGTTTAAAATTTCATATATTGTTAAAAACTCCCGACTATCAGTTGATACCGGCCGATTATATGGGAGGTAGGACGCCGGGGAATCCTGTTTTAACTGGCTGTATTCTTTTGGTGTAACCCTGATAAATGATTCATTCTCAGCCGGAGGTAATACCGTTTCAGGGGATGACTGTTCAGGAGAATCCTTGGTCTGCCCCTGTGAGTCAGGTGCTTGTTCCTGTGTGGCAGGTACCTGACCCTGGTCCTTAATCATCTCTTTTAAATTTCCATCTCCCTGCGGAGCAGGTCCATATGACTCTGCATTACCTCCTCCAGATGGCGGGGTCACTTCAACACAACCAGAGATGAAAAAGGTTACCAGAAGAATGGTTATGATATACAGTAATGTTTGAACCCTGAATTTTTTCATGATATAGATATATGATTGCCTGAATTATTTATCTTCACCCGGGTGCACAGGGAGCTTATTCGAAAAATATTGATCTCTCCGTGAGATTGATATCATATTAAAAGAAATCTGGAAGCATATATGAAAATCCTGAACATCAGGGTATGGGGCCCTTTTTATATAGTCGGGTTACTTCTGGTACTATACATAATGTGGACTGTCGAGGAAATTCGCCCCCAGGGCCTGGCATTATTTATAACAACATTTTTCGTCCTGCTTTTAGTGGGTTTTAATTTTTATGTTTTATATGGTGAGGTGAAAGCTCATGAAGAGAAGGAAGATAAAAACAGGGAGTTATCCGGTCTTGATCCAATACCAAAGAAGAAAGGATTTTTAAGAAGAAAGTAATCCTTTTTCGTACACCAGAATGCGACATAGATCGCGAATGGGAAATTGGTGTAACGAATTTACTACCCACAGGGTAATTTATGTCTAAAAAACGGAATAAGGTTTGTGGAATAGACGTTCACAAAAGATTTTTTGTTGCCTCTATCCTGGACAATGAAGGCAATTGTGAAACTAAACGTTTTGAACAGGATTTGGACGAGTTAGTTTCACTCAAAAATTGGATTCCTGATTCGGGTTGTGAATCAGTAGCCATGGAATCTACAGTTGAATACTGGCGTCCGACATTTGGTATACTTAATCCAGAGATCAATGTCACAATTGGAAATGCCTATCATATGAAGGGTATCCCAAGTAAAAAACAGATGTGTTTTATGTAGTCTGGTTAGTAACATTCACCGAAAACCTCTCCTGAAAAAATTAGAGAGAGAAACTTTCAACTTCTTTCTTTAACTCCTTAGCCATGTCAGAGATCTCCCCAGCAGCACTTGCAATCTCTTCAGTTGATGCACTGGATTGTTGGGCAACTGCGGCAAAACCGGTCATTTTTTGCTCTTCACCTTCTACCATCTGTTGAATTGCCCCGACATTCTGGGTTACACGATTTGTTGCTTCTGCCTGGTTTTCCGTGGCACGAGTAATTTCGGTCACATTACTTTCTGCAATTTCAATGTCTTTTGCCATTTGATTGAGTGATGAAAGGGCATTTCCAACAGATGAAGAACCAGAGATAATGCTTTCAAAAGCATTTTTCATAGATTCTGCAGTCGTTTCACTCTCCCTCATAAGGGTAGTAATAAGCTCACCGATTTTTCCCGCTGCAAGCTTGGATTCTCCAGCCAGGTTCTTAACCTCCCCGGCTACAACTGCAAATCCTCTTCCATGTTCTCCTGCCCGGGCAGCTTCAATTGCGGCATTCAGAGCTAACAAATTCGTCTGGTTTGCAATATCACCTATCATCTGAACAATTTTTCCTACTTCGTTCATCCGATTATTCAGGATAGCCATTTGATCAGTAGCATCACGGGAGATCTTTTCAACTATCTTCATTTTTTCCGTTGCTTCCTCTCCCTGAAGAACAGCCTGGTTTCCATTCGAGGCTATGTGAGCAATTAATTTTCTGACATCCTGAGCACTTGCAGATATCTCTTCAATTGATGCAGAAAGATCCGTAATCTCATTCGAAACACGATCCAACTCCTTTAACTGATCTGATATCTCCTGTGATGCCTGCTGGCTTGTCAGAGCTACCTGTTCAGAACCTTTAGTGAGGTCCACCGTCGCCCTGCTGATATCTTCTATTGACTGCGTCAGAGATTTAATTTGAGAGAGAATTTCGGAGAGCACATCATGTATCGCCTGAATAGATGAATTCAGATCTGTTTTCACCCCAATAAGAGGATCATCCTTATATATCGGAGCTGAAACCGAAAGATTCTTATTCGCCAGTGCCGACAGGGTACCTGCTATCTCATCAATACTCTTCTGCAATTTCTGTTCAAGTTCCCTTATAGTGGTGATATCAAAATATACTCCAAGAACCTCATGAATCTCCCCATTTTCATCAGGCAACGGGAGGTAATGAGCCGTCAGGTGTAACTTCCTCTTTGGTGTTTCAACCACAAGCTCTCCGGACACTACGATCCCTTCCGTAAAAGCAAGTCTGAAATCCTCCCCTTTTCGATCCAGAATCTTAAAATCGGTAAGTTTCATTGAGAGGAGCTGGTCAAGGGAATATCCACTTAAATCCACCCAGGTTTGATTTGCACGGATAATCTTAAGATCCTTGTCAAGGATAAATATCAGTCCTGGATTATTTTCAATAATCATCAGATTCTTCTTTTCAAGGGCTTTTATGGATGAAATATCAAAGTACGCTGCAAGAATCTCATTAATCTGACCATCTTCTGAAGGAAGGGGAACGTAATGGAATTGTAAGTGAAGTTTTCCCTTCGGGACAACTACCCCCAGTTCGCCAGTCACTTCAGCACCTTTTGTAAATGCATCCATAACATTTCCTCCCGAACGTTCATACACTTTAAAATCGGTAAGTTTCATGGAGAGAAGCTGATCCATTGAGTATCCGGAAGCAGCCTCCCAGGCAGGATTTGCCTCTGTAATCTGAAGGCTTTTATCCAGTATGAAAAACAGGGTTGGATTTTTTTCAATAAGAACGCGATTTCTTTGAGCAAGAGCTTGAAATGCAGTGACATCAAAATATGCTGCAAGGATCTCGTATACCTGGCCGTCCTCTGAAATAAAAGGCACGTAATGATATTGTAAGTGCAACCTTCCTTTCGGGACAATAACTCCCAGCTCACCGGTCACCTCAGCACCCTTTGTGAATGCATCCATAACATTCCCCCCCTGGCGTTGATAAACGTTGAAATCGGTAAGTTTCATGGAGAGCAATTGTTGCCGTGTGTAACCGGTGATAATTTCCCAGGCCGGGTTCGCTTCAATAACCTGAAAATTTTTATCCAGTATGAAGAAAAGAGTGGGATTATTATCAATCATTAACTGGTTCTTTCTTTGCAGTCTCCGGTTTTCAGTAACATCAAAATATACCGCAAGAAGGTTTTCAATGCTACTCCCATCAGCTGGAGAGAAAAGAGGGGTGTAATGGTACTCCAGGGCAAGTCTTCCGTTTGGGGTATTAAGAACCATCTCCCCTGATATTGCATGCTTCTCTCGGAGTGCACTATCAATAGTGTCACCTGAACGTGAGAGGACTGTAAGATCTTTTAAGTTCATTGAAAGGAGCTGTTCACGTGAATATCCACTCTTTTGCACCCATGCATTGTTCACATCAACGATGTTAAAGGATAGATCCAGGATCAGCATAAGAGCCGGATTGTCCTGAAAAATCGCGTTATTATCACGAATCGAAGGAGTATTTTTATAATAATTGATCATTTCAGTCATATTCAACCTCTATTTTTTTAAAGACACCAATAAATGCAGGTTTAGATCGGTAAAACGTCACAGAACCCTGTATTTCAATTAACATAATCTCATTCTTTTTTGTTTTTGCATGAACATTATAAACTACTGATGATACTTTTTTAGTCAGACGATCTTCCATTGATTTTTTAATTATTGGAATATCTTCTTCTATAAAAAACGAGAGAAGGGGAAGGGCATAAAGCTCTTCAATTGAATATCCAAGGAGAGAAACAATATAAGGGTTTGCATAGAGGAATTTTTCATCCTGAATGATATACACCCCAAGTGACAATGATTCCGCCAGTTTTCTGAATTTTTCTTCTGATTCCCGGAGTGCATGTTCAGTATCAGAAAGCCTGGATATATCTATTATTGATACAATACTCTTTTTTGTGCCTGGGATCATACCAACCGTGATAAATGAGCGTATTCTCCGGTTGTCCCTGGATACAAAGGTAAATTCATACTGAGAAGGAATATCCACTACTCCTTTCCGGCGTTTCTGGTGATATTCATACATCCGGGTCAAATCTTCAGGAGAAACAAAACTGGTCCATGACATGGTATGTTCAAGATTTAAGCGGGAATATCCGGACATTCTCTCCATTTCATGATTTGCAGAAATAATGGCCGTATCTTCATCGAGCACCATCATGGCAGTTCCGGTTGATTCAAATATCGTACGATAGAGTTCCTCTGATTGTGTAAGATTTATTTCTGCCCGTTTTCTATCGGTTATATCACGACCAACAGACTGATATTCAATACAGGTCCCATGTTCATCAAAAACCGCATGATCTGACCATTGCTGCCACCTTATCTCCCCATCGGGAAATAACACCTGGTGTTCAATGGTCCCGTCAGGGTTTTCAGGTGTGAGATTTGCAAAATATTGTTTTAATTCTTTGAGATCTTCTTTTGGTATCAGTGGCCTGAACTTCTTTCCAATGATTTCACCTGGTGCGATATCAAAATACCTGCAATACGCATTGTTAACGAAGATATGTGTCCCGTCAGGCCGATACCGGCATATGAATTCAGTCTGTTGTTCTACTACATTCCGATACCGCTCTTCACTTTCGAGTAGCTTTTGATCTCCTTTTCTTCGTATGATCGCATTGATAATTACCTGGCCAAAGATCCTGAGAGTGTCAATTTCTTCATCAATCCATGAGGTTTCCTGCTGTAAAGTATCAAGACCCAGAACACCAGTTATTTCCTCTCCGATCTGAATAGGGACAAGAAGGAGCGATTTCATAGATGAATCTGAAATTTTACATGGAAGTTCTGGTTCTTCTGATTTTTTTCTTTCGATGGATTCACACAGGAAATATCGATTATGATTTAATTCAAAAAAAATATTTGAATAATCGGATATATTGTCATGTTGGATTTTTTCACATGCAGATGTAATTCCAGGTTTACACCACTCATGCGTTATTGAAAAAGTTTTTTTCATCTCATCGTCCCACATGATGAGATAACAGCGATCAGATCTGCACAGGGTTCCGATCTCTTCTAATGCATTCCCGATCTTTTGATCAATATGTGGGGAGGGAGTATTCATCAGGCCAGTTGAGATTTCAGCTATTCTTTTAATCAAAGATATCTGTTTTTCAAGCGCTTTCTCTGCCTTTTGCTTGTCTACCGCCTTTTTTACTTTATGAATGAGTTCAATGAACTGAGCTTTTGGGTCCCCGCCTTTCTGAAGGTAAAAATCTGCACCACTATTTAATGCTTCGATTACTACTTCCTCACGTCCTTTTCCTGTGAATATAATGAAAGGGGAATTGCAACCCTGTTGTCTGATTTTTTTCAGCAAGGTAATGCCGTCAATCACCGGCATTTCATAATCAGATATGATGGCATCATAACTCTTTTTTGTCAGATGGCTGAAAGCCTTTTCAGGATCTGAACATATATCTGCAGATATTTCTCCGCTTTTTTCAAGAAAAAGCTTCCCTATGGTGAGAAGATCCTGCTGGTCATCAATATACAATACAGATATCATGGAACTATGGATGTTTTTGAGTAAGAAAAATTCACAAATTGAGAATATTTTTTTAAATGAGCTATCATATATGTGTATATGATTTAACAGTAATTTAAAGTATAAAGTTGTTAAGCAAGATTGCCAGGCAATTACCGAAATAAATATATGAAAGATATTGAATCCAATATAATAAATTATCTACAGAAGAAGGCGGATGCGGCTACGATAAGTGAACTTACAAAACAGTTTGCAATTAACCGCAATACCATTGCAAAATATCTCCAGGTTCTTGTCAGGAGAGGGGATGTTGAAGTGGCGCAGTTTGGGATGATGAAATTTTATCGGTTGAGCTCGCGAATTCCTGCGAAGGTAATGCTTCGCCTTGTAATGGACCCAGCCTGTATCATTGATATGGAGAAAAATATTGTTTCCTGCAATAAATATTTCCTGGAATTATTTTCTTTCAATGCATCTGAACAAATACCCCATTCACACTATGCATTCCCAGAGGAGTTCTGTCAGGACGATCTGATCGATGCCATCACCAATGGAATCCAGGGGGAAATGTCAGAGGAGATCTGTATGATGAATATATCAGGGAGGAACTATACCCTTCATGTAAAAATTCTACCACTAATTCTTGAAGACAATACTTATGGGTGTGGTGTAATCTTCAGGGATGAATCCCGTGTTCAGCCGTTTTCCTTTTTTTTGGAGGAGTCTGAAGGAAGATATCGTGCAATTGTTGATGACCAGCCAGATCTTGTATGCCGGAGAGCACCAGATCTTACCCTTATATATATCAATAAAGCTTATTGCGATGCTGCACGGCGTTCAGCAGATGATCTTCTGGGGAAGAGACTATTCCCTTTTACGCTCACCAGTCTCTCATTAGAAACTGAAGCTGTTTACCAACAAATAACCCTTGAGAATCCAATTATTGAATTTGAAACGAAAGATGTTACCAGTAACGGACTTAACCGCTGGTTGCAGTGGTATGTGCGGGGGCATTTCTCTGCCCATGGAGAATTATTGGAGTATAACGCAATCGGCAGGGATATCACTCAGTTAAAACGGTGTGAAGAGCAGAACCGATTATATCTGCAATCGGTTGAGTACATTGTGCACGAACGAACACATGCACTTCAGGAATCTAACCAGAAGCTTGCAGAACAATTAATGGTTTCAGAGAAAAAAGCAGCTTTTTTATCAGAACAGGAGTTATGGTATCGAGCGGTCTTTAATAATATTGCCGAACTTACCCTTCTGTTTGAACAGGATGAAGAAGGAGAAGCAGACAGAATAATCGAGGCAAATATTCGAGCCTGCCAGGTTTTACAATACAATCATGATGAACTGGTCTTAATGGTATCTTCAGATATTATTACAGAAAAACACAATACCAAATACCAAAAAAGTTATGTGAAACAGTTCACTGAAGACCAGATTATCAGGTACCAAGGAATTATGATGAGAAAAGACGGGGGGGAAATTTTAGTTGACATTTCAGAACAACGATTCAGAATGAAAGAAAAATCTGTCGTTCTGATGATCTGCAGATGTATGGAGGAACCCAAGGATCTCTAAGCTCAGGATGTCTCCGTTTTCAAGTCTTAATGTGAGATCAACAAACTCATCACGCGCCTCAACCTCGGCAAATTCTGTTACCAAAAAGCTGTACCCAATACCTGAAAATCTGAAGTGAACATTAGTGTTAATGAAATCCCAGCAAATACTCAACAACCGGCACTATCCTGATCTCCACACCATCTTCCTCCATGATCTTTTCGGCCTGTTCAGTGATGATATACCCGGTATCCAGATCAAATGCTTTACAAGCAGTTAACAGACCACCAATCTCCCGCTCCATATTCTTCCCGGTCTGATCATGGATGACGGTGTAATCTGCACTCATTCCAGTCTCTCCTACAGGATGGAGACCGACAATGACAAGAAGGGAGTTATCATAGAGGATATGGAGCCTGGCAAAATCGTATTCCTAATTTCGAATTATCCATATGCTATGATTGCAAATATTAATCATGGATATACTGAGGGTCTACCTTGATGTTTGTTGTTTATGTCGACCCTTTGATGATCAGACACAGCCAAGGAATTTCATTGAAAGTCAGGCCGTCCTTGAGATATTAAGGAATTGTGGATTTACATGGACACTGGTGATAAGTGATCTTATTGAATTTGAACTCGCTCAAATCCCGGATAAGATGAAATATCTGCAGGTGTATCAAAATCTTCCAAAAAATTTTGAGTATGTTGAGGTTGATGATGATGTCATGACATTATATTCCAGACTGGTTGTGTGTGGATGTTCACCAACAGATGCAATGCACGTTGCTCTCTCCAGAAAAGCGAAGGCTACTTTCCTTACGACAGATGATCTTTTGCTTGGAATAATTAGAAGAACCTCTGGTGATATAATTATATGTGATAATCCAGTAACCTGGTTGACAAGAGGTGACTATGTCTGAAGATACCCTTGCCCAAATCCATCAAAAGGGTCTTGAAGTATTATTTCGTGAGCTTGGGCCAGTTGATGCTGTGAGATTTTTACATTTATATGATAAAGGTCATGGAGATTACACAAAGGAAAGATCTCAATGGCTGAGTAAGGATCCGGATGCGTTTCTTTCAAACTTTTTGGAGTGGAAAGAGAAAAGAAAAGAATCCTCAGATCAACTCTGATTTTTATTGAGTCATCATTCAAAAAAACAGAAGAAGTCAGGTGATAAGACTCTCACATGTTTTTACATGAACGTTCTTACGACATCTGCACTATCGCCAGTTCCTCAAGTCTATTTAAACATTTGCCAAACCCTACAGCATCGGGTTATTCATTGAGCGGGAAATAAGCACAGGCACTTTAATCCTTAACAAATACCCCTCCAATAGTATGATTTTCAGGCATGCAGGGAAGAATAGGGTACAGGTTTGAGATATGCTGAATAACTGTCCCTTGTCAGGGGGCCATCTTTTCCACAAACCTGAACAGATCATCAATGGACTGGAAATCAAGGATCTCTAAGCTCAGGATGTCGAGAACGACATCATCCATACTTTGAATCTTATTTTGTGTTTCTCTTGGAAGGGGACCAAATTTCTTTATTAACAATCGCTCAATCAGGTTACGTTTCTCATATAGTCTGCCTTTTTCAAGGCCTTTTTCAATACCTTGCTCTATACCTTGTTTAATACCCTGTTCTATACCGATCTGAAAACCCTGCTCTTTTCCTTTATCCTCTGCATACTTTAATATCTTCAGCATTTTTACCTCTTCCCATATCTTTTCTAACAGTTCAGCCTCCACAAGCCTGTTTGCCATCACCATCGTCAAGGCAATTACTTTATTCTTGATGTTCTCATCCTTAATCTTTTTCTCAAGTCTGATGGTCTCAAGAAGCAGGTCCCTTACCGGAAGCCTGCTCTCCATTAATGGAACGAAAATCAGTTCCAGTTCATTTACCGGTTTTCCAGTAGCAATTTCATCACGCATCCTCTCAAGAACCTCATCGCCATTTCTTCCCTGGATGACCTGGTGGATGACAGAATACTGAAAACAACCGGCATTAAAGAAGGATACATGATTTTTTGAATGGAAAGGGGAAAGAACGACGGTATGGACAGGAATATGATATTTAGAGTATAACCTCAGGTCATAATGGGCAAACCTGATAAGGTCCTCTTCGGTCAGGGTAGCCTGCTCTTCGATGTGGAGGACGTCTCCGTTTTCAAGTCTGAATGTGAGATCAACAAACTCATCACGCGTTTCAACCTCGGCAAATTCTGTTACCAAAACGCTGTACCCAATACCTGAAAATCTGAAGTAAACATTAGTGTTAATGAAATCCCAGCAAATACTCAACAACCGGCACTATCCTGATATCCACACCATCTTCCTCCATGATCTTTTCGGCCTGTTCAGTGATGATATACCCGGTATCCAGATCAAATGCTTTACATGCAGCCAACAGACCACCAATCTCCCGCTTCATATTCTCCCCGGTCAGATGGTAACATACTTGAATTGCGGCCGTTATTCTGGTTCCTTCTTTTATAATAAAATCACATTCATGTGTTGAATCACGAAAGAAAAAAACCTGTTTTCCTCTTCGAATAAGTGCATTGCATACGACATTTTCATAAAGTCTTCCAATGTTCTCCGTAAAAGAAAATGCGACTGAATTTACAAATCCAGTATCAAGGGCAAAAAATTTGGTATCTGATGGAAGCTGTTTTTTCAAAGAATAATGAAAATTTCTGACTTCAAAGAAGAAATATACCTGTTTCAGATAATTGATGTAATCATGAGTTGTTTCATAACTGATCGAAAGGGCCTTACTGATGTTATGGATATTATTCTGTTTTGTGTCATTTGTGAGGAGATATTCAACTAATTTTAGCAAAATGTCATAATTTCGCAGTTTATATCTCCCCATGATATCCCTTAGTAATATTGTATGAAAATATGACAATAACTCTTCCTTTTTCAGGTCTTCTTCAAGCATCGCAACTTTTGGAAATCCTCCCCAGGTCAGGTATCCTGTAAACAGCCGATTAATCATCGTTCGGTCTTTCGTATACTCATTGATGTTGCTATAAGGTATGTTGTGAAAGAGCAGATATTCCTGAAAAGTTAACGGATAAACGTCAATTTTGAGATATCGCCCACTGATTGATGATGCAATCTCACCTGACAGGAGTACAGATGATGATCCAGTCAGATATATTCTGGCTTTTTGTAATTCATAGGCAGAGACAACCCATTTTTCCCAGAATTGTACATTCTGTATCTCATCAAGAAAAAGGTAAACTTCTTTATCCAGATTTATATTTTCTCTGTATGTTGCGAGAATCCTGTCAAGTATTGAAGCATCCATGGCAGGTGGAAACCGGGGGTCCTCAAAATTGATGTACAGGAGCTGCTTCTTGTCATGTTTTCTGGAAAGATCCTCCATCTCCTGTTTCAGGAGTGTCGATTTGCCACTTCTCCTCATACCGGTCAGCACTATGATCTCATCTGATCTTCGCAGCCGCTGCATCTTCTCCAGGTATTCAGGTCGAGGAATAAACCTGGGAAAATCCCTATACCAGTAATTCCAGTCATGGAGAATTGCCATGATCCCAAGTTTTGAGAACTCCTGCATGATGTCTTATTACATCGTATCTGATATGAATGTATACCATGATTTAAGTTATAGATGAGTTTTATTCTATTATATTCGAAGTTTGCATAGTAATGGTTTCATCACCCAATGGTTTATGAATGTGTGTCCAGTGTTTTCCCTCTGGTGGATTAGGGAAAAGAAAAGCGAAGTTGTTTGTTCCGGATCAATAAATAATGAGTGGATGATAGGTTAGAAGGGTTGGTAGCTCGTTTATTCCAACGGGTTGTATGTCAAGTCTTTTTAACATTTGCCAAAGCCTACAGCATCCGGCTATTCATGGAACGAGGAATTGGCCCAGACACTTTAATCCTTAACAAATACCCCTCCAATAGTATGAATTTCAGGGATGCAGGGAAAAATAGGGTACAGGTTTGAGATATGCTGAATAACTGTCCCTTGTCAGGGGGCCATCTTTTCCACAAACCTGAACAGATCATCAATGGACTGGAAATCAAGGATCTCTAAGCTCAG
>Ga0255346_1004878_pt1 | contig 14223 bp, 14 predicted proteins | sample wastewater_treat_FD_194410 | JGI IMG/M metagenome (GOLD analysis project Ga0255346, IMG submission 194410) | Wastewater microbial communities from Lulu Island WWTP, Vancouver, Canada - plant22 | ecosystem: Engineered > WWTP > Wastewater > Unclassified | place: Canada: Vancouver, British Columbia... | reverse complement strand
ATCGTCACAGATCCAGTTCCCACAGCATTCGGTCTTGGTCAGATTCTTTGTCTTGCCGCAGAGACCACAGCGCGGTTTGTCTGCCTTCTTTTTTGCCTGTGCCATCATTTCTTCCTTTCGTCGAACGCCTGCGCTCAAGGTTGAGGTGAACCGCCGCGGTTCACTGAGTACCTTGCAGCGCGTGGTTCGTCTATGATCTCCTCAACAATCGTGTCGGGGTCACCAAGAAGCTCCATCTTAATCGGGGTGATTGACTGGACGTATCCGACAAGGTCTTTCATGCGACGCCAGTTCCTTGCCCGCAGACCGTTGGACATGTTGGGCGGGAGTTGTCGTTCAGAACCGTCCGCGAGTCTGAATCGGATGTATGTCCAGCCAGGCGCCGGATGGACTGGACGTTTGACCGCGACAATGATACATCGGATTTTGTTCAGTTCGACCTGTCCTTTCTCCTTCCCTTCCTGCCAACTGAGAACGCGACCATCGCCGGTCAGGTAGAGTCGAATGCCGAAGATAAAATCGTTCCACCAGAAGAGCGAGAACAAGAAGCAAAACACCCCGACCACCCAATGGGCAACCGCATTGGGCACGAAGCGGAAGACGCCATAGGTCGCTCCCACCGCAAAGGCCAGATTCACCGCCGCAACCCAACGTATGTGGGCATCATAAATCACGATCTCATTCTCGCTTGTCTTCATTTCATCGAGACGAACGTCTGAGGTCACCGGATTCCGAACCCGCCGCGGGTGAGGAATACGGTGAACCTCATGGTTGGGGCTTCTGAATCATAGGGTATTTCGCGGCCATCGCAGTTCTGATCGCCGCCAGGAGTGTCGGGCCTTTGGCCGCTTGATCGGTTGCGCCCAATGATTGGTATTGCGCACGCACAAACTGGTAGGAGGCTTCGAGCACACCGGCGTCAAGCGGTGCTGCCGCAAGAGCGGCAATGTCGGCGGATGTCGGTTCTGCCTTCTTGAGTGAGTCCTGACATGCTGCCATTGCAACGTAGAATCGTAGGTTGTTGCGATCCGCCGAAGACAGCTTGTCCGCGTGAGCGGCGAGAAATGATTCAACCTGCTTCAGTATCTGGGCACTCGCCCGATAGACCTCGATCGGGTATGTTGGGCTGAACAGCCGTTGATACTCGTCGTCCTTCTTGATGAGGGAAGAGGGGCGTGCGCGAGCAGTATCTGGACGCTGAAGGACGATTGCCATAACTGCCTGAGCCATTTGCGGAATGCTGACTATCCGCCCAATCGGTTTGCCCTCATTCTTGTAGAAGTTCTTGCGCCTGTCGTAGTAGAGGCCGAATGGGCGAAGATACTGCTCAATATCTCGATGAATCCGATCTGTTGCCCGAAGAGATGCAGGCGGGATGGCCGTTTGACTGTTGGTCGCCTTAATAATGCGATCCCTGCTTTCCGCTGCGTTGGGAACTATCACGCGCACCAAGACGTTTCTCGTCTCTTTATTTGTATTGCTCGACTTGAAATAGGCGTGGATTTCTGTCGACGTTTGAAGGCCGTTTACGATTTCGGGATTCTCAACGGTAAGTGATTTCCCGCTTTGTGTTGCGCGGGAAGCCAAGATCGTCACCCCATTGTTAAGCCACCAGAAATCCTCCGTACTGGGATGCTGCAAAGTGTCCTGAATCTGCTCGTTGACCTGAGCCTTCCCCTGATAATCCCGGACATTCGCCTCGAAAATATGACGAATGATTTGTCCGGCGCTATCGGTTATGAATGCGTAGAGACTCTTAAGCGATACGAGGCACACGAAGGCAACGGCGCCTGTTGCGGAAATCGGATTCTCGGCGAGCTTGAGTTCGTATGCCGTGGTCGGTGCTCTGCGCGCCAAGTCGAGGAGCTTCGGGGCGCCATAGAAGGAGCAGCGGAATTCCGCCGATGAGAAGTGTTTCTTGACTACCGCTTCGAGTTTGGCGGCTTTGCGCTCTACGTTGGGATGAAGTTGGTCGCCCTTCGTGGCGTAGATGTAGTTGATTGTCAGGCGGGGAAATCGAGAGGCGAGCGTCTGGTACGCTTGGCGGAATCTGTCCGCCGCTTCGAGAAGTTCCTCATTGTAAACTGTCTTCAGCCCCGCAAGGGCTTTTGACAAATCAAAGAGATCGTCGGTCGCCGTTGCAAAGCGATCCATTGCGGATTCGGAGAAACCCGCCCCGGTCTTGGCCTGGATCAGGAAGACGTCGATCTGAACGTTCTTCCGAATGTCGCTGGTGTCCGTGTCTTCTTGCAGTAGTTCGCCGTTTATGAAGACGTAAAGCCCGTCAATACCGCCGTCGCCGCCACCAGCAACGACGCCGGACTCGATTTCGTCATAGGATAGGTCGAAATCCTTTAGAATCTGTTCCGCAGTGAAGATCTCGAAGTACTTTGCACCATCCAGGCCCGGCGCCACCGCCTGACGCTGTTGCTCCAATACTTGGTCGAGAATTATTCGATCATTGCTTGCCATATGTTCTCCCTTTTCTCTCGGCCCCAACGCCCGGAGTCAGACGCAAACTGACCCGCGTCCGCGCGGGTCAGTTTGTAGGCTGGACTCCGTTGTTCGAAGGTCTCTTCATTTCCGGCTTTCCCGCTTCCTTGAGTTTCGCATTCAGCGCGTCCTGTTTCTTCCGCAAAGCGGCTGGCTGAACGAAGTAGAAGTCAAAGAGAGATTCCAAGACGTCGAGGTTCCATTCTGCCTCGCCGGGTTCAACATCAATGACCTCGCCGGACGCGGTGCTCTTGATCGGATGTGCTGCGAAGTTGCCAATGTTGCGCACCGCGTCGAGCGATTCCAATAGATGTCCGGGCAATCTGTTTTCGTCGAGAACCTGCTGAATCTCCTTCGCGAGGTCGCTGTGTTTGACCTTTGCTTTCTCCCTCAGCACGCGCTGAAGGCAACGACGACTCAGCGCAGCGCTGGCCTTTGCGCTGTCAGCGAGGGTGAGACATGCTTCCCGATAGTCCTCGGCATAGTCCTTTGGCACATCTTCGGACAATGGCGAGCGACTAATTGCCCTTGGGTAGACGAGAAACTCTCGATTGTGGTGGTAGTGGTTATTTGGGCCGACGCGGTAGCGTCCATATTCCTGGTGGAGGCTTAGAACGAACTTGTGACATTCAGGGCAAGTACGCCTGAGGAGCACCCATTGGGAATCTCCGTCTTCGCCGAGTTGCACACCCTCCTTGTTGTCATGGAATGCGGTCAAACAGTGTGGGCATTTCATCATTCCCTCCTTCGAACGCCCGGCCTCTGGGGCGGCGCGGCAGCGACGTACCCAGCAGGCCCTGGTTCGATGCTCATGTGTTCTTTTCCATCAACCAATCTGCCAATCCAGCACTGATCGCCATGCGCGATAACTCCGTTGCAGTGAGGATTGTCGTCCGGTCACTCTGTCCGGCGGTCAAGTCTGCGGTCGGAGAGTGGACGACGTAGAAAAGCCGCGAGAAATCCTGGGCTTGCTTGAACTCCGTCTGGTACTGAAGGAACTCTGCCTGGTTTGATGCCGACTTGACTTGAACCATTGCCCGCTCCCCTGTCACGGGAGCCCTCAAGTCAAGATCAAGTGTCTTCTGTGTCTTTCCCAAGACACTGATCCGTTGCCATCCGGCATTTGTGAAGATGAGGTCAACAAACAACTCGAAGTCCTTCCATGTGAGTGATTGGATAAGCGGGATCAATCGCTGTTGGAGAGCAGACAACGCCTCCTGTGCCTCCGATACAATCTCGGGAACTAAGGCATTGATCTTGTTCTTGGCGTACTCCAAATCAACCGAGCAGATGGTTCCCTGAAAACGGCGAACCTGTTGGAATCTCCCGCTGATTCGGTCGAGAGTCAGAGGCACCCCCTGAATATCGACACTCTGCCAGCGGCCACACACCGGTCGAGTCTTGCTGCCGTCGGCAAGGCAGGTTGCCTTGCCTTTTGCGAAAGCCCACCACATCCGGTTTCCGAAGAACGTAACCCACAGCGTGTTCTCGTCGGACTCATAAAAGTACCGTATCTCGTTCGCTATTTCGGTAGCCTTCCCCTTCGTTCTGCCCTGCCGCAACAGGTCAGAGCGAATCTTGTCCCAGTCCTGGCACATACAGGCATCGTGATCCGTATCGTCAAAACCAAGGCGAATGGTTTGGGTCCTCTGAAGGCAATCCTGCTCCCAGTGGCCACCTGACCCCAGTTTGATGAAGAAGGCCGCTTTTGGATTGATCTCTTTCATCTCTTCACCATCGAACGTGTTTTCGGTTAACGTTTCCCTTTTCCGGCGGGGAACGGCCCGCCGGACTCCAATATCGTCAATAATTACCGGTCCGGTCCCATATTTTACCGGTTATGTTTGTAATAAGCATCCTGGAGGTGGTTATACAAAGGTTTCTCTAATACGGCGAAAATTTCGTGAGCGAGGACATTTTCGAAGGTTTTTTGTTTGTTTTTGGTCCTTATTGGGTGATTATACGAACGTTTGTATAATCTAGTAATGAAAAACGATGCATTGCCGGACAAGGAGTTACGATAACAGCGGGGGTTCCCGCGCCCGATGGTTCCGTGATTGCCGAAGACGCCTTGGCCGCGCTCCGCGAGACGATCCGCGTTCGCCACTGTTCTTGCCGTTCCGGGCAAGCCTACCTGGACTGGGCTCGCCGGTTCTTCGACTACCTGCGAGAGATCGGCGCGACCGTCGAGGGTCGGCCCCTCGTCACGCAAGCAACCATCCGCGATTTCATCTCCCACCTCGCCACGCGCCGCCAAGTCGCCGCCAGCACCCGGAACCAGGCCTTCGCCGCGATCCCGATGCTGCAGCGCGTGGATCTGCGACAGATCCGGGAACTGCTGGGATACCGAAGCGTCGAAACGACGATGATCAACACGCATGTCGTCAAAGACCTGCGCACCGCCCCTCGCAGCCCACTCGACGCGTTGTGACGCTGTCGGCACCGCCATGTTTCCTTAGCGTTGAGGGGATTGTCGAAAGGCGTCTTTTCGGCGTCAAGCTGAAAAAATCGCCGTTGTGGAAACGGGTCACGACCAATTCACGCACGCTCCTTAAACGAGGGGTTGCGGGCGGTGGCCAGGCGGAGGACGCGCCGGGCGTGCTCGGCGTCGGTGGCGTCATGAAAATGGGTTATGGTGATGGGACGTCGCTTGGGGCCGATGGCCAAGCGGCAAAACACGCCTGCCATGGCGGAGGGAATCCCTTGCCATGCTCTCGCGAATGGCGTCGTGCGCGGCTTCTCTTCGGACTCGGCTTCCGTATTCTTTGTGCGAAGCGGATATATCGCTTTCTGCTTCCGATCGCCAACCGACGTTCCTTTTCTGCCCCGTCTGAAAACCAGGGACACTTGTCGTGGGGGGATTTGGCTTGCGGGGGTTTCCAAGGCTTGGAAAAATGGCGCCGAACGGCTTCCAAGCCCTGGAAAAAATGATGAATGAGGGGGAATCCATTGCGGAACGGGTCGAACGGGTGCGGGCGCGCGTGGCGGCGGCCTGCGCGCGGGCCGGACGCGATTCAGCCTCGGTGCGGATTGTCGCCGTCTCGAAGACCCATCCGCCGGAGAGCGTCGAGGCGGCGGCGGCAGCGGGTCTGACGATTTTTGGCGAAAGCCGCGTCCAGGAGGCCGCGGCAAAGATTCCGCACTGTTCGGGCCTGCTGGAATGGCACTTGGTGGGCCACCTGCAAAGTAACAAGGCGCGCGCGGCGGTTTTGCTTTTTTCGACGATCCACTCGGTGGACTCGGCGGATTTGTTACGGCGGCTCGACCGGATCGCCGAAGAGGAAGGCCGGCGCCTGCGCGTGCTGCTCGAGGTGAACGTCTCCGGCGAGGGCTCGAAGTTCGGTATGCGGCCGGAGATGCTGGCGGGCGTGCTGAAGGCGGCGGAGGGATTGTCGCGGATCGAGGTGGCGGGATTGATGACCGTGCCGCCGATCTGCGAGGAGGCGGAGCGGGCGCGGGGGTTTTTCGGCGCGCTGCGCGCGCTGCGCGACCGCGCTCGCGCGGAGACCGGGTTCGAGTTGCCCGAGCTTTCGATGGGGATGTCGCACGATTTCGAGCCGGCCATCGAGGCGGGGGCGACGCTGGTGCGGATCGGCACGGCGATTTTCGGTCCGCGGCCGAAACGGCCACCGGAGGAAGGGGAGAGGACATGAGCGGATCGGGGCGGAAGATCGTATTTATCGGCGCGGGCCAAATGGCGGAGGCGTTGGTGCGGGGGCTGCTCGCGGCGGGCCTGGCGCGGCCGGAGGATTTGTTGGTGACGGACGTGTCGCCGGATCGGCTCGCGCATTTTCGCGCGCGCTATGGGATTGACGGAGGGAACGACAACGCCGCGGCGGCGCGGCTGGCGGACGCGCTGGTGTTGGCGGTGAAGCCGCAGGTGTTGCCCGAGGTCTGCCGGGGTCTTGTCGGCGCGCTCACGCACGACCCGCTGACGATCAGCATCGCGGCGGGCGTGCCGGCGGCGCGGATCGAGGATTGGCTGGGCGGATCGGCGCGCGTGGTGCGAGCGATGCCGAACATGCCCGCGCTCATCGGGGCGGGGATGACGGCGATCGCGCCGGGGCGGCGGGCGACGGCGAAGGACCTGGAGCGCGCGGAACAACTGCTGGGCGCGGCGGGGGCGGTGGTGCGGGTGCGGGAGGAGGAACTGGACGCGGTGACGGCCGTCAGCGGGAGCGGGCCGGCCTACGTGTTTTATCTGGCGGAGGCGATGCGCGCGGCGGCGGAGGGACTGGGGCTCGGTCCGTCGCTGGCCGATACGCTCGTGCGCCGAACGATTCTGGGCGCCGGCCGGCTACTCGAAGCGGAGAGGGAGGCGAACCCGGAGGAACTGCGGCGCCGCGTGACGTCGAAGGGTGGAACGACGGAGGCGGCGGTGGGGGTGCTCGAGACGCGGGGGGTGCGCGCGGCGATCGTGGAGGCGGTGCGCGCGGCGGCGGCGCGCGCGAGGGAGTTGTCGGCGCGCGCGGTGTAGAGGCGCGCGGGCGGCGTCCGGCGGGGGGCGGGTCAGAGCAGCGGCGCGAGATGGGCGCGGAGTTCCGCGTCGAGATCGCGGGCTTGGTAGCGGGCGAGGCGTTGGCGCTGGCGGCGGAGCACGGCCTCGCGCAGCTCGGGATCGCGCCGGAGTTCGCCGACGAGCTCGGCGAGGCGATCGAATCGTTTCTCCCGCACGAGGATGCCGGCGCCGTCGAGGGTCTCGGGCACGGCGGCCGCGGCGTAGGCAACGACGGGGGCGTCGTGCGCCATGGCCTCGATGAGCGGGATGCAGAACCCCTCGTGTTCGCTCAGGCAGAGGAAGACCGTGGCGGTGCGGTAGAGGGCGGAGAGGACGGGCTGGGCGACGGCGCCGAGCAACTCGGCGTCGCGCAGGCGCAAGTCGCGCATGAACGTATAGAGCAGCGCCTGGTATCGTTCCGTTCCGGCGAACGAACCGGCGTGGATGAACCGCGCCTCGGGGTCCACGTAACGCTGAAGATAGTAGAACGTCGAGAGGGCGTCCTCGATGCGCTTGTTCGGGGCGCCGCGGCCGACGAACAGCACGTTCGCGCGACCGTCGCCGTAGCGGCGCAGCGTGGCGCGGTCGGGCGGGGTGCCGATGGCGTCGAAATCCAGGGCGAGCGGAAACACGGAGACGTTCCGGTATCCCCAGGTCGCCAGCTCGGCGGCGTTGAAGGCGCTATCGGCGAGGACGACCTCGGCGGCGGCGGCGAGGCGGGCCGCCTGCTCGCGGCCGCGCGCGAGGGTGCGGGCGATTTGTTCCTGGATGCCGTGGAAGAAGTTGGGCGGGGTGATGTTGTGGTAGAGAATGGCCTTGCGGGCGCGCAGCGCGGCGAAGACGTCGTTGGCGTTTGACCCGATGGAGAGGTGGAGCAGGACGATGTCGTCGGGTCGAATTTCTTCGGGCGCGCGGCGCAGGTCGCGCACCTCGCCGCGGAGTTCCGGCAGGATGCGCCGCGCCTCCGCGTAGATTTCGGAGGGATGGCCCCAGGCGCGGAAGAGGGCGCGCAGCGTACGGGCCTCGTTGCTGATGGCGTCGCCCGTGCTGAACCCGGCGACGAACTGGTGGATGGCGGGTTTCACAGGGTCTCCAACGCTTGTAGCAGGCGGCTCTCGACGGCGCTCCAGGCGTACTCGCGGCGGACGAACGTCCGCGCGCGTTCGCCCATGGCGCGGCGCAGATCCGGCCGATCGAGCATCAGTTCCAGTTCCGTCTCGAAATCGGGGTAGTGGCGGAACCACAGGCCGCCGCCGCTGCGCGCGCACTGCCAGCGCAATACCTCGCCGCCGGCGCGCACGAGCGCGGGGGTGCCGGCCAGAAAGGATTCCAGCAGCACAATGCCGAGGCTCTCGAGCGCGGAGGGGTGGACGAACGCGACGGCGCCGGCCAGGGCCTCGTGTTTTTCCTTTTCGGGCAGGAAACCGACGTCGTGGATGAACGGGGCGGAGTCGAGCGGGCCGCTCCCCGCGCAGACGAGCGCGACGTCGCGGCCGGTGCGGGCGCGGAAGGCGCGCAGGTAGTCGGTCAACAGCGGCGTGCCCTTGCCGGCCTCGCGCCGGCCACAGTAGAAGACATAGGGGGCGCCGAGGCCGCGGCGCGCGGCAAAGGCGCGCGGATCGGCCTCGAACGGATCGAGACCGAGTCCGACGACGGCGCCCCGACAGGCCTCGGGCCCGTGGAGGCGGCCGGCCAGGTCGCGTTCCGGCTCGGTATTGAAGAGGCATCCGCGGACGGCGCGGAGCATCTCGCCGATGACCGACTGTCGCGCGAAGGGCTCGTCGTGCAGGCAGGGGACGAGGAGCGTGCGGTCGGGGAAGGCGCGGGCGACCGCCCGGACCAGGCCGAAGAGATAAGGACCGGCGAGGAGGCGGTCGAACCGTTTGCCCTCGGCGCGGAGGAAATCCAGCAGCGCGTCGCTGTTGACGGAATGGCGCAACCATTCTTCCTGCTCGGCGCGCGTCAGGGTCTCGCCGCGACTGATGGCGGCCTGGCGGGCGTGGAAGAGGGCGGGGTCGCGGTCGGGGCTGACGGGGAAGCGGCGCACCTCGACGCCGTTCACGCGCCGGACGTCCGCCGGGCATTCGTTCGCCCAGGTGAAATGGTCGCGGGCGCAGGTGGCGAGAAAGGCGACGTCGAGCCCGTGGGCGGCGAGGCGCTCGGCGAACCGGCGCAGCAGCGTTTCGGCGCCGCCGACCGTCGCCCCGTCGGGATAGCGCGGCGAGACGATCGCGATGGACCGGGGCGCAACCATGAAAGGATCAGCCGCCTTTCTCGGCGGGCGGGGAGGAGGCGGCGCCGAGGCGTTTTTCGAGCTCGGCGACGCGCGCTTCGAGCGCGCGGATCTTCTCCGCGTACTTTTCGTCCACGCTCTCCAACCCGGTGACGAGCAGGCCGTTGACCTGGTTCTGCTGGGACCAGAGCCGGTAGGTATAGAACTTCAGCAGCGACCAGATGCCTTTTTTCAGCCGGACGAGGAAGGGGGCGAACCGCGCGCGGCGCTCGCGAATCTCGAAGTCCGAGATGTCCACGTAAACGGCGTCCCGCAGGCACCGGAGGTAGAAGCCGGCGAACTGCTCGTCGTTCTTGAGCTGGGCGAGGTTCGTCCGCTCAGCGGCGGCGAGGCGCGCGTCGGCATAGACGCCGGCGGCGATCTTCTCGTCCACGGCCTTTTGGATGCGCGCAACGACCGCGTCCACGTCCACGTCGTCGGCGCCGATTTCGATTCCGATATCGTTCATAGTTTCGGGCGCGCGGCGCAAGGCGCGAGCACCCGAGCGGCATAATGCCGCGATTTGCGGCGCGGGCAAAAACAAAAAACGGCGCGGCGGCACCGCGCGGCGCGGCGGCATCGCGTTCCGCGCGCGGTTTCCGGTCTCGCGAACGGACGGCCGAACGCGCCCCGGCGGGAGGGTTCGACCGTGCCGGCGCTTGCCAAAAGCGACCGTTTCAAGGGATGATGCGGGGCATGAGCATGGAATCGGAGGCTCCGGCATCGGAGGAGAGAGAGGCGCTCGAGCGGCGGCCGTTGGGCCGCACGGGGTGGAGGGTGAGCGAGCTGGTGCTCGGCGGCGTCAAGTGGGACACGCACGGTTCGGAGTCGGAGGCGGTGCGGCTGATCCACCGCGCGCTCGAGCTGGGCATCAATGCCGTGGACACGGCGCACACCTACGGCGACGGCCAGAGCGAGAGGCGGCTCGGCCTGGCGCTCGAGGGGCGGCGGGAGGGAGTGTTCGTCTCGACGAAGGTGTCCGACCGCACCTATGACGGGGCGCGGCGGCAGATGGACCTGTCGCTGCGCCGACTGCGGATGGAGCGGGTGGACCTGATGTTCATCCACGGTCTGGACAACGCCGACGACGTGGCGCGGCTGCTCGGGCGCGACGGCGCGCTGCGGGCGCTCGAGGAATATCGGGCGGCGGGCCGACTGCGTTTCATCGGCGCTTCGAGCCACTGGCACCGATCTTCGTTGCTGAAGTTGATGGCGGAATATCCGCTCGATGTCGTGTTGTTTCCGGCGGGGCTGTTCAACCAGGCCTACGGCTATGACTATCTCGGCGAGGCGCTGCCGCTGGCGCGGCGACGGGGCATCGGCACCATGGGCATGAAGGTTTTTGCGGCGGGGCGGGTGAAACACGCGGCGAGCATCGAGCCCTACCTGCGCTACAGCCGGCACGTGGGCGTGGACGCGCTGGTGATCGGCAGCGACTCGGTGGCGCAACTGGAACAGACGGTCGGGATTCTCCGCCGCCGGCCCGGCCCGTTGACGGCGGAGGAGGAACGGGCGTTGTATCCGGAATGCCGGCGGATCACCCGCTCGTGGGATCCCGGCGAGTTCAACTGGGTGAGCCATTACCTGGGACGGACGGCCTCATGAGGAAAACGGGCTTCGACAATCAGCGCTACCTCGAGGCGCAATCGGCGGCGATCTTCGAGCGGGCCGAGCGTTTCGGCGGGCGGCTCTATCTGGAGTTCGGCGGCAAGCTGTTGTTCGATTATCACGCCGCGCGCGTCCTGCCCGGCTACGATCCGAACGTCAAGCTCGAGCTGCTGCGCCGTCTGGGCGATCGGGCGGAGATCCTGCTGTGCATTCACGCGGGCGCCATCGAGCGACGCAAGGTGCGCGGCGATTTCGGGATCACCTACGATGCCGACGCCCTGAAGCTGATCGACGATCTCGGCGCGCATGGGCTGGAAGTGCGCGGCGTCGTCATCACGCGTTTTGCCGAGCAGGCCTCCGCGCGCTCGTTCCAGCACCGGCTGGAGCGGCGGGGGTTGCGCGTGTATCTGCACCGCGCCGTGCCCGGCTATCCGGGCGACGTGGACACCATCGTCAGTGACCGCGGCTACGGAGCCAATCCGCGCATCGAAACGGCGCATCCGATCGTCGTCGTGACCGGGCCCGGCCCGGGCAGCGGCAAGCTGGCGACGTGTCTTTCGCAAATCTATCATGATCATTGCCGCGGCGAGCGGGCCGGCTACGCCAAGTTCGAGACCTTTCCCATCTGGAGCCTGCCGCTGCGGCATCCGGTGAATCTCGCCTACGAGGCGGCCACCGCCGACCTCGGCGATGTCAACCAGGTGGACCCCTACCACCTCGAGGCGTACGGGCGCGTCGCCGTCAACTACAACCGCGACATCGAGGCGTTCCCCATCGTCGAGCGCATCCTGCAGCGCATCCTCAACGGCGTCTGTCCCTACCGGTCGCCGACCGACATGGGGGTCAACCGAGCCGGCGACGCGATCACCGACGACGCGATCGTGCGCGAGGCGGCCTCGCAGGAGATCATCCGCCGCTATTACCGGTTGCGCTGCGAATACGCGCTGGGGCTGGTGGAAAGCGCGGCGGTCGAGCGGGTCGAACGGCTGATGAAGGAATTGGACCTGCGGCCGGAGGCGCGGCGGGTCGTCGAGCCGGCCCGCGCGGCGGCGCGCGAGGCGGAGGCGCGCGGACGCGGCAGCGACGGCATCTATTGCGGCGCGGCCATCGAGTTGGCGGACGGCACGATCATCGCGGGCAAGAACTCCGAGCTGATGCACGCGGCCTCGAGCATGATTCTGAACGCGATCAAGCGGCTGGCGGGCCTGCCGGATCCGCTGCACCTGCTGGCGCCGGACGTCATCGCCTCGATCCACGCCCTCAAGCGACAGGCATTGCAGGAGACGCATCCGGGCCTGAACCTGAACGAGGCGCTGATGGCGTTGGCCATCAGCGCCTCGGCGAACCCGTCGGCCCGCACCGCGATGGAACGGTTGCCGGATCTGCGGGGGTGCGAGGCCCATCTGACGCACATTCCGACGCCGGGCGACGAGACCGGCCTCAAGAAGCTCGGGCTGAACGCCACCTCCGATCCGAATTTCCCGAGCAAGGGTCTGTTTTTCGGCTAAGGTTCGGATCGCGCGCCGTGGGCCCCCGGTCCGACGGCTCCGGAGACGGTCGCACTCAGCGCTTCGAAATTTCCGGCAGGCTGGCGGCGGCGATAGCCTGGCCGTGCCGCTTGAGCCGTTCATCGGGCATGTGCAGGGCGCACCGCTCGGCGAGCTGTGGAAACTCGGCGCGCAGTACCGCCCGGGCCCCGTCGGCAATCAGGGTGCCGCCCTCGCCCGAGGTCACGCGGCCCAGCAGCAGCATGTGGGAAAGATCGTAGAACCGCGCGAACCACGCCAGCGTATAGCCGAGATAGACGCCGACGGTCTCGAACACGCGACGCGCGCCCGGATCGCCCGCGGCGAGGCGGCGCTGGGTTTCCGCCAATTTCTCCGGTAGCGGCATCTCCGACGGCAGGGCGAGCCCGGCGGGCGCCAGCAGGCGGCCGACGGCCTGTTGCGAGAAATACTGCACGCCGCATCCGCGGTCGCCCGACCACTCGTCCGCAGGGGCATCCGCGCGAAAATCCACCGGCACGAAGGCCAGCTCGTTGAGGCGGGTCGTAAGCGCGCCATCCGGTCGCACGTATCCCGCCGCGGTGCTCGTGCCGAGCGAAAAACCGAGGATGGGGCTCACGCCGAGCGCCATCGAACCGGCGAGCGCGGCGACCTCGCCGTCATTGACGACCTCGAGGGGCACGTCGTTCCATCGTCGGCGTTCCTCGATGAACATGCGGCGGATATGGCGCTCAAAATCCTCCGGCGAAACGCCGCGGTAGAGCGAACCGGTCCGCACCTCGTTGTTGACGTAGACGCCGGCCGCGCTGCCGCCGATGGCGTCCACGCGCGACAGATGCGCGGCGGCGCGGGCGATGGAGTCGTGCACGCCGGCGCGGTGATATTCGGGGTCCTTCTCGAAGTAGGGGCTCCAGGGCACCTCCTCGGAGAAGACCACTTCGCCGTCCACGAGGGCGGCGCTCTTACGGTCGCTCCCGCCGAGGTCGAATCCCACGCGGCATCCGTCGAGATGACGCCCGAGCGGGCGGCCGGCCTCGCGCGGCTCGGGAATCTCGTTGGCCGGCGCGGCGGCAAAAGTCAGCGGTTCGCGGTAGATGCCGTGGGAGAAGATATCGTGGTCGAAGGCGCGCGCGCCGCTTGGCGCATAGACCCGGCTCATCTCCGCGGCCAGCTCCGGCGCGCCGGCGATGGCCACGCGCGTGCCCCCGCACTGCCAGAGGAGAAACTTCACCCACCGCTCGAAATAACGGCGATTGATCTCGGCAAATTCCGGGCGATCCGGCAGCATGCGGCGGCGAGCGACGTCGCGCGCGCCGCCTTCGCGCTCGAGCGCGACGACCACCTCGCGGCCGCCGGCTTCCGCCACGCGGCGTTCATAGGCGCGCGTCCAAAGTTCCGCCGGCGTGAACTTGGCGTCGAGCGGCGGCGGACAGCGCATGGCCCGGCGCGCCTCCCGGTTCAGGACCTCGGACGTGATCGGGGATGTCATGGCGACCCTCCTGGGGAGCGGGGTTGATGGGCGGACGGCGGCTGGGCCGGACCGCGTTCCGCCGGCGGCCGCCAGCGCAGGTCGGGGCGGCGGGCGGCGGCGACCTCGTCGAGCCGGCCGACGGGCGTCGTGCGCGGGGCGGAGCGCAACGCTTCCGGGTCTCGTTCGGCCAGGTCGGCCAGGTCCAGCATCGTCTCGATAAAGCGGTCGAGGGTTTCGCGCGACTCGGTTTCCGTCGGCTCGATCATCAGCGCCTCGGGAACAATCAGCGGGAAATAGACGGTGGGCGGGTGAAATCCGCGATCAATCAGGGCCTTGGCAAAATCGAGCGCGCGCACGCCGCGCGCGGCGGTTTTTT
>Ga0255346_1004874_pt1 | contig 14227 bp, 12 predicted proteins | sample wastewater_treat_FD_194410 | JGI IMG/M metagenome (GOLD analysis project Ga0255346, IMG submission 194410) | Wastewater microbial communities from Lulu Island WWTP, Vancouver, Canada - plant22 | ecosystem: Engineered > WWTP > Wastewater > Unclassified | place: Canada: Vancouver, British Columbia... | reverse complement strand
CTAAAAGAAAAGGAGGAGAAAGAGATGCCAATGAAAGCTTCAAAGCTTGACCCGTACCGCGAATACCTCAAAGAACGGCTGGAAGAGTACCCGAAGCTCACCGCTGTCGTTCTAAACGAAGAGATCGTGCAGCAAGGGTACACGGGGAAGCTCAGCATTCTGCGCGAATATGTGAAAGGCCTTCGGAATGGGGAGAAAAAGCCGGACGTGGTACGCTATGAGACCGAACCAGGAGAGTATTTCCAGGTTGATTTCGGACAGGGCCGCACGACTATTGCCGGAGAATGCGTCGTCATTCGATTCTTCTGTATGATCTTATCCTACTCCCGTATGATCTATGTTTGCCCTGTACCCGATGAACGGCTAGCGACGCTACTGGAATGCCACAACAAGGCGTTCGAATACTTCGGAGGGTACCCGAGAAAAGGTCTCTACGACAACATGCGAACGGTCGTCACCCTGTTGAAGAGAGAGAAAGAATACAACAGGAAATTCATGGATTTCGCGAACTTCTACGGGTTTGAAGTCCGTACCCATAAACCGCACCGCCCACAAACCAAAGGAAAGGTCGAGCGCGTGGTGCCCTTTTACCGGAACAACTGTCTATACGGAAAAGAATATTCCCACTTGGGTCATCTGGAAGAAGCCACGGCTCTGTGGTTGGAAAGCGCGAACAGACGATTGCACTCAGAGCTCAAAGAAATTCCCCTTCATCTGTTTGAAGGGGAAGAGAAAGATCATATCACTCGCTTAGAGAGATTATACCCGATTCGTCGATTGGAAACAAGAAAAGTGACCGAAGAGGGAAAAGTCACCTTCCAAAACATGCTCTATGAAGTCGGTTCATCTTACAAGGGACAGAGCGTATGCCTGGTCAAGGAAGGGCAAACGCTCACGGTCTACCTCGAAGATGAACGCATCGCGGCCTATCCGAAGACGGTAGACGTACAAAAAGCCCAGTTAGCCGATTACCAGGAGGTGCTAAAGTGAGCTATCTTATCGTCCACGAACTCCTTAACGAACTGAAGCTGAACGGGATCGAACAAACCTTGGACACGAAGGTAGAGGAATGGTCTCGCAAGAACGAAGACGTTCTCTCACTCCTGAAAACCTTACTTCTGGAAGAAAAGTACTCGCGGATGGCCTCGAAAGTCAAAAACCGAACGAAGTATGCGGGGTTTCCCTTCCATAAGACGTTGAATGATTTCGATTTCTCTTTCCAGCCCAGTATAGATAAAGCGCAGATACAGACGCTCAGCTCGCTCAAATTCCTGTACAACCACGAGAACATCCTGTTCTTAGGCGCTCCCGGTGTCGGGAAGAGCCATCTGGCGATAGGGTTGGGTATGCGCGTGGCCGAAGAAGGAAAACAACCGTATTTTATTCACGCCATAGCGCTGGTAGACAAACTCAAAACCGCCTACAAAGAGTATCGTTTTGACAGTGTGATGCGCTTTTTCCGAAGCGTCGACCTGCTCATCATCGATGAACTCGGATACCTTCCACTGGACCTGGAAGGGTCCAAGCTCCTGTTCGAACTGATATCCAGTCGGTATGAGAAAGGCTCGATCATCGTGACATCAAACCGCCCGTTTTCCGAATGGGACAAGGTCTTTTCCGACGACGTCATCGCGACGGCCATACTCGACCGGATACTTCATCACAGCCATATCGTGAATATTCGAGGAAAGAGCTATCGCCTGAAAGAAAAAATGAAGTCGGGATTATGGGAAAACTCACATCATAATAATATCGGAGAGGTTCCGAAATTATGACAAAACAAACATCACTTTTTGATCGGTGTTTTCTCACATTTCCGATCGGTGTTGACAACGGAAGCGGAGTGGGAATACGCGGCGCGCGGGGGACAAAACTCAAGGGGATATATATTTGCTGGAAGCAGCGACCTAAACGAAGTGGGGTGGTACAGCCGTAATTCAAAAAGTAAGACACACCCTGTAGGCGAGAAGAAATCGAACGAGCTGGGGTTGTACGATATGAGCGGGAACGTGTTTGAATGGTGCCACGATTGGTACGAAAAAAGCTTCTACAAAAACGCGATGCAGATGAACCCGGCAGGGCCTAGCCGTGGCGCCCGGCGGGTGGGGCGGGGCGGCAGCTGGTACCACAACGCACAGTTCTGCCGCGTGGCGTATCGTGATTACAGCGTGCCGACGAGCAGCTACTACTCCCTCGGCTTTCGCCTTTCCAGGACGGTTATTTAACTTTTAGATTTTTACCTTTTTACCTTTTGCTGGTTTTGACCTTGTGTTCTGTTTTTCCCCCGAAAAGGGCGGAGCGAGGGGCGCAGCAAGCGAAGCGAAGCCCTTTTCGGGGGCGTCCAACAAGAAGTGGTTTATACTTCTTATTGGATGGAACGTCACTTTTTTTCGGGAGGGGGAACAGGCGTTGTTCGCCGTGATTACGATACCGTCTGGGAACACCGCCCGTTTTTAGCGCCGAACTTTGTGCGTTTTCGATGGGTAAGAGGTTTTTATGACCCGGCGATCCGCAATTTACCTTTCTTAAAAGCGCATCGCGCCGTCGCGAAAAGAAGAGACGCTTACGCCGCGATTACTATATGGGCTAAAACTCTCGCGATCAATTCTGTCCTTGTTTCTTGATTACACCCCATAATTTGACGCACACCAGGTATCTCTAAATTCAGCAAAATCGGATATAATAGGGTAAATAAAACGAGGAATGTACGTATGGGACAGTCGGAACGCATTTTTTACCGGGGACAGCTGCTGCCACTGAACGTCGTTTCCAGCAATCGGGTCGGAAACGTCTCTATTTCGGCGGGATCCGCCTCTTTGGAGATCTCGATCCACCCGTATCTTAAGAGTAGGCTCACAGATGGGGACGTGAAGAAATGGGTCAGGTTATGGTTGGAGAGCGAGGCCCGGCGGTTGATTCCGATTAAGGTCAGAGAATGGGCGGAGAAGACCTCCCTCTATCCTGACAAATTACGGGTCAAAGACCAGCGTTCTCGTTGGGGGAGCTGCTCTTCAAAGGGGAACATCAACCTGAATTGGAGGTTGATCATGGCTCCAGAAACAGTAATGGAATACGTGATCGTTCACGAACTCTGCCATTTGCGTTTTCCAAATCACTCAAAATCTTTTTGGGCGCTGGTTGCCCACTACCTCCCCGATTTCCAGATGAGTAAAAGCTGGTTAAGAAAAAACGGTCAAATGCTCTTCTTGACTTAATAATTTAATCAGGTATAATAGTTCATCGTCCGAATAGAAAGGATCACTGGCCTAAACCTTCGACGGGGTCTTCCTAAGGGATGAGCCTACGGTTCCTTCACCATCGGATGCCTCCCTACGAGGATGGTATCGACTGCGAAGGTGCGAACACCCATTCCGATCTTCGGAAAAATCTTGCATCTTAAGGAGGAAAACTTGAAAACCGATCTATTTGAGAAGCGAAAGCAAGAGTTGTCACGCTTGACAGACGAAGAGCTGAACCGAAAGTTTTGGGAATTGTCGGAAAAGATCGTGGACCCGCTCGTCAAACTCGCGTATGAAAACACGACGCCCTCGATCGAGCGATCTGTTCTTCTACGGATGGGGTTCAATTCTTTGGAAGCGAAAGGGTTCGTCGACAAGTGCTTTGAAAGGGGCTTGTTGGGAAGAGGAGCCGGTCACGTTATTTTAAAGGTGGCCGAAGAGCTGAAACGGGACTACTTGGCCGTCGGTAAAGAAATGGCGGAAGGCAAACACTGGGAGGTTGCCGAAAAATCGTTCAAAGGAGTGAAGATCGGATGAGTTTAGACCCGACGAAAAAATTGGATGTTGACGAGATTCTGACCGGTTTAGCAGACTATCGTCCGAAACGAAAAGGTTGGCACTGGCGTGAAGCGCATCCAAGCGAGAAAAAAGAGGGGAGTTACCGATACGAAGAGATATCGAAACCCCTGACCCAATCGCTCCCTTTGCCGGCCGGACGATACTTCGACAATATCGACCCGCAACCTCAGGAAATCATTACGGCCGAGATCGCTTCCGGAAGATTCGAAGATGACCTTCGCCGTATGAGAATGGCTGCCTGGCACGGCGCTGATCACATTATGGTCATCCGGACCCTCGGACAGTCCCATTTCGACGGGTTGTTGGAAGGGACGCCGGAAGGAACGGGAGGGGTGCCGATCACCCGAAAAGAAATCCGCGCAAGTCGTAAAGCGCTGGACTTGATAGAAGAGGAGGTAGGCAGGCCGATCAATTTCCATTCTTACGTCTCCGGTATCGCAGGGCCGGAAGTGGCTGTCTTGTTCGCCGAAGAGGGCGTGAACGGAGCCCATCAGGATCCGCAATACAACGTCTTGTATCGGGGTATCAACCCGATCCGGTCTTTTGTGGACGCCGCCGTAGCGAAGAAACTGATGGCCAGCGCCGACATTCTGCAGATCGATGGCGCGCACAACGCGAACGCCTCATCGAAGATCGCCTGGAAGGTGATGCCGGAACTCCTAGTTCAACACGCGATCAACAGCTCGTTTTCTGTTCGCGCGGGGATGAAGAAATCGTTGATCTCTTTATCGACGGTCCCCCCGATGTCCTCTCCCTCTCCGTCTTTCCGGCTCAATTTCGTTTACGCGCTGACGATTCGAGAACTCTTCAAAGAATTCAAGTTCCGCGCTCAGATGAACACGCGTTACATCGAAGCGGACCTATACGACGCAACCCGTATACACGTTCTGGATGCCGTTCTCAGTCGATTGACGCACGCCGACCTCCAATCCACCATCACCCCGGACGAGGGTCGTAATGTCCCCTGGCACATCAATTCGATACGAGGAGTCCAGACGGCCAAACACACTTTAATCGCACTGGACGGTATAAAACGGTACGTCGGGCCTAAGATGGACGCGCTGAAGGACGAGATGCGTGACTTGAAGATCCGCGCGATCCTTTATATGGAGGATATCTTAGAAAACGGCGGCTACTTTGAAGCGGTCGAAAAAGGCTTTTTCGTCGATTCGGGATACTTTCCCGAGAGGAATGGCGATGGCATCGTAAGGAAAAAAGACGGCGAACTCGGAGCCGGCAGCATCGTACCTCGAGAACGCGACTATTACGCGCCCGTTTGCCACCATTACGGTTATAACGCGCTTCCCGCTGGCGTTAAAAAGGCGTGCGACCCCATTCGAGGATGCACCCTGGATCATCCGGAAAAGATCCAGTTCTTGGATGAACTGGACGAAAACGACAACGTAGAAGTCCGCCGCGCCGCCGTTCGAGAGTCCGAACGCAAGGGTCTGCTCAAACCGGAAGTCGAATGGAAGAACGATGGGATCATTCAGTTGGACATCACGATCCCCGATAACCCCGATATAGCTGAAGCTGCGGCTTTGGAAATAGCCAACCGTTTGGGATTGGAAGAGCCTACGGTCATCTCAAAAACAGTGCTGCACCCGGCCGAGGGAACCTATGTCGAATTAAAGGCCCGCGTGCCGTTTTTCGTCGATCGGAACACCTTGCGATTGCCTGAAAAACCCGTCACGCTATCGGAGGAAGAGATCACACGGTACGTTCACGAGAATCCGCTGCGGGTCGTCGCCGGAACGGTGGGGAACGACGAACACTCTGTCGGAATCAGAGAAATTTTGGATATCAAGCACGGCGGAATAGAGAAGTTCGGCATTAAATACACCTATTTAGGGACCAGCGTGCCGGTCGAGAAAATGATCGACGCCGCGATAGAAACGAATTCCCAAGCGATTCTTTGTAGTATGATCATCACTCATAACGATGTTCATATCGACGAGATGAAAAAGATCCATCAACTCTGCATAGAAAAAGGTGTGCGTGACCGGTTGCTGCTGATCGCGGGCGGCACGCAGATTAAGAACGAGATCGCCATTCAGTCGGGTATGGACGCCGGTTTTGGAAGAGGAACGAAGGGAATCGATGTCGCCAGCTTTATCGTCAAGACCCTTCAGGGGAAAAAGGCGGGCGGTTAACTTTGCTTACCTTTGAAGTGATCTCATTGGACTGTCCCGAGGATTGCAATCTCATCCTTGGACAGTCGCACTTCATTAAAACGGTGGAAGATATCTCCGAATTGCTCGTCACCTCCGTCCCCGGTATCGAATACGGCTTGGCTTTCAACGAAGCTTCCGGACCGTGTTTAATACGCGTGGAGGGAAACTGCGCGCCCCTGGTTGACGCCGCGCGTGATAACGCCCAGCGTATCGGTGCCGGTCACATTTTTGTCTTGTTGATCCGCAAAGCCTATCCGATAAATTTCTTGAACGGGTTGAAGCAGACGCAGGAGGTCTGCTCGATCTACGCGGCAACCGCGAACCCGATTCAGGTCATCGTCGCGCAAACGCAGCAGGGTAGAGGGATAATGGGAGTTGTCGATGGATCCTCTCCAAAAGGAGTGGAAGGTCCAGAGGACATTGCGAATCGGAAATCGTTCCTGCGTAAGGTGACCGGATATAAATTCTAAGGGTGAGGAACCCCGGTTGGACACCTAGTATCGAACATCTTCCCAGATTGTGTCGAAAGGATCGATGTGCGTGGACAAAGAAACCCTTTTAAGAGAAATTATTGATCGGATCGCGACGTGTACGCGTTGTGGATTATGCGAACATCGCACACAAACGGTTCCCGGGGAAGGCAATTTAAACGCGCGTTTATTTTTCGTTGGAGAGGCGCCCGGAAGAGAGGAAGACCTTTCCGGGCGCCCTTTCGTAGGCGCAGCCGGTACGCTTTTCACTGAAATCCTGAAATCGGTGAAGATCGACAGAAAGGACGTGTACATCGGGAATATCATCAAATGCCGACCGCCGGATAACCGCACACCCACGATGGCGGAAATGGACGCGTGCGCGCCTTTTCTCTTGGCCCAGCTTCAAGTCGTGCATCCGAAATTGATCGTGACGCTGGGCGCCTCCTCACTCTCTTACTTTCTACCTGAACGGGAGATCAAGATCACGGAGATGCGCGGGAAACGCCTGCAGTGGGAGGGAGGAATCACGATTTTCCCGATGTTCCACCCCAGCTACCTCTTGAGAAACGCCTCAAAAGCGCCGGGTTCACCGAAAGCCTTAACCTGGGATGATATCCGCGAGGTGCGGAGGATATATGACCAGTCTGAGTAAACGGGTCGATCCCGCGATGTGGGTAATTCTGGTATTTTTTCTGATTTTTTTATTCCTCTTCAAACTGGCCCCAACGATTATGGGCGCCCTCGTCTTCGGATGGTACCTTTCTCTGATCATAGAAGTCCCGGCTCGGGCGCGGTCTAAGATCAAAGGCGTCTCTTATCGTTTTGGAACGGTCGTTTCTGCGATCGTCTTGTTTTCCCTAATCGCCTACGCCTTCTACTCCGTCTTTCCGATTTTGATCGAAGAAGGCAAGAAAATCTTTCCAATGATCCAAAAAGCGGCTCAAAACCTGAACTTGAAACCCCTCTTTTCCACCGGAGCGCGGATAGACCAGAAGGCCGTCGATATCGTCGAAGACATCACCACTCAATTCGTTTCCCGGTTTTCGGAGCTCGGCGTCAACATCCTCAATACCGTGATCCAGCACATTCCGGGCGCGATGACCGCCATTATGCTCTTCATCATCACAGCCAGCTACTTCACGACCCTTCTGCCGATGCTTAAGAAAAACTTGTGGCGATTCTTTCCGAAGTCGACCTTAGCGCGCTCTATAGAAGTAATGAGCGCCCTCTACAACGAGGTGCGCCATTTTATCACCGGGCAGGTCATGCTGGCCGGTATAATCGGCTTCTTAGTAGGCTTGGGGATGTTTTTTGCGCAGATCCCCTATGCCCTTTTTTTGGGATTTCTCTCAGGGATCACGAACTTCGTGCCGTTCTTAGGCGTTTTTGTCGCGGGTGTTCCCGCCGTTCTCTTGGGCTTCACGAACGCAGGAGTTCCCGGGGCGCTCAAGGCGTTGATCGTCCTCATCATCGTCAATCAACTGGAAAGCTGGGTCCTTTCCCCCAAAATACAGGGCTCACGGATGAAGATCAACTGGTTCGTCATCATCATCTCCGTCTTCATTTGCGGCTCCTACTTCGGAGCTGTGGGCGTCTTGCTCGCGATCCCTATGCTGTTGTTCTTACGACACTATTGGTCCGCTTACATGCTCGAGTTGTTCAAAGCGCTTTGAACCCCTAACCCCCCCTCGCTCCTTCGGTTACCGTTTCTTTTTTATCGGACGAAGTGCTATAATACAGCCCGGAAGTAGAAATGTGCGACTTGAAGGAGCACCCAAATGGCACGGAGCAATGAGTCTTTGGCACAGAAGAGGGAAAAACTCATCGGCAGTTTCTTGCACAAACACTGGTATCGTTATCTGATCGGCATCTTGATCCTTCTATTGGTTGATGTCCTGCAGATTTATATCCCCGGATACATTAAAACCTTGGTAGATAGCCTGGAATCGTCGGCGGGAGACCTGGCAGTGGTCGCGTCGTCTATTCAGATCATCCTGTTGATCTCGGTCGGCATATTCTTCTCCCGTTTTTTTTGGCGTTGGTTTATCATCGGTTCCTCGAGGATGTTCGAAGAGTTTTTGAGGAACCGGTTGTTTTCTAAGCTGCTTTCGCTCTCACCTTCTTTTTACGACCGCATCAAGGTCGGGGATATTATGGCCCGGATGACGAACGACGTGAGCGCCACACGGATGATGCTTTCTCAAGGTGTGATAATGCTGACCGACGCCATCGTCTTGAGCGTCTTAAGCATCTATATGATGATCACCCAAGTCGATTGGCGTCTGACGCTCATAGGGATGATTCCGCTGCCGTTCTTAGGCCTCATCGCAGTCGGATTCGGCCGCGCGATCCATCATCGGTTCACGGCAGTGCAGAACACCTTTTCCGACATCACCGACCTCGCCCAAGAGTCATTGGACGGCATTCGGGTCGTGAAAAGCTATGCGATTCAGCCAGAAAGGAATACCCGATTCGGTAGCAAGTGCGCGGAGTACTTCGCGAAATCGATGAATTTGGTCCGAGTATGGGGACTCTTTTTTCCATTGATAGAGCTATTTGCCTCTTTGGGAACGGTGTTCGCATTGTTTTACGGAGGTCACCTGATCATCACGGGGCAGATCAGCCTAGGCCAGTTCATCGCCTTCACCCAGTACCTCGGACTGCTCGTTTGGCCGATGATCGCGATCGGTTGGGTGATCAACATCATACAAAGGGGGCGGGCATCTTACAAACGGTTGAATTGGATCGTGGAACAAGTCTCCGAAGTGCAAGAGCCCGTTACCCCTGAAAAAGCGGATTTGAGCAAGCAAATCGAAATCCGTGACCTCTCTTTCTCTTACCCGGGGTCGGAAAAGCTTGCTTTGAAAAGCCTCTCATTGACAATAGAAAAAGGGAAGACGGTGGCCTTCGTCGGGCAGACGGGTAGCGGAAAGTCCACGTTAGGTAAGCTGCTCGTGAAGATGTATTCGGTGCCTGTCGGCAAGATCTTTATCGGCGGTAAGGACATCAATGCCTTATCTATGAAGGATATCCGCGACCAAGTTTCGTACGTCCCTCAGGAAACCTTCCTCTTCTCAGCAACGATCGAACAAAACATCGCCTTCAGTCACGACGTCTACTCCGCCGAAGAAGTGCAGAATTACGCCAAACTGGCGGCCGTTCACGACAACATCGCCGATTTCCCGGAGGGTTATCGTACCCTGGTGGGCGAACGGGGAATCACGCTTTCGGGAGGTCAGAAACAGCGGGTAGCGATCGCCCGAGCCCTTATGAAAAAAACTCCGGTGGTCATATTGGACGACTGCCTTTCCGCCGTCGACGTCGAAACGGAGATGCACATCCTCAGGAGTTTGGAAGACGAAATCGCGGACAGAACCACAATCCTGGTCTCTCACCGGTTGAAGGCAGTCGCTTCGGCCGACCTCATCGTCGTCTTCGATAACGGTCAAATCGCCGAATCGGGCACGCACGTCGAGCTCTTGGAGAAAAACGGGATGTACGCGACCTTGTACAAAAAACAACTCCTCGAAGAAGAGATCAAGAGGAGGCCCACGCCGTGAGCGCGTCTAAAGACTACCACCTGGAGAAGGAAGAAGAGGGGAAAGGTTTCGATTATCACCTTTTCAAACGCTTGTGGGCGTACGTGACCCCCTATCGCAAACTGTTTTACCTATCTTTGCTGATGCTGGTCCTCGGCACGCTTTTCCAGCTGTACATCCCTTACGTTTCGAAGAACGCGATCGATGCCTTTATGATGCGCGAACACCGGTACACCTCTTCCGCGGTAGAAGCGAAAGGGTATTACCGCTTGGACGAAGGGTTGTGGATAAAAGAGGATAAAGGAGGAGCGTTTTCTTTAACGCGGAGAGACGGCCACTTCGTTCTCACCGATGGACTCCTCTCTTTCCGCTTGAGCCAAGAGCAAATTCGGGAACTGCGGGTGGACGATATACAAGGGATCGACAAGTCGGTCCTCATCCTGTTGGTGTTGCTGTTCTCTGTGTTCTTCACCAACTATATCCAAGTTTATTTCTCCAACAAACTGGGGCAAAAGGTCATCTACGATATCCGCACAGGGTTATTTCGGAAAGTCTTGACCCTCCCGTTGAAGTTTTACGACCATAACCCGACGGGCAGGATCGTGACCCGCATCACAAACGATACCGAAAACCTCAACGAGTTCTTCACATCCGCTGTGACCAGTATAGTGAAGGACATCCTCTTGTTGATCGGAATCATAGGCTTTATGCTCTTCTTAAGCAGCCAATTGACCGGTTACTCCTTGTTCGTTCTACCGGTTATTGTATTGGCGACGGCCTTATTCCGTTTCTTCGATCGGAAAGCGTATCGAAAAGTCCGCGTGCGCTTAGCCCGCATCAACGCGTTTCTTGCGGAACACCTGTCCGGGATGTCCGTAATCCAGCTGTTTAATCGAGAAACGTCCAAATACGAAGAGTTCAAGAAAACCAATCACTCCTACTATCGCGCAACCTTGCAGCAGCTCACGGTGTTCGCCGTCTTCCGACCCACGATGGATATCCTGTTTTATATCGCTTTGTGCGTGGTGATATGGTTCGGTTCCAAAGACTTCGTCTCCGGCATTATGACCTTTGGTGTTCTTTACGCATTCATCAACTACATCGATATGTTCTTCCAACCGCTTCGGGACCTTTCCGAAAAATTCGACATCGTACAAAACGCTCTCGCCTCAGCCGAAAAGATCTTCAAATTGCTCGACGAAAAGGCCTCGGAAATCGAGCCTTCCCAAGAAGGCCCCGAGATCCGCGATGGTTCCGTTGAATTCGAGAGTGTGACCTTCGGCTACAACGAAGGCGTGGAGGTGTTGAAAGACATCTCCTTCAACATCCGCCCTGGAGAGAAGGTCGCGATAGTGGGGGAAACGGGCGCAGGGAAAACTTCTCTTATCGGGATACTCACCGCGCTCTACCCGATACAAAAAGGGCGGATTTTAATCGACGGGATTCCGATAGACGCCTATCAAGTCCACGCCTTACGCAAACAGGTTGCGGTCGTACTGCAGGATGTCTTCATTTTTTCGGGTGACGTCGTGGACAATATCCGGCTCTTCGACAACGCGGTCTCTCGAGAAGAGGTGATCGACGCGGCCAAATATGTTAATGTCGACCATTTGATCTCGCGGTTCGAAAAGGGTTACGATACGATGCTCAACGAACGGGCCTCTACGCTTTCGGCCGGTGAAAGGCAACTGATCGCCCTGGCGAGGGCGGTCGTGAGGGATCCCAAGATCCTGGTATTGGATGAAGCGACGGCCAATATCGACCCCGTCACCGAGGCGTTCATACAGGACGCGATGGAAAAAGTGACTCAGGGACGCACCGTCATTACCATCGCGCACCGGCTCTCGACGATCCGAAACGCCGATCGGATTTTTGTTTTTCACAAAGGACGACTCGTCGAAAGCGGCACGCACCTCGAATTGTTCGCCAAAAACGGGCTTTACACACAACTCTATCGTTTGCAATATCAGCTGAACGAATGAATTAAGGGGGTCCGATCTCTATTTCCACACCATTTTTAATCGACTATCATATCCACTCCAACTTTTCTTTTGATTCCCGAATGACCATACCCCAGATCGTGGAAAGGGCCGAAGCGTTGGGCATCGATCGATTCATTATCACAGATCACTACGAAAATGTGAGCGACAGCGGGTTACGGAGGTTTTTCATCCCAGACCCGGAAGAACATCTGGCGCAACTGAGAGCCTATGGGCTTCCTACGGGTCTCGAATTCGGCTGGGACACGGAAACGCCGATTCGCTACCCGGTCGAAGCTTACGACTTCGTCTTGCTCAGCTTTCACAATTTAAAAAGGAGCGGGTTTAGAGGAGCCATCGACTACGACGCCTATTTGGAGGATGTGTGGAATGGGGTGAACCTGTTTCGGCATTTCACCGTCCTCGCGCATCTGGACTTGCCGAGGAGGTATGTAGAAGGTAATCCCCCTTTTAGTCAACAGCATTATCCCCACTTCGAGCGCATTTTTAAGAAATTGATCGAAGACGGAAAGGGGATCGAGTTGAACTGCTCGACGATTCGTCAGTATGGACAGCCGAATCCCGCTAGAGATCTCCTTGAACTCTATTTCAACTGCGGTGGAAAAGTGATCACCTTAGGCTCTGACGCCCATAAAATCGATGATATTGGAAAAGACCTCCTTAAAGGGCGGGCGATACTCGAAGAGATTGGGTTTCGATACCTCACCGTCTTCGAAGACGGAGAGTATACCTTCAGACCTCTCTGAGGGGAAAGGAAGGGCACGGTGTACGACATCTGTTTTTTAGGGTACGGGGTGAGTAATCAAGGTGCGCTGAGACTATTTTTGAAAGAGTACGGCGGAAAGGCTTTCGTGTCAACCCTTAGCCGCTTGACCCCATCAGAAAGGCAACGCTTCGAAGCCGAAAGCGTGGACTGGGAAGAAGGCCAGAATTCTGACAGATGCCTGCTTTGCCAAAGAATCGTCGTTTCGCCCGGTATCCCACCGAAGACACCGATCCTAACGGCCGCCTACGAGAAGGGCATCCCCGTTTGTAGCGATATCGACTTCATCTCGCCCCTCTATCCTCCGGGGATCCTGACGGTGGGAATCACAGGAACCAACGGTAAGACCACAACGGTGGAGTTAACGGCCCACCTTCTATCTAGCGTGATGCGTTCGACAACGGTCGGGAACATCGGGTTCTCCCCCGCTGATCTGATCCTGGAAGAGCGTCTCTCCGAGACCGACGCCGTCGTATTTGAACTCAGCAGCTTTCAGCTGTACTACACGCATATACCATTTCTGAACATCGCGGCGCTACTAAATATCACGACCGATCATCTCAGCTGGCACACGACCTTCGAGGCGTATGTGGAGGCGAAACGGAAGGTATTCGCCCTTAAAAAGAGTCCGGACCGTAACCGACGCAACTTGAGCAGCCTCCGGTTAACCGCTGGGGCGCCCGTGGATTTTTCGGTCGGGTACGAGCCCAACGACTCGTGTCAGATTACTGAACATCCGCGCGCTTTGAAAATCCATACGGATCAAGGACCTATCTCCCTCTCTTTGGAGGGCTATACGCTCAAAGGAGGGCATAACGATCGAAACGCGGCCTTCGCCGCTTCTATCGCTTACTTGAGCGGCGTGTCGCTAGAAAGGATACAGAACGGTTTGTCCACGTACAAAGGGGCGGAGCATCGGTTGGAAGAGTTCCTGGTCCACCGCGGTGTGACCTACGTCAACGATTCCAAATCCACAAACGCGGACTCATTAATACAAGCGATTAAAACCTATCGGGGAGAGGGTGGGCGACTGCTTCTACTTATGGGAGGGAGAGGAAAGGGCGAGGATTACACGTCTCTGGCCTCCGAAATCAGGAAGGGCTGCCACCACGTGTTCCTATGTGGCGAAAACGCGCCGCTTATAGCCCCTCTAATAGAAAACCACCTACCGGTCTCCCGCTATTCGAATTGGACGGAGGCGATCGCGCAGGCCATCGCGCAGGCGAGAGAGGGAGACACCGTTCTTTTCAGCCCAGGGGGTTCGAGTTTCGACTTCTTCAACAACTATATAGAGCGAGGGCTGTATTTTAAAAAGGCTTGTCGCGAAAACCTGTCCCGACTTTCGACCGGTTTTGGAGAAAAAGGGAAAAAATAAGAAAAAACAACGCTGAAACCCGCATGAAATCGTTGAAAATTTTGGATTTTTAGAAAGTAGTGGCCTAATAGTGTAACAGTTTCGA
>Ga0255346_1004871_pt1 | contig 14237 bp, 12 predicted proteins | sample wastewater_treat_FD_194410 | JGI IMG/M metagenome (GOLD analysis project Ga0255346, IMG submission 194410) | Wastewater microbial communities from Lulu Island WWTP, Vancouver, Canada - plant22 | ecosystem: Engineered > WWTP > Wastewater > Unclassified | place: Canada: Vancouver, British Columbia... | reverse complement strand
TGCAAGACAGGATTCGTGGTCGGCTACTCGCCCTCGCTGCGGCATCCGCTGTGGGCCGCTTACCGCACCTACCCGGTGGCGACGCCCGCCGAACTGCCGCCGCGGCCCTCCAGCTTCAAGCCCGACCCGCAAGCCAAATGCTCACCGCAACACAACGAGTATACCAAGAGCGGCTACGATCGTGGCCACATGGTACCCAACCTCGCCATCGCCTCCCGCTTCGGCAGGACAGCACAGCTCGAGACCTTTCTGACCTCGAACATCTGTCCGCAACGGCCCGGTTTGAATCGCGGCCCTTGGTACGAACTCGAATACCGCATTTCGGAGGTCTGGCCGGACACCGTCGGGTCGGTTTGGGTCATCGTCGGCGCTGTTCCCTCGCCGGAAGACAGGCGGCTCCAGTCAGGCATAAGTATCCCGACCGCCTTTTACCAGATCGTAGTCTCGCAGCGCGGCGAACGCCTGCGGGCTTTCGCGGTCTACATGCCGCAAAACATCCGGTGGCGGGCCTACGCGCGCTCCACACTGGTCTCAATCGACGAAATCGAGCGCATCTCCGGACTGGATTTTCTCGCCGACCTGCCGGACGATGTTGAAGCGGCGCTCGAAGCAACAACGCCCACGCGCCTCTGGCCGACAGGCATCCACGGCTTGTACCGCCTGCTGCGCGAGCGCTTTCGCTCGTATGACTAGCGTGCGCCCCGTTTTGTGGGTGGCGTTTACGCCGCCGGACGAGCAGACGCTCGTCCAACCGATTACCCTCGCCCCACTTTTCTCATATCCGGCTTGATGCAACTGTGCTATAAATAGTGGCACCTTTGAAACAAATGATGGATGCTGAACGAATGAGTGATACTTTGCAGGAGGATATCCTGAGGCTGAAGCATGAGCGTTCAGCCGTTATCTTGGCGCACAACTATCAGCCCGGGGAGGTGCAGGACATCGCCGACTTTACGGGCGACTCGTTGGAGTTGGCTCACAAAGCGACCGACATTCAGGCGGATATCATTGTCTTTTGCGGTGTCCATTTCATGGCCGAGACCGCCGCAATCCTCAATCCAGACAAGACGGTACTGCTGCCAGCTACGGACGCGGGCTGCCCCATGGCCGACATGATCAACGGCGAGCAGTTGCGCGCCCTCAAGGCGCAGCATCCCGACGCTAAAGTCATCTGTTATGTCAACAGCACAGCCGAGGTCAAAGCCGAAAGCGACTGCTGCGTGACCTCCGCCAACTCGGTGCAGGTCGTAAGCAACTATGCGCCGGACCAACCGATCATCTTCGTGCCGGACCGCCATCTCGGCACCAACACCGCCGGACAGCTCGGACGTGAGTTTATCCTGTGGCCAGGATGTTGTCCGATACACGCCCGCCTGACGGAATCCATGATCCGCGATGCGCGCACCCGACACCCCGGGGCACTTGTGTTGATCCATCCCGAATGTCCCAAGCCGGCATGCGACGCCGCTGATGCCGTGCTCTCGACCGGCGGCATGTGCCACTATGTCCAGACCCGCAACGAAACCGAGTTCATCATTGGTACCGAAACCGGCATCCTGCACCGCCTCCGGAAAGAGAACCCCGAAAAAACGTTCCGCCCCCTGCTCGAACAGGCAGTTTGCCCCGACATGAAAAGAATCACATTAGAAAAAATCCTGTGGAGTCTCCGCGACATGCGCACCGTCGTCACAGTCCCCGAGCCCACTGCCAGCAAGGCCCGGCGCGCGATTGAAACGATGTTGGCCGTACACTAAAACACGACAAAAGGGAATGGTTCCTATGGACACGACAGCACCCCGTTCACACACTTGGCGTTTCTTCCGTACCTGCGGACTCGACCAGGCACTCCTGACAACAGGCAGTGACATCGAGCATCTCGCCTCGTTGGACCAAAAACTGTGGACGGCCCTGAGTTGTCCCACGCGCGGCCTCAGGCTCGATGCCGAGACGCTGGCGCTGCTGGACACCGACAATGACGGCCGCATCCGTGTCCCTGAGTTGCTCGGTGCCATCGACTGGCTCGCCGCGCGCCTGGCCTCGTTCGACTCCCTGCTTGACGGCTCCGACACGGTCAAGCTTGACGCCATCTCGACCACCACGCCCGAAGGCAAGGCGTTGCTCGTCAATGCCAAACGCATCCTCTCTAACCTCGGCAAGGGCAAGTCAGACGCCATCAGCCTTGCGGACGTTACCGACACCGCCAAAATCTTCGCTGGAACCCGCTTCAACGGCGACGGTATCGTGCCGGCCGAAGCCGCCGACGATCCGGCGATCCAGCAGACGATCACAGATATCATCACCCTGTTCGGTGCCGAGACCGACCGCAGCGGTAAGCCGGGCGTAAACCAGGCCAAGACCGACGCCTTCTTCGAGGCGGTCGCTGCGCGCCTGCAATGGGAAGCGGCAGCCAAGGCTGATCCCGCCATTCTGCCGCTCGGCAAAAAGACCGCAGCGGCAGCGGCCGCCACCGCCGCCGTGCGCGTCAAAATCGATGACTATTTCACGCGTTGCCGCATGGCTGCCTTTGACCCGCGTGCCGCGCAGGCGCTCAGTCGCACCGATGCCGATCTGGCCGCATTGGCCGACCAAGAGTTGAGCGACACGCTACCGGCAATCGCCGCTTTCCCGCTCTCCAAAGTCGAGGCGGACCGCGACCTGCCGCTGCTCAGCGAAGCCAACCCCTACTGGGCCGACGCGCTGGCGGCGTTTCATGCCACGGCCGTCAAACCGCTACTGAAGAAAAGCGTGACCGCGCTTTCTGCCGCGCAGTGGCAAACCATCAAAACCAAACTGGCCCCTTACGACGTCTGGCTGGCCGCGGAGGCCGGCAAGGAGGTGGCCGCGCTATCCGCCGACCGGCTGGAAGCCTGTGCCGACGACAAAGTCAAGGCTGCCATCACCGAGTTGATCGCCAAAGATCTGGAGTTGGAAGCCGAAAACGCGCAAATCACCGAGGTGGAGCGCCTGATCCGCTATCACGCCAATCTGGTGACGCTGCTGAACAACTACGTCAACATGGGACGGCTCTACGACCCCAATGCCACGGCGATTTTCCAAGTCGGGACGCTCTACATGGACGCGCGTGCCGCTGACCTCTGCTTCCATGTCGATAGCGTCGACGCGCACGCGACGCTGGCGGCAGCCAGCAAGTGCTGCCTCGCCTATTGCACGCTTACCCGTCCCGCCACCAAAGAGACACGCACCATTTGCGCCGCCTTTACAGCCGGTTTCGCGCAGACACTGTGGGTGGGCCGCAACGGTATCTTCTACGACCTCGACGGCAAGGACTGGGATGCGACGATCGTCAAGATAGTAGACAACGCGATCTCTTTGAAGGAAGCATTCTGGGAGCCGTGGCGCAAGATCGCAGCAATGATCTCCGCGCAGATCAACAAGCTCCTCGCCTCCAAGCAGGATGCCGCGCTGGCCGCAGCCTCCAAGCAGGTCGACTCGGCGAGCGCCGCTACGGCGGCACCGGCATCCGCCGCCGCGCCTGAAGCACCCAAGAAAATGGATGGCGCGGCACTGGCCTCCTCGGTCGCGGCGCTCGGCATCGCGATCGGCTTAATCGGTTCGGCTGTAGGTGGCTTGGTCAGCGTGCTGGCCGGACTGCCGCTCTGGAAGACGCTGGTCGGCGTGGCCGCAGTCATTCTGATCGTCTCCGGACCGTCGATGATTCTCACATGGTTCAAGCTACGCGCGCGCGATCTGGCACCGATCCTCAACGCCTGCGGCTGGGCGATCAACCGCCGCCTGCGCTTCTCGCTCAAGTTGGGACGGCTCTTCACGAGTGAAGCCACGCTGCCGGAGAACGCCACGCGCGAACTCAAAGACCCGTATGCGGATGACACCTCAACGCGCAATACCGTGATCACGCTGCTGGTGCTCGCAGCGATTGTCGGCGCACTCTGGCTGGCCGGCGTGCTGGACAACGCGATGCCTGATTGTCTCAAACGCAAACAGCCTGCCTGTGCAGATCCAGCGACTATCGAGGCACCTGCCACACCGGCCGCTGCACCTGACGCCGCACCGGCTGCCGCACCCGCCGCCACACCATGATCCCAACCGTCGATCAACTGAAACAACGCTGTTACCGTTACGGGCCGGCCGTCGTGCTGTCGTTGCTGATCCCGACGATGTCGTTGCTGCCCGCCCGCTTCTTTTCCCGTTTTGGCAACTCGTCGTCCATCCCCCATCTGGACAAATGGATACACGCGCTGATATATGCCGCCCTGAGCCTGGCGCTGTATCATGCACTCTCTCCTGAAGCGCGCAAACGCCCCGGGCCGCCACTGGCGGCCGCTGCGGCCGCCTCGCTTTACGGAGCGCTGATGGAACTCGCCCAAGGATTTTTTACGCGCTCGCGGGGACAGGATCCCATGGACGCGCTTGCCAACGCTGTGGGCGCCTTCGGTGTGATCCTCGTCATCATGCTAAGCGCGCGCGTACGCCGTTCAAACCATGAGTGACCCCGACACAGATCTCTTTGCCGATAGTGATATCGACGAAGGCACCGCAGCGGAAAGCGCTGCCGCGCAACACCGGCAGCCGCTGGCGGCGCGCATGCGCCCTACCGCGCTCGAAGACGTGCTCGGCCAGGACCACATCCTCGGCCCCGGCAAGCTGTTGCGCCGCGTCATCGAGGCCGACCGGCTTACCAACCTAATCTTTTACGGACCTCCGGGTTGCGGCAAGACCACGCTTGCCGAGGTCATCGCGCGGGTCACCCGCCGCCGCTTTGAACGCACCTCCGGCGTGCTCTCCAATGTCGCCGGACTGCGCACAGTGTGCGAGACGGCCCGGCTGTTCAAGGACGGCCCCGGCACCGTGCTGTTCGTGGATGAAATCCACCGCTTCAACAAATCGCAACAGGACGTGCTGCTGCCCTATGTGGAGAACGGCACCGTCACGCTAATCGGTGCGACCACCCACAACCCCAATGTCTTCATCAACAGTCCGCTGACATCGCGCTCGCTGGTCTTCGAACTGCGTCCGTTGAACGAAGAAGCAATCACCGCGCTGATTCAGCGTGCGCTCACCGACACCGCGCAGGGGTTGGGCCACCTGCAGATCGATCTTGCGCCGACCGCCATGACCTTTCTGGCGACAATCTGCGACGGTGACGCACGACGCGCACTGACTGCACTCGAGGTGGCCGCGCTCTCCACGCCGCCCGATGCCGACGGCGTGATCCGGCTGACGCACAGTGTGGTCGAAGAGTGCGTCCAACGCAAGATGGTGCTCTACGACAGAGATGAAGACGGACACTACGACACGATTTCCGCTTTCATCAAATCGGTGCGCGGCTCCGATCCGCACGCGGCAGTCTACTGGCTCGCCAAGATGCTCGAAGCCGGCGAAGACCCGCGCTTCATCGTGCGCCGCTTGATCATCCTTGCCTCCGAAGACATCGGCAACGCCGATCCGCGCGGACTCACGGTCGCCGTGGCTGCGATGCAGGCGGTCGAGTTCATCGGCATGCCCGAGGCGCGCATCACACTGGCGCAGGCCACCACCTACCTCGCCACCGCGCCCAAGAGCAACGCCTCCTACCTGGCCGTGGAAGACGCGCTCAAGGATGTGCGCTCCGGCCGTTTGCTGGCCGTGCCGGAGCATCTCAAAAACCTGCATGTTAAGGCGATCGGCCGCGACGAACCTGATGAGCCTTACAAATATCCGCACGATTACGACCAGCACACCGTCCGGCAGGACTATCTTCCGGTCGACAAGCACTATTACCGGCCTACCACCCAAGGTTATGAAGAGACCATCGGCAAACGTATGGCGCATGTCGAAGCTCTGAAGCGCAAGCCTGCGCAAGATCCATGATACCCGTCTTTACAATCACGCAAACGAGGTTCTTGCAAGCCCCCTTGCTTACAGGTGTGGCACGGGCATCTTGCCCGTGTTTCATGGGCGGGACGCCCATGCCACGAGAGATTTTGCAAGAGCCTCAAACCTGAAAGGAACCATCATCATGAAGACTGCACTGAAAATCCCCGGCTTCGTCGATCTCCAAGTCAATGGTTTCGTCGGCGTGGACTTCAGCAGCGAAGCCCTCACCGAAGAAGGCTTCATCCATGCCGCGCGCACGTTGCTGGAGCGCGGCACTGCGGCGTTTCTGCCGACTCTGATCACCAACCACGAAGCACTGCTGCGCCGCAATCTCATGATCATCGTGCGCGCGCTCAAAAAAGATGCCATGCTCGACCGCCACATTCTGGGCTTCCACCTCGAAGGCCCGTTCATCTCGGCGGAACCCGGCGCGGTCGGCGCACATAATCCGGCGGCCGTGCTCGCGCCCTCATGCGAGGCCTTCGACAAACTGCGGGAGTGGTCAGACGGAAAGCTGCGCCTGCTGACGATTGCGGCGGAAGCGCCGGGTGCCGATCAGCTCGCGCGTCACGCCGTCGCCTGCGGCGTGGCGGTTTCATGCGGCCATCATCTGGCCGGCCCCGAAAATCTGGCGCGGCTCGCCGAGGCCGGCGCCACCGCGCTCACACACCTTGGCAACGGCATGCCCAATCAAGTACACCGGCACGACAATCCCCTGCTCGCCGGACTCGCCGAAGATCGGCTCAAGATCCTCTTCATCCCGGATGGACACCACCTGCCCTGTCATGTGCTCAAAGTGTTCGCGCGCGCGGCCGGGGTGGAACGGTTGATCGCGACAACCGATGCCGCGTCTGCGGCAGGTCTGCCGCCGGGGCGCTACGACGTGCTGGGTAACCATGCCGTGCTCGATCCGGACGGACGCCTCCACAATCCCGAAAAGCAGTGCTTGGTGGGCTCCTCGGCCACCATGCTGGAGTGTATGAATGTGTTGCACGCCCTCGGCTGCTTTTCACTGGACGACCTGCTGCGCACCGGATTCTACAATCCCCTCCAGTTGATCGGCACCGATCCGGCCGAAATTCCATCGTGCAAACACGGCATCACCTTTGCGCCGGACGCCGGCTTCGCGCTGTCTTGAGGAAAAGAGGAAACAGCAGATGAAACTCATGGTGATCTCCGACGTGCACGGGCACACCAAACAGGTTGGTGCGCTGCACGAGGCCTGTGCAGGGGTTGACGCACTGATCATGTGCGGCGACTTCACCACCTTCGGATCGCACAGCCAGATCCAACGTGTCGCGGATGCGCTGCGCGTTCCCGACCTGCCCTGTTACTTTGTGATCGGCAACTGCGACTGCATGGAACTCGACGGCGCGCTGGACGGCTGGACCAATCTGCACGCACGCTGCGTGACGCTTGGCGAATGGACGCTGACCGGCCTCGGCGGGGCACTGCCCTGCCCTTCGCCGACCCCTACCGAGTTTCCGGAATCGGAGTACGACGCACATCTCAAGCGCCTGCACCAAGTGTGTGCGACGGATGCCTCGCGGACCATTCTGGTCGTCCACCAGCCGCCTTACGGCACCTCGACCGACATGCTGTACGACGGCTCGCATGTCGGCTCGCACGCGCTGCGCGCTTTTATCGACCGCTACCAGCCTGTCTGCTGCCTCTCGGGCCACATCCACGAAGCCGCATCGCGCAGTCACTGCGGCTCTACACTCGTCGTCAACCCCGGCCCCTTCGCCAAAGGCATGTTCGCGCTTGTCGAGTTGTAATACCTCATAAGCTCCAGGGCAGACGCATCAAAAATTTTGACGACAGTTCCACCGCACGCCCGGGCTCCTTCATCGGACGGAGCGCGAAAAGGTTTCGAGGCACCGTGCCGTAACCGTCGCCCCGTTGTTTGTCGTCGCCCCCCTTTAAGTTCCTCGTCTTTGACGGTCTCTTCAACCAATCGCTTGAATGCTTGGGTCTTGTCCCCAGACACTCCTTCAGTCACGCCTCCATGGTGACGCGCCTCCATGACAAACCCTTTGTGGATCATCTCCAATTGAGCCTCGCGATTGAAAACGGCTTTCCATTTCGCGTGATCTTGGGAAGACACTGAGGAATCGCGGACTCTCTCCTTTTCTTTTTCAGCATCGAAACGCCGGTCCCTCATGGAAAAGGCGGCTTGTGCAAACATGAGCCGGAGCTTGTTCAGCCGTGTCAAGGTCGCGGCATCCCATGTCTCGCGTCTTGCTTTACCGTACTTGGTCAGAAACTGCCCGAACGCCCATGTGGCCGCACGCAACGGTTCGACATCATCCGTAGTGACGGCTGCAAGGACATTTGATGCCGCCTGTTCTTCCAGTTCGATCAAGGCGTTCTCAAAACCATTTGTAACGCCCCCGCACAAAGGCGGTAGAACCAGTATGGTCAATCCGAAAAAAATCCCGCTTGTGCAATGTCTCACTTTTAGTTCCCGTTTGGTGTGATGATTGTAAGTTGTGAGTCACCCGTCGAAATTTCGTCTCCCGACGCGCCTTTGGTCACGGAAGCGTCGCGTTGGTCGAGTTTCCGGTCAAGCGATAATCCTGACGCACAACGCGGATTTGCTTGTACGCACCGTTGCCTGCATGGTCGGAAACGCATGGGTCAATCATCTTCATTAATTTTCGCCAACTTTCGGCACAGTGGGTCTGGGGTTCAGGGCCGGGTCAAGAAACTGATCCAGCAATTCTTTGTCCTTCACCGTCTCTTTGATCATCGGGACGTATTTATCGTTCCATGCCCATGGGTAGAGCATCATCATTCGATGCCTGTACATGGTTTCGATTTTGTTGTCACGACTGACTTCTCCCGGATGCGCTCTTAAAAACGTCCGCCACTTCAAATACTTCTTCCTTAGTTCGGGGTCGTCGATGTCTTCCGGTTTTGTTGTCCACGCATCGTATCGATACGTCCCGTCCTCGTTTTTGATTTCTGAAAGCGGGTTGGACATCTTCCTCTGCGAACGCATCGTATGAAGTGCCTGCACAATTTGAAACTGTATTTTCACCAGCCTGAATTCAAGGTCTCCCCAGTTTTGGCGTTGATTCATTGGTGTGTTGGCGGACTTTCCCATCAGTTTATAAATCTCGTCTATCCGGCTTGGATCGCGTTTGCTGATCGCCAATACGAGATTTGTTTTCGTTAATCCCTCAAGCTCCGTAATGAAGTTCTGAATGTCGGTTTTGTTGGTCAACTGGGCTGGGGCCGACATGCTTTTCATCATGATGACAAAGCTGATTATCGCAATATTACGTTTCATAGTCTTTTCCTTTCTATTGAGAGACAGCCTCAGGAGCCGTCATGTTGGGTGAAAACCAGTAGCCAGACTGATCTTTTGTGAGTGTCCATCGGAGGGTGCCGTTTACTGTTTCAACATGATGATTCTGGCGTATCGTCTCCAGATGGCGCTCCGGGGTACCGTCTGGGACCTCATAGCTCCACAAAATATTCCAATACGCGTCACCGGATGCCGTTGATCCCGTCAGGTTGATATACCCGCCGATAATATCCAGCTTTGGCGCCAGTGTTCCCTTAGTCGGGATAACAATGGCCGTCATATGGTGCGGACCGTTGGCGGGATGGTCAGAAAAGTTATGGGTGCCTTGGGTAAAGTACCCCGTTTTGATTACTTCTGCGGCGCTCTCGTAAAAAAGAACACGATAAAAATTCACGCTGTCCGGCTGGAGGTATATGGTCGCTTGATATTCCATACTCATCCAAGTCGGCTGGACTGTATATGGGGTAGGTCCAAGTTCTTTGTTTTCAAGCAGAACCCCGGTCGGTTCGATCACGCTAAAACTCACGGAGCAATCCGCCCCTTCAACGGTGGCGGTTATCGTCACATCATCTTCAGCGCCCGGAGCGGTATAGGTCGTGGTCGATCCCGAATAATAACTTAGATCACCGCCACCCTGCGTGCGATCCCATAGGAACACGTCAACCCCCTCCGGCAACACCCGCAACGTCACCTCTTCCCCGACTCCGATGGTTTTCCGCGCGCGGTCCGGCGGCGAGGTGGCGACGGTCTCGGTGACGATCTTCGGCACGATGATCCTGCCGGTTTCGCCGATGGTGATGTCAAACTCGTTGCCGTGCGTCTCCTCCGTCAGCAGGCCGTACGAGTCTTCGACGATGAACGCGCCGGTGCCGTACAGTCCCTCGCGCGCGCCCGCCTCGTCCGAATCGTTGATCAGCGCCTGCCAGTCGTAATCGGGCTTCGGCGTGCCGGTGTACGCCGGATCGGAGGCGCCCCATTTCAGGCTTAAGGTGTACGCCTTGCCCTTGACCAGCGCGTACTCTGCGGAGCCCGGCGTACCGAAACCGTCGTCGCAGTGGCGCACGACGGTCCTCCCCGTGGCCTCCTCGGACACCTCGAAGTTCCAGCGCTCGGAGTTGCTGCCGCTCGGATCGCCCACGGTGAGTTTCAGCGTCACGCAGTTGGCCGGATCGCCCTCGTCGTCCGCGTCGCAGGGGCAGGAGCCGGGGCTGTGCGGCACCTCGTCGCCGTCCCAGACGCCGTCGCCGTCGGTGTCCGGATTGAACGGGTCGGTGCAGTAGCGGTATTCGTCGAGCAGGCCGAGGCCGTCGTTGTCGGCGTCCCAGGCAAGACTGTTCGTCGCGGCGCACTCGCAGGGACTCAGGCCGTACTGCAGTTCCCATCCGTCGGGCAGCATGTCGCCGTCGCTGTCCCAGGCCAGCGGATCCAGGCACGGCCAATTTGCTTTCAGAGTTATTTCCTGCAGGTCGGTGAAGCCGTCGCCGTCGGTGTCGGGGCGGAGCGGATTGGTGCCGTGGACGTTCACCTCGTCGCCGTCTTCCAGGCCGTCGTCATCGGTGTCCTCCTTGAGCTGGTCTGTGCCGTGCCGGTGTTCCTGAAGGTTGGTCAGGCCGTCAGTGTCGAGATCGCCGTGTGCATCGGCAGGGTCGAGGGGATCAAGCAGGTTGCCCACCTCCCAGCCGTCGGGCATGCCGTCGCTGTCAGTGTCCCAGGCGGGGCTGTCGTAGCTTGGTTTATCAGACGCACATTCTGACTGCTTCACAGAACCACCTTCAAGACCGAGGCAAGGTTTTCATTTTTGCTCCCAAAGTTTGATACAGCCGGGCTGTCCATGTGGAAGCGTTGGCAGGAGGGCGAGGTCGTTTAACCCTTAAATCACAGGGACATAAAATCACTTCAACGTTCGCGGTTCCGGCCAGCGCGGCCATCACAAACAAGTCTTCCGCAGTTTCATTGCCCATGGCAAGACAGCCAGCAGAAGCGGTGCCGCCGTGGATCATGATGTCGCCTCCGATTCGCTGCCGACCATCTTCCTTGGCTCTCTCACGGTCGAACGCATTCGGGTATGAGACACGGAGAGAGAGGTGGAATGCACTGTTGGGGTTCAGTGATTCGATGCCGTAAATCCCTTCTGGGACTTGGCCATCTCCCTCTACGAGTTTTGGGCCGATCGTGCCGCTCGCGCCCAGGACCGGATAGATACGAATAAGTTTCAGCGTTCCGGTCGCGTCCTCACCCCAAACCTCCAGTTGACGCTCTTCTTTAAGGCCGACAAGCACGAGCCGCCGGGCAGGCCACAGTGCGTCTGCCTTTTCAAAAAAAGGCGACAGACGCTCTCGGACAACCGTGCCATATTGTTCGACCCGCTCTTCAACCGTACAACGCTTCGCCATTCGATTGGAAACGACATCCTTTGTCATCATCAGAAAATCCCATTTCCACGCCGCTAGCGCACAGCACATCGCCACAGACACAGCCAACGCGCCCAGACCGGATATTTTTTTCTGCCCCCAGTTCACGGCGTCCTTTCTTTGCGGGCTTTTTCTCGCGAACGAATCCGTCTTGCCTCCTCGCGGGAAAAGGCGTGTTGTTCTTTCTGTAAAACCAGTTGTTTTTCGGCATCGCGTCTCCAATGTGAGTCCGGAAATGTTTTTAGAAAAGCCTCTGCTTCGTCGAAACGATAAAGCGAACAATAATTGCCGATGACGACAATCGCAAGCACCTCGCGTAATTCGGCTGCTGTTGCATGACCCGAACCTCTTTCCGTGGAGTAGAATGGGTTTTCTGGAACTTCCCATACGGAATCCACGGCATCTTGAAGCAAGGAAAGCGCATTCGTCACGTTGGCATGACTGTCTTGATTACGTTTGAGATTATGTGATGAAATCAGTGTCAGTCGCGCGCAAATATTGATCCAGTCGTTTGTGGTGGTAATAATTGCTGCTTTTGCGAATTGTTCCGCCTCATCAAAATCGTATGTCCTTGTCTTTTCCGCTTTAACCACCGCCTCGAAGGCCAGCAGGGCATTCGCGCCTCGCCGCTCATGTTGGGAACCCGTTTTGCGTAGCGCGAACAACTCCCCGCGCTTTTCTGGAATCAAGGCGTATGTTTTGTTTTCTTCTGCAAGGTATTGACGGTAATCAATCCCTAAGCAGTTCGCCGCAAAAAGAATCGCCGCAAAAAAGTGAACACCTTTTGTTTTCATACCGTATTCAAAAAGCCGCGATCCGCCATCGAGTCCCGTCATAAACCAGTGTCATTTGATCAAGGCTACCATCCTGCTTTGAGTATACGATTAACTTACAGACGATCACAGCATTGCTGCCAACCTGTGCTTCCTGAAAAGTTAGCAGGCTTGGATGCTTGAATGATATCAATTTGATACCTTTAATATTCTTGTCGTAGTAATTTTCTTTCGTCCATGCTGGTTCTTCAGGATGAAACCAAAACAACGCTTTCTTTTCAGCAAGCGTCATTTGTTCTGGATGAAAACCTCGATTGATCTGCGTCAAGAATGGTTCAAGGCGCACAAACGCTTCCGGATGGGTTTTCTTAAACTCGATTGCTTCGCGATAGGCTTCTAGAAGCTTCTCTGGAACAATCAATTCTTTCTTTGAGGTCTTTTCATCGACTCGATATTGGCCGAAGTCGTTTTCCCAAAAAGCTCGCGGCCAGAGGTGGCCCCCTGATCCTATGCTGATGCGCCCCTTTATGCCATGGGCTTGCTTCTTGGTGTCTTCATACGGTTCCAACGTCATCTTGCCAACGGTCGCCGTTGATAATACATGCCGAATGTCTTCGATAATAACAGCCTTGTCGGCTTGCGATAAAGATTCATCTACAGACGGACGATCCTTGGCCTTGTCGGCTTGCGATGAAGTTTCATATCCAAACGTAAGGTTCACTTCATTAGTGCCGATTCGCATATCGGAACCGAATGCGCAGGCAACGAAGAGCACGAGATTGAGCAAGAATAAGTGTTTCATAAGTCTTCCTTTCTTCACGGCGCACATGTCCCCGGTGTCAGTAATGGTTTGTTGTTTGGTATCGGCGGTCTCAACTGCAAATACTGCTGCAGATGGGAACCCTCGTACATCATGGGACGGTTAAGATTGACAGGAATAAGATCATTTGCAGATACAGGGTTGCCATCCAATTGTGCTGCACGAACAAAGGGCAAAACATCCAAGATGCGGTGACTGGTTGAAAACGGGATCTTGTTGGAATGATGGGATCGATCCGCAGACCCAGCCGCAACACCTGAAGTGATAATGGCACCTGCTGCGGTATAGCATGTCTGATGTCCATGCCCCCCAGGCGTTTCATTCGAACGCATGTCAAAAGCCGCGCCTGGATGATAGTAATTATCGAGCCCTCTCACACCCCATTCATCCCAATACAGGGTCGTGCATGTTCCCGGCTCAGGATTCGTATTGCCTGACGCCAAAGCGGAATAAGCAGCTGGAAGCTCTGCGAGCCATGCTGTATTGGCTGACCAAGTTGTGACCCAATCGTTATGGGCTTGCTCGGTGGATGTCGGGACAATGACAAGAACCAGCCGATCGCAAATGGTGGAAGAGTCCTTAACGGTAACATGAACCTCGTAGTCCTTGATTTCGTTATTCCCCGGCTCGCTGCCGTAATTCAAGATCGATGAAGATTGCTTCGCTCCGTCAACGTACCAGTCAAGGTTGTCCTTGAAGATGAGCGATTCTGCCGTCAAGAAACCCTCAAGGTTCACTTCACGTGATGAATCCCAAATCTCTGCCACGCAATGCTCATAATCCGGGAAGTCGTCATCCGCGTGAGTCAGGTTTCTTGTGTTGACTTTGGCATGGTCGAACTCCACCTTCGGCACGATGATCCTGCCTTCTTTGCCGACGGTGATGTCAGTGCTGTCGCCATGCCTCTCCTCCGTCAGCAGGCCGTCGGGGTCTTCGACGATGAACGCGCCGGTGCCGTAGGGCCCCTCGCGCGCGCCCGTCGCGTCCGAGTCGTTGATCAGCGCCCGCCAGTCGAAGTCGGGGCCGTAAGAGCCAAGGTTGGTGGCGACCCATTTCAGGCTGAAGGTGTACGCCTTGCCCTTGAC
>Ga0255346_1004870_pt1 | contig 14240 bp, 10 predicted proteins | sample wastewater_treat_FD_194410 | JGI IMG/M metagenome (GOLD analysis project Ga0255346, IMG submission 194410) | Wastewater microbial communities from Lulu Island WWTP, Vancouver, Canada - plant22 | ecosystem: Engineered > WWTP > Wastewater > Unclassified | place: Canada: Vancouver, British Columbia... | reverse complement strand
TTTTAAGTATTACGGAAGTGAATTCCTGGACCCCAACAGACCTATCAGCTGGCAGTCAACAAAAGAAAAATCCGGCGGCGGAGTTTTATACGCATTAGGAACTCATGCAATTGATTTAATCCACTACCTGATAGGAGATATTGACGAAGTATATGCTGATAAAAGAACCCATTTCAAGAAAAGACCTTTATTGGGAACGGACAAAACGGTAGATGTAGAAATAGAAGATATACTTAATGTTCAGCTTTATAGCGGAGATAAAATGGGAACACTGCTTCTTTCTCAAGTAGCAGCAGGCTCAGGAATAGATTTAACATTTGAAATATACGGAGAAAAAGGAGCCATTAAATTTACTCATGATAATCCTAATGTCATATACTATTTTAATAATGAAGATGAAAAATCCCCTATAGGCGGTCTAAGCGGTTTTAAGGCTATAGAAACAACTCAAAAATATGGCAAAGCTGCTTCTTTCCCGCCTCCAAGAGTAAATATTGCATGGACAAGATACCATATAGCAAGCATATTTGATTTTATTGATGCCGTTGCCAATAATACAAAAGCATATCCTGATATACAAGATGGATATAAGGTACAGCTGGTAACCGATGCTATATATAAATCAGCTGAAATAAAGAAATCAATAACAGTTAAATAAAAAGTTACTCTTCAATATTAATATAATATTAGAATAGACCTGGGATAGTCCCGGGTCTGTTCTTAAATAATGTTATTTACAGCCTTTCATTGAATCTGTATAGATGGAGGATATTATGGGTAAATTTTATTGGTGCTCCATATGTCAACGTACCTTTAATATAGATAATAAATATAATAAAAGTGAAGTCAGAAAAGGTATACGAGGAGGTTATTACTGCCCTTATTGCAGTGCTTCCCCAATGGAAACGTTGGATTGGGAATCATTTATATTTGGACCTGCATCCGGCAATAATTATCCCGAACAACCATCTGATGGGTATTATTATCCTCTATACCCCACATCTTAGTATATATACTGCCTCATTTTCCGGCAACTGCTGATTGTGCTGCAAGACGACCAAATACAACCGTATCAGTTACTGCATTACCGCCTAATCTATTGCCGCCGTGGATTCCACCGGTTACTTCACCGCCGGCATATAATCCCGGGATAGGTTCTCCCTTAGTATCTAATACACGAGCCAAGGTATCGATGCGCAATCCGCCCATAGTGTGGTGCAGAGCGGGCACTCTCGGAATTGCATAGAAGGGTCCTTTCTCCATTTTTACATTTAATAATGTTCTTCCGAAAGGATCATTCTTAGTATCAACTGCTTCGTTGTATTCTGCTATTGTTTGTACAAGATTTTCAGCAGGTACTCCTATTTCCTTAGCAAGTTCCTCCAATGTATCGCCTTGTTTCCAGCCATAAGCTCCGATATCCAACAATTCCTTCATCGGAATACCGTCAATATTCAGTTGATTTGCCGGGTCGCTTAATGATTCTGCACTATGAAGCATATACATCATTCCGTCTTCTTGGGCGAATACGGCCGAACTGATTACATCTCGACGAGCATCTTCTGCTACAAATCTCTTGCCTTCTTTATTAACGAAAACAGTCACTTCTGCTGAAACATTAAATACGCCTGATAATAGCCCCGTCTTTGGCTGTCCTAAGTATAAAAACTGCATTTGATCCATATCAACAACGTCAGCTCCGATTTCTCTTGCCATGATAATTCCTTCACCTCGGATACTGTCCATATTTGTTGATACAGAATTTTCATCCAGTAATGGCCATTTTTCCGCATTTCGATATTCCATAACCAATTGAGCATTCTTAGAAAAACCACCTGTTGCAATTATAACACCTTTATTTGCTTTTACCGTCAATTTAGAGCCATCCGGATTTTTTGCAATAACGCCGACAACTCGGCCGTCTTCTTGAATTAAGCTTTCTCCTTTAGTCTCATATAGAATTTCTACATTATCCATCTTATCAATATGTTCCAGGTAGGTTTTAATTATACCTGATCCTAACGGTGCAGTCGTATTGTGTGAACGAGGATGCAAAGCACCCGGCGCTTGTATTACCTGATCTTCAAATTCGTTGCCTAATTCTTTTAGCCAATTTAACCCATCAAGAGCATTATATGCTAATATCCTTACAAGTTCCGGATTTGCAATGTTATCCCCTCCTGCTAAAGTTTGCTGCATAAATAGTTCCGGTGAGTCTTCTATACCTTGTTTTGCTTGCATTTCAGGTTCAGGCGAATTATATACACCTCCGCTGACTAAGAGATTGCCGCCTGCGAATCCGTTAGTTTCAAGAACTATAACCGAGGCACCTTCTTGACCTGCAGTAACGGCAGCAGCCAAACCGGTTCCGCCTGCTCCAATAATAACTATTTCAGCCTCACGCTCCGTTTTAATGTCACGAGCTATTTTATATTCTTCTGAAAATTGGTCTTTTGTAGCTCCTGCTTCTTCCAATGCTTTTCTAACCAATGCCATCAAACTTGATGAAGAAATGGTAGCCCCTGATACTGCTTCTACATTGGTGGTTTGACCTTCAATAATACGTTGAGAAACATATTCCAATGCAACTCTTCCGGCACCATTTGTTTCGTAATTTTTCCCAATTTCAATGTCATCAATCTTGCCATCCTTGATAGTTACCTTAACACTCATTTTGCCGCCAAATCCGACACCTTCAACTTCATAAGTGCCTGATTTTATACCTTCTTCTACTGCAGGCGGAGTTTCTTCCGCGGGTGGTTCTTCCGGCGGAGTTTCTGCCGCAGGCTGTGTACATGCTGCTAATGAAGTAATCATTAGTAAAGCCAGCAATAATGAAATCAATTTTGTTATTTTCATGCTTCCCTCCATTTAGATAATAATTAATAATGTTTACTGATGTTGTTTATGAAAATTTAAACAAACATTCTATTAATAATTAGCATTTTTTATGCCAAGAAACATGTGTTAATTGTTGCGGTTTTTCATTGTATTGGTGTCACTTTTTATGTAACATTGTAACATCTGTCACTTGGTAATATGTAACATTAATAAAAAAGTTGCCTGTTAGGCAACTATACTTATGACCAAGCATCACATAGTCATTATAAATTATATTCTTTAATTCTTCTGTATAATGTCATTCTTGAAATTTTCAACCTGCGTGCGGCAAGACTTTTATTGCCGCCGCATTCTTCAATAACTTGCTTTATTAAATCGGATGTCGGACGTTTTTCATTTATTTCCGTATGAGTTTTTGAATATTTTATCTCTTGCTTTTTATCGTGAATAAACAGTTCGTTTGATGTAATTATTGAATTTTTGCTAAGTAAAATCGCACGATTAATAACACTTTTTAATTCACGTACATTTCCCGGCCACGAATAATTCATTAACAATTCAGCAGCATCTGCTGATAACTTAAAATCTTGTGAATTTAGTTTCAAAAAATGTTCAGCAAGCAATATAATATCATCACCTCTATCTCTTAAAGTCGGAAGGTGAAGCTCTACAGGATTTAATCTGTAATAAAGATCTTTTCGAAAATTCCCTATTTCTACCTCATGTCTTATATCCTTATTAGTAGCGCATATTATCCGTAAATTAACCGGTATCGCTTCATTTGAACCTACTCGGGTAATTGTACCTTCCTCCAATACTCTTAAAAGGTAAATCTGCATATCAATAGGCATTTCACAGATTTCGTCAAGGAACAGGGTGCCTCCGCTTGATGCTTCAATTTTACCTATTCTTCCGCCTTTTTTAGTGCCGGTAAAAGCACCTTCAACATATCCGAATAATTCTGAAGATATTAACTCTTTAGGTATTGCTCCGCAGTTTACCGGCAGAAAGATTTTTTCTTTTCGGCAGCTGTTATTATGAATAGCACGAGCCAATACCTCTTTGCCTGTTCCTGTTTCACCTGTTATCAGTATGGGCATGTCAGAATCTGAAAATTTATCAGCTAAATCAATTACTTGTCTAAATGCCGGACTTTTACCGATTATACATTTAAACTCGCTGCGATCACTCGTCAATTTAGCAGAGTTGCCTTGATTAAGAAATAAACTTTCTTTTTGGAAATATGCTATTGCTCCTATAATATTATTACCTATACGCCAAGGAATGATAGTAACAATATATCTTTGCTCAGTTTTGCAGCAAATTGTTTTATAAGTATTATCAAACAGTTCATCAAATCGGGAGTATTTAGGAAATACAAAACTGTTTTCTATTCTATCCCCTACTTTTACACCTAACATTTGCGCCGATTTGTTTATTTTACTGATTTTACCGTCAAGCTTGCAGATTATGCAAGGCTGCTCATTCATTTCAAACAAACAATTCATTAAAGACGTTGATTCTTCTTGTAAATGATATTCAATTGCATTTTCTATTTTCTGTGCTTCGCTGATAGCCCAGTTAAGCGTATGGGCGGGAACAATATTTTTGTGTGTTGTAATAGTTAATGCTCCTAATACGATTTCAGAAGAAGGTTCTTTTATAATAGCAGATGAACAATTTATTGAATGTGCCATTTTGCAATAATGCTCTGTTGCATAAATTTGTATTGGCTTGCCTGTATATAAAGATGTGCCTATACTATTAGTACCGCAATCGTTTTCACTCCACCCGGCTCCCAACAAATAATTAATGCCGTGACAATTCCCTAACATTGATTTTCCGGCTCTGATACTCAAAATAATACCCTTTTCATTGCTGAAAGAAACTGCCATATTTTCATCGTGAAATATTTTGAATATACTATCCAGGTATGAATCTATAATCATGAATAAGTTATGCTGTCGTTCTCTTTCAACCATTATATCATGTTCATTTAATTTCAAAGGTGCACATTTAAGATTGTATGGAACTCCCATTTCCTTTGACCGTTTCCATGATTCTAAGATGGGATTTCGAGGCAAGTTAAAATCAGGGATAATTTCACCGGCAATGAAATTCTCCCATGCTGATTCGATTTTATTTAATGTTGATTCATAGCTTCGAGCTGACAGGAAAGGAAAATCATCTTCTTTAAGCATAGGTTTAACACCTTATTTCACTTAAATTTTTATTACGGATTATAATTGATTATACAATTTTTTATATACCCTGTCAATACGGATGAAATGGAGCATTCTTTGCATCATAAGCACGTTGAGATTTGGCAGTAACAAGTGATGATATCCTTTGACTGATATTTTATGCTAATTTGTATTTTTCGCATATTTTACTGCTCCACTTTGTGCATCTGTCACCGAAATACCCGATTATATCATCATTTTCATAAATTTTTACCACTTCACATTTATTCGGGCACCCTTCACAATCAAAGCTTCTTGAAAATATATTGTTATCGGCAAGCTTAAGGCCTCTGAAATTTGTTTTGCCTGTCTTTTTTACTTTATTAGCGGCAATAATTGCAGCTCCTATCGCTCCCATCATACTGAAGTTTTCTGGAACATATATTTCAAATCCCAGCTCGTTTTCAAAGGCTTTTTTCATACCTTTGTTTGCTGCAACTCCTCCTTGAAACAAAACCTTTGGAAGTATTGTTTTGCCTTTGCCTATATTGTTTAAATAGTTTCTCACCAGTGCATCACATAGTCCTCTGATTATTTCTGCATGGTTGTAGCCAAGCTGCTGCTTATGTATCATGTCTGATTCGGCGAATACGGTACACCTGCCTGCAATTCTTACACCGGTACTTGCTTTCATTGCATAATCGCCAAATTCTTCGATAGGTATTTCAAGCCTTTCCGCCTGCCTGTCTAAAAATGAGCCGGTACCGGCGGCGCAGACGGTATTCATGGCAAAGTCAACAACTATTCCGTTATTAATAATTATTATTTTTGAATCCTGTCCGCCTATTTCAATTATGGTTTTTACATCCTTGTCAATTTCAAGGGCTGCTGTTGCATGAGCGGTAATTTCATTTTTTACGACATCTGCACCGATAATTGCTGAAGCAATCATTCTGCCGCTTCCCGTAGTTCCCACTGCATAAATTTCAGAGTCTTCGTATTTGTTTTTTAGTATTTTAAACCCTTCCTGCACTGCTTTAATAGGGTTTCCTTTTGTTCTTAAATATATTTTTTCAATCAACTCATAATTATTATCAATAAGAGCAATATCCGTACTTACAGAGCCTACGTCAACTCCCATATAATACATTGTCGCGTCTCCTTTCCAATAAATCAATGAATGCTTCAACTCTCGTAATATAACCTGCTTCTCCTGTCATATCATCAACTACCAATGACATTATCGGGAAGCCGTAATCCTTTGAAATAGTAGGAAGAATTGACTTAGATACTATTTCAGGCATACAACCCATAGGGAAAATTTGAATTGCCCCGTCAAACCCTTCCTTATATGCAAGGATTGCTTCGCCTATGCATTCCCTGGCATGACCTCCTATTTCCATGGATAAATATTCCCGGGATGATTTTTTTATTTTTAAAGAATTTAATTTTGAAGGTTTTAATGCCATGTCTTTTAACCACCAAGAAGGAGTCATTCCTCTTTTGCTGGATACACCGTAATCCATTAATTTATCTTCGATATAAAAATTTGAATAAGGCTCTATTACTGTGTATATTTCACCTATTAGAGCTATTTTTAAAGGATCCTTGTTTATATCGACCGGAATATATTTCAGTTTATTTCTGTATTCTTTTATTAATGAAAGCATTTCATAAGGATTTGATAATTTAACCGCTTCTTTTAAACACTTATGCAAAAGTCTTTTGCATTCGCCTTTATTTCTTTCATAGCCTGCCAAATAATGAGCAAGCGATTCTGTTTCATCTATTAAATTCATAATTTCAATTGCATTTTTTGCGGCTTTTAATTTTTCAAACGAGCTTTTTTTACTTGTTGAGCCTACCTTCACAAGCCTCTTAAGCAGTTCTTTTAATCCTATATCCTTGGGCATATCCAAAACAATGAAATTCAAGTCATATCCCAAGTTTTTCATTAAATTCATCTGAATCTCGCAGTATTCCCCAAAACGGCAGGGACCGCAGCTTCCAGTAAGTATTACCGTGTCGGCACCGCGCTCGATTGCTTGAATATAATTACCAATCATTATTTTAAAAGGAAGGCAAATTTCTTCAGGTGAATATTTAGAGCCTATATTTAAAGCTTCTGTACTGTTTTGAGGAGGAATTACATAATCGATGTCCAACCCGTCAAACAAAGCCTTAACTGCAATATAAATATTACCCATGTGTGGAAATGTTGCTTTCATTGAATAATCTCCTTTCCAACATATCCCTGAATGCTTCGATTCTTGTATTGATTCCCGCCTCCCCTGTATGCTCGTCGATTTTTAATATTAAAAATGGAAAATCCGGTACACCGTCTTTAATAAGTTCAACTATTACTGAATCTGTTCCGCAGTTAAATGATGATATGTATATTATTCCGTCTACGTTTTTTTCTTTTGCGGCATTTACGGCAAACCCGTAGTTTTCTCTTACAAAGGTCCAAAAAGGTCTTTTATATAAGTTTTCCGATTCTTTTTGCAAAATGTCTTCTCCAGTAAACTCAGCCGTTATTATCCCCATTCCCAACGCGTTTATTTTTTTTACCAAATTCATATTTAAAAAACTGTCATAAATATTGTAGGGATGTCCCGTCAATGCAATATTTATTTCATAACCGGAATCATAGATGCCGATTTCATGTGCTTTTTGTGCATTTAATGCATTTATGAATGCCCTTTTTATTTCATAATTATTCTTTCTTAAGAATTTTCCCGATGATTTAGCCCAATTATAAAGTTTTTTCTTGGTGGTGGCATAAATAGGCTCTGTTATTGTTACAGGCAGTTTATCGAAGCTATTGATAACCATTTCCGGCAGACCGCAAAATTTGGGACAGATGTATTCGTTCTTCCACAATTGCATAATTCTCGGAATTACCAGTACATCACATTTATCCTTAATTGAATCAACATGTCCGTGAAATATCTTAACCGGCAAACATGCATCATCCACACAATATTTAACTCCTGCATCCAAAATGTTTTTGTTTGTATCATCAGAGACAATAATTTCAGCTCCCAATTCACTGAAAAAAGTAACTAAAAAAGGATGGTATTTGCAATACATCAATCCTTTCGGTATTCCTACCTTCATAAATCCTCCTTTAAATAAAATATCACAAATTATATTATTTCCTATAATTTGTGATATTATCCCTAAATTTAACATATTTTTGTTATTTCATAATAATTGAGGGTTATTTTGCAGCTGTTCCTATTACTAATTTTATGCATTCTTCTACGTCGAATTTATTGAATATTTCTCCGGAGGTATGAAGATTTCTGGTGGGAATGGATATTACACCGCTCGGCACTCCATCTCTGGATGTATGAATTGGTCCTGCATCCGTTCCGCCGAATTCCAAAATTTCATATTGATATTTAATACTATTTTTTTCTGCAATATCTGTTAATAAGTCTTTTACTTCCGTATGTGTAATGATTGATTTATCCATTAACTTTATTGCTGCTCCATTGCCTAACTTAACATCCATTTTTATTCCGTCAGGTGTATCGCCGGTTGCAGTTACATCTACTGCTATTGCCAAATCCGGATTAATGTTGTATCCTGCCGTTTTAGCTCCTCTGCAGCCCACTTCTTCCTGCACCGAAAACACATAATATACATCATTGTTTGTTTCCGGATGATTTTTTAGTGCTTCGATTAAGACATAGCAACCTATTCTGTCATCCGCAGCCTTGCATATTACACAGTCCTCTGTTTCGTAATATTCTGATTTGAATACACACATATCACCTACTCGAAAATTCTTTGCAATAAATTCTTTGTCGGTAGAAGCAACATCCAAAAATAATTTGCTTGTTGAAAGTTTTTCATTATCTTTTAATTCTTCTTGACAAATTACTCCTTCAAGTCCATTATCAAAAACCATGCGGAGTCCCAATAATTCTTTGGCATTTAATCCGCCCACGTTTGCAAAACGCAATAATCCTTTTTCATCAACATGGGTTATAATCAGTCCTATTTGGTCCATGTGAGCAGAAAACAGTATTTTTTTGCCTGTACCCTTTTTTCTTGCTATAAGGTTACCGAGTGGGTCTATGGTTATTTCATCTGCAAAATCTTTTATTTCATCCATAATCATTTCGCGAATCCTTTTTTCTCTTCCTGAAGGACCGAAACAATCGGATAATCTTTTCATTAATTCGCTGTTAAACATTTTATTCCCCTTTCTGATTTTCAATAATCACTTGTTTTGTAAGCTTTAAAGCACTCATTAAGTCATTTTTGCTTGCAACGCTTACTGATGAATGTATATATCTGCAAGGAACTGAAATGGACACTACTTTTGCGCCTTTTTTTGTTTTATGGATAACACCGGCATCATTTGCCCCTGAAGTTGAGCGTCTGTACTGATATGCAATATTATTGTCTTCAGCAATTTTTGCAACTCTTCTTACAAGGTCGATATCATATACCGTAGCATTGTCCATTAATGACAATACTGCTCCCTTGCCTATTAAGGTGGAGTTTTCATGTTCTTCTACTTCAGGCATATCTGCGCATACGGTTCCCTCCAATACTATGGCTAAGTCCGGCTCTAATTGATATGCGGCTGTTTCTGCTCCTCTTAATCCGACTTCCTCCATAACGGTAAATACGCCATAAAAATCTACATCCAATTTCTCTTTTAGAATCTCCAATATAATGCTGCATCCGACCCTGTTGTCCAAGGCTTTAGCTTTAATCATATTGTCGCCGAATTCAACATAATCGCTTTTAAAAGCTGCGTAGTCTCCTATATTAACTAATTTTTCTGTTTCCTCTTTTGTGCTTGTACCAATATCGATATATAGTTTATCAATTGGAAGGGAGACCCCTTTTTCTTTTTCAGTCATCAAATGTACTGCTTTAGAGCCTATAACGCCCGGAATATTATTTTCTCCTATTAATACTACCTTTGAGTTTAAAACTCTTTGGTCAATTCCTCCAACTGCTTTAAACTTAATAAAACCGTCGCTATCAATATTAGTAACTATTAATCCTACTTCATCCATATGAGCGGAAACCATAATGGTTTTATTTTTTTTGCCTTTGTTGTGAGCAATAATATTTCCAAGCTTATCTACATAGAATTGACAGCCCATTTCCGACAGTTTACTCTTTATATAATTTCTTACTTCAAATTCACAGCCTGATACGCCGGAAAGTTTAGTTAATTCATTTAAAAACATAATATTTCCTCCAAATCGGAATTGTCCAATTCATTTATAAACCTTGCTATAGCTTTTCCTGTAATTTCTAAATCCTTTAAATCTATTGTTTCCACTGATGTATGCATGTATCTGAGAGGAATTGATAAAAGTATGCAGGGAATTCCGTCTCTTGATATTTGTAGTGCATCAGTGTCTGTACCGGTTCTAACAGGAATTGCTTCATACTGCATAGGATAGTTGTATTTCTTGCAAATTTCAACAAATTTCTTTGTAAGTTTTGTATTTAGCCTTCCTCCGTATGCAACAATTGGGCCTTTACCTAAGAGAGCCGAATCGGAAGGCATATCGGGAGTTTTGCCAAATCCTACATCCAAGACTATTCCGATATCGGGAGCAATTTTATAACTGCTTGTTTTGGCACCTCTTAAACCTGTTTCTTCCTGAGCTGTTGCAGTAAAATATACATTGCTTTTATGTGATATTTTTTTTAATTCTTTTGCTGTTTCGAGCATAACTGCAACACATGCCCTGTCATCAAATGCTTTGGCGCTTATAACGCTTCCCTGTAATGATAAAGGTTCTCTGTTTATTGTTGCAATATCTCCAATTGTTATTAATTTTTCAAGTTTTTCTTTTGTGTACCCCGTATCTATATATAATTCCCTTGTTTTAAGCGGTTTTTTTCTTTCTTCCTCACTTGTTAAATGAGGCGGTTTAATTCCTATAACTCCAAATATTTTTTCTTTTCCGAATATTGTTACATCCTGGGCAATCAATGATGCAGGATTAAATCCTCCCACCGTAATGAAACTCAAAAATCCTCCATCTAATATGCCTGTAATCATAAGCCCTATTTCGTCAATATGTGCAGCAAGCATTATTTTGGTGTCCTTACTGCCGGAGCTTTTAAATATATAACTTCCAAGCCTGTCCTTTTCAAAAGAATCAGTATAAGGCTTAAAATATTTTATCAAAATATCACCGTTTATATGCTCAAAACCTGAAACAAATTGGTTGGAGCATATATCAAACAAAAATTCTTTAAGCATTTTGCCTCCTATTTTTCAAAAAAAATGTTAGATCTTGCGACCTAACATTAGAAATTATTTTAATAAATCATCCAGTGCATCTCCTATAGATTCTCCTATAGTAAAGTTTGTATCTTCTGATTGATAAGATTTATTTTCTACAGTTTCTTCACTTTTGTCATCTAATATTAATGTCAGGTTAAGGTTTTTACCTTTCATATCAATACTTTGCACTTTAGCATCTACTATTTCTCCAACCTTTACAACTTGTGCCGGCGTTCTTAATTTTTCTGTTGACACCTTTGCAATCGGTATGAAGCAGTCAATATTTCCATTAGCGTTAACATGTATACCGTCCAAGAGTATACGTGTTACTTCAACCTGTATTATATCGTCTTTATTTAGTGTCTTAGCATAAAGATCAAACGGATGCTCAGTCAATTGCTTTAATCCAAGGCCAACCTTTCTGTCTTTTCTGGTAATGCTAAGTATTTTTGCAGTTACCTCCTGCCCTTCCTGGAGAATATCAGTTACCTTTTCTGTTCTTGCCCAATCCAAATCTTTTATGTGTAAGAGACATTCAATATCATCTACTTTAACAAATGCTCCAAAGTCAACAATACGAGTTACTACTCCTGTTACAATATCGCCCTTTTGATATTTATCCAAGAATTTTGCCCAAGGGCTTTTTACGGTTGCTTTATAACTTAATGAAAGTCTTTTATTTTCTTTATCTACATTTTTTACCTTTACATTTATTTTGTCGCCCGGTTTTAACACTTCAGACGGGTGTTTAATTCTGGTCCATGCAATTTCATTGATGTGAAGAAGTCCATCGATACCGTTGATTTCTACAAATGCACCGTAATCCTGAAGGTTTTTCACCGTGCCTTCGTAAATTTCTCCTTCTTGAATGGTTTCCCATACTTCATTGTCTTTAATTTCCTTTTCAAATTTTTCAACAGCTCTTGAAGTTAAAACCAACTGTCTTCTTCCTTTTTTATTCTTTGTTTCCAATATCTTAACCTTCAGATTTTTGCCTACGTATTCCGAAGGGTCAACATTTCTTTTTATTGAAATTTGATTTCTTGGTATAAAACCTTTGATGCCTTTTAGTTTTCCGTAAATTCCGTGCTGAGATGCTTCAATTATAGGAATTTCCACAATTTCTCCTCGGATTCTCATCTGCTCCAAATCGTCCCAGATTTTCTGTTCTTCCAATGGTTTTCTGGTTAGTACAACATTTCCGTCCTGGTCAGAAATTTTTACTACAATTGCATCAATTTCGTCTCCTTCTTTTACTACTTCAGTTAAATCGGAAACTTCTTCCAAGGAAAAATCTTCTCTTGTTATAATTCCGTCAGATTTATAATTGATGTTAACAGAAACGGCATCAGGACTTACATATATTACTGTTCCTTTAACCTTTTCGCCGATTCCGAGATTAACTACTCCGCCATAATTTTCAAGCAATTCATGCATACTGTTTACTTTTTCTGCTTTATCAGTCTGCTCAACAGTTTCTGTCTTTTCTGTTTCCTCGGATTGCTCTACTAATTCTGTCTGTTCCTTTTTATCAGACAGTTCTGCCGGCTCGGACTGTTCAGCTAAATCTGCATGTTCTGCCTGCTCGTTCATTTCATTCATGTTGTTATTCAAATTTTCCAACATATTAATAACCTCCTCAATTATCCAGTCAGGAGCTGAAGCACCTGCGGATACTCCCACAATAGAATTTTTATCAATATAGTTATAAGGTATTTCCTTATAATTTTGTATTAAGAATGTGTTTTCGCACAATTCCTTGCTCAGTTCATATAACTTTTTGGTGTTTGAACTGTTTTTACCGCCTACAATAAGCATTATATCACATTTGGAAGCAAGAGCAATGCATGCTTCTTGTCTTTTCTTTGTCGCATCGCATATTGTATTATGTACAATTATATTAGAATAATTGTTTATTTCAATAGTTTTTAATATTTCTTCAAAAGTATTTAAATTAAATGTTGTCTGGCAGACTAAACAGTATTTTTTTGTCGGCTCAATTATATTTTTTAGTTCTTCAGGGCTTTTAATAATTACGGCTTCATAGTTGCACCAGCCCGATATTCCCTGTACCTCAGGATGATTTTCATCGCCGACAATGATTATATTGTAATCTTTATTTTTGAATTCTTCAACTATTTTATGTATTTTTTTCACTTTTACACAAGTTGCATCAATAACTTCGATGTTTTTTTCTTCCAATCTGTCATATATATTCTTTCCTACACCGTGACTTCTGATAAGAAATTTTGCATCCTTGTTTTCAGGAATATCGTCAACAATAACCATTCCTTTGTTTTTTAATTTTTCAACAACATCTTTGTTGTGAATTATTTCTCCGTAACAGTATAGTTTTTTTTCGTCAGTCAAAATCTTATCCGCTTTCAGTACGGCAGCCTTGACTCCTCCGCAAAAACCGTTGTATTCTGAAACAATTATTTTCATTTCATACCTTCATTTTTTAATCTGTAAATATCCTTTAAAATTTCTATTCCTATTTCCGTATAATCTTCAGAATTCAGCCTGCCGCTGTAATTTTTGAAGTAGTCTTTTTCTTCTCCTATATACAGTCTGAGTTTTCCTCTGAATTTATATGGTCCATCCAAATAAACGGGCATAATTCCGACTTTTGCTTTATTAGCTATTAAGGCAATTCCCGATTTTGCATTTTTTTCGTCAAATCCGGTTTTAATTCTTGTTCCTTCCGGATATATTCCTAATATACCGCCCTTATTTAAAACATTAAGGGAGTTTTTTATTGCCGATAAGGATACTCCTTTCCTGTCGACGGGAAAGGCACCAAGACTTCTGAATAAAAATGATAGGAATTTGTTTTCAAACAATTCTTTTTTGCCCATGAAGTGAATTTGCCGCTTAGTAGATACTGCTAATATTACAGGGTCAATCATGGATCTGTGATTTCCGCAAATTATTAAGCC
>Ga0255346_1004864_pt1 | contig 14250 bp, 6 predicted proteins | sample wastewater_treat_FD_194410 | JGI IMG/M metagenome (GOLD analysis project Ga0255346, IMG submission 194410) | Wastewater microbial communities from Lulu Island WWTP, Vancouver, Canada - plant22 | ecosystem: Engineered > WWTP > Wastewater > Unclassified | place: Canada: Vancouver, British Columbia... | reverse complement strand
AGCGTAAAGCTCAGCGATATTCCTGATATCTTCCTCGGACTGATCGGCCGGAACATCGGGGAATTTTATGTCAGTGACGGTACGGGATGAAGATAATCCGTAAGCTGCTTCAAGCTGTGCTTCTGACCAGTTTGAAGAAGGATGATTGGAAAAGTTGATAAATCCACCATCAGTTTTTTTATCATTCATCAGCATTGCAAAAGCATCTTCGTCGGAGATTATTTCGCTCCTGTGGTCGTTGATGTCTTTGAAAAGTGCAAGAGTCTGCGAGTAGTGCTTTTCAGCATCGGTGATATCAATATTGTTGGAGTTCTTGCGCATACCGAAGTGGTTCATATGATTTCTCAGTTCGCCAACTTCCTGGAAAATCTGTATTTTTTTAAAGTCGATATGAGAGATTATTTTTACAAAGATAGAAGCGGATTCTTCTGTGAAAGAACCATTTCTCAGCATATCTGAGGCTTTTTTCAGGCATGAAGATACATCGGGAGCATTTTCGTTCCTCTGGATAGTTGAATTAATAGCCTCTTCGATAACAGCCTCTCTGAATTTAGAGTCGTCGTAATCGTGGTCGGGGGCATAAGTGCAGCAGAAGAAAGTGACTATACTTTCACGCAGTCCCGTATAGGCCTGGAGTATGAGTCCTTTTGAGATGTACCATTCTACCGCTTTCATACCCGAAATATAGGGGAGTTCGGCAGCTGACAGGTCAGATACGGAAGCTATTGCGTGAGAGATAAGGTTATTGAAGATAAGGTTTTCTTTCTCGGTGAAGCTTTCCAGCTTCTGCTTGTTTTTCATAAGGTTTTCGGCCTTTTTGCTTATCGAGAATTTCTGATTTCCGCCCTGACAGGTGAGAAGTGCCCTTGAAAGATCGTTAAGGCATTTCGCAATATTATTGTATTTGCCGAGAATACTCTTCTCGTTGTCGGGGAGAGTGTTTACTTTTCGGCTTATGACATTGCATATCTCGGATGAATTTCCCGAACATCTGAAATTACGGGCTGCGCCTGCACAGTCGAGTATTTCGTCATACTGTTTCAGGTCGATGATATCAGAAACTTTTTCCTTTTCAAAAAGTCCGTAGTAAATATTATTTATGCGGATATTTTTCAGTTCCTTGGCATAACTCATGATAGGGAAGAAAAGGAACGGGATAAACCTGAAACCGTGAGTAATGTCAAAAGTTATCTCGTCGTCTTGGCCGATAGCCTCAAACATAGTGTTGAACAATTCAAGAAGCTCATGTTCATTCTTACCCTCGCAGATATCAACATCATCGTAAATGCCGGGGAAATTTTTATCGAGGAAAGGTTTCAGTCCTTCGTCAGTTTCTTTTTCGCCGTTCTGCCCCGGACGTGCGGCGGTGTACTTTAACCAGTTCTTTTCTCTTGCCTGGGGAGTAAGGAAAAAAACCAGCCTGTCGAAGTGTTCGCCTTTATCCTTTAGCATACTCAGCAGAGCCTTCTGCACGTATCTTTCCTTTTTATATACAGCATCTCCGAGTCGGTATTCGGTCGGGGCATAGTCGCCTGTACCGACCACGGTAAGAAAAATTTTAGCCATAGTATCTGCTCCTTTGAATAAGATAATATTATTATATCACTAAAACTTCTATATTTCAAGAGTGAAATTTAAAAAAACTGTTTTTTATGCATAAAAGCTTTACGGTCGGGAATGATAAAGCCCTTGCCGCTTATTATTTCTTTTTCACAAAAATACTTGACATTTTGCTATGGATGTGATATTATATAAGAGCGAACCGTTGCAACTCACACCCCTCACGGGGACTGAAACAGAGAATCGGCTGTGTTATACGTATCGCTCAAGTTGCAACTCACCCCCTCACGGGGACTGAAACAGTCTTCCTTTTCCTTTTTTTCCAGTTCTTCCAGTTGCAACTCACCCCCCTCACGGGGACTGAAACCACATGTGCCATTTGTTGCGAATGGACATTCTTCGTTGCAACTCACACCCCTCACGGGGACTGAAACCGAGAATCGGCTGTGTTATACGTATCGCTCAAGTTGCAACTCACCCCCCCTCACGGGGACTGAAACGAGTGCCAATGCGACGTTCTTTGGCTAAGTATGTTGCAACTCACACCCCTCACGTGGACTGAAACTCTCTGAAGAAGCTGAAATCAATGTCGTTCAGGCTGTTGCAACTCACACCCCTCACGGGGGACTGAAACTTGTGTACCTCTATGAGAAACTGATACGGCTTTTGTTACAATTCACCCCTCACGGGGACATAAAAAAGACCAAAGAATTATTTTCTTTGGCCTTTTTTATTTTTGTTCGTTCCTTAGCAGAAGCGGCGCAGTCTTTCCTTGACTTCATCGGAACAGATGTGTTATAATTAATGTGTTACAATATGAAAGCTCAATACTGCACCGAACGGAGTGATAACATGGATCTGAAATACCTTCAGCTTCTTGCCAGAGAATACCCTACTATTGAAAGTGCCGCCAGCGAAATAATCAATCTTTCCGCTACACGAAGCCTTCCAAAAGGAACGGAATACTTTTTCAGCGATATTCACGGAGAATATGAAGCTTTTCTGCATATGCTGAGAAGCGCTTCGGGAATGATAAAGATAAAGACAGACCTTGTACTCGGCAAAACTGTTTCGGGTGCAGACCGTGAAAAGCTTGCCGAACTTATATATTATCCCGAAAAGGAGATAGCCCGTCTCGCCACTAATGATGAACTTTCCGATGAATGGATGCGTCTGACTATCTACCGCCTTATACTTGTATGCGAGAGAGTTTCCGCAAAGTATACACGTTCAAGGATACGCAAGCGCATCCCCGAGGACCTTGTGTACATTCTCGATGAACTTCTTAACGTTACCGACGATGTGAACAAGGACTACTACTACGATGAAATAATCAGCGCTATTATCAGCACAGGCATTGCCGAGACTTTTATAATCTCACTCTGCAAGCTAATACAGTCTGTCTGTATCGACAAACTCCACATTATAGGCGATATCTTTGACAGAGGCCCTCGTGCTGACATTATACTTGATGAGCTTATGAAGATACATGATGTGGATATACAGTGGGGAAATCACGATGTTTCGTGGATGGGAGCGGCCGCAGGAAACCCCGTTCTCATCGCCAATGTTATCCGCATAGCAATGAGGTGCAACAACTTCGATGTTCTTGAGGACGGCTACGGGCTGAATCTCCGTGCCCTTGCTGTATTTGCGGCTGAGACCTACAAGGACGATGATTGCAGGCTTTATATGCCAAACGCTCTCGACGACAATATCTATGACCCCGTTGATCTTGACTTAGCGGCAAAAATGCACAAAGCCATAACGATAATCCAGATGAAGCTTGAAGGTCAGCTTATTTCCAAACATCCCGAGTGGGAAATGACTGACCGTGACCTTTTCGGAAGGACTGATTTTGCAAGCGGCACTGTTGTGGTGAACGGCGTAAAACATGAACTCCTTGACAAGAGCTTCCCGACAGTTGATCCTGATTCACCGCTTACACTTTCCGAGGGCGAAGCCGAACTTATGAATGTACTGAAAGCTTCCTTCCGTCACAGCGAAAAGCTTCAGAGACATATCCGTTTCATTTATGCAAAGGGAGCGATGTACAAGACCTGCAACAACAATCTCCTTTTCCACGGATGTATCCCTATGGACGAAAACGGCGATTTACAGAGCGTGAATATCCACGGACAGAAATACTCCGGAAAGGCCCTTCTTGACAAACTGGGCGAACTGGTAAATCAGGCCTATTTCGGAAGCGGTGCCGAAAGGGAATACGCAGGAGATTTTATGTGGTATCTCTGGTGCGGTGCGAAGTCTCCGCTTTACGGAAAGGATAAAATGGCGTTCTTTGAGCGTGGGCTTCTTTCGGACAGATCGCTTCATACCGAGAATTACAACGCATATTATACTTTCTCGGAAAAGGCAGAAGTCTGTATGGAACTGCTTGAACATTTCGGGCTTGATCCTGAGAAAGGCCACATAATAAACGGCCACGTTCCCGTTAAGATAAAGAACGGCGAAAGTCCCGTCAAGGCGGACGGAAAGCTGTTTGTCATTGACGGCGGTATTTCCAAGGCTTACCAGACAACAACAGGTATCGCAGGCTACACCCTTATTTATGATTCCCACAGCCTCAACCTTGCCGAGCATAAGCCTTTTGTGGCAGGCGAAAGCGGCAATACACCAACTATCCATCTTGTTGAAAAGCTGGAACATCGTGCTAATATTTCCGATACCGACAAAGGCAAGGAGATACTGGAAAAGATAAACGATCTCCGCCAGCTTCTTGAAGCATACAAGGCCGGTATAATAAAATAGTTCGCCTTTGCGATATGATAAAAACTCCCTCATCACTGTTTTTTCTGTGATGAGGGAGTTTTTTGTGCCGGGAAAGAAAATGAGTAAAATCTATAATTATTTTGCCTGATGCGACATTGATCCATGCATTATTATTGACATATTGAATAAAATGATGTATAATATAATATATAAAAATGTACTACATGACGTATAGTATTATTCTGACTATTTATTACAGGAGGTCAATATGGGGATCAGAGAAAAGGATATTGTAAATATGATTTTAAATTTGCTCGATACATCAAAGCGTATGACATCAGAATATGATGCTCCCGAAAAGGAAATAGAGAAATACAAAAAAGAGTTTGCGGATCGCTTGCAGCGATATCAGGAAACTGAAAGCATTGCCGATCAGCTGCATACAAAATACGGCAGATCTGAGCGTAAAAAAATGGAAAGCGGTCCGGACGATTTTGTCCTGAACCGACATGAGACTAAGCGGAATGTGCCACGAACCCACAGAGATTCCGAAAGCAGATGTTTTGCGCTTTCGCAGAACGATTACGTATGGGATATCTGCGGAAGCGAAAATTCTTGTGAATATAGCTCTCATTATAGCAATGAATATAAAAGAGGATCTTGAAAGTAACAGGAGATGAAGTAAATGTCGTATATCACTACTAAAGTGCAGGCACTGAAAAGCTATCCTAATTATCAGTTCTATGCAGCGGCTGATTCAAAAACAGCGGATACTGATGAGGTGTTCAGGATCTGTATTCTCGAAACACTGAAATGGCTGCGTTCAAGACTCAGCGACATAGGCGAGATACCCGCAGATATCGATACGCCGGAACCGGAGGACTATTCATCTTTTCCAAAGGAAAGACTGGCTTCTTTCAGTTACAACAACGGCTTTCAGATAGATGTGATCTATATAGAAAAACTCAGTGTGTGGTCGCTGAGAATGACTGAACTTGACATGGGCGCAAATCTTGGTACCTCACACGAGCGAAAGGCAATAAATGGAAGGTCTTTCACCACTGAAATTGCATTTCTGAAACAGGATGACTGCGTTGAGGTCGGCATACGGACAATATGCTCAGATCCCTCCGAAACGACGGCTTCATGCGAAGTATTTCGTCCGAGAGTGGTAAAAGCGCTTGCTGAAAATAAAAATCTTCGCCTCGATCACGGCGGATTCACGATAAACGGCGATCCGCTGAAGATCACCAGCAAATCTGAACTTGAACGTTTCGTTTCCGTGCTCAATGACGAAGCAAGAAGTATGCCTGTAGTTCTTGTTGCGGACAGTGATTCGGAGATACGGAAAGTTCAGCCTGAGGATATAGTTAAAGCCGTTCCTGCTATGTCAGCGGAGAAATACAGCTTTTCGGGATTTTCACAGCCGTCAGGTGAACTCAGTGTCACCCTTGATAATGATGCTCTGAACATAAAAAACAATCTTGAGATAAAAGAAAAGAAAGCAAAGAAACCAAAGGAAAAGCCGAATCAGGCCATGAAAGCCGAACCTGAAAAGAAGAAGCTTCCCGTTTTTGATTATTCAGCTTTTGCCGCAAAGATGACGGGTTTTGCAATAGTTGCATTTGCGGAGGACAAGTATCTGCCGCAGATAGAGAACAAAGTACATTTTTCAGTGAAATACGGGGATGTCATAATAATTCCTCATTTACAGCCATCGGAGCATTACTGCTACAGTCAGTACAGTGAGGATATGAAGACGTTTTTTTATATGCTCCGTGAAAATGTGATCGAAATGCAGAAACGCAGTTCATACTATTTCGGTGAGGTGATGTTTTATTCAAAAGCAAAGCTGAAAGAGTATCACACACAAAGACATCAGACAAGTTCCCTTGAAGAAAAATGCAAAATATACAAACTTGAAATTGATGAATTAAGATCTCAGATAAAGGAACTTTCACAGCAGCAGACAGATATGCATCAGACCGCAGAGTCACTTCGTATGGCGCAGAAGAAGATAGAGAGTCTCAGCCGTGAACTTGAGGCAAAGGATATAGCGTACAGAAACTTAGCAGAGGAATCTGCCGCAAAGCAGGAAGCTTACCGCAGAAGTGCGGAACTTATACGATTCTATCAGCAGATGATAGATACGGCGGCTTTGTTTCCGACGGACAAGAATGAAGTTTGCAGATGGATAGAGGAGAACTATTCCGCTGACATTATCGCAGCACCGAGAGCGCAGACCGAACTGAAGAAATACAGCGGTTCTCTTGATTTGTCTGCCTTGTGCGATGGAATAGTCTATCTCTCGGCTTATGCCCGTTACAGACGGCAGGAAATAACCGGAGATGTGCTTGAACTGTATGCAGAGCGCTGTCATTGGGAAATACAGGGCTGCGGAAAAGAAGCACTGAAAATGTACCGCTCGGATTATACCGTGAACATAGACGGTGAACAGTACACTCTTGATCTTCATATCAAGCACGGCATTAAAGCTGAGGAGCTTATAAGGATATACTTCTGCTGGGATGAGAAAACAGGAAAGATAATCATTGGTTCTATGCCTGAGCATCTTGCTACAGTGAGAAACAGTACATAAAGGATAAGAATGGAGAGGAGAGCTGCAAAGTGAAAAAATGTCGTGATTGCCCGTACCGTACTGGTACGCTAAAAAGCGAAAAAGCTCCGTGTATAGAGTGTCATCTGAAGAATCTTCCGAAGTCTCCTTTTTCATCGCCGGTATTAATAAGTGAGGGGATTGTCTGCGAAAAATGCGGAAGCAACCGATTTATAAACGGAAAATGTGCGGCTTGCGGCTCAAAGGCAAAAAGAAAGCTCTTCTGAAGCCGTATTTAAACACCCACAGAAAGCACTTGTTGAAAAACAGGTGCTTTTTCCTGATATCCCTTCACAGCGCCTGTATTATAAGGAGCGAAAGCTTGACAGTTTCATTCCGTAATAGTATAATAAATGTAAAACTATTGAAAAATAAGGGGATAAGAATGAAGAAAAACAAGATCATATCAATTATCTGTTCCGCTGCTTTGGGACTTTCAGTGTTTCCGTATTCCTGTGTATCGGCAGAAAACAATATCCTTTACGGAGATGTGAACGGCGATGGACTTGTCACAGCTGTGGATGCTTCAATTATACTGACTGAATATGCAGCCGTTTCAGCAGGTGCAGAACATTCTTTCACGCAAGCTCAGGCGATAGCCGCAGACGTTAATAAGGACGGTGCGGCAAATGCTGTTGACGCTTCCGTTATACTCAGTTATTACGCTTTCTGCTCGGTGAATGAAGTAAAGATATCTGTGGAATTATTCGCAGAACAGGACAAAGACGCACCCGATAGAATCTCCGCTTTAATTCAGCCTCAGATAGTGGATCTTTCGTCGATCCCGTCATTTACCGATAGCCCCTATGCGGTTCTGAACAATAATATCCCTGCTTTCGATCCGTCAGACTATGATGGGATGCCGTTTGAGTCGTACAGTTATCTTGATGATCTTGGACGCTGCGGAGTATGTTCAGCGGCAGTGTGCACTGAGACAATGCCCACGGAAAAACGTGGAGAGATAGGCATGGTAAAGCCATCAGGCTGGCATCTTGACAAGTACGATTTCGTGGACGGCAAGTACCTCTACAACCGCTGTCATCTTCTGGGATATCAGCTGACAGGTGAAAATGCAAATCCGAATAATCTTATCACAGGCACACGTTACCTCAACACAAAGGGAATGCTTCCGTTTGAGGAGCAGGTAGCAAGCTATGTGAAAAAGACCGATAACCATGTGCTGTACCGTGTGACTCCTGTATTTTCGGGAGATGAACCCGTTTGCAGGGGAGTGGCTATGGAAGGCTGGTCTGTAGAGGATTCAGGCGCTTCGTTATGCTTCAATGTTTTCTGCTACAATGTTCAGCCCGGTGTAATAATTGATTATGCCACAGGCGATAATCATGCTGACGAGTCATATACCGTCACCGCCGAAACAACAGTCATCTCAACGACAGTCAGCACAACAGTTACCACAGCTGCTGCAACTGTTATACAGTCGCAGTATGATTATGTTGCAAACTCAAATTCAAAGATATTCCACAGACCAGAATGTCCGTCTGTTGAAAAGATGAGCGAGAAGAATAAGCAATATTTCACAGGCAGCCGCGAGGAACTGATAGCCGACGGGTATAAGCCTTGCTCTAACTGTGAACCATAAAAAAACGGCTGTTAACTGTGGTATTCGTATAGCAGCTTATATGTATTATTGAGGTAGACATTTTGAAGAAGATTCTTCTTGAATCTGTTTCCCAAGACTATTAATTTTGCCCCCATATAGGGCGCACACCAGAAAAGTTTGAATTTATCATTTTTTTCAGGTGCGCCCTATATGGGGGCAAAATTCTATTAAAAGTCTTTGGAAAAGGGGTTCGGGGTCGACTCCCCACAGTGTGGGGAGGTGTCAGCGTAGCTGACAGAGGGGACGGCCTCCGTCAGAGGGAACCTTTCCTCAGAAAGGTTTTTCCCCGATAAATGCGTATAAAGCTTCTATATGAGTACCACAGTTAAAACAGTGAGGCTTTGCTTTTGCTGAATTGATGTATATTATAATAAGAAAAAACAATAAATGCAAATAATATAATTCAAATGCGATAAAAAATTTCTGAAAAATTGTTAAAAAGGACTTGACAAGTGATATGGTACGTGCTATAATGTACTTGTAAGGTAAGCACACTAATGAACATTAAAGTACAATATAGTACACTGTGTCGGGGGTTGGAAATGTACTGATACTGATGTTTTAGTGCTTATAGAATTATTTTTAAGGAGAGAAATAAAATGAATTGTAAAAAGACCATTGCAGGCATCTCAGCTTTATCAATGCTTCTCAGCACATCCGCTGTTTCAGCTGTAAACGCTTTTGCCGCTGACGACGAAACAACAAACTACACTGACAAGACTATCAACGCATATCTTTACAGCAAAGATAATGTTGATACCATGACAGTTCGTTACTACGATGACAAGCCTAATATCCCTTATGTCAAGTTTTCTGAATTCTACAATAAGTGGCTTGGTCAGGATGTTGAGATCACCAATAACAATGACGGCACTTATGTAGTAAAGGTACCTGTAGGTGCTGAAGCTACTTTCAATGTTGAAGATGATACGCTCAAGGTCGGCGATGGAAGATTCTTTGTTCCGGAAGAAGATGCAACAGGTTCATCAGGAATAAGTGATATATTTATAAGAGAACTCGCTGATGATTCTGAGTCCGGAGATGGTGAAGAGTCTGAAGAGTTAGTGATGGATTTCGGTAAATATCACATTGACTTCTACGGTGATGACAGTGATATCTGGTGCCCTGCACCGACACTTTGCGAAAACTTCGCAGGTGCTATGAAGCAGTCATTATATCTTGATGGCAGTATTTACTTCTGCAGCTATATGACAGCTGATTTTTCAAGATTAATGCTCCCACAGTCAGGAGAGCACATCAATTATCTTCTTGAAACATATAAGGACGGCAGACCTCAGGATCTTATCGATTACAACTATAATTCACTTTGTATGGGTATGGATTATTCATATGGCTATCCGGGAAGAATGCCTTTCAATGAACTTATGGCAGAAAAAGGCTTTGATGGAATGCTCGAGGAAGCTAATGACGGCACAAGAAAAATAAAGGAATTACTCCATTCGGAAGATTTTGATGAGTATAGTGCAGGTCTGGAACTCCTTAATAAGTATTTCTACGACGGCGGACACACATCATTCGTTGCTATTCCATATTTCTTTGATAAGAAATTTAACGTCTTTGACGGTGAGACTGCAAAAGTAGTTAATGATATCATAGCAAATTCAGGCGAATTCGAGCAGTCTTTTGATCTTGATGCTGAGAGAAACAGCGAAATTGAAAGTAATAAAGGCGTTGAAGCTGCAAGAAATAAAATGATCGAGAGTGCAGACCGTGTTGAGAAACTGTCTTTGTCTACATATTTCTCAAAGGGTGAAGTTGCTGTACTTCAGTTCGATACTTTTGAAATTAAGCCTGATGAGTGGGATGCATATTATCACGAAGGTACTGAGCTTCCGGCGGATGTTATATCTGATTTCTATACTGCTGTAAAAATGGCTGATTCGGATCCTGCTGTAAAGAAGCTTGTATTCGATATTGCTTCAAATGGCGGCGGACATATGGCAACTGCTATGTATATGTTCGATCTTATCAACGACATTGACAGCGTAACAGTAAAGCTATCTTCATCTCTGACAGATAGTATCCTTGTAGAGGATAAGTTTGTAACTGACAAAAACCTTGATAAGGTAATAGATGAAAAGGACGACGAAGTAAAGTTTGATCTTCAGTATGGTGTCATTACTTCAAAGCTCTCATTCTCATGCGGCAACTGGTTCCCATCACTTTGCAGAGACAATAACATTCTTATTATGGGTGAGAGAAGCGGAGGCGGAAGCTGTTCAGTACAGGTCGCTATCCTTCCTGACGGTATGATGTATTCATATTCTACAGGTATGACTTTTGTTGACTCAAACGGTGAGAGCATTGATCTCGGTATCAAGCCTGACTATGAGAATGTAAAGTTTGCTGAGGACGGTTCTAAGGACTTCTCAGAAGTTTACAACTTTGACAATATCAGCAAGATGTTTGACGAATTCTACGGCAATACAACAACAACTCCTGCTGAAACAGAAACAACAACTACTACAACTACATCTGCAACAACATCAACTACAACTTCAACTGAGACAACAACAACTACTACTTCATCTGCAGCAACAACTGCTGAGGAAACAACTACAACTGCAACAACTACAAAGGCTGAGGACAAGACTATCGGTACAAACGATGAGATCGCAAAGATGGTTGAAAAGGATTACTTTGTAAAGACAGGCAAGAAGGCTGCTTCTTCTGAATTATCCGAGAACAAGGACGGCTCAGTTACTGTTGAGCTCAAGGACGCAGACGGCAAGATGATCGATAAGTACACAATTGATCCTGAAACAGGCAAGGGCACTGACGCTAACGGCGAGGCAGTTGAACTCCCACAGACAGGTATCAATTCACTCGGTACAGCAGGCGCAGCAGTTGGTGCTGTAATGCTCATGCTCGCAGGTGCTGCTGCTGTATACGGTTCAGGTGTGATCCGCAAGAAGGAAAATGACTGATAAAAAGAAATTTTCAAAGAAGCAGATACTTTGCTTTGCGGCAGGTGTACTTGCTCTTACAGTGGGATTCGGTATCTTCTCTTTCCTCGGTATCAGAAAGATATGCCGTGAGATACACAAGCATAAGCTGATGAAAGAGAATATGGTAGTGGAAATTGCCGAACTCGGCATAAAAGCTCCTGTGCTTGAGGGGACGGAACAATCCGTCCTCGCAGAAGGAGCAGGACATTTCACGGGTACAGGAGGATTCGGAAAGGGAAATTTCTGTATCGCCGCCCACAGCAGTGTCATATACAAGGAGTATTTCAACTCGCTGAAAAAAGTTGAAAAGGGAATGGAGATACTTCTTTATGACAAGGATAAGAATACCGCCGCTTATAAAGTATCGGATTTCTTTATCGTTGACCCAAGTGAAACGGGAGTGCTCGACGATTTCGGAGATGACAGGATAACGCTGATAACCTGCACTGATGACGGTTCGCAGAGATTGGTGGTAGTCGGTCTCCTGGAAACAAAAGAAGGTTCATGATAAATTAAAAATACAGAAATAACAATAAGACGTAAAAAGCCATAGCACCGCTGATGTGATGCTATGGCTTTTCTGTTTGCGGCAATAAAACAGCCATAGTGTTTCGCTGTTAACGAAGCACTATGGCCTGAGTTTTTATTTAACGATAGCAGGTGTCCAGTATTCCTGATTATAGATATCAGTGAACTTGTACATCATGTAAGCCTTGCCGCTTCCGACATCGGTATTGCTTATCTTCATGCCGTCGTGATATGTTACAGGATCGCCGATGAAGTAGCTGTCCTGATAGTTCATATCGTAGTCGTAGTAATCGCAGATGAAGTCGAGCTTGTCGCCGTCCTTGAGTTCGGTCATGCTCTTTGCGATTGTTTCGGTCTCACCGCCGACATAATCCGTTGTAGCTCCTGCGATGTAGCCCTTTGGATTGTCGTTATCGAATACGATCATGAGGTTTACTCTGTCTCCATTGAGCATTGCGGGAACATAGCCTCTGATGGAGTAATCATCGCCGTTTTCGATAGTGTCTGTGTGATAGTAAGCAACTACATTGCCGTCGATGGATAACCAGTTCTTTTCGGTATCGGCAATGAGTTTTCCGTCATCGTCGAAGGAGTAGATATTATCAAGGCCGAGGTCGATATAGCCTGAGCCGTCGTCGTAGAACATATTCAGGTCAAGCTTGTGGACCAGTTCCCACTGTGACTCGGGGAGAGACATGGTGTAAGTGCCGTTCTGCTCTTCCCATGCGAGATTGTTTACATCGAAGTAGTAGGAAGCAAGGTATTCCGAAGCACTGTCAACATCGGTATCCTGCATGAAGTCGGTATTTGAATCATCAAGACCTGCAATGCTTCTGCCTGATGTGCCGCCGCCGAGGAATGCACCGAGAAGTGAGCCGATATCAACTGCGCTTCCTGATGAACCCGATGAACCGCCCAGATCGAAGAGTGAGCCGAGAGCGGAACCTGTACCGCCTGCTGCGATCTGTCCGCTTGTTTCGAGACTTGCGAACTGACGGATGCACTGGCTGTATTCTGAGCCGAGACCGATCTGATTGTTGATGCTGCAAGCAGTGTCAACGTATGAAGTACGCTGATATGGGAAGTAGATCGAAACACCGTAAGCGTTGGTCATATTTGTGGAAGTACGGTTATACTTTACAGCAGCCTGGAGAGCCTTTGAAAGCTCCTTGCCTTCGGGGGTGCCTACGTTTTCGGCAAGATTTGCAAGGTCAACCTGATCTATCCTTGAACTTTCAGCAAATTCACGGGTAGCATATCTTGCGTCTGAAACTTCCTTGTATTCGTTGTTGCTTATCTTTGAGCTTACCGACTTGGCGAAAGCCGAGAGCTTTGAAGGAACGGTATTGGCAAATTCAGCAAGGTCGATAACAGAGAGTGTAGTCTTCTGACCTCTGCACTTAACAGCGCACTCAGAAACAAAGTCATCAACGATATTCTTACCGATCTCCAGAGTAGGAGCAGATGTATTCTCGCCCAGCTTTGTGAGCCATTTTGAGTAGTACCAGCCTATACCGGGCTCAGTTTCCTCTGAAGCGATGAGGTAGTCAGCGTGTTCATTCAGCATGAGGGCTGTCTCAGCTGTAGCCATAAGGCAGGCATCGAAGCCGATGAAGTCGAACTTTACGCCGCCGTTCTTGAGAGCCTTATTGATACCTGCAAGGTCCATAGAGCCCTTCTTGGCGTTCTTTTCGTCGTAACCGTAACCGCTTACAGATCCGCCGCCGTGATCCCAGAGGATGAGGTCGTTTCTGTTAGCAGGGAAGTTCTTTGCACAGAATTTGATGAAGTTGGAAAGGTTGTCCGGATCAGTCATAGCAGCCGTACCGTCGTTGTCAACGAGTCTGTAGATCTTGCCGCCCTTGATCTGGTAGATCTGGTTTACGGAAGAACTGATACCGCTGTTTTTCCAGCCTTTGCATCCGCCTGTATAAACGATAACATTGATGTTCTCGCCGTATGAAGCAGCACGGATCTCCTCCATATCTGAAGAAGCCATGCCGTACTTGGATTCAAGGTCAGTACCGCACATATAGATCATGAGAGTGATTTGATCCTGATTGTTGCCCTTGATAACGGTCCTCTTTTCTCTTGAGCCGCTTGCAACTGATGTATCAAAGTTTGTATCGCCTGTGAAAGCACCTGATGAAGCTGTATCCTGTGTACTGAAACCGAAGCCCGATGGAACTGAACCACTGCCTGATGAACCTGAGTTCTGGGTAACA
>Ga0255346_1004861_pt1 | contig 14258 bp, 13 predicted proteins | sample wastewater_treat_FD_194410 | JGI IMG/M metagenome (GOLD analysis project Ga0255346, IMG submission 194410) | Wastewater microbial communities from Lulu Island WWTP, Vancouver, Canada - plant22 | ecosystem: Engineered > WWTP > Wastewater > Unclassified | place: Canada: Vancouver, British Columbia... | reverse complement strand
CCAATGGAATGAGTTGGTACGGGTAATGAAAACGCAGGTTGTGGTAACCACGCGAGCCACACAGAATGATGGTGCACGTGTTGAAATACGACAATGTACGGAACCGGAAGAGAAACTCAATCAAATCCTGACCGCACTGGATATAAAAACACCTCTGATAAAAAGAAAAAAATTTGTGTGGCACCCAAAGGCTCCTCCTCAAAAAAACATCCACTCTCTTACAGGTACTTAGCTCCATAATACCTGCAATGTGGGTTAATTTGCAATTCCTGACCCGGATGAATGTTGTTGTTCGTCAAATGATTGTTTTTTTGCAAATTGCTTACGGAAATTCCATACTTTTTTGAAATGGAGAACAATGTTTCTCCTTTTTCAACTTTGTGTACAGAAGAAGCAGCGTTTTCATACGTTTGAGTTAGATTATCGCCGGGCAGTGTTGAAGTTTCGTTTTGCTTTTCAGGTTTGGCAGCAGAAGTATTGTTGACAAGAGTTGAAGAATATGGTTGAGTCGAAGCTTCCTTGATTTTCAGATTCTGATGGACACGAATTGCGTTTCCTTTCAAATGATTGATTTGTTTCAGTTCGGTAACCGATATGCCGTATTTTTTAGAAATGGAAGAAAGCGTTTCACCGGATTTTACGCGATGATATTTTGCGGGTATTGTCGTTTGGGTGGAGGAAGAGGAATTTTCGGACGGCTGAACGGAATAAATTTTATCATTGGGGCAAAGCAATTTTGCAGAATCCACCACGCGTCCGGCTTTGATAAATCTCCGACTATAATAGGGTTCTTCGGAGTTCGAAATGGTTACGCCTTCACCGGTAGCTGCATGAATAAAATCGAAATTATTGTTATCGTACGCCTTCACTACTATTCCCACATGACCGATGTTTTTCTTTCCCGAGCGACGGCTGGAGAAAAAGACCAAATCGCCGGGTTGCAGTTCTTCACGTTTCATAGGAACCGATTGTTTGGCTTGCTGGGCTGAGTTGTGCGGCAGCAGGTAGCCAAAGTTGCGGTAAACGTAAGAAGTAAAGCCCGAACAGTCGAATGAAGAATCGCCGGCCGAACCGTAACGATAAGGCGTATGAAGAAATAATTTGCTGTAGTTGATAATGGAATCGGCAAGTAGAGCAACGGGCGTTAATAGTTGGGCGACATTTGTCTCCTGTCTGTTTTCGTTTTTGGGATTTTTTTGAGCAGACAGCAGCGACAAAGGCAACAGCAGAGACAGTAAAATTATTACATGTTTCTTCAACAACATAAATACCACAATTGTTTGGATGAAAATTCAATGAATGATTCGCTCAACAAAGATAAAATTTTCAATCAAAAAAATGAATTTGTTTTTTCTTTATTAACAAAAACCATCTGTCATTAGCAGCGATGGTAAATGGTTTCAGTAGAAAATTATATTATAGAATTCCTTGTTACTAAGGTTAACAGCAAAATAAGGTTTGAAATTTAACGTTACCGAACAGCAAATTTTTTGGAATTGACATGAGCCGGTGAGCTGCCAAGTTTCGAGTTCTGAGTTTTGAGTGAAAGAATTTTCACGAAATACTTCGCTACAATTTCAAATTTTGCAGGCAGAAAAAGTGCTGTCAGAATTTTTTTCCGACGTAGCGAAAGACGATACGGCGAACTAATAGGCAACTATTCTTGAGATTATTGTTAATTTACTTATAAAGCGGAATAATTTATTTTATTTAAATGACTTTTATTAACTTACTAAAAGAATATCACAACTTTCAAAGTCGATCTCCCAATGTCCATTCCCGACACTCTCCCATTGATATTTTGAAGACATTGTATCCCACCATTTTTGAAATTTAGTGGACGTTGAACCCATATCTGTAACTAATTTTTCATAAATAGCATCATCTGGATTAATAATTTTAATTAATTCGCTTAATCCGTTTTTTCGTTCATATAATACCATAATTTCATTTCTTTCTGTTTCTGTAACTTTTCCTATGATTTTTCTCATATTCTATCTGATTTATTTATTAATATTTCATAAGGATCTAAATAATTAATACTTTTTATTTCTTTATCCAAAAATGCATCATATAAATGAAATTCTCTTAATAATTCTTCGCTTCCATTACGCTCTAAGTGGGAGATTAGACATTGTTCGTGAGAAGGCGTATTCACTTCGTGTGTGGTTTTTCGATTAAGCCAAATACAACGTTTACATTGATAAGCATCGCAATTCCTACAAATTGGAGCGAAATCTGTCTTATAAAGATGTATATTTTTGATTTCTAAACCACTTTTTAGAGAGCCAACACAATCATCTTCATTTTCATAATAAAATGCTGGACAAATGAAAAATTTCCCATTTGGAGCAAGGGTAATATTTTCATTCCCAGCGTTGCAATTATTCATTTTATCAAGTAGAACTCGATCAGTTAAAAGATTTAATTGTGGAAATCTACTATTTTCACAGTTTTCTATTATTGCTATTTTAAAGTCATTAAGTATTTTTTTATATAATCCAATGTCAGTATCTGCAAAATTTTCAATATCTGTAAAAACAATGTTTAGACGAATTACCTTCTTTAAGATTGGAATGATTTTTTTATAATTTTCAAAAAATATTATTTTGGACGTACGAAATACAATAACTTTTTCATTGTTTTCTGAAAAATCAAAATTCAATAAATTCTTCAAATCATTGAAAACAAAAACATCTGCATTTTTTTCTAAGCTATGGTCCGACACTATTTTTTTATTATCAATACTTTCAATTGTAATTTTGTATTCTATTGGCAAATCATAGTCTGGAAAAACAAATTGAATCATTAAGTTTTGTTTCATAGCGAATATAATCCCATTTTTCAAATCTTCCAACGAAATTAGTTTTCGTACTGTTTTAGGATTATTATAATGGCAAAATGAGATAGACGTGTCGTCCAAAATTATTATAAGATACTGTAACATATTTATTTAGTAAAACTCGTTTTTTATCTCGATTTATTATGATTATTATTATCACTTTCTAATTCAAGCTTTCTGAAGAGTTTATTCCAATAATAATTATTTGCTCTTACACGAGCCTTATGCATTTTGCATATTGCAGTTGAACGTTGAAAAATAGTGTTTGTTGAAGCTGAATCGTAATTTTCCCCTTGGCACCAAGAACAACCACTTGCTACCTCACAGTCAATACATTCCTGTGTACTTTGCGTGCAACGGTCAAGTGTTAGAAACGGACGTAGTAAATTCTGATTGATTCCCTCATACACATTCCCAATAATAACAGCTTTCTTTTCACGTAATGAATATTGTGCAAAACGAGTACAAGGGTAAAACAGTCCTTCAGCGTCTACTGCCAACATCATACCAGCGCCACACCAATTCTGATTATCATACAATTTATCAAGAGGTTTTCCAATTTGTTCTGAAAAAAACGAACAAGAATAATCCTTATATAATTTCTTTTCTATAATTTCATCGGCAAGTTGAATGAGTTGATCCTCAAACGCAATATCGTCATCCTTTTGCCAATTATTTTCAAACACGCAATTAATATTTACCTCTTTAATACCTAAAGAATATAAATGTAACACACTCTCTTTTATGTATGGAATATCAGGACTACTAATTGTTACTTTTGTTACACCGTAAGGAAATTGTGAAAGCCAAAGAGGAATATTTTTGACGACATCTTCATAAGAGCCTCTGCCATTTTTATATATACGATTTAAATCATGCTTTGTTTTGGTGCCATCTATTGTAATTCCAATACTTAAATGTTCATGATTCTTAAGGATAAAGTTTTGTACTTTTTTTTCATGATAATTAATTCCATTAGTAGAAAAACTAAAACGGTAAGAATCAAACCATTTATGACATTTTTCATAAAGTTGTACTTTAATATAATCACAAATTTTATCAATAAGATCAATTTCCAAAAATGGTTCACCTCCTATGAAATCCCAAATAACATGGTCTTGATTAAATTGTTCTTTATCATTCAAAACATAGTCAATAGCACGTTTAGCTATATCGAATGACATTCGTTCTTTACTGTTTTTACCGACTAAATAACAGTACTTGCATACAAGTTGGCAATCTTTAGTTACAATAAAAGTAATTTCTTTTGCAATTCCATTTTGCCAAAGTTCTTGTTGCTTTTGAATTTCCATTTTTATTACCAACTATTACGTCCAGAACAATATCCCTTACAAGTGTTTTGACATGATAAAGAACAAGCACCTCCACAACTTCCGCTACAACTACTATCACAACCATAACCACAAGAACGTCCGCAACTTCCAGAACAGCTACCATCACAAGTTCCTGTGCATCTTCCATCACAACTTCCTTTACAAGTGTTTTGGCAACTGCTTGAACATGCACCTCCACAATATCCACTACAACTATTTTGACAACCCCAATCACAGCTAGATGTTTGTTTTTTTATTTCTGTAGCTTTTGTAATATTTGGCACATTTACCAATGCAATCGCACCTAAAATTGGCAATACTTTTTTAGCTGCAACTTTGAAAAAATCCCTCCTTGAAAGAATTTCTTCGTTTTTGTCTTTTTCTTTCATAAGATTAATTATTATTTGTTTTATTAGTGCTGTATAAATAACATTTCATATTTTTTTGTTAATTGCAATAAAATAATCTCTTAATTTTAAAGTCTGTTTGCTACTAAATTTCTGATCAACTCTACTTTATATCACTCAGTTTCTATATTTCAAAAAAGAATTGCTATTTATAATTTACGATTTGATTTTCATTTTTATAAAAAATTTACCCCACAAACTTACAAAACAATTTTAATAATTCAAAAAAAATTATTTTTTATTGGTGATATATTTTCCAAATTTTCCTCACAAATTTATACAACAATTTTAAGATTTCAAAACACGACAATCATTTATTCCTTTGTTCGGCGTATCCTCAGGGCTACGTAGAGGTAAAACAAAATCCACAGATTTTTTAATAAGGTAATAAGGTTTGATTGTGAGAAGAATTTCTTGTTACTAAGGTTAACAGCAAAATAAGGTTTGAAATTTAACGTTACCGAATAGCATTTTTTTTAAATTGACCTGAGCCGGTGAGCTGCCAAGTTGCGAGTACCGACATATCCAAAAAAAAACGCAAAAATAGAAAAAACAACAACAAAAAATCCGTACTTCATAATATATTTTGGTTTAATTAATCAAAGCTGTGCGTTTACTTTTAGCGGCTTTGGTTCAAAAAAAATTAAATAGGACACTTTAAATTTTGAATTATCAATTGCTCATAAAAACGTATTTTTACGAAAATTGTTCATGACCCTATACCGAGAAAATAGTTTTTTGATAATTAATTATGAAACCCACAGGTATTACATACACAAACACGAATGAATATAATATTCAGACATGTGCGCTCCATCAGACCTTTAAAAAAATAAATTATATTCTGATGAAATTGATGTTTTAAATAAATCGATTTTTTCTCTATTTTTTTTAAAATATTCAAAGATTTACTGTAAATTTGCTTTTCAATAACATCAACAATAAATTATGGAAGACTTTGGCAATTACATATTTCTTATTTTCGTAGTCGTGGTGCTACTGAGCAATATGAAGAAGAAGAAAAAAAGCGATACACCGAAACCGGAAGAAAAAAAACATTACGAGCAAGCGACTTGGCAAGAGCTTAAGCCCGTAGTTGAAAGAAGGGAGTTTGAAAAGGTGGTAAAAGCGCATACCAGCAAGCCGGTTGAAGAGTACATGGAAAATACTTATGCAACATACGATACCGTCGGCAACGATATTTCAGAACTCCGAATCAAAAAACCCGTCAAAGTTTCCATTGAAAATAACCATCATCTCATAGAGGAGGATCGCTACGAAGAATCCAGCTCAATTCCTTTGGAATTGGATTCACCGGAAGCTGCAAAAAAAGCTTTTATTTACTCGGTAATTTTTGAAAGAAAATATTAAAATCAAAATTTTTTTGTTATCATAAAAAATACTATATTTGTAGTCAAATAAACATCGAAAAACATAACAGAGAGAGTTCCGATCTTTACATGATTCGGAATTCTTTTTGTTTTTATATTTTTATTCAAATTAAAAAAATAAAACTATGGCAACAGTAACATACATGACTGCTGAAGGTTATAAGAAACTGGTGGATGAACTTCATCAAATGGAAAACGTCCAGCGTCCGGCCATCTCGAGGCAAATAGCTGAAGCTCGCGACAAAGGCGATTTGTCGGAAAATGCCGAATACGATGCAGCAAAAGAAGCTCAGGGAATGCTCGAAATGAAAATTGCCATTCTCAAGGACACCATTGCATCGGCACGTTTGATTGACGAATCAAAAATCGATACCAGTGAAGTGCAGATTTTAACCAAAGTAACCATAAAAAATACCAAAACCAATCAGGTAATGACCTACACCATCGTTTCAGAGAGTGAGGCCAATATCAGAGCAGGCAAATTATCGGTTACAACTCCGATAGCCAAAGGTTTGCTGGGTAAAAAAGTGGGCGAAAAAACTTCCATTTCAGTACCCAATGGAGTACAGGAATTTGAAATTCTCGATATTTCACTATAATAACGGAAAGTTAAACTTTTAAAATCATGGCAACCATTTTCAGTAAAATTGCAGCCGGAGAAATTCCCAGTTATAAAATTGCGGAAAACGACCTTTATTTTGCTTTCCTCGACATTCATCCTTTGACAAAAGGACATACTTTGGTGATTCCCAAAAAAGAAGAAGATTACATTTTTCGCTTGGACGATGAAAGCTATCAGGGATTGATGCTTTTTGCAAAAAAAATTGCCCTTGCCATCGAAAAAGCCATTCCCTGCAAACGGATAGGAATGGCAGTAATTGGACTGGAAGTGCCTCATGCTCACGTTCATCTTATTCCCATTCAACAGGAGAACGACATGAATTTCAGAAACCCGAAATTGGAATTGTCATCCGAAGAAATGGACAAAATTGCAGCTTCTATCCGAAAATATTTGGAGTGAGTTTCCTTGTTCCAACTTTACATGCAACACCCCAAAAGTTACTCGAAGCTTTTGGGGTGTCGTATTCAAATGGAGTAGCTCCAAATCAAAAAACTTTTCAATCTTTTTTCAGAACAAAAGCTGTTCGGGCGGGGAGATATAATTTCAACCATTCTTTTCCGTCGGGATCTGTTGGCTCGGGCAAGGTAACATGCACAATACTTTCATCAATCAGATCATAACCTCCAAATAAGGAATTGTCGGAATTTAAAACGGTTCTGTAAGCACCTTTTTCCGCCAAAATACCGTAGTCGGTAAACGATTTTGAAGGATTAAAATTAAATACGAATACCAATTTTCCCCTTTGAAAAACCAGCACCTGATCGTCTTCTTTTATCCATAACTGGTCAATGGGAAGTTTATTAAATCTTGGCACGGAACGAATCAGCATAATCATGGCTCTGTCAAATTCGTTCAAACAATAATAGAGATAATTCTTGTTGTCCACCAAATCCCACTGACGCCGGGCATACTTGTATGACCAACCGTTGCCTTCGCGCGGAAAATCGATCCATTCAGGATGTCCGAACTCGTTCCCCATAAAATTCAGATAACCACCATTCATGGTTGAAGCCGTAACCAGACGAATCATTTTGTGCAGCGCCACTCCGCGATCGACAGTCAAAGTGTTGTCGCCACGTCGCATGTGCCAATACATATCGGCATCTATCAATCTGAAAATAATCGTTTTGTCGCCAACCAAAGCCTGATCGTGCGATTCGGCATAACTGATGGTCATTTCCTCGGCACGATGATTGGTCATTTCCCAAAAAATCCGTCCAACTTTCCAGTCTTCATCTTTTTCTTCCTTGATAATTTTAATCCAGAAATCGGGAATATTCATGGCCATTCGGTAATCGAAGCCAATTCCGCCATCATCAATTTTTGCAGCCAATCCCGGCATTCCACTCACTTCTTCCGCAATGGAGATGGCATTGGGATTTACTTGATGAACCAGTTTGTTGGCCAGTGTAAGATAACAAATGGCATCGCCATCCTGATTCAGATTATAATAACAATCGTAACTGGTAAAATCTTCACCAAGCCCATGACTGAGATAAATCATCGATGTTACGCCATCGAAACGGAAACCGTCGAAATGAAAAACATCCAGCCAGTATTTGCAATTGGACAAAAGGAAATGTAAAACTTCGGGTTTGCCGTAGTCGAAACACAAAGAATCCCAAGCAGGATGTTCACGTCGCGGGCCCCCGTGAAAATACTGATAAGGCGTTCCGTCAAATCTGCCCAATCCTTCCACTTCATTTCTCACTGCATGAGAATGAACAATATCCATGATAACGGCAATTCCCATTCCATGAGCTTCATCAATCAGTTGTTTGAGTTCTTCCGGCGTACCAAAACGCGATGAAGGAGCAAAAAAGCTGGAAACATGATAGCCGAACGAACCGTAATAAGGATGCTCCTGAATAGCCATAATCTGAATGGCATTGTAACCCAGCGCAGCAATGCGAGGAAGTACATTCCGGCGAAATTCGTCGTAAGAAGCAATTTTTTCTTCTTGGCTCGACATACCGATATGGCATTCGTAAATCAACAGCGGGTCTCTTTGTGGTTTGAAATGTCGATTTTTGAACTCATAGGGTTGGAAAGGATTCCACACCTGCGCACTGAAAATTTTGGTTTGCGTATCCTGTACCACACGCTGAGCCCAAGCCGGAATTCTTTCGCCACTTCCGCCCTCCCATTCTACCAAAAGTTTGTAAAGTTGTGTATGGCCCATTGCGTATTCAGGCAAATGTATTTCCCAAATTCCGTTTTGCAACTTCTTTAACTGATAGTCGGGATGACGTTGCCAATTATTGAAATCGCCAATTAAAAAAATGGCCGTAGCATTGGGTGCCCATTCTCGAAAAACCCAACCATCGGCTACTCTGTGAAGTCCAAAATATAAATATCCGGTTGCAAAATCGGACAAACTCTGTTTGCCTCCCGTCAGTTTTTTTTCAGTCTGAAGAAAATATTCATATCTTCCATAAATAGAACCCGCATAAGGTTCAAGCCACGGATCAATCTTAACAATTGGAAGAATTTCCATAATTTTTTAGCTTAATGTGGTTTTGTCCAAAAACAAATCCGATTTTCTGGGTGTGGTATAAAATTGTACTCCTAAACACGAACTTTAACTATAATTTTTTTGTGGGTTCCAAAGCCAATTCCCGGTTGATGAGCATCGGAAGGGAAAAAAACAGCAAATTCCATCGCTCTCACTTTAAGGAGATTTTCTGCCTCATCGGCAAAAAAAGCAATATCTTTTTCAGCATCGTAAGGTTGTAAAACTTTTGTCAACTTTTCGGCAGGAATCCAGCCCATTATTTCTTCACCATCAAGTGGAAGCTGAATGTCGATAAACTTCCGATGTATTTCCATGCGGGCATCCTGAACCGTTTTCCCGGAAATATCCACCACGCTGACAACCAAGTCGCTGCCTTCCAATTCGATTTTTCCGAGAGGCAAAGTTTTCAAATCGGTTGTTTTCAGAAAATCGAAAGCTTTTTTGAAAAGTGGATGTGCCGATTCGTATAATTCGGCATTTTTTAAGGTATCGAGTATCATGGCTTTATGTGTTTAAAATAATTCGTCCAAAGTAAAATTTAAAAACCTGTTTAGCGGATAGCCGGCTTTCAAAATCTCTGCAATGTGCGGAACAGGATTTTCATCCGTTAAAATAGATCCGTCCAATGGTGAGGAAGTTGCATAATGCTTTAATTTGAGCAAGTCGGCCTGCGGAAAATCACCGGGAAAACCAGCCGGTACTTTTTTTAATTTTCCATCTTCGAAAAAACCGTCAAAAAAACGTTTAAAATTCGGTTGAGACAGAATATCGTTAAATTCGTCGATATTTTCGTACACACTTTTTCGTAACGCTTTCAGCACATTGGGCTCAGGGCTCCAAATTCCCACTGAAACAAAAGAACTTTCCGGTTGTAAATGGAAATAATAACCACCCCGCTGACTTTTTCTACCACCGCCTGCAGCAATGTAAGCACCAAAATGAGTTTTGTATGGCGATTTATCGGGAGAAAAACGTATATCCCTGTAAATTCGGAAAATGCAATCTTTTATGTCAACATGCTTGATTTCGGGATCAAATTCGGCTATTTTCATTATCAGTGAATTACTCATATCCAAATAACCGCTACGCACCTCATCATACCAACTTTTATTTTGAGCAAACCACTCACGGTTATTGTTTTTGCTCAAAACACTCAGAAAATCGAGTATTTTTTGTATGGTCATAATTTATATTTTAAGCACGACAAATATAATGTAAAATTTATTTAATCTTTGCCATTTATCCTCATTTTTTTGAAGTGATTCCTTTTTCCGGTATAAATTCCTCCTATTTCGGTAAAAAATAATTACTTTTGCAGTTAATTTAAAAAAATAGAAACAGGTTATTCTGTTCTCTGGACTTATTCAATTTTTTTTGCAAATTCCACTATAAAAAAATGAAAGACCGAATTCTACAGTTGCAGGAAGAAATCAGCCATCTTACAGCCCAAACGCTCGAAGAAGTTGAAGCTTTAAGAATCAAGTATCTGAGCAAAAAGGGAGAAATTTCACAGCTTTTCAACGATTTCAGAAATGTAAGTAATGAAGAGAAACGTGAAATCGGGCAATTGCTCAACCAACTGAAAAACAATGCACAGGATAAAATCAACCAGCTCAAGGAAAAATTGGAAGCCAATCGGGGAAATGTGGAAAAGATTGATTTGACGCGCACCGCTGAACCGATTCAGATAGGAACACGCCATCCTCTTTCCATTGTCAGAAACGAAATTGCAACGATTTTTTCAGGTATCGGGTTCACCATTGCCGAAGGACCGGAAATTGAAGACGACTGGCATGTTTTTGAAGCTTTGAACTTTCCTGCCGATCATCCCGCAAGAGACATGCAGGATACATTTTTTATCGAAAATAATCCAGATATTCTCTTGCGCACTCATACTTCTTCGGTTCAAACCCGTGTGATGACACAGCAAAAACCGCCCATCAGAATGATTTTCCCGGGACGTGTTTACAGAAATGAAGCTATCTCGTATCGCGCACATTGTTTCTTTCATCAGGTAGAAGGTTTATACATCGATAAAAATGTGTCGTTTGCCGATTTGAAACAGGCACTCATTTATTTTGCAAAAGAAATGTTTGGCATGGATACACAAATCCGGCTGCGTCCTTCCTATTTCCCTTTTACCGAACCAAGCGCCGAAATGGATATTTCGTGCAATCTTTGTGGCGGAAAAGGTTGTCCGTTTTGCAAATATACAGGCTGGGTAGAAATATTGGGTTGCGGAATGGTAGATCCCAATGTACTCGAAAATTGCGGTATCGATTCAAAAATTTATTCCGGTTATGCCTTTGGAATGGGAGTTGAACGAATTACCAATTTAAAATATCAGGTTAAGGATTTGCGCATGTTCTCTGAAAATGACATCCGTTTCCTGCGACAATTTGAATCGGCATACTGATTTGATAGTATTCAGAAAAAACAGAGAGCGCTTTTAAGAATATTGCTGACATGGCATTAAGCTTGCAGGATGCGGGTTCCTGTATGTGCCGAGTTGATAGGAAACATTAGCGAATGGCAAGGGTGTTGCGGGTGACTGCAAATCTGAAAGAAGCCATCAGCAAAGCTGACGTTTTGATGAACAGAAATCTGATAGAAGGCTCTAATGAGAGGGTAACCGAGCAATGGATTGGGAACGCCCGAAATTCAACCGTAACTCAAGAAGAGTAAATCAGGCAAGACGCAGCGAAAGTTTAATATCTTATCCCGAGAGGTCTTGTAGGGTACACCAACAGTGTAAGGAAAGCAGCGATGTATTTTAGGCCATACAAGAAGTCAGCAGAGGACATAGTATTCTGTTGAAAAACAGAAGAAGGTCTGAATCTTTTAATTTAAGGAGCAGTTAGTTCAAAATTTGTTTTATGGAGCAGCAGCAAGCAATAACGTACCAATACGACCTGTTTGATTCAAAGGGTCAGGATGTTATTCGTTCTTTCGCAGGGAGTGAAGCCGTAAGCGGAGCTCAGGCGATAAAGGCGTTGCAAGTAAAAGAAGCAGGCGAACAGGAACGAGCCTTAATTCACGATTTGATGGGAGGTTTGTAAAATCTCACATTAAATTACGAGAGGTTAAACAGTTAAAAGAAACCGCCGTGTGCGAGAGCATGCACATTGATGTGAGAGAGGGGCGATTCCCCTACCTACTTGATTATACATTACTTCAGCCCCTCATAAAACTTGATTTTTTCTGCCTTTAGAAAAATTAAGTTTTATGAGGGGATTCAATTTTACATAAATATCTTCAGGGCCAGAAAATGTACATAAATTGTTAGAATAGTATTATTCTCTGAAAATTTAAAGTTATATATTTGTAGACCCAACTGATTCATCCGTCAGACAAGAATAAATTTAATCCAAATGAAAAGATTTTTTTTTAGCTTTTTTTTATCAATCCTTTTACACACAGGTTATTCACAGTTCAACGACAGCTTGTTTTCATACTCCTGTTCAAAAAATACAGTCGTAGTCCAAAATGATAACTCAATTATCAAAGTGGAAGCCTGGTGCGATAATATATTTCGCATTTCGTGGTTTCCCGACATGCATAATATAGAGATAGATTCATCGCATTCAGTTATTTTAAATCAGGCGCCCGAAGTCAAATTTTCTGTGAAAGAGAAACACAATGAACTTATTATCAAAGGCAGACTGATTGTTGCGAAAATTACCAAAATACCATTTAATATTAGCTTTTACAAGCCTGACGGGTCTATATTGCTCCAGCCAGCTGGTGCTTTTGAATGTGATGGTAGTTCCAAAAAGGCTTCGTTTAAAATACGGGAAACAGATCATTTTTATGGAATGGGACAGAAGAGCATCGCCGTCGATCGTCGTGGCGAGGCTTTCGAAGTTTTTAATCAGCATATTGGTGGCTATACTAAGCCTTATGGTACCATGCAGATAAATATTCCATATATATATTCTACAACCGGATTTGGAGTTTATTTTGACAATCAGTATCCAGCCAGATTTGATTTAGGCAAAACTAATCCGACAGAATGGTATTATGAGGTCGAAAACGGTTCTTTCACATACTATCTGTTAGCCGCACCTAATGAACAATCACTGCTGAAAAGTTATTTTGATCTCACCGGATATCCACCCTTGCAGCCTAAATGGATTTATGGTTTGATTCAGAGCAAATGTTCGTACGAAAATGACACAATGGTTTATAATACGCTTCAGAAATTTGAGCAGAAAAAACTGCCTGTCGATGCTATTGTACTTGATATACCATGGTTTGGCGGGCTCAAACCAACTTCGCCACATTTTATGGGTAATTTTTCGTGGAACCTACAAAATTTTCCCGATCCAATCAAATATATAAATACATTACGTGGAAAAAATGTCAAGACGATTTTAATAAATGAGCCATATATCAACATCGATTCATATAATTATAAATTTCTCAAGGAAAAAGGATGGCTCGTTTCAAAAAAAAATCAATCCGAACCTTATGTTTTTAGTCCGTTTTGGGCAGGCGATGTTTCACTTTTTGATATAACTCACCCCGATGCCCAAAAATGGCTTTGGCAACAACTGAAAGCGGAAATTGAATTCGGTGCCGATGGACTTTGGAGCGACCTCGTTGAACCCGAAAGTCCTGTTGTTGACGGACAATTTTATTTGGGCGACTGGAGAAAAGTACATAACATCTATAGTTTATTGTGGGCAAAAAACATTTATGATGGTTTTTCAACTGATTTTCCAAACAAAAGAATCACAAATTTAAGCAGGGCAGGGTTTGGCGGCATTCAACGTTATGGAGCATTGTGCTGGAGTGGCGATGCATCTAAAACCTGGTTTGCTCTTAAGTTACAAATACCCATGATGACAGGTACTGTGCTTTCAGGGATACCTTATTTTTCCAGCGATATAGGTGGATTTACCTTTGCCCACGACAGGCGTGATGGCAATACCATTTTTACAAATATTGTTGATGGACGAATGAAAACCGAACCTGAATTGTACATACGTTGGTTTCAACATGGTGTATTTTCGCCAATGTTACGTCCACACAGTGGTGAAGAACAGTTTTGTGAAGTTTTTGCATTCGACAGTCTGACCGAAAGTATAACAACAAAATATTTACACCTGAGATATCGGTTAATACCGTATATGTATTCGTATTCA
>Ga0255346_1004855_pt1 | contig 14268 bp, 12 predicted proteins | sample wastewater_treat_FD_194410 | JGI IMG/M metagenome (GOLD analysis project Ga0255346, IMG submission 194410) | Wastewater microbial communities from Lulu Island WWTP, Vancouver, Canada - plant22 | ecosystem: Engineered > WWTP > Wastewater > Unclassified | place: Canada: Vancouver, British Columbia... | reverse complement strand
GAACATTGCTGCTGCACAAGGATTGAGTTATCCACTGCCTGATGGAATGTCAGACAAGCAGCTTGCGGATACTCTCTTTCCTGCAAATGCAGCAAAACCGGAGTACAAGATGCCCGACTATGAGTATATAAAAGCGTGTATTCTTTCCGTACTAGCAGTGAACTATGATACTACTATCAAAACAGAAATACTGGTTTATTCCTGGATGATAGATTATTAATGGTAAACTTATTAACAAAGATGCGACTCAAGATAACGAATATACCATAATAATTGTCCAGCTAATTTAGCATTATTTTTAAGCAATGCGTGATCAAGTTCTTTTTTTATATATTCAATACAACCATTCAAAAGGCTAAAAACCACAGATCCTTCCCGTTTGCCCTGGCACATATAATCAAGAAAATCCAAATAGAAAAAGGAATCTTTTTCATCTTTTGTGAAGAAGTATTCTTCGGGTGATTTACCTAAATTATTCAAGAGTCCAATAAAACTATTGTCAGTAATTATTCTTTGATAAATTGCTTTTGAAGACTCAAGCTCATATGCTGTAATTGGTGCCTGACCTAAAACGATATTTGTGTTTAAAAGTATTCCTTTATCTTTAGCAGCTTGATCAACTACAAATACCTTTCCGTATGTTATTCCGCCACGAAGTTTAAAGCAATCCCAGTCTATTTCACTCCAGTGTGATCCATCTTCATTAATATGAATCGTTGGAAGTCTATTCATCAACATAGTATAGGCCATATTTGCTAACTGACATACCAAATGATCTAAATATTGTTTTTCGCAAATAATGTACATACAATCTGAAAACATGGTAATATGTAGTTTGCCTTCTGCAAATGGCTGATTTGCTTGACCATTAAGAAGCGTTGCATACATTTTCAAATCCTTTGGTGTTGCAGCCTGTTTCATTCTATTTTTAATTCCCATAACATCTACAAAGGCTACTATTCTATCCTGATAATTATCCGCATCTTCAAATGCTTTTGATGTTTCATACATAATATTCATGATTATTCACCTCTCAAGATTTATAGCTATTTTTCTCAATATTGTTCATAACCCCAAGTATTTGATCATCGATAACATATTCTCAATTCTGTCAGCCTGAGCGGCACAGGCATCTACACGTGCTTTTTGCTGTTCTTTCTGAATTGGGTTCAGAAGGGGATTATTGTCTATCGCTTGTTTCATCATGTCTTTTATCATTTCATGCTGCATATGTTTTTCAATTTCGTTCATGCAATATCATCTCCTTGATATCTTCGATTTTATCTCTCCCACCAAACAATGCACGGTAGTACAAGGACACATTTCTGATGGCTTGTCCTTACCGATTGCTATGTGCTCATTGTACTTCTGTTGAGCAAGTTTTACTGCCTGTCCTTCGTCACCGTAGCGATTAAGTTTCTCATAGATATCCTTATCCGACTTAGCATATTTTTGACCAGTAACTCTTCTGAAAGTCTGTGCAAAACCGTTGCAACAAGCTACGGAATCCTGATATGTAGGCATAGCGCCGAAATAAGCGTTGAACCACTCCTCGATACATGGATTAGTCCAGCCGACGTTTATGCCTTTATCCTCTGCTTGGCGAATTATATCGTCAAAGTTCTTGACCTTATCACGATCAAAGATTATCCATATCTCGCCTTACTGCGGATTGATGGAGGCAAGATTTCTTGCTTCTTCAACGAGATTATTGGATTTGGTTTTAATGACCTTAATCACCAACTTGCCTTGTAATTCTTTCGGAATAGAATCTCTTAGCCCATACATATAGTTCTGTTCAGTTTCTTCCGTATCAGTAACTATGAAGTAGTAGCCTAATTCGGGAACTCTTCTTTTGGCAAGCTGATCACGAGTTTTCCGCTTTCCGTTTCTTTCAACATGAGCCATACCTTATTCCCCCTTGAACATATCAAAATGCTTCAGAGTCGGTATTGCTCCGTACTTGCCCAACAGATAGTTCTTCTCGTAATTCTCATCCTTGCGAATCTTAACGCCGTCTTCATCTACAAAATCAGCTAATGAGAAAAGATATGATATTCCGTTTGAATCCTTTTCTGTAAACCAAATCTCATCTCTTCTGAGGATGTTGCCGTTAAGCTGCCAAGAATCATGAGATGTAAAAATCAACTGAGCGTGATTAGTATTGATCTCTGGATCAAGGAACGTAATAACAAATGCTCTTACAAGAAGGGGATGAAGTCTGGCATTAAGCTCGTCAATAAAGAAAACTCCACCCGTTGACAGCACATCCTGTAACATGGGATACAACGCAAACATCTTAAGCGTTCCGGCTGATTCATGCTGAAGCGGGATAGATGTTGTCTGATCGGAATCTATCATTTTGTGAACTGCGTCAATTCTGAGCTTCTTATCCGAATCATCGATTTCAGACTTGATAACTTCAACATTAAAACCAATTATTGAAGGATCGAATGAAGAGAAGTAATCAACTACTTTCTGTCTAACCTTTTCATCTTCTTCAAATCCTTCCGGTATAAGCTGAGATAAGAAAAAGTTCTCTATCGGTCTGCCAAAATCAGCAAAATCATTATGCACAAACCAATCCCTTATAAACTTAAGCTTTGCTATTTTGAGCTTGGCACCAAGAGAGACAACAAGGGTTTCCTTTTCTAATGCGATGATCAAGTTCTCTCGACTTTTAGCAGGAATACCTGCAAAATCGAAATCTTCTCCATTACGATAGAAAATACGCTTGAAATCACCTCTCGATGACTTAGACTTATAGTTTAGCCATTCCTCACATACGCCATTACTATCGACTGTGAATCCATAATTGTAGGTCTTTGCACCATTTTCTTCTGAGTCTATAAAATAAACTTCAAATGATGATTCGGCATTTTTGCTGGTACTATCAAATAAAAATGGGGTTGGCTTGAAAAATCTCGAATTCTTTTTTGAATCAGATTCATCGCCATAATCAAGTGAGTTTATAACATATGTTGACATATATCTGAAAGCTTCCTGAACATTAGACTTTCCGCTTGCATTCGCGCCAAATATAGCTGCAACAGGCAATACCTTTTCATTTGCAATAGAAACAACATGGTTATTAAATTCAGAAATTTTTGTTGCCGATAAATCTAATATTGTATCATCCCTAAATGATTTGAAATTCTTAAAATTGAACTGTAATAACATAATGTAAAGCCTCCTTATAATCTCCTTACTATATATTATACACAAAAAGCGCAAAATGTCAACATCTAATTGAGAAATAATCTCATTTAGGTGCATTTTTATGCTTGCATATTATAAAATCCTCATAGAAATAACCTATGAGGATTTTGGCTTATTACGTTTTACCAATAAATAATAAAAAATTACTATCATACTCCTACCATTGATATTTTCTCTTTATGGATATCGCTTATCATCTGCCCACCACCTTATTTAACATCGTTTTTATCATTATAACATTTCTTATGTTAAATTGCCAATTTCAATGTTAAATAAATCGCTCAAAAATGTATTAAGATATCTGAATTTCTAAATCATTGAAATACGAAAAAAGCTCTCACAGCCGAAACTGTGAGAGCCTTATTAGTAACTATTCTATCGGCTCAGACATACACGTTTACACGGATGTCACGCCAATTATGGAATTCACGCTTCTCGGACTTTGCTTTGAAGTACATCTCTGCATCGCCCTGAAACAGCGTAAAATCGCCGATTTTGAGATAGTCGTGAATTACTTCTTTTCGTTGATTGCAGCCTGAGCAGCAGCCAGACGAGCGATCGGAACACGGAAAGGTGAGCAAGATACATAGTCAAGACCGATCTTGTGGCAGAACTCTACAGATGTAGGATCGCCGCCGTGCTCGCCGCAGATACCGCAGTGGAGCTTGGGGTTTACAGGCTTACCGAGCTTGATAGCCATTTCCATGAGCTTGCCGACACCTGCCTGATCGAGCTTAGCGAATGGATCGTTCTCGAAGATCTTCTTGTCATAGTAAGCGCCGAGGAACTTACCAGCATCGTCTCTTGAGAAGCCGTATGTCATCTGAGTAAGGTCGTTAGTACCGAAGCAGAAGAAGTCAGCGTTTGCAGCGATCTCGTCAGCTGTAAGAGCAGCTCTTGGGATCTCGATCATTGTACCAACTTCGTACTCGAGGTTAGCGCCGGCTTCCTTGATAACAGCGTCAGCAGTCTCAACAACAACCTTCTTAACGTACTTGAGCTCCTTAACATCGCCAACGAGTGGGATCATGATCTCAGGCTTAACGTTCCAGTCAGCGTGCTTCTTCTTAACGTTGATAGCAGCCTTGATAACAGCCTTTGTCTGCATTGCAGCGATCTCAGGATATGTTACAGCAAGACGGCATCCACGGTGACCCATCATTGGGTTGAATTCGTGGAGTGAAGCGATGATGTTCTTGATATCCTCAACGGACTTGCCCTGTGAATCAGCGAGAAGCTTGATGTCAGCTTCCTCTGTAGGAACGAATTCGTGGAGAGGAGGATCCAGGAATCTGATAGTAACAGGGTTACCCTCGAGTGCCTCATAGAGAGCCTCGAAGTCGGCCTGCTGCATTGGCTCGATCTTAGCGAGTGCAGCTTCTCTGCCCTCAACTGTGTCAGCACAGATCATTTCTCTGAAAGCAGCGATTCTGTCTGCCTCGAAGAACATATGCTCTGTACGGCAGAGACCGATACCCTCAGCGCCGAGCTCTCTTGCCTTCTTAGCGTCAGCAGGAGTATCAGCGTTTGTACGAACCTTGAGAGTTCTGTACTTATCAGCCCAGTTCATGATTCTCTCGAACTCACCTGCGATCTGAGCGTCAACAGTATCGATGATACCGTCGTAGATGTTACCTGTTGTACCGTCGATTGAGATGTAGTCGCCTTCCTTGAAGGTCTTTCCGCCGAGTTCAAACTTCTTGTTAGCTTCATCCATCTTGATGTCGCCGCAGCCTGAAACGCAGCACTCACCCATACCACGAGCAACAACAGCAGCGTGAGATGTCATACCGCCACGAACTGTCAGGATACCCTGAGCAGCCTTCATACCTGTGATATCCTCAGGTGATGTCTCGAGACGAACGAGAACGACCTTCTCGCCTTTTTCTGCCCATGCAACAGCGTCGTCAGCTGTGAATACGACCTTACCGCAAGCAGCACCTGGTGAAGCACCAAGACCCTTGCCGATAGGAGTAGCAGCCTTGAGAGCCTTAGCATCGAACTGTGGGTGGAGAAGTGTATCGAGGTTTCTTGGGTCGATCATTGCAACAGCTTCCTGCTCTGTCTTCATACCCTCATCAACGAGGTCACAAGCGATCTTGAGAGCAGCCTGTGCAGTTCTCTTACCGTTTCTTGTCTGGAGCATATAGAGCTTCTTGTTTTCAACAGTGAACTCCATATCCTGCATATCGTGATAGTGATTTTCGAGAGTCTGGCAAACTTCCTGGAACTGCTTGAAAGCCTCAGGGAATGTATCAGCCATCTGCTGGATTGGCATAGGAGTACGAACGCCAGCAACAACGTCTTCGCCCTGTGCGTTTGTCAGGAACTCACCCATGAGCTTCTTTTCACCTGTAGCAGGGTCACGAGTAAATGCAACACCTGTACCGCAGTCATCGCCCATGTTACCGAAAGCCATTGACTGTACGTTAACAGCAGTACCCCAAGAGAATGGGATATCGTTATCTCTTCTGTAAACGTTAGCTCTTGGGTTATCCCATGAACGGAATACAGCCTTGATAGCGCCCATGAGCTGCTCCTTAGGATCGTCAGGGAAGTCTGTGCCGATCTTAGCCTTGTATTCAGCCTTGAACTGGCCAGCGAGTGTCTTGAGGTCGTCAGCTGTAAGCTCAACGTCCTGAGTAACGCCCTTTTCTTCCTTCATCTTGTCGATAAGCTCTTCAAAGTACTTCTTACCAACTTCCATAACTACGTCAGAATACATCTGGATGAATCTTCTGTAGCAGTCCCAAGCCCATCTTGGGTTATTTGACTTTTCAGCGATTGTATTAACAACTGTCTCGTTGAGACCGAGGTTAAGGATTGTATCCATCATACCTGGCATTGAAGCTCTTGCGCCTGAACGAACAGAAACGAGGAGAGGATTCTCCTTGTCGCCGAACTTCTTGCCGGTGATTCCTTCCATTTTTACGATATACTCGTTGATCTCAGCCTGGATCTCATCTGAGATACCGCCGTCCTCATAGTACTGAGTACAAGCCTCAGTTGTGATAGTGAAGCCCTGAGGAACAGGGAGACCGATGTTTGTCATCTCAGCCAGGTTTGCACCCTTACCGCCGAGAAGCTCTCTCATGTTGGCATTACCTTCTGAGAAAAGGTAACAATACTTATTTGCCATTGGTGTATACCTCCATTTTTAACATTACCGAACAGCAGTCCCGAAAGACACACTATTCCAGTTACTTACTATTATACCATATCTCTTTGAGAAATGCCATATAGAATCTGGTAAAATTATACTGTTGAAAAACGTTGATTTTATACAAAAATATTGGACGAATTATAAATTCAGAAAAAAAGACTTGCATTTATTGTTAAAGTATGTAAAAATAAACTATATATTTGCTGTTGGCATTTCAGGGGGCTGTCCACGACAGTCCGCTGCTCGGCTAACGGTTATATTGATGCACCAATAAAAAAGGAGCAAAAATGAAAAAAATCATATCAGCACTTCTTCTCTGCGGTATGCTGTCATTTGCGTCATGTACGCAGAGCGATACACAGCCATCGTCAGCGGAAGAAACTGCCGTCACTACAGAAGCAGCAACAGAAACACCAACAGAATCCGAAACAGAGTCAGTTACAGAAACAGTTACCGAGCCTGAATATTTCGGTCAGCTTGTCTATCCCGATACAATGACTGACAAGGAGCGATCGGAAACATATTACCGTGAGCTGACTCTGTTCGATGCCGACAAGGCTTATGAGATAGGGCCGTACCACACGATGTTTCTGGTAAGTCCGAGTCCCGAAAGCGCCAAGCTGAAGAAATACAGGGATAATATACGTGAAATGAGAATGTACGACGAACAGCTTGATACAAACTTTCTTGTCCACATAATACTCCCCGATGGCTATGACGAAAACAAGGAATATCCCATATTCCTCATGACTGACGCATCATCATGGATATCGAAACTTCCGAACACACTAAAACTCATCAGAGAAGGTGAAGCTTCTCCCTCGATATTCGTTACCGTTTTCAACGACTACGACACGGCAGGTGATTTTGAAGCTGAACGCTCGCAGAAATTCATAGCATATCAGGACAGATTCCTTGATTACATAACCAACGATCTTATGGAGCTCATTTCACTCAATTATAAGGCAGACGCTTCACACTCCGTTATCTTCGGACACTCATGGGGAGGTATATTCACCCACTATGCCCTCTGCAATTCTGACAGATATGAGTATCAGCCTTTCAAGAACTACATTATAGGAAGCTCCTGCTTCTCAATGATCGGCAGCCGTGAATACTGGGATTTCGCTATCCCCGGAGATTACGACGACGATGTTATCGAAAGATGCTCTGCCTGTGTCAGGGATTTTGACTACTTCGACCGCAATGAGACTATGGATAAAAACGTATTCATCTGTGCAGGCGGTGATGAGAGCGGTATCGAAAGCTGGCAGAACGGTATGTCCGTTGTCGACAACGTCACAGCATTCTATGACAGGCTGACCTCTCACGGAGTAAATGCAGAGCTGAAGATATACGAAGGAATGGGGCACGTGAGTTTCGTGGAAGATATGCTGAAGGAATACTATAAACAGCATTTTCCTCCTGAAGAAACACCCGTAAACTGAACGGGATAAATATCAGATCATAAAAAAGACTTGGATTTATTGTAAAAGTATGTGATAATAAATAGTGTCAGTTTATTCAGAAATGATATAAACTTTCATCATAACACATCACGGAGGTAATATCAGATACATTATATTATGAGAAAAACAGCTTTTATTATTGCTTTATGCGGTATGCTGTCGCTTGCGTCATGCACACAGAATGAGACACCGCCATCGTCAGCGGAAGAAACTGCCGTCACTACAGAAGCAGCAACAGAAACACCAACAGAAGCCGAAACAGAGCCAACTACAAAAGCGATCACCGAGCCTGAATATTTCGGTCAGCTTGTCTATCCCGACACCATGACCGATAAGGAGAAAAACGGCACATACTACCGTGGAGATACCATACTCGATGCCGACAAGGCATATGAAATCGGCGAATATCATCTGCCGCTGGAGACGACCGCAAGGGCTAAAGTGAAGAAAATGATGGATAATATCCGAGAACTGAAGATGTATGACGAGCAGACGGATACAAACTACATGGTAAACATCGTCCTTCCGCCTGACTATGATGAAAACAGAGAATATCCTGTTTTTCTGGTCACAGATTCTCAATACTGGTTTTCACATCTGCCGAATGTATGGAAACTTATCAGCAAAGGGCAGGCTGCCCCCGTGATATTCGTCACACTTCGTATTGATTATGAATTGAACAGCTACGACGACAAAGAACGCTACGATAGATTTGTATTGCAGCAAGAGGAACTGCTGGATTTCATCACAAATGACCTTATGCAGCTTGTTTCACTGAATTACAGGACTGACAGCAGTCAGAGCGTTTTCTTCGGTCATTCACTGGGCGGACTGTTCGCACATTACGCATTATGCAATTCTGATAAATACGAATATCAGCCGTTTGCGAAATATATCATTGCAAGCCCCGCAATGTGGAGCTATTATTATACAGGCGAAGAAAATTTCGACACCAGCGGCATTCCCGACCCTTACGCATACAGAGAAGATTTCGGTTATTTCGACCGTAACGAAAGTATGGACAAAGATGTATTCATATGTGCAGGCGCAGAAGAACATTATAATTTTGATGCACCCGACCTTGCTACAATTCCGGAGGATGCACAGACGATATACGAAAGATTCACCTCGCACGGCGTAAATGCAGAAATAAAGCTGTATGAGGGCATGATGCACATGAGTTACGTGGAGGATATGCTGAAAGAATATCTCAGCCAGAATTTTCCTCCCGAAGATTCAACAGATGAACAGTCGGAAGGGCTTGTCTATCCCGATACCATGACCGATAAGGAGAAAAACGGCACATACTACCGTGGAGATACCATTCTCGACGCTGACAAGGCATATGAGATAGGCGAGTATCATCTCCCCCTCGACCCTACTGCAAGGTCAAGGGTGAAGAAAATGATGAGTAATAACCGTGAGATGAGGGTATATGACGAGCAGCTTGACTTAAACTTCATGGCAAACATCGTTCTTCCGCCAGACTACGACGAAAACAAGGAGTATCCCGTAATTCTCATTACTGATTCGCAGTACTGGATCGACGAGGTCGCAGATTTGTGGAAGCTTATCGGTGACGGTGAGTCTTCTCCCGTGATATTCGCCACGCTCCGCCTTGACTATGATATAAACGGTTATACCGATGCCCGATATGACGAATTTGTATTGAATCAGGACAAAACTCTGGATTTCATAACCAACGACTTCATGCAGCTTGTCTCGCTGAATTATAGAACTGACAGCAGTCAGAGCGTTTTCTTCGGTCATTCACTGGGCGGACTTTTCGCACATTACGCACTATGCAATTCTGATAAATACGAATATCAGCCGTTTGCGAAATATATCATAGCAAGCCCCGCAATGTGGAGCTACTATTATGATGACAGCGAAAACGTCAAAGATGATTATGACATAGAAAAGGTTTCAGACCCTTACGCATACAGGAACGATTTCGGTTATTTCGACCGCAATAAAGCCATGGACAAAGATGTGTTCATATGTGCAGGTGCAGACGAGCATTACGACTTTGACGATCCCGACCTTCCCACTATCCCCGAGGACGCACAGACAGTTTACGACAGGCTCCAAGCCCACGGCGTAAATGCAGAAATAAAGCTGTATGAGGGCATGATGCACATGAGTTACGTGGAGGATATGCTTAAAGATTACATCAAAAAAACTTTCCCGATGGGAAATAATTTACAGGAGGAACACAAATAATGAATAAGGCAATAATTTTAGCCGGCGGACAGGGCAAGCGCATGAAAGCCGATATGCCCAAGCCCCTTTTCAAGGTTTTAGGCGAACCTATGCTGGAATGGGTGATATCCGCCTGTGAGGGCGCAGGAGTTTCCGACATCTGCGTTATCAAAGGCTTTATGGGCGAAATGATCGATGAGTATCTCGCAGGCAGATACACTACCGCCCTTCAGGCCGAAAGACTTGGCACAGGCCACGCTGTAATGCAGGCCATCCCCTTCATGAAAGAGGACGAAACAGGCAATACTCTCGTTCTCTGCGGCGATGCACCTTTCATTGATGCCGAGACTATCAAGGCTTCACTGGAAATGCATGAGAAGCAGAACAATGCCGTTACCGTTATCACAGCCGAACTTGACCAGCCAAAGGGCTACGGACGCATTATCCGCACAAAGGACGGCATAAGCGGTATCGTTGAGGAAAAGGATGCTTCCGCTGAACAGAGAGAGATAAAGGAAGTCAACTCAGGCGCTTACTGGTTCAGGACTTCCGACCTCATTTCTCTCCTCGGCAAGATCACCTGCGACAACGCACAGAAGGAGTATTACCTGACCGACACTATCTTCCTCGCTATCAAGGAAGGCAAGAACGCAGGCGCTTACAAGTCCGAGAACGCTGATATCATCAAGGGTGCAAACGACAGAAAGGATCTCCTCGCACTGAACGACTACGCAAGAATGGAAGTCATCGGCAAGCACCTTGCCAACGGTGTTGAGTTCATCTGCACAGACGGCGTCGTTATCGACAGACACGTTGAGATAGGCGCAGGCACTCAGATACTCCCCGGAACTATCATCCGCAAGAAGACCGTTATCGGCAAGAACTGCAAGATAGGCCCGAACACAGTTGTTGAGAACTGCACCCTCGGCGACAACGTAAATCTCCACGCTGTACAGGCTTTCGAGTCGGTCATCGAGGAAGGCGTTGCAATAGGACCGTATGTACATCTCCGCCCTAACATCAAGATCTGCTCAGGCGCTAAGATTGGCGACTTCGTTGAGATCAAGAATTCTACCGTAGGCGAAAAGACAGCTATCGCTCACCTCGCTTACATCGGTGATGCCGATATCGGAAAACGTGCAAATATCGGATGCGGTACAGTTACCGTAAACTACGACGGTATCGAAAAGAGCCGCTGTGTTATCGGTGACCACTGCTTCATCGGCTGCAACACAAACCTTATCGCTCCGCTGAAGCTGGGCAAGGCCGTATATACCGCCGCAGGAACTACCGTTACCCGTGATGTTCCCGATTATGCACTTGCTATCGACAGAGGTGTCATGAAGATAAACGAAGGCTACACTCTCCGCAAGCTGAAATCCCAGATAGGCCATTCTCATATCAGCAAGGATAAGAAGTAATATTACCGCAGGGGCGCACAGTAGTGCGCCCTTTAGCTTGTTTAAAAACCTGTTTCGGGACGCCGGATGATTCCCCACAGTGTGGGGAAATGTCACGCAGTGACAAAGGGGCTGGGCACGTGTCAAGTGCGGCGTCCCCTACAAAAACATTCTCGGAGAATAGCCGTATTGTAGGGGCGGACGCCCTCGTCCGCCCGCTGATTTCATAATAAATATACTTTTTTCAGGTCTGAGGGCGCACAATGTGCGCCCCTACAATAACAGGAAGATGCGCTGTAAAACATTTTCTCCCCGTTCTATTGAAAAACCGGCTCGGATATGTTACAATAGGAGTATAATTTTTACCCGAAAGGATATGATAACTATGGGATTCCATCTGAGAAAAAGCATCAAGCTGGGCAAATTCTTCAAGATAAACAAGACCAAAAAGGGATACAGCATCACCGTTGGCGGAAAGAACCTTAAATTCACCCTCAATGATAAGAAGAAGCTGACCGCAAGTCTCCCCGGTACAGGCATATCCTACGATACAAACCTCGGCAAAAAGGACAGCAAGAAATAATAACTCTGCACACATAGCAGCACGAAAGGACACTGAATGAAAAATCTTCTCTTCATAGGCGATGTCGTAGGAAAAACAGGCTGTGATTTCCTTGCATCAAAACTCAGCGGACTGAAAAAGCAGTACAATATCGACGTTACCGTTGTCAACGGCGAAAACTCATCACAGGGCAACGGCATAACCGAAGAATCCGCAGACAGCATCATCCGTGCAGGCGCTGACGTTATAACCACAGGAAACCACGCTTTCCGTCACAGGGACTCAATGCATATCTATGAGCGTGACTTTATCATCCGCCCTGCCAACTATCCCGAGGGAGGATGCGTGGGAAAGGGCGTTTGTACCCTCGATATGGGCGCATGGTCACTTACCGTCATCAACCTGATGGGCACTGCCTTCATGGACGCACTTGACAATCCGTTCACCAAAATAGACGAGATACTCGAAAATACTGACAGTAAAAATATCCTTGTGGACTTCCACGCTGAGGCCACTTCCGAGAAAAAGGCTATGGGCCACTACCTCACTGACAGAGTTACCGCTTTAGTCGGCACTCATACCCACGTACAGACCTCGGATGAGATCATACTCGGCGGCGGTACTGCATATATTACTGATGCAGGAATGACAGGACCCGAGATATCGTGTCTGGGTGCGGACATCGCCCCCGTGATAAATACTTACCGTTTTCATATGCCCGAGAGGTTCACTCCTTCCGCTAACCCCTGCTTTCTCTGCGGAGTCGTAATTGCTTTCGACGAAAAAACCGGCAAATCGCACAAAATCGACCGCATAATTATAAGATAATTCACAAAGTTTACCTTGGATACTTGAAATGTTCATAAATATCGTTTATAATATAAGTGTACTATAGCCGAAGTGTACTATCAAAATACTATGCGTACAAATATATTACTCACAGGAGGGTTATTATCATGGAAATTTTAAAAGTATCTTCACATTCATCACCAAACTCTGTAGCAGGCGCAATCGCAGGCGTTATCAGAGAGCAGAAGGCCGTTGAGGTACAGGCAGTCGGCGCAGGCGCAGCAAACCAGGCGATCAAGGCTATAGCAATAGCAAGGGGATATCTGGCGCCCATTGGTATCGACCTTATCTGTATACCTGCTTTCGCAAATATCCAGATCGACGGCGAAGAGAGAACAGCTATCAAGCTCATTTGCGAGCAGAGATGATAAACATCTGATCTTTCGGGCGGACTTTTTTGTCCGCCCTCTTTTATTGCGGGGACGCCCCCCGCCGGCGGTCACGATGCCGCTCGTAAACTCACTCACTCTCTGCGGAGCGGTCAGTCTGCTTTCGCTCACTGATACAAAATGTGAGTAATTGACGTAAAATAAACATCCCCGCTTGAAGGTAACGCCGCCCTCGGCGTTACACATAAATTTATACAAACCAAAATGGTACGCCGAGGGCAGCGTTACCTGCATATTATAAAGTATAAAAAGGAAATATATGGCAACACATTTATTCAGCGAAATCGAATACCTTAAAGGCGTAGGTAAGGCAAGAGGTGAAAAATACCGTAAACTCGGTATAAACTCCCCCTACGAACTGATATACCACATTCCTCGCACCTATCTTGACTTCCGTGCATACGTCCCTGTGGCTCAGGCTAAAATGAACGAGTACAACGTCCTGAAACTGACCGTTTACAAGAAAATGCCTCCTCAGCGCATAAGGGGCGGACTTGTTATCTGCAAAGCCGCCGCTACAGACGGTATGGACGATATCCTCATAGTTGTATACAACAACGTCTTCGGCTTCCAGTCACTGAAAGAAAACGAGACTTATTATATGTACGGCAAGGTCAGCGGAAATTTCCTCCGCAAGGAGATAAGCGCTCCCGTATTCATCAGCGCTGCGGAAAAGGTGCTGATACAGCCCGTTTATCCCCTCACTCAGGGACTCTCCGTGAATATGGTCCGCACCAATATGAAACAGGCTCTGGAGCTTATGCGTGCCGACCCGTTTGAAACTCTGCCGAAAGCTGTCATGGAGAAGTACGAACTCTGTCCCCTGATGACTGCGCTGGAGAATATCCACTTCCCCGAAAGCGAAGAAGCCTCGGAAGCCGCAAGACAGCGCCTTGCCTTTGATGAACTGCTGAAGCTTCAGCTGGGTATGTCGCTGATGAAATCACGAAGCAGACGCAGTACAGCCTACAAAATGGACAGCAGTATCACTGCCGCTCCGTTTACGGAAGGGCTC
>Ga0255346_1004850_pt1 | contig 14279 bp, 5 predicted proteins | sample wastewater_treat_FD_194410 | JGI IMG/M metagenome (GOLD analysis project Ga0255346, IMG submission 194410) | Wastewater microbial communities from Lulu Island WWTP, Vancouver, Canada - plant22 | ecosystem: Engineered > WWTP > Wastewater > Unclassified | place: Canada: Vancouver, British Columbia... | reverse complement strand
CATTGGCCAACGTACCGAGATTGATGCCCTGCTCATCGGCCCGCAGCAACCTGGCCGTAATGCCATGAATGAGCCGCTCATGCTCAGCCATCGGTATCCTCAGATAAACCACGGCAGTCTTCGACGCATCCGCCCACCCAAGCGGTATGCAGTGATAGTTGTCCCAGTCGTACTGCGAGATCATGGAGATCATCGCGGACAATTCTCCGCCGATCTCTTCGCCGAGTATATCATCTAATTTGCGCCGCCGCAAGGCCTCCGTCGCGACGGCAGGCAGAATGACGTACTTCAGCGACTTCCACCAAAACTCCGCCGGCCTCTCGATCATTGTCTTCGTCGCCGACTTGATCCCCTCCTTGGCCGGATTATAGAACGGCCAAAAAAAGTCCATGGCCCAGTTCAGCCGCCCTTTCGCCATGAAGTCCGGCGATCCGCTCATCTCGTGGACAAGCTGAAGTTTTCTGCCTTCCGGCATGTCCGGATAATACTTGTCCAGATACATCATGCCCGCGGCCTTTACCGCCCGCTCGCTGACCGACCCCATCAATGAGTAGTGATACATGGCGCGCCGCACGCGATAAGCGACGGTCTTCGCCGCCGATCTATCCCTGTCCCCCCATTCGATCGGCTCCCAGTGATACCTCATCAGCAGTTTGTCCAGTGGGTCTTTCGCGCCAAACTCCGCGCCCGGTCTAGGATAGGAAATCCACACTTGGCGTTTCAGCATTTTCAGCGCCAGATCGTTGGGATTGCCTTTTAGGCTCGACTTCGCCGCGCGCTCTGCCTCTCGCTTGAACGCCCAATACGATCGCGGCCCGAACATCGTCGTCCCAGGCAGCAACGAACGAAATGCGCCCACATCCCGGAATTTATTCACCCGGTGGAACCCGTAATTCAGTTGCGCGAACAACTGCTCGAACGGCACCGTCAAAGCGCGGGACATCTTAATCGCCAGATCAAGCTGGATGGCGTCTATCGGCCCCTCGAACTCTGCTGACAGCGCCCGCGGGGCGTAGTATCCATGCAGCTCTCCGCGATGCAGATACGTGATCGTTCCGACCTCTGGAGTTACGATCTCAACGATCTGACGCCTATGATAGTCCTTGCTATACCTCGGTTCCGCCCGTTTGAATTCGCCGGCGAACTGCGAATCGAGAAATTCCGTCACCATCTCTCTCTTCAGCCGCTCTCGGATGGCGAAGTGCATGAGGCGCAAGTCCTTCTCCATTGTCGCCAGAAACGGGTTCTTGATCGAGCCCAAATAGCCCCGCTGGCGCCGAATCATCGTGCCGACCTGGCCGCCGTATCGCGTCTCGATCAGCAGATCCAACGGGTCCATGTTCTCCAGGTCTTCCATCCGCATCCTCACGGGTTGGATCGTCACATATCCCTTCCGCGTGTAGAGAACGTCCATCGTGTCGTCCTCGAATATCTCGCAATCCCGTATGAGGTCTATCACCTCCTCCTTACGCACCCGCCAGTACGCATCCTGCGCCTCACGCAATGCCTCGAAATTATCGTCGCCTATTTCACGCCTCAGATGTTCCAGCGCCTCGGACGACGCTTTGGCGTCATATCCGTATGGCGACGCAATGTCGAATCTGTTCTCGATGACGTGCTTGTGAAACATGTACTCCCACAAATGCGTGGCGTCCATGTTCCGCTCGACGAGCTTCGAGACCACTTCCTGACGGATTCTCGCGATCACTCGCTCGTCCAGCGTGTTGCGATACAGATACCGATCTACACATTCCTTGATCTTGATGGCCGAATCCGGATTGGCCAGTTTCTTCGCCCGCCATTCCACCGGTCCGAATGCCCGATCGAAGCAATAGACGAATTGATCGTGCAATTTCCGACCGCTCCATCTCCTCGATAGTCGTCGCATTTCGTCCGCGGTGTTCGTCGAGGCCAGCACGTCTTCACGCAGCGATTTTGCTCGCTGCTCCTGGAGCCGCCCGCTCTCGATGTCATTCATCACGCGGCCATAGGCATCGCTCCATTCCGGATTTTCTGCCCTCCACCGATTCACCAAGTCGAAGAATATCGGCGCCCGTTTCTGCATCGCTGCCGGATTGTTGAGCAGAATACTTCCGGCCTCCGCGAACATCTCTGCCGGAGACCGATAATGGGCGGGCATCTCGTCCGTGTCCAACCACCATTTGATCAGCCCTTCCAATTCGCCACGCACCTCCGCAAGCGTGACGATGCCGCGCGCGCGCATTTCTTCTCGGATAGCCTGCTGCACCCGCTCGCGCAATACCGTCGGGTCTAATTGCGCCGACTCCTGCTCGATGACGCGTTCGGTGACGGTCTTCGTTCCTGTCTGTCGGCGGAATTCGATGGGGACGCCCGGCGCAACCGCCCTGCGTAGCGCCGCTTTGAGAACCTCCTTCTTGCCCGCCGCATTCAGACTCGCCATGAATGCGTATAGCTCCGGATACTTGTCCCTCGCGTCGTTGTCCACCCAGATATTTATTATGTCATCCGGCGTGACCTTGACCACGCGGAATATCGGAATCTCACGTTCGACTTCGCGGATGACGGATTTTGCCGCCCGCAGTCCCGCCTCGACTTCGCGCCTGATTCTCTGCTTGTCGCTGTCGGTCAATGTCTCGAACGGCCCGCGAATGTATTGATCTATCCACTCCTTGTGGAACTGCTGCATGTCGTACCGCTTCAAATGCGCGATGTGGCCGAATATGTTGCCCCGTTTGATGTACGCGTCCGGAAGCAGATCGACGATGTGATACAGCTCATGGCCGAGAACCTTGGAGCCGAGTTTCGGATGCTCCTTCATGGCTTCCGCCTGCGCCCGCTCGAACGCGACCCTATAGAGATCGAGCGCTCTTCGCTCGTATTCCTGGCGATTCTCCTTCGGATCGAAACCCTCCGCTTTCATCGTGTCGGCGGCCTCTCGCTCAGCTTGCGACAGCAAACGTTCTCGTTCGTAATCCGGCACCAGCTTGAAGATGTCACGCTGAAGCAACATCGTGATGGATTCCGGCTCGCCCTCCACGTATTCGACCCGACCTGGCGTTCCGCGTAGTCTGCTGGACACAGACTTCACGATCTTCGGGAATCGCCCGTGCATCAGCTCCCGCGCCAATCCAACCAACTCCGGCATCTCGACGCGGAATATCGTGTAATTGCGATCGTCCGCGACCGCCACCGGCTCGGACGCCTTGCCCATCGGGATCGCCCTCTCTCCAGGCACGTATCCCCGATCCTCCAGACGGCCTTCAGTCCTGATCTCGGCCTCGGACAGTCCTCCGGACGGCTTTGCGGCGCTTCCTCCGCCACCACCAGCAGCTTTCGATTCTCCGCCAGCTATCGAATACGACACAACAGTATCCGGTGCGCTTTTCGGGTCCATAACATCGATATGCCCCGTGAAAGTCAACGCGACTGGCTCTCCAGTTCGCCCGGTATGCTGCATCAGTTCGTCGAGATATTTCGCCGACATCGTAAAGAAGATTCCCGGCTGCCCAGACCCCACCCCTCGCATCCCCTTCGCAACGGCATAGCTCCGCATGTCGGGATCATCTCCACCGGGCAGCGTCTTCGTCGGAATGACGATCCTCTTGTTGAAGGCCGGATTGTTCGTGTAGTTCTGGAGCACGAGATTTCCATTCTTGCCGAACGACATATCCACAACAGCACCGGATCGTTTCGCATTCTTATCTCCTGACGCGTTCGTCAATTTGATGAATTCGCGCATGGCGGCTCGAACATCATTCGTGTCAACCACATATATCTTGCCCGGCAGTTCCGGCATCACCTGCTTGTAGTTCGGATATGTGCCATCAACCGCGCGGGCGACGAATCTCGCATTGCCGGTATCAAGTTCAACTCCATTTTCGCTGAATTTGACGGACACGGATTGGGGACTGTTATCAGCGATGGCCATTTTCACGAGTTCTGCCGGAATGAGATAGGATTCTCCCTTCCGAAGCCCCGATACGTCGGCATCCACGGTTGCCACATGCATCCGCCGCCCGTCGGTGGATACGATTCTTAGTTTGCCGTTTTCAGCCTGCAACATGCATGTGGCCAAAACCGGACGGGACTGGTCTGTCGTTGCAGCCGCCGCCACCGTCTTCAGCGCTTGCATGAATTCGGTGGATTTAGGCACCTGCACCTGCGCCCGGATGTTCTTCAACCCTTCGCCCGCAACGCCCGCCCCCGGATAGTCGTCAGGACTTTCGTCCGTCTTGACGTATTTGCCACCTACAATTTTATAAACGCCGTCCGGCAAATCGGTTTTGAGGACCACAATGGCATTGGCGTACGGAAAATACTTCTCTCGCGACGATCTCGCCACGCCATTTTCTATGACCACGGTTTTATCCGACCCCACAACGCGTTTCAGCAGCTTGTCCGCTGGAAACTCTTGTCCAGGCGGAGGACCCTTTTCCCCGACCGGACCGGCGCCGCCCTGCTTGGGGCGCCCCTCCTCCCGCATCGCTTCTTCGATTGGACGTTCTATGGTCTCCGGTGCCGCCGCTCGTTCCGGCTCCAGAATTCGCTCGGCCTCGACCGGCGGCTTTATCTCTTCAGTGATTCCACGCGCCTCTGTAGGCCCAGCTTCCATTCGTGATGGAGCAACGGTTTCTTCCGGCGTCGGGATCGGACGAACGGTCTCCTCGGCGGACGGCGCCAGATCGCGCTGCGCACGATGTTCTTCCCATGCCCTGATCTGAGCAAGCTGTGACTCCCGCGACATCGGCACGGATTTCAATTGCTCGGCCTTGGCCCGCTCGGCAGCCGCCCGCGACTCGTCCAAGGCCCGCTGTTCGAGTTCCCGCGCATGGCGCATCAATTCCTCTGCGGCCGCTCGCACTTTCATCGGGTCCGGCTTGAGCCGCACCGGCATAAGATTTGGCTCTCTTGCCGCTCCCTCTCCCACTTTCGGTAGCGCCTTCTGGTATCCGATCACTGTATCCAGTTTCTCGGAATCCATCACGAGGTCCGACATGCCACTCATGGTCAAGGTGGTGCTGTCGATATTCATGCCACGCGCCCGCAATTCCGCGGCACACGAATCAATCGCCTTCCCATATTCGCCCAGCCAGCTCTCGAATTCCTTTGTCGTGGCGCTCCGGGTGTTGGACGCGAATAAGACGTTGAGAAATGTATCCCAGGATAAAGTCGCCGCATCACTCCATGTAATCACCTCGGCAAGGGTCCTCAACTGATCGGCATAGCTCATTCTCTTCCAATCATATCCGTCTATTTTCGCGCGTCGTTTGGCCCGCTCAAGCAGATCCCGATATATCGGTTCCGTTGCCATCGCGGCGGCCTCGTTGAGAATCAAATCCGCTGTGAACGCGAGGAAATCGTAGGGCACACCGGTAGATAGCATCGTCGTCCCACGTTGAAGCCCTGCCGCCTTCGCCGCCTGCAGTCGGTGTTCAGTGCTCCCAGGCTCGGACGCCGCGACCCATATCATGACGCGCCCCGTCTGCTCCGCCTCCACCGCCAGCGACTTCATCCATGCGCGGAAGAATGCCTTCGCGCCGCCGGCCGCAGCGCCTCCCGCCGCCGCTTCCCGCGGCACCGCGAATGGGGTGGCACCTGTCAACGCCCTCATCAATAAGACCCTCATAGCCGTATTGTAGGCACTATAGCCTATTTGTGTGGCGAACGCAGCAGGAGCGCCAAATGCTTGGTAGGTATCGCGAAGATCGTTGGCGATGTGCTGTTGCGCCTTGCGCTCGATCTCAGTTTCCTTATCCAGATACTCCTCCATCTTCCTGAACTGTGCAGACATATCGGCCAGCGCTATTCGCATCCTGCGCCATGGCTGACTTGCGCGTTCGCGCCACGTTGACGGTCGTATCTCCGATTTGTCCCGCGGAACATCGTGATCAATCTTGTATTGCCCCAATAGGCGCGCGGCGAGTTGCATCAATCCTCGTCCCGGCCTCACATACGACGACAATAAAACGTTCCCCAGCCCTTCCGTATATCCCATCCAGGGAAATTCCGGCTGCGATTCCTCGGCAATCCAATCGAACACCGCACGACTGTCTTGCGCCGTCGGAATCGGAGCAAACGCCCCGCCAGGCCCCGTATATGGACCTATCCTCTCCGGCTGTTCCGGCTCCGGCCCAACGAGTTTATGAAATTCTTCCAGATCGCGCGGATGACGCGCGCGCTGCCTCAATTCCTGCCGCCACGCGCGAAGTTCCATCGCCTCCTGGCTCTCAGCCTCTCCAGCCTGCGGAATGTTGGTCTCGACAAGCCCAGGCTCCATGCCCGCGGTAACCGAAGTCCCAACGAATGGCCTCTTGTCCGCTTTTCCCTCAAGCTCTGCCGGTTCCCCCTCAATCTCTGCCAGTTTCGCCTCAATCCCTGCCCGCAATCGCTCGACCTCTTTCGCCTCAATCTCCGCCCGTTTCGCCTCGATCTCTTCCTCTGTGATAGGCTCCGGCTTCCCGTATATGGCCTCGCCTATCTTCTCTCCGGCGATCTCTCCGACTCGCTCCAGTCCGCGTTGGACGCCCGTATCGATGCCTTTGGCCGCCCCAGCCACGGCCCTCGCAGCGTCCCCAATTACTCCAGGAACCTCGCGCGCGCCGCGCCGAAACAGGCTATCCTGTTCGACGATCTCGTATCCCTTGAGTTCCGGCTCGACAATCTCGTAGCCCTTGAGTTCCGGCTCTACGACATCGTAGCCCTTGATTTCGGGCTCGACCGGCGTCGGCTCGGAATCGAGATTTACGTCCCGCACAATGGCATCGCGTATCATCGCAGTCTCACTACGGCCCCCACGCTACGCAGACGAACGACATCTCCGGATTTCGCGCCATTCAGACGCGCCTCGCGCTCATCCTCGTATTCTGGGATTTGATTCTTCTTCCCGGCTACTCCGGCAGGAGCGCCGGCTGTCGTTCCGGTCGGCGCCGCTCCCTCCGCCGGAGCCCTCGGCATGAAGTTGGCATTGAAATACGCCTCCGCCTTCGCCGGATCGGACGCCTTGAGATGATAGTACATCTGCATCCGCATCATTTGTTCGGCGAGGCTGGCAGACTTGTCCTTCGGCTGTACGATGGTCGTTTTGCCCTGTTCGTCCGTGAAGTAGTAGAGGCCCTCCACGCCTGTCGGCCTCAAGCTGACGGCCCCCGGCGGGATGGCAGCCTTGCCCGACACATACTTGAAACTCTCCGGCCTCGTGGGATCGCCCACCAACGCCCCTCCCTCGGTGGATACAACCGTCGGCTTCGGTTCCGGCCGTTCGACCCTGCCCTGCACGCCTTCCGGAACGAAGAACGATTCCCCGGCAGTCTTGACCTCTCGCTGCTTCTCGCGCGCGACTTCGAGCGCTGTTAGCGCGTCCAAATTCGAGCGGCGCGCGTTCTCGGCGAAATCGCGCATCTGCAATTCGCTCGCCTGCTGTTCCTTCACCCGCTGTCTCGGGCCGAGACCAAGCGATCTCCGGAGCCGATCCGCGGAACCCATCGCGCCGCCAATCGCTCCGCTGCCGGCAACTCCCGTATTGGCAAGATCGGCCATGTGAAGCGGGCTGGGCCGCGAGTCGTCAATGCGCAATCCGCCCCTCACCGTACCCGCCTCCGGATTCACTTCCATAGACCACGGCTGCCCTTCCGTTCCTCTCGCAATCCCCTCCGGCATGGTCCACGTAATTCTCGGCGCATACACAATCTCCTCGCGCCTCTCCAGGCGCGCCTCTTCCTGGGGGCTCAATATGTCCCGAATCCGAACAGGCTCGACAGGATTCCCGGCAAGCTCGGCGTCCATCCGCGCAAGGTCTTCTCGTCTCTTCAGCTGTTCGGCTTCCTCCGTGCTAAGCAGTCTGTCGAGCCGTTTCCGCGCCTCTTCGTCTTCTTGGTTCATATCCATCCATGATAATTTCGCCATTTGCTTGCCCTCCTGTATTATAGTTTCCTGATCCACAACACCTTGATGGACGGCGGAAGCGCCTCGTATTCTGATATTTCTATCTCTTCATCGGCCTCTTCGGTCTTCGCTCCGATAATGGAATCCACACTAATCCCCGTCTCCGCCATTCCCGTCTTGCCGGAAGTGAATTTGAAAATCGTATTCCACAGCAACACTTCGATCCCATATGGTGACGTGGTCCTCGCCGCCGTGGCCGTCGCCGGTTCTATCTCGAAACTCCCTCCCCCATCGTGTTCGTGCCCCGGATCGTTAATCGAAATCGCAATGTCCGGAATATCGTGGTCGTGGGGCTCCTGGCTGGCCCCATGCGAGTGCATCGCCGTTCCTTCATCCGTCTCCCCAGCGTTGCCCGATGTGACGAGCGGGAAATATCCGCCAGCCTCGCTGACGACTTCATAGCCATCCGGTATGTCGGCCACATTCCCCAGCCATTGTTTGATCGTCCGCGGAGCCTCGACATCCCTGAATCTCACCGGCCCGACGTGAATCTGCGACATCTCGCCCTCTGCCGTGACATAGCCAAGCGGTTGAACGAACACGTTCCACGCGCTCGCGTCGTACATCGCGGCTTCGGCGCCGCCCAGATCGTCGCCAATGACGCTTTCGATGGTCGTCGCGAAGGTGTCGTCCGTGCCGTAAGCCGCCGTGCGAACGACCTTCACGTAGAATAATGCGACGCCTGTTTCCGGCTTTTCCCCTCCGGTCAATTCTACCCATTGCAGCGGATGCCAGCCTGTCCCGTCTCCCGAACCGCCATACGACGTGGACCTGTAGAACCACCACCACAAGACCGGCCCGGATCGCACTCCGATGGTCCCGCCTTCCTCGCGATATAGCTGAAACGGGAAGGCGGGATTGCCCTTGATCACGTCCATTCTCGGATGTTTGTCCTTCGTGTGGAATCCTATGTCGTCCGCCGCCTGAATCTCGATCTCATCGAGTTTCCTCCGGATCGTGGCCAGCCCGGGATCGTCGGATTCCCGGTCTTCCAGCGCCTTTGCCGCCACGCGTAGTGCTTCGGCGCGGGCCATCAAGATCGCCCGTTCGTCGGCGTCTCTGGTCTCTCTCGCCTTGCGTTCCGCCGCTGCCACGGCCTCCATGAAGTCCACCATCATGTCGTTCTCCAGTACGTCATGGTCGCGCCGGTTTGGACGCGTCATACGCCCATTCTCCGATCTCTTCCAACTGCTTGTACTCGGCATAGAATCCCCACTTGCCACGCGCCCCGAAATTGGTATTGTCCTTCTGGTGGATGAAGTTTCTCGCCGCTGTCTGATCCGGCGTCTGTTTCATTCCACACGTGTATTTGAGGAATCTCTGCCTCACGCGCCCGCCTTCGTCGTCGGTCTGCAATTCGTAGTGCGTCCACGTCTCCTCGAATGCCTTGACCCCGCCGCCGCCACCGCCGCGATACGGGCTCTTGACGATCTCGTAGTCGAACAGGTTGAATTTGTTCCTTCGTTCCGGCAGGCCGGATATCGAATAGCCCGTATCCGTCAGCCCGACCAGCGCCTTCACGGTGTCAACCTCCGCCTGCGTGCAGTTCCGCCCCACCCACCAGTAGGTCGTCCCATCGGACGTGACGAACGAACCGGAATCCTGCACTTTCTTCCCCGTCACCGTCCGCGCCGTCTTCTCCCACCGCAGAAATCTGTTCAATCGTTTGCCGATGCTCTGGATGATTCCATCTTGCTGCGAGGATGGCAGGACAGGCTCGGATACGAGATTTTCGTCCTCAACGGTCTCCTCTACGTCGAACGCCGTGATTGTTTTCGACCCTCCAACCGGCGCGTGCGCCTCGGATTCTTCGGTCGTCTTCCGCGTCTGATATAGTCCCCATTTGTCCTTTTGGTTCGCCACACCAACGATCTTGCCCGGCGTCTGCGGCGTCGCCGCTGAATCGGGTAATGGAACGACCTGGCCGGTGCGCTCCTGTGTCCGTGTCGTCACGAAGGCATCGCGCGTGACGCTATCGCTCTGCCCGTCCCCAGAAGCCGTCATGTCGGCGAATTGCCCAAGTTGCTGGCTCAATTTCCACCGCGCCGGACTGCGCTGATCCAGCTCTTCCATCAGTTCCTTCGTCACCGGCCCGCCGCGAAACGTCCCGGCGATCTTCCGCCCGTTGACCATCGGATCGCTCACCGTGGCCGCCGCCGGCGATGTGTCGCTGGTGTAGTTCTTGACGCTCGTCCACTTGAGGATAAACGCCCGCGCTATATCTATCTCTTCCTCCAGCAGCCCGGGCCAGTATCGCTTCAATATGCGATTGCCCGCCGGGTCCTGCGTGTCGCCTTCCGGATGCAGGATCGCTTTCTCTTCGAGTAATCTCGCCTTGACTTCCGCGTTCGTCATTTCGCCTCTACCATCTTCGCGAGCGCCTCCCAGCCACGCCGGAAACAGGCGGCAACATGTTCATGCCTCTCCCGCTGCTCCGCATCATGGGTCGCCCTGGCAGACGATTCCATCAGCCGTTCGTGGAATTGCAGCTCTTCCACGCATCGGGCGAACGCCTCTCGATCGGTGCATTTGTTCTGTTCGGTCATTCGACTTTGACCCCAACGCGCCCGGCTTGCGCGTTTTCGGTGCCCTGTTTCATCATGAACTCAAGGTGCTGTACGCGCTTCAAGTATGCCTCCTGTCTGTCGGGCGGCAACGATCTCACCGCCTCCGGAGACCGTTCGGCGATCCCCACCAGTACCTCGTGCCGCAACGCAAAGTTCTGCCCCTGTTCCGCCATTTCGACCGGAATTCCGGCGGCAATCTTGAGAAAGTTCAGTTCTTCGTCCTTGCGTTCGCGTTCGTCCGCCTTGGTCACCGGCTGCACCGCTCCGGCGGCCAGGCTCCCATCCACGGCATACATCAGGCGAGACACGACAAATCCACGCTCGACCACCTGCCGCAAATCCAGGCTGTTCAGTATCTGGACGTAAAGCTGGACTTTCTTGACAAGGAAATCGAGGTCCATGTCTCTCGGCTCGAAGGTCAACTCGACATCGTATTCCCCGGCAATGTCATCCCGACTGTCGAATAGCGGGACGCCCTCGTCGTCGGTGATCTTCCTCAGATCGTCCGGCGTGAACCACGCTTGCGCGTATTGCACGACGAGCCGGAACACGTCGCGTAGTTGCGCCAGCCATGTCGCCATCGCATATTCCTGGTGCATGGCGGATATTTGCGGCGGCACAAGCCCGCTCGGCCTTCCCCAGTAGTTGTCCACCGCCGCATCGAGCTTCGTCAGCCAGTCGTTGAGCTGATACGTGCCGGTGGAACTCGGCGGCGCCATGAATCGCAATTCTCCATTCCGTTTCAGACGGTTCTCCGCCAGCGGCCTCAAGTCGGCCCGTCCGGACACCATCCGCTCGATGGATATGACGGGCGGCAGGCTGAATTGCGCCACGTTGCCTGCTGTGTCGTGCGCGATTTTCTGTAGGCCCTGCGCCGCGCATGTCAGACTGGCCACCCCTCTCGCATCGAGTAGTCGGCTCGAAATCGCCTCGCGGACGAATAGTACTCCGGGATACCCGCCATGCGGATATTCCGCCATGCGCCGCCCCGTCGCCGTACCCTCCACGGAATCGTGGAAGGTCGTGACGTAGTGCCCCAACACTCCATCCTCGTTCGTCGCCGCATAATAGACGTGAAATATCTGATAGAGATCGCGGTATTCGTAGGGCGATCTGCCGGACCGCGTGTTCATGTATCGGGGAAGCTTGAATTCGCCTTGATGCCCCTTTTCGTCCTCTCTATCCCCGCCCACCACCTGGCGCACCCAGCCTGCGTCGTATCCTTCCGTCGCCACTCTCGACTCCAGCTCCGACCGCGTGACGGCCTCGGCGATGAAGTAATGCGGGCACGCATCGAAACTCCTCGTCTCCGCCGGAATGAAGGCGTCCTCGAACAGCCGGTGCGCAACGATCGTCGGCTCGTTGCGCCTCACGTATCGCAGCGGGAATCTCGTCACGCCATTCGTCCTCAGCTCTCGCGCCACTTTGCGCGCCCGCCCGACGCTCACGTATGGGTACAAGGTTTGTATCCACGCTACCGCCTGATCCTCCAGCGCCTCGTCCGTCAGAGAATCCCGAAGGGATTCCCCCCATTGCGCCGCCTCTTCCTGCGCGCGCTGCAATGCGTCTTCGTCGCCCTCGAATAGCTGTTGCACCCACTCGACATAGCGTTCCAACAGTGAATCTATCGTCGCGCTTTCGTATCTCAGCCCATACTCGCGCCGCCAATACACCCCGCACAGCGCCGCCGCCGGCTCGTCGGCCTCCATGTAGTCCGCCAGCCGCTCGATCTCGATGAGGAATTGGCTCCCCCACCGGTTCCTGATCCACCGGATCAACCCCTCGATTTTCGCCGCCCGCTCCGCGTCGTCTCTCCCCAGCGGACGCGCCTTGACCTGCGCCCTTTGCGCCGCCAGCACTTTCATCATTTTGCGCTCGTTGACGATCATGTCCACCGTGCGCACTCGCGCATCGGTGCATCCGTCGAACGGTTCCGGATCGACCCCGCCGTTGTTCTCCGCCCATTTCCGCCCATCCGGGCTCTGCCCGTCCCATTCGCAAAATCTCGTCGCCTCGGCGTCCAGCCGCTCCCCTGCCCGATGTTGACGCAAATCGTCGGCCAGATAAGCCAATTCTTCCTTCCATTGCGCCAACAGCTCCTCCGGCACGCGCGCCTTGTCCCCGCCATCGCCGGATACTCGTTCCATGGTCTCATTCATGTTTCGCCATCTCCGTTCCCGTCATGCTCCACCATCGCGCGCCGGCCACCGGCGCCGGACCTTTGGCGTCTCGCGCGATCGGCGGACATCTCGGAATCAATCCCATCTTGCGCGCCACGTTCCCGTACACCGATCGGATACATACCGGTTTCCTCGCGTGTCCGTTGCTCATCCATAGCCCCATCATCGCCTCACGATAGGCGGCCCCGAAGATCGTCAGCGGCTCGTGGATTCCGTCGAAACTGATCGGATCGGCGAATCCATGCGCCTCCAGTAGATTCCGCGCATTCCGCAAGGCGCGTCCCCAGTTGCCGACCGCCTTCTTCGCCTGTCTGCTCATCGGCCCCCGCGTTCGCGCCATTGTCTCGGTGGCGTCGAATTCCGCCAGCAAGACGAAGTCGTCGTTCATCAGCACGAACGGATCGGTGACCGCCCCGCTCAGCGCCGCCGCCATGATGTTCGCCGCCGCGTCCACGTATCTGTCCTCCCGCCTCCGTGTGCCGATCCACCCCACCCATTCCGGCGCGCCTTTCGGCGGCTCGTCGCCAACCACCCAAGCATGGCGCACATTCCGCCCATGACGCCTCACGCTCTCCAGACTCGCCAACAGCATCTCCGCGCTCTTCGTCGCGCGATACGGATATACCAGGTCAACTCGACCGCCGAGCGTGGATGCCGGTCGGCGCTTCGTCTCTCCCATGAATCGCGCCGCGGAATAGACGGGTTTCGCCTCTTCGGATGGCGCTTCGACGCGATATGCCCGCGGCGCGATCCGCGAGAAGTCTCCGTCCACCTTCTCCAGTCCCACCGTCACCGGCTCGACATACAGGCTGCCGGCCTCCCGCAGCTCCCTGTGCCTCCGCGCGATCTCGATCCGCGCCGCACGCCCAACGCCGAATTCAGCGGATTTCGTCATCTGCCCATCGTGATTCCGTCTCAGCATCAGCCCGGGACACTTCGGCGCCGTCATCTTCCAGCCTAGATTCCTGATCCGAGCAGCGAAATCTCCGTCCGAACATGCCCTCTCTGCCCTGTATCCGCCCACGGCTTGCCACACTTCGTCGGAGAACATCAGCGGCCAATCCGTGTGCGATGCCGACTCGATCGGCCGCAAATCCTCGGTCACCTCGATTCTCGTGCAGCCCACCACTCCATTCCGCTCCAGTATCGGTATCCGCTCCGCCATGTGCGCCGGAACGAACACGTCGTCGGAATCGAACGAACAGTAAGCGTCCGCGCGGGCCTGCCCGATCAGACTGTTCCGCATCGTGAACGTCCCGACATTCCTCCGGCTCAACCAGAACGGTACGCCAAGCTCCCTCAGCCGCGCCTCCGTTTCCTCGCACCCGTCCACGCCGATCCTCAACTCGAATCTCCAGCCGGGCACGGGCTCCAGGGCCAGGTACGAAGCTATGGCGTCCTCTATCCATTTCGCCGATTTCCACGCCGTCATTATGACCGCGCAAAGCCGGATTTCTCCGGCGGGCCTCGTCTTGGGTCGTTTGATCAAACCTAGCGCCGCCAAATATCGGTCGTTGAATCCGCCGTCGCGTTGATTCTGCTGATATAGCCCGGTCGCCTGTAATTCCACCACGCTCGAATATTTCGCCTCGCGCGGTACGACCATCCG
>Ga0255346_1004849_pt1 | contig 14279 bp, 11 predicted proteins | sample wastewater_treat_FD_194410 | JGI IMG/M metagenome (GOLD analysis project Ga0255346, IMG submission 194410) | Wastewater microbial communities from Lulu Island WWTP, Vancouver, Canada - plant22 | ecosystem: Engineered > WWTP > Wastewater > Unclassified | place: Canada: Vancouver, British Columbia... | reverse complement strand
GGCGACAAGGATTTGTTGCAGCTGGTTAATGAGAATGTCGTGATGATCGATACAATGAAAGATAAAACATATGACGCGGCTGCGGTAAAAGAAAAATTCGGCGTCGGTCCGGACAAGGTGGTTGAAATGCTGGGATTGATGGGTGACACATCCGACAATATTCCCGGTGTACCCGGCATCGGTCCCAAGACGGCGCAGAGGCTGATCGAAGAATACGGAACGGTTGAAAACGTGATCAGCAACACTGAAAATTTAAAAAATGTCAAACTACGCGAAAGTTTTCGCAGGCACGCCGAACAGGCCAGGCTCAGCCGGCAGCTTGCCAATATCAGAAAAGATATCCCGATCGATTTCGATTTTCAGGATGCCGCCGTCAGAGAGCCGGACAGGGAAGCTCTGTCAAAGCTGTTCAGTGAATTTGAATTTTCCTCGCTTTTGCAGGAAATCAGACCGGATAAAATCAAACCGGCTCTGGAATGCAAAACGGTTGTCAATGAGAAGGCGCTGGCTGAAGTTACTGCATATCTGAAAGAAAGCCACGAATTTTCGACGGAGTTCATTTTTGAGAAGAATCAGCCGGCACAACTGGTCGGTATGGCTGTCAGTACCGGCAGAAATGTTTTTTACGTTCCGATCGGGCACGCCAATGTTTCAGGGCAACTGACGGTCAAAGACGTTTTGAGTGCTATGGCTCCCGCCTTCAACCATACCGGAATAAAGAAATATTTTTATGACTTAAAAACCGCGCTTGTTTGTCTGGACACTCTTGCAGTTTGCTCCGGCGACGATTTGCAGCTGGCGGCATATCTTCTCAATCCCGCAAAATCGTCTTATGAACTCGATGACATCGTCTGGGAATATCTGCATGAAAAAATTCCGTCCCTGAATGAAATCGCCGGAGGCAAAGGCAAAATGTATCCGCTGTCGCTGGCGCCTCTCGATAAAATGGCCGCCGCTGCGGGACAGCGCGCCGAAGCCATCCTGGATCTTGCCGGTGTGCTCGCCGGCCGGCTGGAAAAAATAGACGTCCTGGATCTTTACCGCAAGGTGGAAATGCCGCTACTGCATGTTCTGGCCGAGATGGAGAAAAAAGGCGTGCTTCTCGATCTGGCGCTGTTAAAGCAGATGTCGGCGGAGCTTACGCAACTGCTGGCGTTGTCGGAATCGAAAATTCATCACCTGGCCGGCGAAAAATTCAATATTAATTCCCCCAAACAGCTGCAGCATATTTTGTTTGAAAAATTGAAATTGCCCGCCGGGAAAAAAACAAAGGAAGGTTATTCCACCGATATGGACGTGTTGACCGAACTTGCCCGCAGCCACGAAATGCCGGCGGAAGTCCTGGCTTACCGCTCGCTGGCCAAGCTCAAATCCACTTATGTGGATGCTTTACCGGCCTTGGTCAATCCGCAAACAGGCAGAATCCACACGTCCTATAACCAGACGGTGACGGCGACGGGCCGGTTGTCGAGTTCCAATCCCAACCTGCAGAATATCCCGATCAGAACGCTTGAGGGGAAAAGAATCCGCCAGGCCTTTATTGCGGATCCGGATTGCTTTCTGATCTCCGCCGATTATTCGCAGATCGAATTACGGGTGCTCGCGCATCTGTCTGAAGATGACGCGCTCATCGATGCCTTTACCTCCGATGAAGATATTCACAGCCGGACGGCCTCCGATGTCTTTGGTGTTTTCCCCCAGATGGTGAACCCGGACATGCGCCGGCAGGCCAAAGTGATCAACTTCGGCATTCTTTATGGAATGAGCGCTTTCGGTCTGGCAAAAGAACTGGGTGTGTCCATGAAAACCGCTCAGGAATACATTGACGGATACTTTAACCGCTATAAAAAAGTGCGCCTTTATCTGGACGGTATTCTGGAAGGGGCGCGCCAAAACGGCTTTGTTTCCACGCTGCTCAACCGGCGCCGCTATCTGCCGGAATTAAAAAGCAAGATTCCTTCCGTGCGCCAGTTCGCCGAACGCATGGCGATCAATGCCCCCATTCAGGGAACGGCCGCCGATTTGATTAAGGTGGCCATGGTGAATATCGCAAAGCTTCTTCTGAAAAAGAAGTTGTCTGCCCGCCTGATCATGCAGGTACATGATGAACTGGTTATTGAAGCGCCGGCAGGTGAGAAAGCGGACGTCATGGCGCTGGTCAAAAAAGAAATGGAAGAGGTTATCAGGCTGAAAGTGCCGTTGAAAGTGGAAATTGCCTCCGGCAAAAACTGGGACGAAGCGCACTGATCAGAAATTTTCAATCATGATTTTGAGTAGCGCGATTGTTTTGGGCAGGTTTTTCCCCGAGATATAAACAGGTGATGCCGAACGTCCGCGGAAAAATTTGAACGTCGGTAACGCCGGTTTTTTCCATGAATACCGCAAACGCTTCGGGTTTGGGAAAGTTCATGATGGAATCGGCAAGGTAGTGATAGGCCGCCGCATTTTTAGAGAAGAGTCTGGCAAGCAGCGGAAGCAGAAAATTCAGGTAGAGATAATAGGCGGCCTTGAAAAGGCGGTTTTGAATAAAGGTCATTTCCAGAATCATGATTTGCCCGCCCGGCACCGTGACGCGAAGCATCTCTTTCATCGCCCGGTCTTTTTGAGGAATATTCCTGATTCCGAAGGCCATTGCCGTAACGTTAAAGGTATTGTCGGCGAACGGAAGATTCAGTGCGTTGGCCTGAATGAATTTGATCCTGCCGCTGAGTCTTTTTTTCCGGACCTTGGCGTTTGCCAGGCGGACCATCGGATGGACAAAATCGGCTCCGGTAACCGACATATCCTGATGCGTGGCGCAGGCAATGATAGACAGGTCTCCCGTTCCGCAGGCGATGTCGAGAAACTTCCCGGAACGGGGGAAAACCATTTTCTTTGCCGCAAATTTCCGCCAGGCGATGTCGCGACCCAGGCTCAAAAAATGATTTAAAAAATCATAACTGCCGGTAATGGTCGAAAATATGTCTCTGACGATGCCGATGCGTTCCTCATCGGTTACTTTTTTTACGGAAGGATACTTGTTGTTTTTTGAAATCATCTGCAAACTTTCTTTCGATTCGTCAACAAAGGATGCTTAACCCGCCGGTCTGATCAAACCTCTTTCCTGAAAGATTTTCAGAACGGCATCTGAACGCTCAACCTTAAATCCGATCCGCCACCGTTGGCTGGGGATAAAAGCGATGAACATCCTGTCGCGTTTGTGTCTTTCAAAATCTTTCGCAACCCAGGCGTGGAAATCCCCGGTTCCGTGAAAGCGGAATTTGCCCGTCCGGACGGAAGGTTTTTTGATGACAATTTTTCGATGTCGTGAAAAAAACCAATCTGTTGCGGTTGAAGAAACTGTAATTTTTTAAAAGAATGTTTTTATCGGTAATGTCCACCAGAGCATCGGAATAAATCATGATATCAATCAAATCTTTTGGATAACTGTTATTTGCCGCGAATCAGAACAGAATGGGCATGAGCGTCGAGACCCTCCATCCGGGCAAAGTCGGCCGTCGGCCTGCTCAGTTTTTCAAACGCTTTTCTGGAAAAAGAAAGAATGCTTATCCGATTGTAAAAATCATATACGCCCAGCGGCGATGAAAAACGGGCTGTCCCGCCCGTGGGCAGAATGTGATTGGTTCCCGCCAGATAATCGCCCAGGGCTTCCGGCGTATAAGAGCCCAGGAAAACAGATCCGGCATTTCTGACCTTTTTTAAAATTTTATCAGGCGATTGGGTCATCAACTCCAGATGTTCGGGCGCAAAGCGATTCGCAATATTCACGGCTTCATCAAGGCTTCCGGTGATGATAATGGCGCAGTACCGGGCCAGCGATTTTTCGATAATCTTTTTTCGTGCCGAGGTTTTAATCTGCCGCCTGATTTCCCGGTACACCGTTATGGCGAATGTTTCGGATGGCGTCAAAAGAAGCGCCGCCGCCATTTCATCATGCTCGATTTGCGCCAGCATATCCGCCGCCGCAAAAGACGCATTGGCCTTGGCGTCGGCAATAACCACCACTTCGCTGGGTCCCGCAATCATATCAATATCCACCTGACCGAAGACCATCTTTTTCGCCGCGGCGACATAGGCGTTTCCGGGACCGACGATTTTGTCCACCGGAGGAATTGTTTCGGTACCGTACGCCAGCGCCGCGATCGCCTGCGCGCCGCCGATCTTGAAAATGCGATGAACACCGCTGATTTCTGCCGCTACGGCAATCAGAGGATTGAGTTTGCCGTCCCGGGACGGGCTGACCAGAATAATTTCTGCTACGCCGGCAAGACGCGCCGGAATCGCCGCCATCAGGATTGTTGAAGGATAGGATGCCTTGCCGCCGGGCGCGTAAATGCCGATTCTTTGGAGGGGCAAAATGCGCTGTTCCAGCTCCAAACCGCTTTCCTGTTTCAATTTATAGCCCCGCGCAATCTGATGACGGTGATAATTTTCGATGCGCCGCGCCGCCAGTTCGATAACTTTCAGATCTTCCGGTTTTACCGAGGAGACGGCTTTCTTTTTTTCCGCGGCTGTCGCTTCCGCCGTGGCCGCGCTTAATTTATATCCGTCGAACTCGGCCGTGAACCTGAATAATGCTTTGTCGCCCTGTCCGGCGACATCGCTTACAATCTTTGCCACAGAGGACAAAAGTTCCGGGGAAAAAGCGCCCCCTCGCTGGCGCAGTTGACGGAAGAATTTCTCAAAACCGGCCGCGCTGGATTTTATAATTTTCATTATTTTACCCTTTTGATATCCGCTCCAAGGGCGGAAAATTTCTTTTCTATCGTCTGATAACCGCGGTCGATATGATAAACGCGGGAGATTTCCGTTGTGCCTTCAGCCGCCAGTCCCGCCAGAACCAGTGATGCCGACGCCCGCAGATCAGTGGCCATGGTCTGCGCCCCGTGCAGTTTGGGCACACCCCGGACAATGGCGTTACCGCCCTGAATGACAATATCGGCGCCCATGCGCAAAAGTTCACTGACATGCATAAAACGGTTTTCAAAAACCGTTTCGGAAATCACGCTCAAACCGGAGCCGATGGCCATATAAGCCATGATCTGCGCCTGCAAATCCGTGGCGAATCCAGGATAGGGCAGCGTCTTGACATCCACGCTGTTGATTTTCTTTCCGGCGGATACCTTTAATCCGTTCTTCATCGGCGCAATCTTCATTCCCGTATCCCGCAATTTGTTGATCAAAGCGTCCAGATGATGAGCGTTGCAACCGAGAACATTGATTTCGCCGCCGGTCATCCCGGCCGCAATCATAAAAGTTCCCGCTTCAATCCGGTCGGGAATGATTTCCGCTTCCGCAGGCTTCAGCGACGTGACCCCTTCAATGGTGATGACATCCGTTCCCGCTCCGGTGATTTTCGCGCCCATGCTCTTTAAAACATCCGCCAGATTGACAACCTCCGGCTCGCGAGCGGCGTTGTTCAAAATAGTGGTGCCCTGTGCCAGAGTCGCCGCCATCATGATATTCTCGGTGCCGGTCACCGTGGTCAGGTCGAAATAAATTTCCGCTCCTTTTAATTTTTTTGCCCTGGCTTCAATGTAGCCATTGTTGAGTTCGACATGCGCGCCCATATCCTCCAGCGCCTTCAGGTGAAGATTGACCGGCCGTGCGCCGATGGCGCAGCCTCCGGGAAGAGACACACGTGCCGTTCCGGCACGGGCCACCAGCGGTCCCAGAACCAGAATCGACGCTCTCATTGTTTTCACCAGATCATAAGATGCGGTGGGATTGATAATTTTATCGACACTGATTTTAATGGTTTCTTCACCTTCAATCGCGGCGCCCATGCTGATTAAAAGATTTTTGATTGTTTTAATATCCATCAAATCAGGAATATTATGAAATGTGTTGGTCCCCGCCGTCAGTAATGCCGAAGCCAGAACCGGCAGGGCTGCGTTCTTCGCGCCGCTGATCTGAACATTGCCGTGAAGAGGTTTCCCTCCGTTAATAACGATCTTATCCACTTATTCTCTCCTTGCTCTCATTACGCGCGGCAATCCGGCATAGTCTCTGCGCATGGCGATGCGCTCATAAAACCCGGATTCTTCCAAAAGACCGCGAACATCTTTTTGCTGTTTAGCTCCAATTTCGAACAAAAGCCACCCCTTTTTTTTCAGATAACCGGGCGCCTGATAGATCAGCTTTTCATAAAACTCAATACCCTTTTTGCCGGCCAACAAAGCGATGGCTGGCTCATAATTTTTCACGCCGGCGGGAAGTTCTTTATATTCTTCTTCCGAAATATAAGGAGGGTTGGAAACAATGATATCAAAAATTCCTTCCACGGGATCAAACAAATCTCCCTGCCGAAAATCAATTTTATTGCCCAGATCCAAGGCGTGGGCATTTTTCCCGGCCAGCGCCAAAGCTGATGCGGAAATATCCGTGGCGATAATTTCGGCCAAGGAAATTTCTTGGGCTAGCGCCAGCGCAATGGCGCCGCTTCCCGTGCCGATATCCAGAATTCTCAATTTCGCAGAACCGGTTTTACGGCACACGGCCAGCGTATCTTCAACAATGATTTCCGTGTCGGGACGGGGAATTAAAACGTCTTTGTTTACTTCCAGAGAAAATGTCCAGAAATTCTTACGCCCGGTAATATACGCCACCGGCTCCCAGTGCAACCTTCGGTCAAGGAGATTTCTGAATCCGGCGAATTGTTTTTCACTGACGATTCTGTCGGGATTTTTAAGAAATTCCACGCGGTCGCAATTCAGATAAAAAGCCAGCAATACTTCGGCATCCAGTCTTGCGGAAGGAATACCTGCTTTTTCCAGAGATTTTACGGATTCATTAAGAATATCATGAACGGTCATGGTGTTGTTTCCAAACTGCATTCTTTTAGAGCGCAGCCGTCGTCTGCCGGACAGGCTGGCTTCTGTAATCTTCTGAAAAAAATAAAATGTTGCAAAAAAAATGTCAAGTGTTTATAAATTTAAATTATGAATATTTTAGGAGATTTCGGCCTGTTGGAGAAAAAATTATGAAACCCGGTGCCTCCCTGGAGGAACGATTCGATGGCTGGTTTGTCAAGCCGATAGAAAAATTAAAGGAATTGCCGGAAGGTGACGGAGGTTTCCTGGCTTTGTCCGCCGCGCTTTTTCTTTGTGAAAGATATTACCGGGCTGTGACCGACACTCTTAGCGGAAAACGAGATGATGAAACATTTAAAATTGCAGCCGCAAAGGATCTGGGACTAAGTTTAGAAGATTTCAACAGCTTCTGGATTGTGTATCGGAACGGCGTGCAGCATCAGGGAACGCCCAGAAAATATATCGATAAGAAAAAGGAGTTAAAATATTTTTTTCATATTGATGAAGAATTTAGCGGAATTCCCCAAATCCATAAAATAAATGCCTATAAACGGGAAATAAGGTTAAACGTCTGGAAGTTTGCAGGCCTGATTGTCAGTAAGTATAAAAGTAATCCGGAGGTCTTTCAAAAAGCAATTTCTAATACTTTCCCAGAGGTTAAGTAAGGACTGGCGTGCATTGACGATCGCAGTATTGATGTTGCGCTCTTATCCATTTGTATAAATCCTCATTTAATAATTAAAAAAGAGTTTGTTCATTTGTGATAATCAATAGCATTAAAAAAATAAACCTTAAGGGGAAACAAAACGCACAATTAATTTTTTTATTTATAAGTGCGCTGTTTGCTACATTCATTTGGGTTTACTATCTTTCCCGTGGATTCACTCAGCCGGGTATTTTGGATGCTTTTATAGACATTCAGGCTTATGTCCTTCAGAAGGGGCGCCTTTCGATAACACCCGGCTTTGAAACTTTTTTTTATCACGACATTAGCCTGTATGAAGGGAATTACTATTTTTACTGGGGAATTCTTCCCGCCTTATTGCATTCCTTATTATCGATAATGGTGGGAAACACCATATCCAGTTATTCTATTACATTTCTTTTTTTGTTTCTTTTCGTATATTTTTTCCAACGCATTCTCTTTGAAATCATGAATACTCCTGTCAGGGAATCATCAAATCATCGTTGGTTGACTGTCCCAGTCACAATCATACTCTCATGGATGCTGATCTTCAATCTTCCCTTCCCCTATGACGCCTATAAATATTCCTGGTTTTTTGGCCGTTTTATTATTTATGAACAGCAGATTATCTTCGGCTTGGGATTAGCCATGCCGGGAATTTTTTTCTTGATCATGGGCTTTAAAAAATATTCTCCTTTGTTCATTATAATGGCAACGTGCTTTTTTGCAGGAGCTGCTTGGGTGAGAGGCACTTGGTTTGTATTTTCCATTCTGGCTATTCCGATTATTTTAGGTGTACTAATAACGAAAGACCGTTTCAGAACATCACTGAAAAAAACTCATTATGCATTCATGATGGTTCCCGTTTTATCATTGGGCGGATTACTCATATTAAATTTTGTGCGTTTTGGTAACTTGCTTGATTTTGGGCTGAAACTTCAAATTCCAATGTCCTATACCTATCTGCGAATTCAGAATGGATTGTTTTCGCCCATGACGAATTTATACAATACGATATTCAAGATTCTTGAATACTACACATCTCCAGATTTAATTAATTTATTGGGATTGGCTGAGAAAAGCGCTTCATGGGTTGAACATACCCCGCCCCATTTTTTTTACAACAATCCGATCTTGTTACTTTTAACACCGATCGCACTCTATGGAATTTACAGAGCCATACGTTTAAACAAAAATACAAGAAATATAGTCATCTCGATAGGGTTGACGGCGCTGGTCATTAATATAGTCATTGCATGCGCAGGCAATGTAGTGACTATGCGATATTTTATAGAATGCTATTATCTTACCATTTTATTTTTATTTGCCGGATTGACTGCCGCTCTGTCCGTCAAGATATCGTTTCCAATTCTTTTTCTTCTTTTCAGCATCTACCTGCCGGGAAATGTAAAAGCGTTTATGGAAAACCGGCTTGAACTGCGTCTGATTCAGGTAGTCGAAGACAAACAAAATCGTGTAGATTATCAAATCATATCTCAAACAGACACCGGTTCCGTGTTTCAAACGGAGACCAATTTAATATATAAAGATGTCCGTTGGCATGAGGGGATTGTTTCAACATCACAGAAAGAATTATTTACGAAGCATAATACCATCGCTATGTTACCCTGGCACGACGGCAGGATTTACGCCTGGGATCTGGCTGCCGTTTATATTAAACCCCAGGGCATGAAAAGGCTTTCTGATCAAAAAGCACTTCTTGAATTCACTGGCATAAAGTCGATTAGTAAACCGGGCAGAATCAAGGTTTATTTGGAGCAAACAAAAGTTGCTGAATTCATTATCAAGCACTGGGAGCCACGAACCTATCAAGCTGAAATCAATTACAATTTCAAGGATAATGCACCCAGAAGGCTACTCGTTTATTTTTTCGAGGGAAACGAACCATATTTGCCGGCAAAACAAAGCACCTTACCGTCATACTCATTGGAAGCAATCAAATTATCACTTCGCTAAATCAATAATAAACAAGGATTATAATGTTATTTTAAGGATTCCGCCTGATAATGCGCGGATAATGCGTCGAGCATTGCGCTGATATTGCCGTTGATGAAACTATCAAGGTCGTAACGGGTCAGATTGATACGATGATCGGTAATTCTACCCTGCGGGAAATTATAGGTGCGGATGCGCTCGGAGCGGTCGCCGCTGCCGACCTGGCTTTTACGCGTCTGCGCCTGTTCGGCATTCTGCCTCTGCACCTCGGCATCCAACAGCCTCGCCCGTAAAACCTTCATGGCTTTGTTCTTGTTTTTGAGCTGCGATTTTTCGTCCTGACAGGTGACGACCAGTCCGGTCGGCAAGTGGGTGATGCGGACGGCGGAATCCGTCGTATTGACACTTTGTCCGCCATGGCCGGTGGAGCGATACACGTCAATCCGCAAATCACTGGGATCAATATTTATTTCCACCTCTTCCGCTTCCGGCATGATGGCTACGGTCACCGCCGAGGTATGAATGCGCCCCTGTGCTTCCGTCACGGGCACTCGCTGCACGCGATGCACGCCGCTTTCGTATTTGAGGCGGCTGTATGCGCCATTGCCTTCAATCTGGGCGATAATTTCCTTGAAACCGCCGACTCCGCCGGCAGGAGAACTGCTGATCACTTCCACATGCCAGCCCTGAGATTCAGCATATTTAGCATACATCCGGAATAAATCACCGGCAAAAAGACCGGCCTCATCTCCACCTGTGCCCGCCCGGACTTCCAGAAAAACATTTTTGCTGTCATTGGGATCTTTGGGCAGCAGCAGTATTTTTAATTGATCTTCCAGTTCGGTTTGCTTCTGCTTCAACTGAGGCATTTCGTCTTTGACGATGGACTTCAATTCGTCGTCGCTGCCTCCCAGGACGTCCTGATATTCTTCAATCTGGCTTCTGACTTTATTGTAGATGCGAATCGTTTCCACCAAGTCTCTCAAATCAGCGTGCTCTTTGGCATATTTCTGATACATCCCCGGTTTGGAGACAATTTTGGGATCGCTGAGCTGTCCCTCCAATTCCCGGTAGCGCAGTTCGATATCGTGCAATTTGTCCCGTATAATATCCATGTTTTATGTCTTCAATAATAAATGTAATGATTAAGGCGGTTTGGGTTACTTTGACAGGCTTCCTTCCTGAGTTTTGAAGGAAACCTATAAATGGCGATGCAGGGAGGCGTTTAACAACGTTTCTGAAAGATAAGGAAAGTTGTTCAAAATCAGGCAAACATGTTTCTTGGCATGATCAAGACAAAATTCCGGATCGAGCAGCGTGCAGGAAAAATGCTTTTTCTTCATTCGAGGATGTTGCGACATGAAGGTTCTTCTCTGATAAGATGTTATTTTATCAAGATTTTTTCTTCTTGGACGTCGTTGCGTCAACTTTGGTTTCGTATTTTTTCTTGAATCTTTCCACACGGCCGGCTGTGTCGACAATCTTCTGCTTGCCGGTCATAAAGGGATGGCAATTGGAACAGATTTCCGTTTTGATGTCCTTTTTGGTGGATCTTGTATGGATAACATTACCGCAAACACAGGTAATTGTTGTTTCCTGATAGTCAGGATGAATGCCCTCTTTCATGATACTTATTTTTTCCTCCCTGATTTTTTATCTATAATTAATCATTAGCGTTTTTGTCTTCTTGCCCAAACGTCGCCCTGCCTTACAATATATGGAACAAAAATTCAAGTAAAAATAGAAAACATTTTTATGCGGCTACGAATTCATTGAATCCAGAAATTCCTGATTGTTTTCCGTTTTCTTGATCTTGCCGACAATGAATTCCATGGCGTCGACGGGATTCATTTCCTGCAACAGCCGGCGCAGAATCCATACGCGATTGAGATTGTTTTTGGGGATTAGCAATTCTTCTTTTCTGGTTCCGGAACGGATCAGGTCGAAGGCGGGGAAGATCCTGCGGTCGGCAATCCTCCGGTCCAGATGCAGTTCCATGTTGCCCGTTCCCTTGAATTCTTCAAAAATAACTTCATCCATCCGGCTTCCGGTATCAATCAATGCCGTGGAAATAATGGTCAGACTACCGCCGTTTTCAATATTACGGGCTGCGCCGAAGAAGCGTTTGGGTTTGTGCAGCGCGTTGGAATCAACGCCGCCGGAAAGTACTTTTCCGCTGGGCGGAACAACCGTATTGTAAGCGCGGGCAAGCCGGGTAATACTATCGAGCAGAATGACCACATCCTTTTTATGTTCAACAAGACGTTTGGCTTTTTCGATAACCATTTCAGCCACCTGCACGTGACAGGTCGCCGGCTCATCAAAGGTGGAAGAGATGACCTCGCCGGAAACGCTGCGCTGCATATCCGTAACCTCTTCCGGACGTTCATCGATCAGGAGAACCATTAAAACGACTTCCGGATGATTGGCGGCAATACTGTGGGCAATATCCTGCAGAAGAACCGTTTTACCGGCTCGCGGCGGGGAAACGATCAGTGCGCGCTGTCCCTTGCCGATGGGCGCGAACAAATCCAGCGTTCTGGTTGAGAAATTCTTCGGGTCATATTCCAGATTTAATTTCTCCTGGGGATAAAGGGGCGTAAGATTGTCAAAAAGGATTTTATCGCGGGCCTGTTCCGGACTTTCAAAATTTACCGTATCAACTTTTAAAAGCGCAAAATATTTTTCGCCTTCTTTCGGAGGACGTACTTCGCCCGAAACGGTGTCTCCGGTTTTTAAATTAAACCGTCTGATCTGGGAGGGCGATATGTAAATATCGTCCGGGCTGGGGAGATAGTTGTAATCAACCGCCCGCAAAAAACCGAAACCGTCGGGGAGAATCTCCAGAACGCCGGAGCCTGAAATAACGCCGTTTTGTTCCGCCTGCGTCTGCAGGATGGCAAAAATCAATTCCTGGCGACGCATCCCGCTGGCCCCCGGCACGTCCAGTTTTTTGCCCAGCTCATTGAGTTCGCTGATGGGCAATCGCTTAATGTCTTCGATGTTCATAAATAGTTCCTTGTCTTAATTTGGAATCGGGTTAAATAAAGAAACCCTGATATTGGATATTTGTCTCCGCTTTACTGCATTGTGTTTAAAGAAACAAAATAAAGATAGCTAAGATTTTTAGTAATTACGGATTTAGTTTCGGCTTGTGTATTTGAATACTTGAAACGCTCCAAAGGGTAGGGCTAAATAGCCTTTTCTCGTTGCCAATAAACTTATATGATAATAATTTCGCTGTCAAGAAAATTTATTTTAGGTCTTCAATATCACAACCGTTGGGGAAAAAGCGTCCGTCTCAGGCAATGGTTTTTGCCTCTTCCACAAGCATGACCGGAATATCGTCCTTGATTTCATAAAGTAATTTACACGTATCGCAGATAATGCCATTGGTTTTTTCGTCAAAGCGAACCTTGCCGCGGCATTTGGGGCAGATAAGAATGTCCAGCAGTTTTTTATTTAACGCCATTTTTTCCCTCCATGACCGTTTTTTCTACGGCTTCAAAAACCTGTTCAGGTGTAATATGCTCCATACATTTTTTTTCTGCACATGTCTTCAAAAAACACGGGCTGCAATCTTCTCCGGATCGGATAATCGTGTGTCTTGATCCATAGGGCCCCGTCCGGTTAGGGTCCGTCGGTCCGAAAACAGCAATTACCGGCGTTCCGACTGCGGCGGCCAGGTGCATAGGGCCGGAATCTGTGGTGACGACCGCTCGCGCTTTCTTATAAATACTGGCAAGACAAATCAAGGTTGTTTCCCCACCCAGGTGCAGGCCTGCGGTGGTCATTAAAGCGGTTATTGCTTCCAGCGGCTTTTTGTCGCTGCCGGTAAACACCACGTTCAATTTCAGGCGGTTTTGAATCAGGTCGGCTAACCGGGCGAATTTTTCATTGCTCCAGAGTTTTGTATCCCATAGGGCAACCGGGTTGACCGCGATAAATTTTTTGTCTTCCAGACGGTGTTTCTGCATGAGCAGTTGCGCTTTTTTTTCTTCCTCGTCGTTTGACGGAAGAACGAACCTGGCCTCCGGCGTTTTTGCGCCAAGGTGACGCAAAAAATCCAGATAGCGGTCAACGGCGTGTTTATCCATGTCTTCGGGAATCTTTTCATTAAGAAACAAACCGCTGAGTTCCTGCCAGGAATCGTATCCCAGTTTCCTTCTGCCTCTGCTGAGAAAGACGATGATGGCGCTTTTGAAAAGCCCGTGAAAATCAATAACCAGATCATAATGGCGCTGTCGCAGACTTTTGATAAAGGAGATGCCCTCGTTGAGGGGCTGTCTGATTTTCCCGGCCCGGACATTTTGTATCCAGGTCTTGCGGCGTGAAATCAACACCTCGTCGAGACAGGGGTGATGTTTGACCAGATCGGCGGCCGCTTCTTCCACCACCCAGGTGATATGGGCGTCGGGATAGAGCCGGCGCAGCTCGGCCAGAGACGGAAGCGTGTGAATCACATCGCCTATTGCGCTTAATTTTAGAATCAGGATGTTCACGTTTTGTCCTTCAATATCCACTGCACCGCCTCGAGAATGTCGGCGGCAATGAAATCAGGTTCGCTCTCCGGGGTTGGCCTGTCCGGTCCGTCGTCCTGGAGCAAATCGTTTCCGTAGCCTGTTTTCACCAGAATACCTTTCACCCCGGCTCGTCTGGCAGCGATCATATCGATGTATCGGTCGCCCACCAGATAAGAAAGGGTAAGATCGATATTTAAATCCCGCGCCGCGCGCAGCAGCATTCCCGGAGCCGGTTTGCGGCAATCGCAAATTTGGCGGTAAGGCGCTACGCCTTTGGAGGGATGATGGGGACAGTAATAAAAA
>Ga0255346_1004834_pt1 | contig 14314 bp, 9 predicted proteins | sample wastewater_treat_FD_194410 | JGI IMG/M metagenome (GOLD analysis project Ga0255346, IMG submission 194410) | Wastewater microbial communities from Lulu Island WWTP, Vancouver, Canada - plant22 | ecosystem: Engineered > WWTP > Wastewater > Unclassified | place: Canada: Vancouver, British Columbia... | reverse complement strand
CCAAGTCACCCTTCATCTAACCCTCTAATCCTCTTCTGACTACGAACCATGAGATATTTACACATTATTTTCTGGATACCGGCCTTCGCCGGTATGACGATGTTGACGGCTTTTGACGATTGCGACAAAGTCTCCGGCAGAGGACAAGAAGGGTGAGCTTCGCGCTCTAATACCCGTTCGTGGTGAGCTCTTATTGCCGTTCATGCTGAGCTTTTACTGCCCGTTCGTGGTGAGCTTTTAATACCCGTTCGTGGTGAGCCTGTCGAACCATCCTTTAGCCTTTCGCCTTTAGCCTTTGGCCTTTATCCTCTAGCCTCTAACCCTCAAATCATCTAAACTTCTAACCCTCCAATCCTCCGGTCGATCGGCCTGTCGAAGCATCCTTTAGCCTTTAGCCTTTAGCCTTTGGCCACGTGCCATTGACCATCCACCATTTTCATCCTACTCAAAAAATAGTCCTGGCTATTTTACAATTTAATAAAAAATGGCCATAAGGCTATCGCTTTTTCACCGATAATAAAGAAATAATCCTCATCGCTCCCGCCTGGCAGTGGCTGGCCGGATTATCCTAAACCACGTATGCCCGAGAGACCCTCTTCTCATGGCCATATTTCCTACATAACGCACGACACACAGCCCCCGGTCATGATCGTTTCCGTTCTCAAAATATCAATTGACAACAAATACAGAAATGTTAATTTCACTTCCTGCGCCGCCGATAGATTTCATGAAATTCCATCGGTACGTTTCTTACAATTAATTCTAAAACCCACGCGACGCATTTAAACAGCTCTTTGCCGGTTATTGGGAGTTTTTTAACATTCTCACAACCTTACGGAGGTGCTCTATGAGGTCTGAAAAATCTTTCTTTTACATGTCGATTTTAACCCTGTTTTTAACCTTTAACCTGCTTTCCTGCGGCGGGGGTGGGAGCGGTGGCGTCGGAGGAATGCTGAGCCCAGCTAAAGAAATTACTGCCTTTTCTTTCACTGTTAGTAACAACGCAGTATTAACCGAAGACGCCTTGGGAATCATTGACGGCACAAATATTACCGTTTTAGTTCCCGACGGAACTGACGTTACTGCTCTCATCGCCACTTTCGCTACCACGGGCATTTCTGTGACTGTCGATGGAACCACTCAGACAAGCGGGACAACAGCAAACGACTTCACCAGCCCAGTTACTTATCGCGTCCGCGCGGAAGACAACACAACACGGGACTATATTGTAACGGTCATCCTCGTAACCAAACTGACGCTTAACCCTGTATGGGATTTCTACATCAACCGTACCTACTATACGGATACCGATCCGATTTCAGTTATGGGGCACGGTATTGATCCTCACGGAACTTCTGCGAGTGGCTCTACCGGAAGCGCAACGGGCACAACAGGTTCACCACCCCGCCCTTATCTCAATGTATTTAAACTTCTTTATAATTTCAACATTGCAGCGCTCAGCGGCAGGACAGTTCACAGAGCTTATGTCCGCGTGTATCTCTATGATATCACGGGTTCACCGGAAAACGCTGTTCTGGAAAATATCTACTACGGCGACACTGATGGGTTCCCCAGCGGGCTTCGAAATTACGCAAATGAATTCGACGGATATATTCAGTCCCCGTCCATAACCGACACTGCGGCCACCAACAGCGTGGGCTGGGTGGAATTTGATGTCACGGCAAAACTGCGGGCTGATGTTGACGCGGACAGGAAGAACTCTCAGTTCCGTTTAACCCACGAAAACAACATGAATCTGCTCAATTTCTTTTGCGATTGGTATATGGTGCACCATGCTGATAATAAACCTGAACTGGTTGTTCTTTATGAACATTAGAAATCAGGAAATATAAAACAATTCCACAACGCCCGGGATTAACACCCGGGCGTTTTTCTTCCTCCCCCTGATTTGCGCCACTTTAGACAACTTCACAAAATCCCTCCAAATCACCCTTCATCTAATCCTCTAATCCTCTAAACTTCTAATCATCTAATCTGCCAACTCTCCACCTCCGCCGGGAGACTGTGTTGCAATCGTGAAGAAACCGTCAACATCGTCATGCCGGTGAAAACCGGCATCCAGAACATGCTGATAATACTGGATTCCGTGTCGCGCTTCGCTTGCACGGAATGACAAAAAAGTAATTGCGACACAGTCTCCGGCGGAGGACACGAAGTGGTAAGCTGTGCACTTTATTACCGTTCGTGCCGAGCTTTTATTACCGTTCGTGGTGAGCCCTTCACTGACCGTTCATGCTGAGCTTCACTGGCCATTCATGCTGAGCCTGTCGAAGCATCCTTTAGCCTTTAGCCTTTAGCCTTTGTCCTCTAAGCTTCTTCCGACTGACGTCACCATTGAGGCGACAGGAGGAAAGCCGGGTCAGACGGTGTACAGGGCGCAGGAAGCGGAAAGCCCCGAGCCTGCGGATAGAAACAGGATGCGGTCGTTTTTCTTCAAAAGACCTCCCCCTGCCAGATGATGATAGCTCACCATGAGTGTAGAGGTGTGGGCGTCACCGTACTGGTCATAAAGATCGATGACCCTGGCCCTGCCGTTCAAACCGGCGGCCTCGGCAATTAGCCGGCCCAATCCCTTGATCTGCTGGGAAACGACGACATAATCAATAGCTGCAGCATTCATCCGGCCGGATTGAAACAACTCCAGAAGCATCTCAGAAGCAAAGGCGATTAGTCGATCGGTATAGTCTTCTTCCATTTCGAAATTCATCGAGCTTCGGCTGACCAAACCGTTGGCCATCAAATCCACATTTGCGGAAAAACCGAAACTGCCGTTTGAGGAGGTTTTAAAATGAAAATCGGAAAAACCCTGTCCGTCGTCTTCGGCAAATGCCAGCAGGGCGGCCGCCGCCATTGTGGAAAAGGGGAAATCCCGGTGAGGGGTTCGTGAAGGATGAATATCCCCGCCGACCACCAGCGCGTGTCTGGCGCAGCCTGTCTTGAAAAAGGATTCGGCTACTCGAACCGCCGTGAGAAACCCGCCCGGCCCGTCGTTGATGTCAAAGGAAAGGGTGGTCTGGTCCAGACTGCCGCGGCGGACCGGGTCCAGGTTCAGGCCCGCCTGCTTCTGGATCAGGGGCGCCATGGCCGGCTCTATGATGTTGTCGTCCCGGAAAACACCGACGTTGATCAGCAGATCAACTTCCGAGACGCTCATGCCGCACTGGGCCAGACAGTTTTTTGCCGCAAACGCTGCCATGCCCACCGAGCTTGGGGGACCGTCCGGCGACGCGAAGGACGCCTTAAGAAGGGTACCCATAACACGCCTCCAGTTTGCCTATTCTGGCCGCAACAAAACCGATGACCATGCCCGACGCCAACGCCAGAAAAAAGATTTTGGAGTTCTTTTTCAACCGCTTGTTTTCGAGATGGTCATGCAGGACGACAAAGTGTGATGTTGATGCGGTATTCCCGTATCGGTCAATGCTGATGAGAGCCTCGGGCAGGACCTGCAGATGCTTTTCGCACAGAGCCAAAGCTGCTTCAATCGCGCGTGTGGAGGTCTGGTGCGGAATGACGTAATCAAAATCACGCCCGGTAATCTGATGTTTTTTCATCACAAATTTCAGGATTCTCGGCAGACGAAGAATCGCCTCCTGGTGAATATCCACCGCACGTGCATACATGGCCAGTCCAGGATTTTCATTGCTGGGCATCGCCAGGCACAGATCCGCAAACTCCGCCAGCGTCACGAAATCGGCAAATTCAATGCCCTCGGTCTCGTCCTCTGCCCGATCCATCATCAGCGCCACGCCGGAATCGCCGACGGTCAGGGACGCAAACTGAAGATCAATCGTTTCTTTAATCTCGCGAACGGCCGTGTCGGCAATCGGGGTGATGCATTCACCGCTTACAATCAGGCCGTTGCGGACGGCGCCGGTTTGTATCATGTTGTTAAGAATATGCACGGCGGTGAGCATTCCCGCGCAGGCGTTGGTCATGCAGAAACTCATGGCGTCCGGCCGCAAGCCCAGGCTTTTTTTCAAAAATTTGCTCAGATCCGGCTTCATCCAGAGATTTAGTCCGCCCTTGAAGTGGCTGATGGAGGCGCAAATGAGCACATCGATCTGTTCAGGCCTGTATCGTGATTTTTTCAGACAGTCTAAAGCGGCGGCCATGGCAATGGTATAGGAATCCTGCGCGTCGGAGCGCCAGCGCCGGTTCTTGACGCCGGTAAGAAATTCCAAATCGAAAAGAGGCTTGACGGGCATCCGGTCAATGAGCTCTTCGGTAGAAACAATCCGGTCGGGGAAAAAAACTCCCAGACTTTCAAACTGTGCTTTAATCATGCTGCCGCTCATCATTTTCCGGAAACGCAAATTTGTGCTGGGGCGTATCGAAGTTTTATCCGCCTGTCAAGGCAATCTTTAAATCTATAACCTCACCGGCAGATTAGAATTGCCCTTCCGTCCGGTCTCGATTACACGGCAAGCGAACCACTGAGGGAAGTTATCATGACTTGTCCCTATTATGACTATGATGAAACAAGAAACAAACCTCTGATGTCCCCCTTCGGAGACTGTGTCGTAATTACTTTTTGATCATTACGTGCAAGCAAAGCACGACTTTGAGCCTGACCCGTGCTTGACACGGGGAAATCCAGTATTTTCAGCATGTTCTGGATACCGGCCCCCCGATTTCGCGCGGGCTAGTATGACGATGTTGACGGCTTTTGACGATTGCGACAAAGTCCCCGGCGGGGGACACGAAGGGTGCGCTTCGCGCTTTATTGCCGTTCATGCCCAGCTTTAATAACCGTTCGTGGTGAGCCTGTCGAACCATCCTTTAGCCTTTAGCCTTTTGCCTTTAGCCTTTATCCTCTAGCCTCTACCCCTCAAATCCTCTAAACTTCTAACCCTCCAATCCTCCGGTCGCTCGGCCTGTCGAAGCATCCTTTAGCCTTTGTCCTTTAACCATCCACCATCAACCATCTGTTTAAATGGGCGCTGTCCCTATTATCTTCTATTATCTTCAGTGTCTGTCTTGCTGTGGCCAGCGCGAGCGCATTTGCCAGGCTCTACACAACGTAATCGCCGCTTCTGCGTTTTCGGGCAATATTAAGCAGGTACTGGTCCGGAATATCCTGGTAATCGTCGTGAAAACAGGTTTTGGATCCATCCACATCACTGTCATCGCCAAAAATAACACGTTTGTTGAGGGCGACGCCGGCCAGGATCCTCTTTGCCGATTGTTGCGGTGTTTGCGCAGAAGTTGGAATTTTCATATCGCCCCAGATGGCAGTGGCCGTGGTACCGGGAGTGGCAGAGGAAATTTTTATGTTATCATCCCAAAATTCGGCGCGCAAAGACAATGTCATGGCATTGAGCGCAGCCTTTGTCGCAGCATACATTGACTGGTAGGGCATGTTGTAAAATGCTATGCCTGAAATGACATTGATAACCTGTCCGCCGCCCTGTTTTTGCATCAGCGGGATCGCGGCCCTGCAGCCGTATAGCGAGCCGTAAAAGTTCAAGGCAAACGCCTTTTCCCAGTCGTCATTGGTTTGGACCCGCATGCCCTGTTCCTGCAACACGTTTTGTCCGGATGGCGCCGTGAAAAAGCCCGCGAATCCGGCGCCGGCATTGTTAATCAGCAGGTCAAGCCGGCCGCCAAAAAACTCCACTGCGCCGGCAATCATTGCCTTGACTTCATCCTCACAGGTAACATTGCAGAGAATGCCTTTCACCTTGCCCGGGTATTGGCTGCTCAGCCGGCTGGTGTGTGTTTCGAGGTTTTCTTTGTTGAAATCGGCAATGACAACTTTTTTCGCGCCATAAGCAAGGAGTTCCTCGATAAGCGCAAGACCTATGCCTGAAGCTGCGCCGGTGACGATGGCGGTCTTACCTTCGAAATATTTTTTGTCTTCTTTCATGGTTGGTCCTTCTTCATTTTTTTGTCTGGATGGTTATTCATAATGTTGATGGCTCTGGCACAGCGTGCAGTAATCATAACGGCCCAGGAACAGATACTGCATGATGTTGAACGTGTCTTCATCGCGATACTTGTAAAGCGAGGTCATGCTGTTGACCCAGTTGTCGCACTTGGACCAGCCGGCGCCCAATACCTCGACTACCGGAACTTCTGCCCATGGGTCGTCAATGGAAGAACGCAGCTCAACCTTTGCCGATGCCGGCTCCCATGTGTAATACCGCGACGGGCTGTCATAGTAAAATAGCTCCATGTTTTTGAAACCGGTCATTTCCATGCTGTATCTGTGCAAAAGGCATCCGCCGCCTGTTAGCAGCGGCTCTTGCGCATTCATGCATGCCTCTGCAGGCGAGTGAAAACTCGGACTGTTATATTTGCCGATCTCCAGTTCCACGTCAACCAAGCGAACGCCCTTGCGTTCAATGCAGCAATGCGCGACATCGTCCACGCGTTCCACGAGAATTCGTTCGCAAAGCTTTTTGGGCAACCCTGATCCCTCGCGGCCTGACAGCATTCCCATCAGCGATCCAGGGCCGCTGAGTTGCAGGTTCAGGAAGTACACGCCTACCTTGTCTTTGTATTGCGCCATTAACCCGATACCGCCTTCCATATACCACGGCGCAAAAGTGGGTTCGCGGATGTTCACGATATAAATATAAAACAGGGGATGTTCCGCATCAGTGAGTTCAAGAGGCGGCGGCAATAGTTCCTTGACCTTTGGATCTGTCCTGCCGAACAAAAAAATACCCTCCTGGCTGTTCATGCCGGCGTTTTTCATGAAATGTCTTAGTTTTTTCTCAGGGACAAAGTAGCTTTTTTTCATCCTGGCATTTCTCCTTTCTTGTTTTTGTTATGCTTCGAAAACAAATGCTTTGCCGTGAGCGTCCTGGGTCGCCTCAAGGATGCGGCCGCCTTTCGAGGCATCGCCAACAACCCTCACATTCGGAAACGCTGCCCTGAATTCATCCACAACAGCCTTGCGCGGCCGCACGCCCATGGCGAGCACAACAGAATCAGCCTCCACAAACACCTTTTCCCCATCCTCCAGCCGCGTCAACTCCACGCCGTCGGGCCTGATCCTTTCCAGTTTATGCCCTGTCAGGACTCTCGGGTTATGCAAAATGATCCGGCCCATCACATCAGCCACGACCGCTTCATACATGCCCGGGCCAACAGTTGGCAACATTTCGACCAGCGACAAACAACACCCGCACCTGGCCAGCATCTCAGCTGTTTCAATGCCTGTCATGCCCGAGCCAATGACTGCGATCTTGTTTTCCAGGTTCGCGCGGCCCAACAGCACATCCTCGGCAGCGAACACATTCGGACCGTCTATACCCGGGATGTTGGGGATCAGCGGTTCTGCGCCGCAGGCGACAAAAACGCCGCAGGGATCGAGCGCCTTCACGGATTCCACTGTCGCCTTCTCCCCCTGCCTGACCGTGATTCCGGCCTTTTGCACCAGCGTAACCAGGGAATCCGCATAGCGCGTGATTTTGTCCCTGCAATATCCCTTGTCCGCGATCCTGAGCGTGCCGCCCAACTTGACTCCGTCATCGAACAGCACTGGATTGAACCCCCGCTCCTTGAGCGTCAATGCAGCTTCAATGCCGGCCGGACCAGCGCCAATCACCGCGACTGTCCTTCCAGCGCCGTTTTTCACTGGATGGGCGTATTCACGCTCGCGCCCTGTTACCGGGTTCACTGCGCACTTGATGCGCCTGATTTTTACGATCTCCCCGAAACAAGCCAGGCATCCGATGCACTTGCGAATTTCCGCCTCGCGGCCGGAAAACGCCTTGTTGCACCATTCTGCGTCAGCCAGATGCCCGCGCGCCACGCCGACAAAATCGCAGCATCCCTCTTCCAGTATCTGCTCGGCCGCAGCAGGCTCCTTGATATTGCAGACGGCAATGACCGGGATCTTGACAACCTTCCTGATCGCGGCAGCCATATGTTTTTTCCAGCCCTGCTCATAAGTGCCGGGCTCAATACAGCCAATCGAATAACAGCTCACATTGATCGCGTCAACGCCTGCCTTCTCAAGCGCAAACGCAATTTTTACCGCCTCGGGCAGATCTATGCCGCCTTCGATCGCCTCCTCGGCATTGATCCGCACTGACAGGGAAAAGTTCTTGCCGCACACTGACCGGATACCCGCAATAATTTCAGTCACAAACCGCATACGGTTCTCAAAACTCCCGCCATATCGGTCTGTCCTCAGGTTCATCGCAGGCGAAAGAAACTCGTTTATCAGATAACCGTGCGCTCCATGAAGCTCCACGCCGTCTGCCCCGGATATTTGGACAATCTTTGCGGCGTTAATGAATTTTTGCACTAATTCTTCGCATTCCGCCGTGGTCAACTCGCGCGGCATTGCGCCGCCCATGGGGCTTGCAATGGCAGAAGGCGCGACTGGCTGCCCTCCGATGATAAACGGTGCAGCTTCACGCCCGGGATGCTGGAGCTGGACAAACAATTTCGTGTCATACTTGTGAACTGCATCAACCAGCCTCTGAAGCTCCAGCGCATCAGACGCCTTTCGCGCTGCAAGCTGGCAGGGCTCGCCACCGCCTGCGCCATCAGTGATCCTGGTAACCTCCGTAATGATAAGCCCGACGCCGCCTTTGGCCCGCGCTTCATAAAACGCGATGATGTCCTCATTAACGCCGCCGCCGGGTGCCGCGATAAACACGCCCATCGCCGTCATGACCACTCGGTTTGGGATGACCGCGGATCCTATATTCATCGAACTGCGCAGTTGGGCATACATAAACCAAGCCTCCTCCTTGTTTTGCGCTTCCCGCCGGTCAGTCAGCGCTGCTCGTCCCTGCCACTGTCATCACATGTAAAAGAGATATTTGAAGGGAAAAGAGACATCTTCCTTCATTGTTTAGTTGAACAAGCCGGTTCATTATCAGCGAACGTCAATCTTCTTTGTACGGCCTAAAAATAGTTTTTGTCAATTTCCATACCGATAAATTTTCGCCCGGGATTTAAAGCAGCAACGCCGGTTGAGCCAACGCCCATAAATGGGGCATAATCCGTATCACCTGTGTTTAACTTAATATTAAAGAACTTACTTTTATTACCCGGCAGTATAAGAAACGTTCTGTTGTGAGTCAAGAATCTTTTGCCACAAGATGCGGTGGCTAGTCACTGCCGGCCGTGTTATAGAGACCATTCGTCATCCATTGTTTTATAAATCAGCAAGTCAGCCCAAAACAAAGCTCAACCGCGTGGGGCGAGTCGCTGCGAGCCACGAGCTAATGGCTCATTATTTTCTGGATACCGGCCACCCCGATTTCGCGCGGGCTAGTATGACGATGTTGACGGCTTTTGACGATTGCGACAAAGTCCCCGGCGGAGGACACGAAGGGTGAGCTTCGCGCTTTATTGCCGTTCATGCCCAGCTTTAATAACCGTTCGTGGTGAGCTTTTACTGACCGTTCGTGGTGAGCCTGTCGAACCATCCTTTAGCCTTTAGCCTTTAGCCTTTATCCTCTAGCCTCTAACCCTCAAATCATCTAAACTTCTAACCCTCCAATCCTCCGGTCGATCGGCCTGTCGAAGCATCCTTTAGCCTTCAGCCTTTGTCCTTTAACCACCCACCATCAACTAACGGAGTACATCGGCTTGTTTTCATTGAGGCTCAGCCAGCCTTTGGCGATTCGGTAAATAATCCAGATCGCATCGACCAGCAAAACGACGAAACCTACAATGACAAATGCCAAGATCACACCCAAAACAGCCCACAGCAGGCCGAACCAGAAGGTTCGCATCTGCCAGCGGAAATGGCTCTCGAAAACAGTCCCGGCCATCTCGTCTTTCTTTATATAGTTTATGATGATGGCAAAAATAGAAGTAACGCCTACTAGAAAAGATGCTGCATAGAGTGCGTAAATAACCGTGGTCAGTTTTTTTGCCTCATTAAATTTCTCTTCTTGGTATATGTTTCCTTCCATGCTCGCTTCCCCCCCCTTATGGTAAATATTTTATGACCGGACACAGCCGGCCCTGATGATAGTCGGTATTTTCGTCTTGCAGCTCGGCAATTTTGCGACCCGAGTCTCATCCTTTTGCAAAAATATCCCAGTAGCCCTTGATGAAAACGAGGACGATAATCAGCGGCAATATATATGTCACATAAAATCTGGCACGGCGGGGAAACTTAACTCCCTTTCCCGTGTTGGCCTCCGCGATAAAGTTTTTCCAGCCCCAGCCGTAGCGGCTTGTGCAAAACAAAAGGAAGATGAGTGATCCGACCGGGAGCAGTGTCGTGCTGAAAATGAAGTCTTCCAGATCAAGGATATTGGTGTTAGCTCCCAGCGGCTGAAAACCGGAAAGCAAATTGAACCCCAGTACGCAAGGCACGGAAAGGAGCACAACCGCCGCGGCATTCAGCACAGAGGCTTTTTTGCGGCTCCAGCCGTGGACGTCTATCCAGTAGCTGACGATGTTTTCAAATACCGCAATCACGGTGGTAAGAGCGGCAAAACTCAAAAAAACAAAAAAGATCGCGCCCCACAGGCGCCCGCCGGCCATCTGATTGAAGATGTTGGGAAGGGTGACGAATATCAGACCGGGCCCGGCGCCGGGATTGACACCGAAGGCGAAGCAGGCGGGAAAAATGATCATGCCGCTCATCAGCGCCACAAATGTGTCCAGGCCGATGATGCGCAAGGACTCACCCGGAAGGCTGCGTTCCTTTTTAGCGTAGCTGCCGAAGATGGCGATGGCGCCGACGCCGAGGCTCAGCGTGAAAAAGGCCTGTCCCATCGCGGCAAAAATAACTTCTCCCGGCTTTGCGGCCAGCAGGCGGCCAAAATCGGGAAGCAGATAAAATTTTATCCCTGCGCCGGCGCCGGGCAGGAAAACGGAATTGACGGCCAGCGCCAGCATCAGCACAAATAAAAGCATCATCATGACCTTGCAGACCCGTTCGACTCCTTCGCGCAGGCCGATGCCGGTGATGAAAAAACTGGACACAACCGTAATTGCCATCCAGATAAGCATGGTCACGTGGTCGGAAAGCAGGCCACCGAAAAAAGTGCCGACTCCGTCGGGAGTGAGGCCGGCAAAATCGCCCCTCAATGTAAAAAACACATACGCGAGAATCCAGCCGGTAACAGTGGTATAGAACATCATCAGCAAATAGTTTCCCGCGATGGCAAGATGGCCGTAGATGTGCCATTTTGTCCCGGCCGGCCCCAGGGTCTTCATGGCCCTGCCGATATTTTGCCGGGCGGCCCGGCCGATCGCCAACTCCATGACCATTATCGGTGCGCCCAGAATGATGAGAAATACGAGGTAAATCAGCACAAAGGCCGCTCCGCCGTATTTTCCGGCAATGAACGGAAAACGCCAGACATTCCCGAGCCCGATGGCGCAGCCGGCCGCCAGCAAAATAAAGCCAAGCCTGGTTCCCAGAGACTCACGCTGATTTTTATCACCCATAATTTTTCACCTTACAGTAGGACGGACACTCACTCAGCCTGCCAACCTCCCAATCCTCTACCCTCTCTTTATTACCGTTCGTGGTGAGCCTTTATTGCCGTTCATGCTGAGCCTGTCGAAGCATCGTTTCGCCTTTCGCCTTTGTCCTTTATCCTTAACCGCGAGCCATGAGCTATTTTCTCATTATTTTCTGGATACCGGCCTTCGCCGGTATGACGATGTTGACGGCTTTTGATGATTGCGACACAGTCTCCGGCGGAGGACACGAAGGGTGCGCTTCGCGCTTTATTGCCGTTCATGCCCAGCTTTAATAACCGTTCGTGGTGAGCCTGTCGAACCATCCTTTAGCCTTTAGCCTTTAGCCTCTAGCCTCTACCCCTCAAATCATCTAAACTTCTAACCCTCTAATCCTCCGGTCGCTCGGCTTGCCGAAGTGTCCTTTATCCTTTCTCCTTTCGCTCACACATCCCAGATGAAGATTGCACCGCTTGTCGGGAAGATCCATTCTTCATCCGGCATTTTGATACTGATTGATTTGTCTTTGATCGCCCGGACAGTGGCCAGCGGCTGGCGGCCGGCAAAGAAGCTTTCCGCCCGGACGTTTTTTAAATTGGCGTTTTCGTGGTTGAAGTTTATCTCCAACCCCCGTGTCGGATACAGCAGATACACTGGGAATGTCCGGTTGCTTTTGGCTTTTTTGGTCAGTATTTCAATTTCGAATTTGACCTCAGTGTTTAGTTTGCCCTTCAGGCTTTCGCTGCCGCACCAGATCTCGTAGCCGCGATCGGTTTTTTTTGTTTCTATAACGGGGATGTCCTCGCCGTCGACACGCACTTTCTCCACGTTAAAATCTCTTTCAATGACCAGATCGCCGCCGCCGAGGATCCAGCGGTATTCGCACCGCTGGTCTTCAATCAGCGCGGCCAATTGACGGCTGTCGGAGGCGCAGCCGATCATGAATACATCACTGCGGATGGTCTTTATGTATTCAACGTGGGTTTTCAGACTGAAATAGGCGCCGGCACGCCGTTTTTGCTCCACCGTTTCCGGCAGCGCCGAAATCGTGATGTCGTAACGGAAGCCGGAGCGCAGCTCCAGTTGATGGTCTTCTTTTCCAAACAGGGTTTCAAACATTTCATAGTAGATTGCATCACCCAGTTCCTCGCTGGTTCGTGCCTGCAGACAGTGGCGGATGATGTTGTCGATCCGCGCCAGCGATTTTTCTTCTCCCGGCACATAAATTCTGCGCAACCGCGGCTCCACCGCGTCCATTTCCCCTTTCTGCAGGAACACACGCGGGGCGCGTTTCCCCAGCGCACACAATATTTCGTAGCTGATGGTTCCCGCACGGGAGGCGATTTCATTGGCGCTGATATATTCGTCTTGCTGACGCCCCATGAGCACCACTTCGTCGCCTGGCTCGCATTGGGGTATATGCGTGACATCAAGCGTCAACATATCCATGGACACACGCCCGATTACCGGAGCACGCCGGCCCCGGATGAGAGCCTCGCCGCGGTTGGACATGACAAATGGATAGCCGTCCCCGTAGCCGACCGGAATGGTCGCCACGCGCGTTTTTTTTGTGGTAACATAGGTGCGGTTATAGCCGATGCCGTAGCCGGAGGGAAAGTCCTTGATGAGGGCGATGGTTGTCTTAAACGACATGACCGGTGCCAGCAGGGCCTTATTTTTAGTCTCTTCCGAAGGATAGATACCGTAGGTCATAATGCCGGGCCGGGTCATTTCCAGCTCCAGGCCGGGATAGTTAAGTATCGCGCCGCTGTTGTCCATGTGACGGATGGGGATATGTATCCCCTGACGCTGGAGCTCGGTGAGCAACTCCGAAAAGAGCCGCCACTGCTCGTCATTGTATCCACTGATCGTCTCACTGGCGGCCAGGTGACTGAACAGTCCCTCCAGGATGAGGTGCGGCATGCTCATGATTTGACGGATCAGGCCTAGAGCTTCGGTATGCATTGTACCACCACGCCCCATCCCCGTGTCCACCTCCACATGTACAGGCAGACTGCGGCCTGCTTTGGCGAGCTGTTCCTCAAGGATGGCGGCAAACTTCATGTCGGAAACGGACGGCGTGAGGTGATATTTAATGATGTCGGCAAGCTCTGCCCCTGTGGACGGACCTAAAATAATCACCGGGGCTTCGATGCCGCCGACACGCAGCTGAATGCCTTCATCGGCGTTGGCCACGCCCAGCATGCGCGCTCCTTCACGCAGGGCGGCGCGCGATATTTCTATGGCGCCGTGCCCGTAGGCATCGGCCTTGACGGTCTGCATGATGGCAGCATTGCCGCCAATCAGCCTTTTGATTTCACGAAGGTTGGCGGTGAAGTTATCCAGATCCACCTCCACCCAACTTCGGTATTTCTGTTCGTTCTTAAGGGACATATTTGTATAATCCTGTCGGAAGAAGAACCGGTACTCTGTCCTGTGGAAAAAACAATATCAGACCGGCCGACAATGTCAAGATGTCCTTTCCCCGAGCACGCCGCCGCGGTGCCCATATAGTTTGTGCACGGTCCGGCCCGGCCGCAGACACGAAGAAATAAAAAGTAAATCAAGCTTGAAAGATAAAATAATTTAACTTAAAATCGCCGTTAACGACGTGGAAAACGGATGCAGGAGTCCATCAATAACGAGGAGGTAGAGCTCATGCCCAAAGTAAAGCCCGGAGACGTCTTGAGTTGTGAAGTATGCGGCCTTTCAGTCATTATCGATGAAGATTGCGGCTACGCAATGGCCGAAATTATTTGCTGCGATGAAATAATGGAAAACAAGGGGCCCAAACCGGCCAAAAAAGCCGCCCCCGCACCGAAGAAAAAAGCGGAGGCCAAAAAGGCCAAGCCGGCCGCGACAAAGAAGCCTGCACCAAAAAAAGAAGCTCCCCCCA